>Ga0326727_10013413_pt1 | contig 18256 bp, 14 predicted proteins | sample MB2enrmetagenome_FD_207643 | JGI IMG/M metagenome (GOLD analysis project Ga0326727, IMG submission 207643) | Lab enriched peat soil microbial communities from McLean, Ithaca, NY, United States - MB29MY | ecosystem: Environmental > Terrestrial > Soil > Wetlands > Peat | place: USA: New York...
GCAATTCCCGCTGTCGCTGGCTGGCCTTGCCTTGAGCCTGCAGCACGGATTTCACTTGGACCAGCGGCAAACGAGTCGTCAACACTCCCAGACTGATATAATCCGTAATACGACTTCCTTTCGGAAGCTCAGCAATGGTACGAGCCATCTGCGGTCCTCCTCTCAAGTTAATGAGAGTAGAGTACCACAAATTTCATTAAGTGAACAGTATTGGGGCTTGCCCCGGCCTTGCCCAAATTCCACACAATAGTGTCAATGACGACCTGCGGCTCCGCCGCCTGACTTGCGGAAAGGCTTTGCCTTTCCGCAGGAGGTAGTTTCTGAAGAACCACCTCCGCGCAGGCTGGAAGGCTTAGCCTTCCAGCCTGCGCGGAGGTGGACGTAGGCTCAGGCACTGGCCGGAAAGCCGGAGGCTTTCCGCAAGTCGGGGCGGCAGAGCCGCACTGAGCTTGGCGTGAGTTGAACAGCCTTGGGGCGTGCCCCGGCTTCATCCGATCCCGCATAAACAGGTGTACATCACGAGACCGGGGTAAGCCCCGGCCCTACAAACGGCGGGCGATTGTCAAGGATTAGGCGTGAGATGTCAGGAGGCGAAGGATCTCAACGGTTTTGCTTCCTTAGCGCCTACTAAGTGCCTGTGTTTTCAACAACATTCCCGGATTTTACGGCTAAGCACCTTTGTTTTCTATGACATTCCCGCTTCGTTCCCAAGTTTTCCAAGCCGGTCCTTTGTTTTCAATAAGATTCCTGCCTCGTTCCGTTGTTTTTAAAGTTTCTACGGTCGTCATAGCGGAGGGTAGCGAATGACATAATGTCGGTTCGTAAAAAAGGGTGGGCGTCATACGTGAGCTCTCTACGGTCATGGCAGAACGGCCAAGCATCATTGGGTAGCCTATCATATTAAGCATAGGTTGTCAAGCATTCTTTTGCGTCGGGCCAATACGAGGGCGCCGCCCGCCTCGGCGTGGCCGTGCACTTGCCCCCCGGGTAGTGGTGTCATTTGGAATCGCATCCCCCACTCAACACCAGTCATTCCCGCGAAGCTTGTCCTCCGCGAAGGCGGGGGAGCGGGAATCCAGTCCGTAGACAGCGCATTTCCGAAGGTTTGCAGGGTGGATTCCCGCCTTCGCGGGAATGACTGCGATTTCGAAAGCTCGTGCCTCGCAAATGACACCACTACCGCCCCCCGCCCTCGAGCGCAAGCTGCGACCGGCTGTGAGATAATCCCCTAACGGTGCAAACGATGGAAGAGGAGGGAACATGTGCGAAGTCAGCAGACGGGAGTTTTTAACGGGCGGGACAGCGTTCTTGAGTCTCGCGGCGGAGATGGAGCTTTTGGCCGGGCCGCTTCCCGCGGGAATGGCAGAGGCGGGCAAGGTTGATCTGATAGCCCCTGACATCTATTTTCACGAGGGGCAATTGACGGACACGGCAGACGCAGTCTGCAACAATGGTTGGATCCTATTTGAAGATTATGTGCTGGTCGTCGATGCGAATTTCCCCGCCGGGGCAAGGCTGATCATCAGCAAAATTCGCTCCCTGACCGACAAGCCTATAAGGTTTGCCTTTGACACGCATCACCACGGCGACCACGCTTACGGGAATCAGGTCTATGTGGAAAACGGCGGTGTGCCTGTCGCGCATACGGGCGTCATCGAGGAGATGAAGCGACACGAAACAGGCTACTACGACGACAAACCCGGCATGTGGGAAGCCGCAGCGAAGGTTCGCGCCGATCTAAGAACCACCAAGCTCAAGCCGCCCTCGGTCCTCTTTTCGAAAGACTTGATTTTTGACGACGGCAAGCATCGGGTAGAGCTGATGCACTTGGGAGTGGCGCACACGCACGGTGATGCCGTGGCTTGGCTGCCGAAAGAGAGAATCCTATTCACGGGCGACATCTGCGTGAACGGACCCTACAACTACCTGGGTGACGGCGACGTGGGCCAGTGGGTGACGACACTCGATGCGGCCAGGAAACTCGGTGCGAACATAGTCTGCACAGGCCATGGCCCGCGCTCGGTGGGGACGGTCTTGGACGACCAGCAGGCATTCTTCAAAGCGATGCGAGAACAGGTCGGCGCCCTTATGGCCGACAGGCCGCCCGAGGAGGCAAAGGCTCAGATCGAGTCCATCCGGGCAACACTCAAAGGCAACGCGCAGATAGCCCGCTTCGTCGGCGAGCGCGGGGCCGGCTGGGATGCCTTTCCGGCACAGGTTGAAAAGGTTTACACGGAACTGACCGGCAAGAAACTGGCTGCGCTGATGAATGAGCCGCAGATTGCACGCCATGCCCACGCCCGCTCCCACTGGCATCAGCCTGATAGCCTTGGTAAGTCAATAGCAGGCTTCATTTTTGGGAGGTTCACTTCGGCAATTGCCCAAGTGCACCAGCGGCCGGCACAATCGAGCCGGCGAGTTTTGGCCGCGCCTTAACTCGCACCGTCGGCCCCGCTGGGTTGACCGGCTCGAGCTCCCACTCGCCCGGCGCGACTGAGGCGAGATGAAACTCGCGGTTCACATCTTGCAAACCCGGCTTCACGCTCTCCGGGAATGCATCGCTTTGCCGGGCGGTCTCCCATTGATTGATCACCTCGAAAATCGCCGCTTTCTTCTTGTCCATATCGGCCAAGTCGCTGGAGCTCTGGGTCGCCTTGCTGTCAAAGCTGGTCACCAACGCAAACCCGGCATCGTACCCGGCCGCCCGCGCGCAGAGCCACTCGGCATCTTCCGGCGTGGTTTCGTCGCGCACTGAAAACCAGCCAAGCATGCGTGGAATCAGGTTGCGCGTGTAGAAAAGCTGGTTTTTCAGCCGGTAGAGCGTCTGGCTCTGGCGGAAGCCGGCATACCACGGTTCGCCCCAGTTGTAACGGGTGGCGATGTGCCAAGTGAAATGACCAGGATTGCTGGCGTCATTAATGACGCGCCCGCGCAACGCCGGCGAGAGGGCGTCGTACCACGCCTTTGTGAACAACGTGCGCCCGTATTGCCCCATGCCGGTGGACCAGTTGCCCTCCAAACCGTCCAACGAAAGCTGTATTGCGCCGGTGTGATTGCAGAAGGCCGCAATATTGCGCGCGACTTCCTGCGCGAGCGCAGCGTCGGTCAGAAACACCTTGTACTCGTGATCCATCAGCTTGCCGGCGGCATCGCCTTTGCGGTGCATGGCGGCTTTCGTACCCCACGCGCCACGCTGGCATTTCAGCAACCTCCACGGCGCTTCTGCCGAGACGCCGTCGTACCGGATCAGTTCCTCGCCGATGACGACGGTGTTCATGGTGGTCTTCTTCTGAAACCATATCGGGTCGGCGACCGGGAGTTCTATCCCGGCCGCATCAACGTCGGCGGTGAGTTCGCTCGTGCCGATGCGCGCTAATCGCGGGTCCGGTTTCGGCGATACAAATGGATCGTTCGGCGTGATGAAATTGGAGAGCGTGTGGAACCCGACGCCAATGCCGGCCTTGCGGGCTTTCGCCACGCAGTCGCGGAAGCCGTCCCAGCCCTGCGGGAACAGGCCGGGCTTGAGCTTGAAATGCCCCCACGTCTCGAAGGGCGAGCTGTGGTAGAGGTACTTCAACCCGGCCCGCTGCGTCATCTCGATGGCGCGGTCAATCGTGCTCTCGCCAAAATCCACGATGAGATACGACGCGGTCGCCCCCGGCGCCATCTTCGCCCACGTGCCGTCCAACATCGGATGCGGCAAGCCTTCCGCCACTTCGATTTCGCCAAGGGTCGGCAACGCCTCCGTTGCCGGGCCGGCGAACAGCGCGATCTTGCTGCCCATCACGCCGCCATCGTCAAACGGCAGCGCGACGAACCTCTCGTGTCCCCAGTTGCTGATGACACGCTCCCGGTCCCGGTTCCGGCAGTACGCCTGCAAGGTACTCCCAAATGGCGTGCGCTTCGCCGTGTCGCCACGCCAGAGCTGCTGTTTCTTCAACTCGTCCGGCAAGCCGGGATAGCTGCCGTTGTCGTCGGCCGGAGTGCCGTCAGGTTCGATGTCGCTCTCTTGGGACGGATATCCCCCCAGCGTCTTGGCGTTGAGCGCCTGAATGCCCACGGCAAACTCGGAATCGCGTACAACGCCGACCACTTCGCCAACCAAATCACCAATACCGACCGGATATGGCCCCCACAGCACCAACTCGACCGGATTTGTGGTGCGCAGCTCGGTCAACTCGAACGTCACGTGCGTCGGCTTGGCGCGCACCGCCACCACCGCCGTCGCCCCGATGCCGGCGTAGTCGAGCGTCAAGGTCTTCCCTGCCGCGTCCCAAGTTGCGCGATTCGCCGCGTGCAACGTACCGGCCACGCGCACGCTCAGTACCGGCGCTGGTTGTCCGGGCACGAGGTAGTTGCGCCCGTTGCCGGTGATCGCGCTGAACGCCCCCGTTGCCCCAATGCTAAACGTGGCCTGCCGGGTTTTTAGAGTCAACGCCTCGCCTGGGGGAGCAGGCTCGGCGACACCAGAAACCCCCGCAAGGCCAGATATTGCCGGCTGGGATGTAAAAAGCGCAGCAGCCCCTGCACCCGTGATGGAATGCAGAAACTGGCGTCGGCCAACGCTCATTGGGTCATAGCCAAGCGAACCTGAAGCACCATCACCCCCATTAGTCGAAACGAGATGTTTCGTTTTCTTTCCCATCGTCTACTTTCTCCATCAGTGCCTTAGCCGGCAACGGCGTTCAACGCGACCGCTAATGGCTGCTCTTTTCCGAATTCCGAGCTACCGGCAAACACTGTTGCCAGCCTTCGGAAAATTCAAGAAGGTGATAGTTGCGGGCGCAAATGTGAGGTGCCCGGAACGCGTTCGCTCGCCTGCCAACTCCGGCATGGCATCGTCGGCGCCTAGTCTCAGTTCTCTTCCATTCAGTTGGACGGTTGTGTCCAGAAGATCATTAGCCGACAGGGTATAGCGCTCTGCGGGGCCGGCAAGTTCAAGCGACTGAGATGCAGCGCGATCCAGATTGATCACCAGGAGCGCCACACCTCCCGGGCGATCGCGAAGGCACTGGGCGTAAAGGTGCAAGCTTGGCGCAGGCGAGGGGCCGGGATCGAGCACGGTCGTGCCCATGAGTTTCCGCCATAACCAAGCTGCCCAGTAATTGGGCCGGGGCGCCAGCGTGTTTTCGTCGAGCAAGCCGTAGTCGCTGGAGGCGAGCGTATTGTGCATAATCACCTGCACGCCTCGTTTGGCGAGGCGGGCATGCTGATCAAGATATCGAAAGGTGTCGAGAAAGGTTGAGGCCCACGGGTTGCCGCCGCAGGCTGCTTCCGCTGTCTCGGTAATCCAAAGCGGTTTACCCGGCTCGAACTCATCGCGGAGACCGGCATAAAACGTGTCCGCATTGTCCGCGCGCGCGAGCCACTCCTCGGAAAGCGCAGCAGCGGCCGTAGTTTGCCCGGCTGCGCCCAGCATCGCGCACCGTTGCGACACCGCTCCATAGAAATGGTACGAGAAGATATCGAACACGGGACCTGTAGCCTTGAGCAAGTCCTCGGACTTCAGCATGCCGCTGCCCATGGGGATCAGAAGTGAGCCTCCCTCGCCGATGGAACCAGGACCAAGGAGCGCCGTCTGGGGAGCAGCCTGCTTAATGAAAGCGCTAAACACCGCGATATCGCGCCCATAGGCTGCGGCATCGTAGCCTCTCGGCGCCCCGCCCATCGCTGCAAAGGTCGGCTCATTCATAAACTCGGCCGCAGCAATGCTGCCGCCAAGCGATTGGGTGTACGCGAGGAGCCGGCGCGCCTGCGTCGGAGTCCAGACGCCGGAGGCATCGCGAGTTCCCGGACTTGTGGCGAAGGATGTGACGATCCGAGCGTTCGCAGCGCGCGAAAAATCCACCACACCCTTCCATTCTTCGCGGGTCAAAACGCCACCAAAACCTGTTGGTGGGACTACCCCTACCGCCGCATCCGAATCCTGAAAATAGGTAGTGTTTGCCCATGTCCCGCTGACGCGCATATAAGCAGGCCCGAGCGCCGCTGCCAGCTTGCGCAACCGAGGGTTGCTCAAGTTTATGGGCGGACGCTGTTGAAAGATGGCTGCATTCGTGCCAACAGGATTCGCACCCGACTGCCTGGCAGACGGTTGCACGTTGGGAGTAGCGTCTGTCTGCTTACTGTACGGCTTCCAGAATCTTCCGCCGATGACCTCCACCATTTCGACGTTATAGGACTGGAAGCGTTCCTCCACTGTCCCGATGCGAGGCATATTCGCGGGAATGATCGCAGGTGAAGATCCACCGTGGGGAGCCGTCGAAAACGCTGCGGCTCCGAGCACCGCCAAAAGCACGCTCGTTCCGAATCCGAGATTTCTGTTTTTGCGCATGGACTCTCCTCCTGTTAGTGCCTTAGTCGGCAAGCGCGTTCATCACCACCGGCGCGGGCTGCTCTTTTCCGAAATCGCCTTCCCAGCGTGATACCACCACGGTGGCCAGGCAGTTGCCCAGCACGTTGACCGAGGTGCGCGCCATATCCATCAACTGGTCGATGCCGAGCAGAATGAAGATGGGCTCCGTAGGCAGGCCGAACGACCCCGCCGTGCCGAGAAGAATGACGATGGCTGCCCGAGAGACGCCCGCAACCCCCTTGCTGGTCAGCATGAGGGTGAGCATGAGCAGCAGTTGCTGGCCGAGGCTGAGATGAATGCCGGCGGCTTGCGCGACGAAGATTGACGCCAGCGAGAGGTAGAGCGTGCTGCCGTCGAGGTTAAAGCTGTAGCCCGTCGGCATGACGAAGGCCACCACCGGCCTCGGCACGCCGATCGCTTCCATGGCTTCCATGGCGCGCGGCAAGGCGGCCTCGGAACTCGAAGTTCCAAAGGCAATCGAGACCGGCTCCGCCACCGCCGCGATGAACTTTTTCAGCGGCACCCGCACCAGCAGCGCGACTGGCAACAGCACTCCAAGAATGAAAACGAACAAGGCGACGTAGAGGGTGAGCAGCAGCTTGGCGAGATTGAACAGGATGCCCGTGCCCGTGCTGCCCACCGTATAGGCGATGGCCGCGCCCACGCCCAGCGGCGCCAGGTACATGACGAGATTGGTGAACTTGAACATCGTCTCAGCGAGGCTCTCGGCAAGGTTCAGCAGCGGGCGACGACGCTCCTCGCGCACCATGGCCAAGGCGATGCCGAACAGGATGCTGAACACCACCACCTGGAGTATCTGGCCTTCCGCAACGGACTTCGCAATGTTCTCAGGGAAGATGTGCAGGATGGTTTCCGCGGCAGACAGCCGCTGGACCTGGAGGGTTTCGCCGCTTTGCGGGGGCAAGTGTACCCCTGCGCCGGCCTTGCTGAGGTTGATGGCGGCGAGTCCGATGCACAACGCCAGGGTGGTGACCGCCTCGAAGTAGACGATCGCCTTGATGCCCATGCGCCCCACCTTCTTCAGGTCGGAGTGCGCCGCGATGCCGCTGACGAGCGTGGCGAAAAGCAGGGGCGCAATGATGGCTCGAATGAGCCGCAGAAAAATCAGACTGAGCAGGCGCAGGTGGACGGCGACATGGGGCCAATCGTGCCCGAGGACCGCGCCGATGACCATCGCCGCCAGGATCCACGTCGTGAGGGTGCGCTTGTAGAGGGCGTAGAGGACGAGCGCGAGGATACTGGTCCAGCGAACAACGAGGAGGAGGATGCCCGGCAGGGGGATCAAGTAATAGCTTATGACGCTGAGGGTCGCACTCAACGTGAATCCGACGACGGCCAGGAACAGGATCTTGTTTTTCATTTAAGCACGCTCGCTACCACCTGGACTGCTTCTCACACCTGATTCTTGACACTTGCCCGCACCAGTTTTGTGGGGCCGGGGCTTGCCCTGGCCTCGTGACGTCCACCTGTTTATGCGAGGCCGGGGCAAGCCCCGGCCCTACAAACGGTGGAACGATACCGCGCCTGCGGGATCGGCGACCCCAGGCCCGCCCAAACGCCCCACAGGTATCCAGAGCGCAGTGCCGCGTACGCGGGATCAGTCGGCGCGTACATACAGATCAATGTATGCGCCACCCGCGATCCTCTCCGTGTCCTCCGCGCCTGGAAGGGCTTCAACACTGAGGTCACTGAGGTCCTCTGCGGCCTCTGTGTTGAAGCTTGAGAGGCACTGAGGCACAGGGCATTCGGGGGGAGTCAGTCGCCGCCTCCCGCGCTAATGCTACCACTGTGGACTGTCCATTTCATCACACTTTCCTTCGGCGATCCCCTTAGTTCGTGTATGTACGGTGACGGTTGCTTTTTCAAGAGAGCCACGCTAATATGCAACTCGGAGGTTGCATATTATGAATGACCGTATTGAGAAGCGCATCGAGCTTAAAGCGTCAGTGTCGCGGGTCTGGCGCGCCCTGACGGATCACGTCGAATTCGGCGAGTGGTTTCGCGTGAAATTAGATGGCCCTTTCGTACCGGGCCAGATCGCGCGCGGCCGCATTACCCACCCGGGCTACGAGCACATCAAATGGGAGGGCGTGGTGCAGAAAATGGAACCCGAGCGGCTCTTTTCCTTCACCTGGCATCCCTATTCCGTAGATCCCAAAATCGATTATTCGAAGGAGACGCCCACGCTGGTCGAGTTCAGGCTGGAGAAGACCGCGAGCGGCACACTGCTGCTCCTCACCGAGTCCGGCTTCGACAAAATCCCTGCCGACCGCCGACTCGAAGCATTCCAGATGAATGACGGCGGGTGGACACAGCAAATGAAGAACATCGAGAGCCATGTCACACAAAAGCCGTAGCAGCATGGCCGCCAAACCGCGTGCCCCTGCACCCCTCTTTGCCGCGTTGGGCGATGAGACAAGGCTATCGCTGGTAGCGAAGCTCTGTAGGGGCCGGCCCTATACAATCTCGCAGCTCACCAAGGGGTCCAAGCTGACCCGGCAGGCGATCACCAAGCATCTTCGCGCCCTGGAGAGTGTGGGAATTGTGCACAGCGTTCGTGCGGGTCGCGAGAGCTTGTTCGAATTTGATCCGCAGCCGATTGAAGGAGCTAAGGAATACCTCGATCTCGTGTCCGAGCAGTGGGATCAAGCGCTTGCCAGGCTAAAGGCGTTTGTCGAAGGCTGACGAACCTCACACCTGCACGGTGACGGTTGTCTCCGTCCTGGCGACGGGGCGGTAGAGGGTGTCTCTTTCGAAGGGTTCCTGGCCGGCTTCGCGGATCAGCCGGATAATCTGCTGGCGGGTCATGGCCTGGGGGGTCTTCGCACCGGCGTCGTGGTAAATCTTCTCTTCCACCACGGTTCCATCCAGGTCGTCGGCGCCGAAGCGCAGGGCCACCTGCGCCACGCGGGGGGTCATCATGATCCAATATGCCTTGATGTGGGGGAAGTTATCGAGCAGGAGGCGAGCGACGGCGACGTTCTTCAAATCCATAAAGCCGGAAGTCTCGGTGTGGGGGACGAGTTTGCCGAGTTCGGTGTTGGCAGGGTGAAAGGCCAGGGGGATGAAGGTTTGGAAGCCATGTGTCTCGTCCTGGAGGTTGCGCAATTGCAGCAAGTGGTCAACGCGGTCCGGGGCCGATTCGATGTGGCCGTAGAGCATGGTGGCATTCGAGGGCAGACCGAGCTGGTGCGCGATGCGGTGCACCTTGAGCCAAGTGTAGGCGCCGATCTTGTGGTCGCAGATTACCCGGCGCACTTCCGGGGCAAAAATCTCCGCGCCCCCGCCCGGCAGCGAGCTCACTCCCGCTTCCTTGAGCTTCTCCAGGATCTCCCGGATCGGCATTTGCGTAATGTGAGAGAAGTAGCCAATCTCGACCGCCGTGAAAGCCTTCACGTGGACGGCCGGGAACCTTTCCTTCAGCCCCCAAATCAGATCCAAGTAATACTGGAACGGCAGATCCGGATGCAAGCCACCCACGATGTGGAATTCTGTTACCGCCTCGGACCAGCCCTCGCCGGCGATTCGAAAGGCTTCCTCGAGGGCCATCGTGTAAGCGGCGGGCGCGTCGGGTTTGCGTCCGAAGGCGCAGAGCCGGCAGCTGGCCACGCACACATTGGTGGGGTTGAGGTGCCGATTGACGTTGAAGTAGGTCCGCTTCCCGTGCAGTCTCTCGCGCACCTGGTTGGCGAGGTGACCGACGGCGAGGAGATCGCCGGACTCGTAGAGCGTGACGCCTTCGTCGAAACTGAGACGCTCGCCCGCCAGAACCTTTGCGGCGATGGGCTCGAGCTTCGAATCCTCTATGCGAAGTGCGCCTGAGAGCATATAGCCAAACCCTCATTGTATCGGCCAGAAGGCAGGATTGCAACCGGCCTTCTCGGCTATCCTCGCTCAAAGCGACTTAGGTACAACGTTCCAGCCCTCAACCTTGACCCCAGGCTTACCTGAACGCAAGCGGCGCTTGGCGTAAGATGCCGTGATCAGGCGTTTCTCACCCGGCAACAGGGAGACATAGTTATCCGACCAGAGAATTGGCAGGACTTCGTCATCGGGCCGCCCCTCTTCTTCGTCAAAAGCGTACCGTCCGCCCTGGACGACAACTTTGAAGTGAACGAAGAAGGCCAAGTCGTGGCTGGGGTTTTCCACAGTAATTCGTGTGACCCCTTCCTCACCGTTCATTTCTGATTCCGCCGTTGCTTGGAGATCGACTTTCGGCAGTCCCTGGAGCGCGGTCAGGTCAGCAAAGGTTTTGGTGGGAGTGACATACCACGTCGAGCGGTCCCAGTCGAGAACATCCGGCTGGGTAGAGAGCCAGTAAAAGTTGGTGCTGACGTTCTTCCCCGAAGCCTCGTCCAAATCGAGGCGCAAGAAGTAGGTCTTGGAAAGGTCGGCGATGGGGGGAAGGGTGAAGACTTTGTTGGTACTGTCCGGCCCCACGTCGAGGGTGGCGTCCTGGGAAAACTTCGGCGACATGTCCAGGTTGTAGACCTTGGCGGCCACTTTCATCCCCGGGAAGGCTTGATAATAGGAATTCACCACCACAATCGACTGGTCATCGTAGGAGTACTGCACGTGAAGGTACTCGCAGCCCTTCTTGGCGCCGAAATAGGAACCGCCCGGACGCAGGTAGTAGTCGTACAGGTGCCAAATCATGGACGGCCAGGCGTTGTTGAGCATCCACTGGATGACGCCGGTGGAGGTGTACTTATTGCGGCCATAGGCTTCGAACATGGCCCGCTCGCCCTCGTAAGCCAGGACCTGGGCTTTCATGGCGTAGTCCTCGAGGCTGGTGGCTTGGCCGAAACGGTTGCTGAGGGCCTCTGTGAACACATGGAGGTCGCGGAAAGCTCCACCGCCCGCGTGGTAGTCCCAAGCGCTGTTAATGGGCCAGAGGTCATCAGAAGGCAGCATGCGCTTCAAGCTCTCAACCGGGGGAACTGCCGGGCCCGGGCTGGTTTCGGTGTTGAAGCCGTGCGCGCCTCCCCGTTCCTTATCCAGCAGCCAGTAGGAGGGCGCGACGTACTCATAAGGCCCGGTCATCTTCAGGCCGGTCTTGCCCGTCACACTGGTGGGCTTGGCGGTGGCGGAAGACTGGTAGGGATTGGGCCAGTTGGAGTCTTTGAGAATCTGGATATAGGTCCGTTCGACTTTTTCCACGGGCGGGTTGTCGCTGCCATACAGCCAGTCCAGGAGGCAAGGATGGCTGCGCAGGCGGCGAATCTGGTCCTTCAAGGATTCAGAGGAAACCAGGTAATCCTCGTTCTTCCAGGTTTGCCAACGCTCCCAGTGGTCGCAGCAGCACCAACCGGCCAGAACGAGTATTCCCTCCCGGTCGCAGAGATCAAGGAAGTTCTCATCCTCGAGTTTCCCTTCCATGCGGACCGTGTTCAGGTGCATGTCCTTCACGTACTTCAGTTCGGCACTCTGCCGGGCCGGATCGGCGCGCAGCATCATGTCAAAAGTCCAGCCAGCGCCGCGAATCAGAATGGTTTTGCCGTTGATCTTGAACAGGCGGTGATCGTGGGCATCGAGGTCGGCGCTGATTTCCCGGATTCCGAAGGTGAGGGTTTGGGCATCGGAAACCACGCCGCCGGTTTGAAAGCTGAGATCGAGTTGGTAGAGGTTCTGGGGGCCCAGGGCGTACGGCCACCAGAGGCGAGGATTGTCGAATCCCAATTGCGGGAACTGCGCGGGGGAGAAGCTCACCAGCTTTGATTCCTTGGGCCCGAGCGAAACGGGGGTCGAGAATTCCCTGCCCTCGATCTTACCTGTCAGGGTGCCCTCCACGGGCTGGTCTGTGGCGTTATGAAGGTCGGCAGTGACGGTGAGCTGCGCCTTGTCGAGCGCGGGAAGGTCCAACTTCGAGATCACCTGGGGATAGCGCAGGGTCACGGGGCCGCTCGTGGTGAGATACACCTCGCGCCAGATTCCCATGTCCTTATCGGCGGGGAGCGGGTTCCAATCTACGAAGGTGATCGCGAGGTCGTCGGGCTGGGGCGGGGAAACTTCCACGGCAAGCGTGGCCGTCTGGCCGGGAGTGAGGAAGCGACTGACGTCAAATTCGAAGACCCGCCACGCCCCGACCATCTTGTCCGGCGAGGCAATCTGTTTGCCATTCAGCCAGACGCTGGCACGGTAGTTGATCCCGCTGAAATGCAACCAGACGGTTTTCCCCGCATACTGCTGCGGAACCTGAAACTCCGTCCGGAACCACCAGGGGACACGGAAGGGACTTCCCGGCGGCATGGGGAAATTCGAAAAATTGGCGCCCACGGCGTATGTCGTGCCCGGAATCATCCGCAGGTCCTTCCCCACGTAAGGGTCAGCGAAGACTCGTTGGCGTACAAGAGCTGCAATGACCGTGGAAGGCACGCTCGCCTTGTACCAGCCGGAAGGTGTGTAAGCCTGCGTGGAGACGAGTTCGGCGGAAGCGGAAACCTCGGCCGAGGATTGAATCATCCACCCTTCCTTGAGAAAAAGCCGGCCGCCGGAATTGGTGGCCTGGACGGTCTGAGCCAGCGCTGCGTGGCCGCAGGCTATCAGGGAAATCATCGTGAGTGCGCAGGCGATCCTGTTCATGTTTGAATTACCCCCTGGAAGAGGACAGTTAACTCCAATAGTCTCTGCTTGAATGGGTTGACGCATCCCGATATTCCGACTCGGATGTTCAAGCATGCCGCTCGGGGACGCATCTGTGTTCCCCCCTCGACTAGAGGGTAGGAGGATATCACATATTCTTCGTTATCTGAGTGCAAAGCGGATTCCGATTCATGTAAAATCCCAGGAGGAGTGTATGGCCATGATCAAAACAGTTGAGGCCGTGGTTGACGGCCAGGGAAAGGTAAGGCTGCTTCAACCCGTGGATCTTGGGTCGAGCCGTCGGGCTCTGGTCGTGATTCTCGACGAGCCAGGAGCTCCCGGTGACGAGACGGCGCTACTCAGTGAGGCGGCACTCGCGGACTGGAGCCGGCCTGAGGAGGATGCGGCATGGTCTCACCTACAGTCGGCCAAGTAATCCTCGTTCCTTTCCCTTTCTCCGATTTGTCACGATCGAAACTCCGTCCGGCGGTGGTCCTAGCCCACGCGGGCCGCGAGGACTGGGTATTATGCCAAGTTACCAGCAGTCCCTATGGGGATCCGAGCGCCATTGCCATCTCGGATGAGTGCTTCAGTCAAGGCTCGCTTCGAATCAACAGTTTTGCTCGCCCCGGAAAACTATTCACGGCAAGCTCCACTCTGATGCTCAGCGAAGTTGGCACCCTCAAGGTGAATGTCGCTCGGCAGATAATCAGGGCAATCATCATGATTCTGCGGAGTGGCATCGAGCAAGGAGACGTCGAACACGGTACACCGGGCTAACGATGTGGCCGCCACCCGGCGAGTTTACCTCAGGACCTTCCAAATTAGCAGCTTGCGCTAGGGCGCAACGCGGCTCTGCTGCCCCGACTTGCGGAAAGCCTCCGCGCGGTCCATCGGCTGACGGACTGCGCGGAGGAGGTTGTTCACGACCCGCCCCCTTCACTCCCGACTTTCAGTTTGCATTCAGATTTATGGGGTTATTATAGGGACAGGCAGTCGAGCCGTTCTTGAACATGCGCGTGCTCATTATTGAAGACGAGAAAGGCATGGCGGAACTCCTCAAGAAGGGGCTCGAGGAGGAAAACCATCGCGTCGCATTGGCGTTTGACGGCTTGGAGGGGTTGGAGTTGGCCAAAGGCTATGAGTTTGACGCCATTGTGCTCGACCTCATGTTGCCTCGAGTGGATGGCTTTGAGGTGGCCCGACGGCTGCGGCGCGGCGGGAATCAGACTCCCATCCTGATATTGACCGCGCGTGACGCGGTGCCGGACGTCGTCAAGGGGCTCGATCTGGGGGCGGACGACTACATGACGAAGCCCTTTTCCTTCGAGGAATTCCTCGCCCGCCTGCGGACCGTTGCCCGGCGCGGTTCGGCTCCGCGGCCCGCGTGCTTGAGGATAGCTGACCTGACGCTCGATCCCGCCTCGCGCCAGGCCCTCCGCGGGCGCCGGGAAATCCGCCTTTCTCCCACCGAGTACCGCCTTCTGGAGCTGCTCATGCGGCGCGCGGGCCGGGTGGTGTCCCGCACCGCGATTGTGGAAGCCGTTTGGGGCCTCGAGAACGACATCGAAGAGAATACCCTGGACGCCTTCGTGCGTTTGCTCCGGGGGAAAGTGGACAAAGGGTTCAGCCCTAAGCTGATTCAGACGGTTCGTGGAATTGGGTACTGCCTGCGGGAGAGTCCGAAGCAATGACCAGCCTCCCTCTTCGCCTCAGAATCACGGCTTGGTATTTCGCCGTCTTGACGGCCGGCTTTTCCCTTTTTGGCGTCGTTGCGTTCTACGCAATGCGAGGCAGCATTCTCGAAACCGTGGACGAGAACCTGCAAGACCAGATTCAGGGCGTCCGCGAGCTGATCGAGCGGAATTCCGGAGAAGCTGAACTGGAGCGTGACCTCGAACACGACGAAGAAATCCGTGCGGGAAGCGACCTTTTGCAAGTTTCGGACCCTGCGGGCAACTGGATCTATCGCTCCAAGACGATGGCTCATTTCGGGCCGGCGACGCCCGGGGAGGCCAGGACTTCGATCACCACGCAGCGACCCGATGGCGTGCCTTTGCGAGTGCTCACGCTTCCAGTCGAAGCGGGAGGCAAAACTTATATCGTGCAGCTCGCCTACCCGCTGGACGACTTCTATGAAGCCCTGGACCGTTTCCGCCGGATTTTGCTTCTGTCTTCCCCGCTCCTGCTCTTGCTGGCGTCAGCGGGGGGTTACTGGCTGAGCCGGCGCGCGTTGGGGCCGGTGGACCAGATAACCAGGGAAGCTCGGAGCATCAGCGCGCAAAATCTCTCCAGCCGCCTGGTGGTGCCGCACACGGGAGACGAACTCCAGCGTTTATCGGAAACTCTCAACGGGATGCTGGGGCGGCTGGAGCAAGCGTTCCGGCGAATCACGCAATTCACCGCCGATGCATCTCACGAGCTGCGCACCCCCGTGGCGCTTATGCGGACGCGGGCGGAAATCGTCCTGCGAAGGTCCCGCTCGGAAGAGGAGTATCGCGAGACGCTGCGGCAAATCCTCGAGGACCTTCAGAGGACCTCTTCCCTCATTGAGAACTTGATGCTGCTCGCCCGCGCCGACTCGGGGGCTGAAGCCCTCCAGCGCACTCGTATCAACATGGTCGAGAACGTGGGCGAGGCTTGCCTCGAGGGCCGAGCCTTGGCGGAGACAAAACAGATCAGTTTGCGCGCGGAGTTGCCGGAATCTCCCGTCTGGATTGAAGGCGATGCGAACTCCCTGCGAAGGTTGTTCCTGATTCTGCTCGACAATGCCGTGAAATACACTCCACCCCAGGGCCGCATCACGGTCTCCCTGAGCTCGAACGATGGCTGTGCCGTCGCCGAGTTCCGAGACACCGGAAGCGGTATTGCCGCAGAGGACCTTCCCCACATCTTCGAGCGCTTTTTCCGCGCCGACCGGGCACGCTCGCGCCAAACCGGAGGCGCAGGTTTGGGGTTATCCATCGGGAAATGGATCGCCGAAGCCCATGGGGGAACCATCAGCGCCCTGAGCAAGCCGGGAGAGGGTTCGGTGTTTCAGGTCCGAATCCCGCTGGCGGGGGAAGGCGGGAAGTAGGCAGTAGGCAGAAGGCAGTAGGCAGCGCAGGGCCCGCACTCCGGCCCTGCGGTTCTTCAAAGGCAGTAAGAAGTCGGCAGTGGGCGGTCGGCAGTGACAACAGTCGGAATCAAACCTACGAAGCTGGCGGGAGAGAAGCGCAGCTAGGAAGCGCCGTTCTAAATCCTAAGCTCGTGTAGCCCCCTGTGCTCGCCCACACGCTGGCGCCTTTCGACTCGCAGATTCGGGTTCAATGCCGCGCAATGGGTGGGTTTTTGGCCACTTTTTTGGGTTTGATTGGGGTTTGTTTGCGCTCAAAAACCAGTTCGTTTTTTGCGTTTCAGAAGTCTAAGTCCTTTGTTTGCAATAGGTCGGTGAGTTCGTTCCGTCAAAATAGTATCTTTTTTGCGTTTCCCCGCCTTTTTCCCCCTTGCCGAAAATTGAAACTCGAAAATCGAAAATGGAAAATCGGAAATTCCAGTGACTACTGACAACTGCCGACGCTCTCTCGCGACAATGCTAATAGGCTATCATGAATGGGCGGGCGTGTCAAGAGAAAAGTGCAGGGAACAAGAAGGCAGGTGCCAGGCGTCAGGGTTCGGGTTACGGGGCCTGGGAAACTGTTCCGCGTACTTTCCGAGTAGCGCGTTGTCCGCTCGAAATGTCCTGGTCAGCCCGCAGCGCAGACCGCCGGGTTTGCGGTGTGCTGCTCCTCGTTGAAGAGGGCGACTCAATGTTACGGCGTGGCGCACCTGCCGGGGAAGAGACGCGGACCACAGAAGCGGTGGTCCGCGCTACTTGCTTGTTGACATCATCGCAAATTTGCGATATTCTCAAATGTGGCTGGAAGAGGAAACTAATGCCTGTCACCACCGTGGTTTTTTTCATGGACGAAGAGCGTATGTGCCCCTTGCTAGCGTGGTTGGATCATCTGCCCCCAAAGGCGCAGGACAAATGCATCGTGCGAATTGAGCGGCTGAGAGAGCTGGGCCACGAGTTGCGCCGTCCGGAGGCGGACTTTCTCCGCGACGACATTTATGAGTTGCGGACGAGCTTTCAGTCTGTGAACTATCGCATGCTCTATTTCTTCCATCAGCAGACGGCGGTGATCTCCCATGGGCTGACCAAGCAGAAGCAAGTTCCCGAAAGGGAGATTGAATTGGCGCTTCGCCATCGCAAGCTGTTCGAGAAGGATCCAGCTGAATATACCTATGAGGAGCCCGACAATGAGTAACCCCCGAAGGATATCTGATGCCGTTCGAATTCTCCACCGCCGCTACGTGGGTGGGGACATTCAGCGGAAGGCCTCTCTGGAAAAGGAGCGGGTGAACGCCGAAGTCGCCCGCACCATCTATGAACTTCGCGAGCAAGCTGGGCTTAGTCAGAAAGAGTTGGCGGATCGGGTGGAAACAACCCAATCGGTCATCAGCCGCCTGGAAGATGCGGATTACGAAGGGCATTCTTTATCAATGTTGAATCGTATTGCGAAAGCCCTCAACCAGCGAGTCGAAGTGGTGATGGGACCGAAAGAACGGAAGCAAGTATCCATCACCCTCGCGGTGACCAAGAGCGTGGTGCGCGAGGTGAATGGCGGGCGGGCGTATCAACGTCAACTCGCGATTCGAGGCGGGTCGCCGGAGTTGCTCGCCATGATCCGCAAAGCCTCTGCTCGGCATCGCGTAGCGGTGGCTGTAAACGGGGTGTTCCAACTATCGGTCGGTGACACCGGAGCGATTTGGGAAAAACATCAGGGGCGTGGGCGTCAATCCGAGGACTTCACGAGTTTGTACGACCTCTTGGCCCGCCGCCCGGAACAGCCGGTTACGTTTTCGTGGAATGAGGCGGCAAAATAACTTGACGAGCAAAAGCGGACTTTGAACCGGGGGGAAACGGTGTCAGGGAGAAAGGGTGTCAGGTACCCTTTTCTTGCCCCTGGCGGGTGCCCGAACCGGACCATTATCGGCAGTGGCTTAACCACTCGCAGGGCCGGGAAGAGATTAAGAATATCCGCTATGCCATCCAAAGAAGCAAGGCCGTAGGGCTCGGAGCCCTGGGTGTCTCAGGCGGTCGCGCCATTCGGATTGGAAAACACCCTGCGCAACCCCGGGCGCCCTCTAAACGGGTCGCGGTAGGGACGGACATTGCTGACCGCCCCCCGCGCAGATCCGTACGGGCGCTACTAACGCATACGGCTCTTACCTCGGATGTATGGCGTCAAAGCGCACGCTCGGGTAGGGATGCAC
>Ga0326727_10013417_pt1 | contig 18251 bp, 12 predicted proteins | sample MB2enrmetagenome_FD_207643 | JGI IMG/M metagenome (GOLD analysis project Ga0326727, IMG submission 207643) | Lab enriched peat soil microbial communities from McLean, Ithaca, NY, United States - MB29MY | ecosystem: Environmental > Terrestrial > Soil > Wetlands > Peat | place: USA: New York...
GGCGGGCAATACGCGCACCGATTCAGCGCACAACCGCTATCAGATTGCACCGGCGGAACTGGTCAAAATCGAGCGCGAGGCGCGGAGCAGGGGTCTAAGCATTGGTGGCTTTTATCACTCGCATCCCGATCATCCGGCATTATGGTCGCCAACGGACTTTGCCGAAGCGCACTGGCTTGGCTGCTCCTACGTGATTACGGCCGTGGCGCAAGGTAGAGCGACCGTGACCAACTCGTTTTTGCTGGCCGGCGTAACCGAAGAAGACAAGCGATTTGAAAACGAAAGCATCGAAGTAATCGAGCCAACTGAGCCCGCAAATGGGCCCCCGAAAACGAGTCCCCCACAAACGAGTCCTTGACGGCTCAAGCTGAATCAAAGAAAACGTAAGTGAGGAACCAAGCCGAATGACGCTCTACATCCCGACTCCGTTGCGGCCCTATGTCGCGGGCACTGACACCCTGGAAGTACAGGCCAGCACTCTGAGTGCCGCACGCGATGAGCTGACCTGGGCCTCGCCTGATCTGCGCAAGCACCTGTTCACCGAGGAAGGCAAATTGCGGGCCTTTGTGAACGTGTATCTGAACAATGAAGATGTGCGCTACCTGCCGGAGAAAGATGCTACGGGCGTTTCGGCAACTGACATGCTTTCGATCGTCCCCTCCATCGCCGGTGGCCGTTAGCGGCGCCCGCGCCGGCGCATGAATCGGCGCATGAATTCTGTTCGTGAACTGGAGTGAAAATCATGGCGACTGGAACCGTACCGGTGGAACTGCCCGAGCTGACAAAGGACGAACTGTCGCGCTACTCGCGCCATCTGATCCTGCCTGAAGTCGGCGAGGAGGGCCAGCGAAAATTGAAGGCCGCGCGCGTTCTGTGCGTGGGCACAGGCGGATTGGGCTCGCCGCTGGCGCTGTATCTGGCCGCGGCCGGCGTAGGCACGCTGGGCTTGGTGGATTTCGATGTGGTCGACGCCAGCAATCTGCAACGCCAGATCATCCACTCCACTGCGGATATCGGGCGCAAGAAGCTGGACTCGGCTGCGGAAAAACTCAGGGCGCTCAATCCGGATCTGAACGTGATCAAGCACGACACGCTGCTCACCAGCGCCAATGCCCTCGACATTCTGAAGGACTACGACGTGATCGCCGACGGCACTGACAACTTTCCCACGCGTTACCTGGTGAACGACGCCTGTGTGCTGTTGGGCAAGCCCAACGTGTACGGATCGGTCTTCCGATTCGAAGGCCAGGCCAGCGTCTTCGCCACAAAGGGCGGGCCGTGCTACCGCTGCCTCTATCCGGAACCGCCGCCGCCAGGTCTGGTGCCGAGCTGCGCCGAGGGCGGAGTGCTGGGAATTCTTCCCGGCCTGGTCGGTGTCATCCAGACCACTGAAACCATCAAACTCATTCTCGGCAAGGGCTCGCCGCTCGTGGGTCGTTTGCTGCTCGTGGATGCGCTCGACATGCGCTTCCGCGAATTGAGGCTTCCAAAGAATCCTGAGTGCCCCGTGTGCGGCTCTCATCCGACCCTGACGCAATTGATCGATTATCACCAGTTCTGCGGCATATCGCCCGCAACGAAAGAGGAAATCAAAGTGAAGAATGGAATTCCGCAAATTACCGTAGCCGAATTGAAGCGGCGCATGGATGCGGGCGAAGACTTGTTCATTCTGGACGTGCGCGAACCCTTCGAGTATCAGATTGCCAACATCGGCGGCAAGTTGATCCCGCAAAACGAAGTCCCGCAGAGGTTATCGGAGATCGATCGCAATCGCGAGATCGTGGTGCAGTGCAAATCCGGTGGGCGCAGCCAGCGCATTGCGGAGTTCCTGAAGCAGTCCGGGTATCCCGATGTGGTCAACCTGGCGGGCGGAATCCTCGCCTGGTCCAGCGAAATCGACGCAACGGTTCCAAAATATTGATGCCAATTGATCCGGCAGCAAAATACTGCGACAGTGCCCCATTCTTTTCCGCGTTTTTTTGCGGAAAGGGGTGAGAAACCGAGTCACTGTTTATTCGCTGAATCTGAAGCAGTGCATCGAATGCACCATGCTTTCCTCCGCCTTACATTCCAAGCGCTTGAGCCGGCGCGGCGCTGCCAGAAGCGCATCGATGTCGTCGTAATTGTTGCAAAGCGCGCGTGAAGGGCGGACCGTCGTCTCCACTCTAAAGCGCCGCAGCGAAGGCTGCGCGCAATGATGCCCGCTGCGCACCGCGATCCCTTCGCGGTTCAGCACCGCGCCCACCTCTTCGGTCTTGAAGCCGTCGAGTACGGCAGACTCACTTCCCCGGGCAAATGAAGGACGCCGCAAGGATAGCGCAGTTCTGTCTCCATGTGGCGCAAAAAATCACCAAATTGCTTGCCTGAAGGAGAGTTTGGCAGAGCCGGAAGTTCCTCGGGCCGGTCCAGAATGTGGACCGGCCCGAAGACCGAAAAGGCCTGAGGTGAATTCGGGCTGACTCTACACCAGCTTGGCGTCGAGCGTGATCTCCGTGTTGTTCGCAAACAGCTTTGAAATCGGGCAGCCGGCCTTGGCGTCGGCCGCCGCCTTGTCGAAAACTTCCTTGGTCGCGCCGGGAACGCTCGCCGTGGTGGTCAGCGCGATGCGCGTGATCGCAAAGCCCCCATCCACCTTGGCCAGGGTCACGGCCGCATGGGTCTCGATGCTGATGGGCGTCAGGCCCGCGCCGCCCAGTTGTGCGCCCAGCGCCATCGAGAAACAGCTCGCGTGAGCCGCCGCGATCAGTTCCTCGGGGGTGGTGCCGCTGGCAGCACCCTCAAACCGCGTGGCAAACGAATAGTTGGCGTTGTTGAGCACGCCCGTCGCCGTGGAGATCGTGCCTTTGCCTTCCTTCAGTGAACCTGTCCAAACCGCACTTGCCTTGCTTGCCATAGTCCCTCCTTGGGGGATTCAAAAATCCAGTGGTTGCTTGATTGGGTTGCCGGGAGCGCCGAAGGGAAAGTTACGGCGGGGCCCGGCGGCAGAGCCATCGGCGCCGCCCATATCCCAGGCGGCACACGCCATGATTCCATGCTAATCTGTCGGGCATGTTGCCGGAGCGGCCCCGCGCCTTGAATTCCGACTTCCCCGCCCATTCCGCGGCAGAAATCTCACAAAGTGGTGTGCCCGGCGCCTCCCCGTCCGGCTCGGACCAGGACGCGCTACCCGCCGATACCCAGATCGATCACCACTGCCAGATCTGCCCCAACTGCGGCCATCGCCTCACCGGCCACCACTGCAAACTGATTTGCACCTGCTGCGGCTACTACTTGAGCTGCGCGGACTATTACTGAAGCACTCCCCCGCACCCCGATCCATACGCGGCGGTTCGCCCGTGCCCCATCCTTTCGCCCGATATTGAGCGAAAGGGTGGGAAAGCACGAACTCCACTGACGCGAATTCACACGGCCAGAGGCCTAAAAGATGATCTTGCCCGCAAATTGCAGTTCGCGCGCGGGAAGGCTTGAGGTGATCACGCCGAAGGTAGTGCTGTTGGCGCCGTTGTAGACGCTGTTCGGCTCGCCGAAGTTGGTCTCATTGGTCAGGTTGAAGGCCTCGGCGCGAAACTGCAGATGGTATTTCTCGGTGAGCGCGAAGTCCTTGGTCAGGCCGGTATCGAGTTCCCAGAAGCCATAGCCGCGAACACCGTTGCGGGGCGAATTGCCAAAGGGTGCATAGGGCTGCGGGGTGGAGAAGCTGCTGAGGTTGAAGTAGCCCTTGGGCGACTTGTTTGTGGCTATCGCCGGGCCGCTCTCATTGGGACGGTAGGAGTTGCGTCCATCGATGGTGATGAGCGCCGAGACTTGCGTGTCGCCGTCCGGGCTATAAGCAAAGGTGATGGGGTCGCCGCTGCGGGCCTGGAAGATATCGGTCATCTGCCAGCCGCCCACGATCGCGTTCCCCACCCGGCCCACGTTGGACAGCAGCCGCTGGCCCGTGCCCACGGGCAGCGACCAGACCAAAGAGGTGACGTTGAGAAATGGGCGGTTGGTTGCGGAGATGCCGTAATCCGCCTTGTAGTTGTAGATGTTCTGCACTGAGGGGATGAAGTTGCCGCAGTTATCGCAGCCGCCGCTGCCGTCCTGGGCCTGGGGGGCGATGTCAAGACTCTTGGACCAGGTAAAGGCGTTCAGCAAGTAGAGTCCTGAGGAGAAGCGCTTCTCAACTTTGGCTTGGAGGCCGTTGTAATTGGAGTAGCCCCAGGGCAAAGTACCGATGACCGAGGTGAAGTTGGGCATGGGGAGGCGGCTCTGGAAATTTGTTATGCAGCCGCTGCTGGAGCTACTTTCCGTAGCAGTCGTGCACGTAGTTGGCTGCATCACGTTCGCCTGGTTGATGTCGTTAATAATGATCTCGTTAAACCCGTGATTGCCCACGTAAGCCACGTCGACCATCCAATTGTGGCCCAGATCGCGCTGCACGCTGAAAAACCAGCTCTGTACCCGGGTATCGGGCGAGCTGCGCGGCATGTACTGCAGCACCACATCAAGCGGGTTGTAGGTTGTGGCGCCGATCATATTGGTAGGAAAACTGCTCTCGGTGTTGAGATAGTTTGCCGTGCTGGGGGCGACGATCTGCACGGCGCTGATGCCATAGGGGGCATTCTGGGTGAGGTAGTTGGAGCCAACGCGGTTCCAGCGCGAATAGCTGATGCCAAAGCCGCCACGCAGCACCGTCTTGTTGTCCACACTGAAGGCCGCCCCGAACCGCGGGCCGAAGTCCTTCTTATTCGGATTGATCGTATAACGGTCGCTGGAGCTGGCCAGCGCGATGGGCGTGGTGGTGTTGTAGGTGTCGGGATTGAAGGTGGTGAGATTGAAGTTGGAGAGCTGGTTGTTGGCCTCGTAGAGGGGAGTGCCGTACTCGTAGCGCAGTCCCAGGTTCACCGTCAGGCGACGGTTCACCTTCCAGTCGTCCTGCACGTAGCCGCTCATACCCCATTCGCGAATTTGGGCGATGGGGGAGTTGGAAAGGCCGACCTCGGCGCGATAGCCGAGCAGGAAGTCGGCGTAGTCGTACATCTTTGTCGATTCGAAGTCAGCGGGACTCGTGCCCGGGGGAGTAGAAGGAGCGGGATCGCCCGCGATCGCACAGAGGGGAGGATAACCAGCTTTGTACTGGATGGTGTAGTAATTGTCGTAACATTCGCCGCTGAACTCGTCGGTATAGACATCGCCGCCCATCACCGGATGCAGGTCCTGCTGCGCCACGTGGAGCATGGTGTACTCGAAGCCGGTCTTGAGGGTGTGGCCCGGCAACAGCCGGGTGTAGCTGACCTTGGGATTCCAGATCGTGGGGTTCTGATACTGGGGGCTGGTCCACAAGCGGCCCAGGCTCGTCATGCCCCCATTGATGAAGTACTCGTAGGTGATGCCGCCGGTGTACTGCGGGTCGGTGGGCAGGCCGTTGATGCCGAACTGCTGGAACATGCTGGGTCCGCCGGCCAGCGGAGGAGTCTTGCCTGCCTTCATGCGCGAGAAGCCGAAGCGGGCTTCCATAAGGGACTTCGGGCTGATGGTCCAGGTCGCGCCACCCACTACCTGAATCACCGGGGCCTTGACATTGCCGTCGCCGCCCATGCCGGCGTACCCCTGAATGGTTCCTGGGTCGTAGGCATTCCACCGGGCTTGCGAGTAACGGGCAAAGAGGCGCAGGTTACTTTTTACGTCATAGTCCACCTTCGCGTCGCCCTTATCACGGTCGAAAGTGTTGGGGTGGAGAACGATGTAGTTGTTGGTCACGCTGTTGTTCGTGGTGGGCGGCAGGTACGGATTCCCGTCAGGGGCCTTTCCTTCCATGATCGTCGCGGCGTAGTTGATGACGGCCGACGCGGGAATCTGGCCGGTCTTGTATTCCTGGCCGCCGTAACCTCCTACTGCGGCCAATAAGCCCGCTCCGAAATAAGTGGAGTTATTGCACGGGTTCGGATTCTGGTTCGGGCCGCCGTTCGCGCCAACGTAGGGGCAAGGGTTATCAACGGGAAGGTAGCCGTTCGAGTTATTCGGATCGCCGGGGTCGTCAATCAGGTAGTAGCCGAGGGGAGCGCCTGTGCTGCTCAGGCCCCGCTCGGCCGCGGTGGGCAGGGTGGCCGTGTCGGTAAAGGAGCTGGATTGGCGGAAGCCCTCGTAGTCAATGAAGAAAAAGAGCTTATCCTTCTTCATGGGGCCGCCCAGGGTGCCGCCGAACTGGTTTTGATGCAGCGCCGGCTTGCCGCCGATATCGGGCTTGAAGTAGCCCTCTGCATTCAGTTTCGTGTTGCGGATGAACTCCCACACACGACCGTGCCAATCGTTGGTGCCGTAGCGTGTCACCACGTTGATCGTGGCGCCGCCGGAGCGACCGTACTCGGCGCTCATATTGTTGGTCACCACCTGGAACTCGGCCACCGCGTCCGGCGACAACTGCACCACCTGGTTGCTGAATCCCTGGTTGGAGGTGCCATACATGTTGTTGTCCAACCCGTCCAACATATAGTTGTTGAACACGCTGCGCAGGCCGTTGATACTGAATGATCCCTCGCGTTGACCGTAACCTTCGGATAGCTGGTTTTGCGTGGGAACAACGCCGGTGGTGAGTTCCACCAACTGCGAGTATTCGCGCCCGTTCAGCGGCAGCTCCGCAATCTCGCGCGCATTCACCACCTGCCCGCGCTCGCTGGATTCGGTTTCCAACTGGGTCGCCTCCGCCGTAGTCGTCACCGTGGTGCTGGCCGTGGCCACTTTCAACTGCACATCCACGCGCTGGTGCGCGCCCACCGTCAGCTCGAACTTGGCCGCAGCCGGCTGAAATCCATGCGCCGTCACTTTCAGCTCATAAATGCCTATCGAGATGTCCACGAACCGGAACTCTCCCCGGTCGTCTGTTACTGCTGTCTGCTCCACCGCCGTTGCCGTATTGCGCAACACGACATTGCTGTGCGCAACCACGGCCCCGCTGGGATCGGTCACGGTTCCAAGAACGGTTGCTGTATCGAATTGCGCTCTGGCACTGGCCACCAGAACCACCAGGAGAAAGCTGATCGCGATGCGACGCATAACAATTGCTCCTTAGGCCCAAATTGTGTTCCTCGTCGCACGCGCAACGGCACGGCTGCGCAAAATGTCACCGTTCATGAGCGGGTTGGGGGTCGCGCCTTCGCGAAGACATGCGATGGAGGTTTTGATTCTTGCAAACAATCTACGTCACGCACGTCAATTGTCAACAGAATTCACGTAAATGCTTGGTTTAAATGCAACTCCACTGTGTCTCGGCTGACCGTCACCGGTCTTGTCTCACGCCACATCTTTCCCTGTTGGCGCAATCGCATCCAGCGCCGGAGCCGGCAACAAATGCGCCCGCGACAGCACTTTGCGCGCCAGTCCCGTCAGCGCCATCTCTGCTGCTTCGCGCAGCGGCACCCAGCGGCGCTCCCCGCCCGCCACGGTCATGGCCTCGATATCGTCCTCAAACACCGTCCGGATTCGCACGTAGTAATTCACCTGCATAATGGCGTGGCGCAGCGTCATGCGCAGCTCCTTTTGCGGCACTTCGGCGCGGAGCAGCGTCGGCAGCTCCCACATGCCCGGCATCACCGTCTGTTGCGCGGACCGCTGCTCCAAAAGCACTTCGCGGTCGCCCGGTCCGCGCCGCTTGCCACTTGCCGATCCCGTCCGTACCGAAAGCGCATACGCCACGGCGCGGCTCATCATCGGAGCCCGGCGCGGCGTTTTGTGTTCGCCGCGTGTTTTGCAATCCGCCTCCAGCGGGCACACTGGGCATTGCGGATTCCGCGGCGCGCATACCGTTGCGCCCAGCTCCATGATGGCCTGGTTGAAGTCGCCCGGCCGCGCGCGATCGAGCAGCCGTCCCGCCAGATCCGCAATCTTGCGCCGCAGTGTTGCCCCGCCGCCCTTGCGGCTGCCCGCCTCCCAGCCCGCCAGCCGGCAAAGCACGCGCTCCACATTGCCATCCACCACGGCCAAGGGCTCGCCGTGCGCAATGCTCGCCACCGCCGCCGCTGTATACGCGCCAATCCCCGGCAGTGCGCGCAACTGCTCTGCCCGCTGCGGCAGATTTCCCCCCAGATGCCCCGCCACAAACTGCGCCGCCTTGTGCAGCATGCGCGCCCGCCGGTAGTAGCCCAGCCCGCTCCACAGCGCCAGCACATCCTGTTCGGGAGCCAGCGCCAGCGCGATCAGCGTCGGAAACCGCTCCATGAATTCCCGGTAGCGATCCGCGACCACGGCCACGCGTGTCTGCTGCAGCATGATCTCTGAAACCCAGATTGCGTACGGATCCGAACTCCGCCGCCACGGCAGATTGCGGTGATGCCGCGCGTACCACTCCAGCAGGCGCGCGCGCAATGCCGCGATCTTCGCGGAATCCTCATCAAAACTCGCCATGGGAAAAGCTTACGGCATCCGCGGCGGCGAACGAGTCACAGGTCCCGCATTCTTGCATGCCGGGTGGGGTTGTTTGTTAAGTCTTGCAGAATCAAACGAAATGTTCGTTTTTCAGGTGCCAAAAAGGGGCCAAATGTTGGCTCAGGAGCGACCATTCACCCCCCGAATGTTCGCTTGGGAGTTCGCGATTCTTTGAGACAAATCAATGAGAATTTCGTGCTTTAGCAGCGAGTGTGAATAGAGAATTTCGCGAATAAGGGCTGGGGTTTGCAGACAATTTCGCGAAATGACGTTTAAACACGTGTTAGGAGGCCCAGAAAGGCGTGTTCTGCATCGATTTTCACGTGTTTTCGCGCGCTAATTTACGCATGTGGATGCGCGCAGAATCACGGGTGCCCCATCCCAAACGCGCTTTGTGTGCTTAGGATGGGATCGCACGAACCCTACCCCAGCATTTCGCCCACAATCCCCGCCGCCGCCTTCAGCGCCGCGTCAATCTGCGCCTGATCCTTGCCGCCGGCCTCGGCAATCTCCGGCTTCCCACCGCCCGATCCGCCCACCAGCTTGGCCACCGCGCCCACCAGCTTGCCCGCCTGTATGCGCTTCACCAGCCCCGGCGTCACCCCGGCAATCATCGCCACTTTACCCTCCGGCTGCGCCGAACCCAGCACCACCACGCCCTCGCCCAGCTTCCCTTTCAGGTTGTCCACGAGCGTCCGCAGTTGCCCGCGCTCCAACCCATCGGCGCGATGCGTCAAAACCTTCACCCCACCAACGTCCACAGCGCGCGCCACAGCCTCATCCAGTGCCCCGGCTGCCGACTTCATCCGCATCTCTTCGAGCTCGCGCCTGAGCCGCTTCAATTCATCTTCCTGAGCCGCAAACTTCGCCTTCAGCCCCTCGGTCAAATTCTCGACAGAGGGCACATACTGCCCCGCCACCTGCGCCAGCTCAAAATCCCGCCGGAACGTATCCAGCGATCCCAACCCGCTGATGGCCTCAATCCTGCGCACGCCCGAAGAAACCGACTCCTCGCCCGTCAGCTTGAACAGCCCAATCTCGCCTGTCGCCGCCGTATGCGTCCCGCCGCACAGCTCCGTCGAAAACCCATCCGCCAGCCGCACCACCCTCACCTTGTCGCCATACTTTTCGCCGAACAGCGCCATCGCATGGTACTCGCTCACCGCCACGTCGATCGGCACGTCTTCCAGCGTCTCCACCCGGGCGTTCTTCAACACCTCGCGATTGACAATGTCCTCAATCTCCTGCAACTCCTCATCGGCCACCTGCGCAAAGTGCGAGAAATCAAACCGCAGCCGGTCCGGATGTACCGCCGAACCCGCCTGCTTCACATGCGTTCCCAACACCTGCCGCAACGCCGCGTGCAGCAGATGCGTCCCCGTATGATTGCGCTTGATCGCGTCGCGCCTCTCTCCATCGACTTGGGTGCTTACAAGGTCGCCGACTGCAAGATCCTGTTTCAGAATCGCCTTGTGCGCCCGCACGCCCTGCACCGGCAACACGCAGCCAACAATCTCCGCAACCGTAGAATTCCCATCCACAGTCAGGAAAAGGCCCAGATCACCAACCTGCCCGCCCGAGTCGCCGTAGAAACTCGTGTGGTCGAGGACGACTTCCACCTCGTCGCCCGCCGACGCCGCCGGAACGCCCACGCCACCCTTCACAATCGCCAGCACTTCGCAATTCGTCGACGTCAGTTGCCGATAGCCTTCGAACACCGTCTTCGGCAGATCGCGAAACGCCGGACTCGCCGTCTTCTGCGCGCCGCCCTTCCAAGAAGCCCGCGCCCGCGCCTGCTCTTCGGCCCGAGCTGCTTCGAAGCCTGGATCATCAAAGAGGACCCCTGCGTCGTGACAGGCGTCTTCGATGAAATCTTTTGGAAGGCCGAAGGTTTCGTAAATGTGAAAAGCTTTGGTGCCATCGAAGATGAGCAAGGTCTTCTTTCGTTCGTGGAGGTAATTCTCGATAAATGGCTCGAACCGTTCAGGTGGGAATTCAAGGGTATTCGCTCGAAAGGCGGCAGCGATGCCCTCCGGCGTGACCTTCAGAAATGGCTCAAACACACGAGTAATCTTGCCGATCCCAAACTTCCTTGAGATCGTCTCAAGGAAATCTAGTTCAAGGTGCGCTAACTCGGCGGCAAGCAGCTCAGCCCCCTGCTTGAGCACTCTATTGAATTGCTTCTCCTCGGCCTCCACCACCTTCGCCACGCGCTCCGCGGAATCCTTCAGCTCGGGATAGGCGCCCTGCATCAGATCTCGCACCGCAAATACCATCTCGAACAGAAACGGCTTTTCCTGTCCCAGCAGCCGTCCATGCCGGATGGCGCGCCGCATAATCTTGCGCAGCACATACCCGCGCCCCTCGTTCGACGGCACCACGCCATCATTAATAAGGAACGTAGCCGCCCGCGCATGGTCCGCAATAATCCGCAGGCTCGCCGCATCGTCATCGGCGGTTCGCGTCTCCTGCTCCAGGGCCGATTCGCTCACACGCTTGCCCGTCAGTTCTTCAGCGCGTGCGATGAGCGGAGTGAAGAGGTCCGTCTCAAAATTCGAAACCTTCCCCTGCAGCACCGCCGCCACGCGTTCCAACCCCATCCCCGTATCGATCGAGGGTTTCGGCAAGGGCGTCAGTTTGTACGTCGTCTTGCTCGCCGCATCCGTCGCGGCAGAGCGATCGAATTGCATAAAAACTAAATTCCAAATCTCCACATACCGCGCATCGTCGTGCCCAAACGGCTTGTCCACACCGGGAGTCTCCGCCGCCTCGATCCCCATGTCGTAGAAGATCTCGCTGCACGGCCCGCACGGTCCTGTCTCGCCCATCTGCCAGAAGTTGTCCTTCAGTCCGTACTCGAAAATCCGCTCCTTCTCGACGCCCGTCTCCATCCAGAACTTCTCCGCCTCGTCGTCGCGCGGCACCCCATCTGCGCCCTCAAAAATCGTCACGTACAGCCGGTCTTTGGGAATGCCCATCCACTGCTCGTCCGTCACCAGCTCCCACGCAAACCGGATCGCGTCGCGCTTGAAGTAGTCGCCAAACGAGAAGTTGCCCAGCATCTCGAAGAACGTATGATGCCGCCGCGTAAAGCCCACGTTCTCCAAGTCGTTATGCTTCCCGCCCGCGCGCACGCACTTCTGCGAGGTCGTGGCCCGCGCATACTCCCGCTTCTCCGCGCCCAGAAAAAGATCTTTGAATTGATTCATCCCCGCGTTGGTAAACAGCAGGGTCGGATCATTGGCAGGCACCAGCGAGGAAGAGTGCACACGACGGTGCCCCTTCGTCTCAAAGAAGTGCAGAAACAGCTCGCGTATCTCATTTCCCGAGCGAAATTGCATAGCTCTCTTAGTGTAACGGGCGCAAGTGTACCCCCGTCAGCCCGCGTAGCGGGCAAAAGACGCTAGCCCCAGGCGCGAGCCTGGGTCAGTCGGCGCGATCAGAATTCCAAGCCCGCTTCAGCGGGCGAAAGAAGGTAGCCTCATGTGCCGGGTGCCCCCGGTCCCTCGCACTTGGGGACCGGGGATAGTACAACTCTCAACCAACCAAAATCCTGAACCCGCCGGCTCGCCCCTTCACTCTTCGCCCCGCTCCGGCTCCATATTTTCGAGGCCGGCGAGCTCCTCCTCAGGCACGTCCCACCGCCGCAGAATCTTGTAGATCGTCCCCGTCGCGAATCCCGCGGCCACCAGCCGCCGCACCACCCGCGCCGTCTCTTTCTCATTCGCCGGCTTCTTGATCCGCTTGCGCTCCAGATGTTCCCGCGCCAGCGCCTCCTCGTTGGTCTCGCCGTAGCGCGCGCCCACGGCCTCCTCAATCACCTCGGCGCGAACGCCCTTCTGCTGCAAGTCCTGCCGCACCCGCCGCGCCCCCAGCTTCTCGTCTTCCTGCCGCAGCCGTGCATAAGTCTCGGCAAAGGACTGATCGTCCAGATAATGGTTTTGTTTGAGCCGTGCCACGACGGCCCGCACCGCCATCTCGCCATGCTCCCCTGGCTCCGCCCGCGTCCCCATCAGCCGCCGCAGCTCTGCCTCGCTGCGCATGCGCCGCCCCAGCGCCTTCACGGCGTAGTCGTACAACCCCGCTTCGTTCAGCGGCGCCTTCTTCTTCGTGGGTCGGCTGAGAGGCATAGCAATCAATCCAGAGGAATCAGCAGGTTGAATCGGCGGTTGCGCCGCCACCGATAATGCTTGAAATCGCTGTCGAGCGTAAGAATATCGCCGGTGCCAAGCTGGTCGGCCATCGCAATCAAACACGCGTCGGCGAAGCTCGCGGGCGTGTCGGCGTACTTCTTCATCAGTTCGAGAACCACAGTGCCCGAATCCGCAAGGCGCAATGGAATCTGGAAGACTCCGCGCGCAACATTGGCTAGTATGCGCTCGACCGCCATGGGCTGGCCTTGCGCCAGGAAACAGGCCTCGCAAATCACGGCCTCGCAGGTGACGAGCGGACGGCGTATCCGATTCAACACCGCCACGCAGCGGACGTGGTCATGGTCGCGACGGTTCAGCGCCGCATAGATCACATTGGTGTCGAGCAGGACGGGATCGATCACCGTCTTCTCTTGCCTTTCCCTTTCCGCCGTTTGCCGCCGGGTAAAGAGCTTTGCCCAAAGCCCTTCATCATGCGACGCATGTCCCGGGCCACGTTTGTAGGGCCGAAGTCGAACTCGCCAAGACCCGCGATCCTGGCCGATGCCTGGGGGAAATCCTCCTTGATTGCGAGGTGGATTCCGCGGCGAAGCACCTCGGACGCCGTCAACCCGTGCCGCTCTTGAAGCGCACGCACTTCCGCTGTCGTCTTGTCATCTAACCGAACTTGGAAAATGGCGCCCATGTCTCAAGTGTACTACAAATCAGTACTTCTGTATTACACCGCCCGCACCGCAAGCCCACTTCCTGTTTCCTGGTCCCTCAGTCCCTCAGTCCCTGCCCTTCGTCCATTGGTCCACCCAATCGTTCACCGTCTTCCACCACAGCTGCGAATTCTGCGGCTTCAGCACCCAGTGGCCCTCATCGGGGAAGTACAGCATCTTCGACGGCACGCCCAGCATCTGCAGCGTGTCAAACAGTTGGAACCCCTCGCTCACGTCGAGTCTGTAGTCAAGCTGCCCGTGCACCACCAGCGTCGGCGTCTTGAAGTTTTTCGCGTACAACGACGGCGACCACTTCCTGTAGGGATTCTCCGCGTCCGGCTTGCCGTAGTAGTCCCACGGATGCCCCTTGAACTCCCAGATGTTGAACCAGTCCTCTTCGGTTGTCCCAAACGCCGACTCAGCATTGAACATCCCGTCGTGGCTCACGATGCACTTGAAGCGATTGGTGTGTCCCAGCACCCAGTTCGCCATGTATCCGCCGTAGCTCGCGCCCAGCGCGCACTCGCGGTCCTTATCGATAAACGGATAATGCTGCTCTGCGTAATCCAGGCCCTCCATCAGATCGGTAAACGGCTTCCCTCCCCAGTCGCCGTTCACGCCGTCCACAATCGCCTGCCCGTACCCCGTCGACCCGCGCATGTTGATCATGATTACGACGTAGCCGTTCGCGGCAAACAGCTCCGCATTCCACCGGTAGCTCCAATCGTCGCCCCAGTTTCCCTGCGGCCCGCCATGAATCAAAAACTTCACCGGATACTTTTTCGCGGGGTCGAAGCCCGGCGGCCGGATGATGAATCCCTGAAGCTTCGTTTTGTCCGCAGCCGCAAACCAGAACGATTCCATCGCCGGCAGATCGAGCTGCGCGAGCAATGCATCGTTGAGGTGGGTGACCTGGGAGGCCTCGAGCAAATCAGATTTCAACAACAGAGGCTTGAAGTCAGCATTGAGCTTCCCGCGACTGCCAAAGGTTTGCTTCGCAAGGTCGAAGAATACCTGCCCGGCCCAATGAGTATTCAGAATCACTAGTTCGGGCGGAGACTGAACCGTCATTCGCGCCGCTATGAGTAAAACGCCGTCGGCAGTCGCATGCAGGTCGCTGTACTCCCCGTCCGCAGTAAGAAGAAATGCTGGTCGATCGCTCGGTTTCCCATCGACCACATTCACGGCGACTATCCCCTCTTCGCCGGCAGTTGGAGAGGTGAAGTAGACAACGTCAGTCCCTTCCGCCCCCCATGCGAATTCGTCCACCCAGTTACCTAACTTAGGTAGCAGATCATTAGTCGTCTTCTTCTCGCGGTTGTAGACCAAGAGTCGAAACTTATCACTCTCATACCCGGCCCGCGCCTGGCTCCGCCACGCCAGCCACTTCCCATCGGGCGAATACGCCGGACTAAAGTTTCCACCCGCCGATATACTCACCTTCACCGGCTTCGCCGCCGCATTCGTCAGGTCGAGCGTAAAGACTTGCACGCTGGTCGAGATCGCCGGAACCGGATCGGGATTCTCCGTGAACGCGAGCTCTCTTGCATCCGGCGAAAAATCGCAGCCGCAGCCCGAACCCTCCAGCGAAAACGGCGGCACGTCGTGCACATCGCCGGGATTCAAGTCGCGCAGCGCACCGGTCGAGGCCGAAACCAGGAAGAGATGCGACCTTTTATCACCGGTGAAATGGTCCCAGTGGCGATACAAAAGCTGCGTGAAAATCCGCGCCTTCACCGGGCTCGCGGCTGCCGCCTTGTCCCGATCCGCGTTGCATTGGTTCCCTGTTGCAAAATCCGTAGCCGTTATCGGCGTGCAGTCGGGATACACCGCCGATGTGAACACGATCGACTTACTGTCCGGCGACCACTTTGCGTTGTCCGCCTCTGTCGCAATCGCCGTCAGTCTCTTCGCATTGCTCGTCGCGCCCGTTTCAGAGTCGAAGTCTGCGAGCCAGATTTGCTGGCCGCCCTCGCGGCTCGAAATGAAAAGAATCCGCCCGCTATCTGGAGCAAACTGCACGCCACTGTCGCCCGGCTGGGCGACGGCGATCTTGAACGGGGCCATGTTCTCGGATATCGGGCTATCGATCTTCTGCAGCCACAACTCCGTTTCTTTCTGGTTTTGGACGAGATCTACGGTCGTAACGGCATACGCCAGCCACTTCCCGTCCGGCGAAACAGCCGTATCTCCCAGCCGCTTCATCTGCATCATGTCTTCAAACGTCATCGGCCGCTTCGCGGAAGGGGTCAAGGATCGTTCGGCCGCCGCAGGTTGCTGCCCCGTGGCCGAAGACCCGCCCGCAGGAGCCCCGTTTTGAGCTGAACTGACGATGGGGAATACAAAAACCGCCGCAAACACTTTAAAGAATGAAGAAAGACGCATGGAAACCCTCATCGCGCGGAGCAAAACCTTAACTTCGCGAAGAGAAAGTGTACACCTGCAAGGACTTTCAGATCGCGCTCCGCTCCGCAAAGAAATTTGCTGGGATTTGCAGATTATTTCGCCCTTCCGGCGCGCAATCGTTCTATGAGTTGCTCCCATGTCAGGCAATTCGTCCGCGCTCCCAGCACTGCAACGCCCTATTGGCCAATTACTACTCTCTAACTACCCCCACCCCCCTCCCCCCGGGTACAAGCCGGAGGCCAGGAGCGAGAGGCTGGAAGCTGGACGGCCACGACCCCCTCCCCCCTCCCCCCTCCCCCTACTCCCTGCCCTGCCCCCACCCCCCCTGCCTGGAGGGAAAAACGGCTGTGTAACTGTGGAGCAAGGAACCAACGAAGAATCAGTAATTTACAGCCAAAACCGCTCGACCTCACAGAAACTGTGAAACTGTGACGCCGGCGCGCAGCCCGCGGCCCACGGTCCACGAATCACGAACCACGGTTTACTTATTCTCGTTCGCGGTCAGCCGGAACGTGATCGTTCCCCAGAACAGCCGCGCGCGCATCTGCACTGGCAAATGCCGCTCGTCGTCCGTGTACCAGATCCAGATGTTGCCGCGATTCTTCACCACGCCTGCATCTGCGGTAGGCTGCACACGCAGCGTCTTGAACGTGCCGAGAGGAGTCTTGATCTCCTCGCTTCCCTCGACTTTCATCGTCACCAGCACGGTGCGCATGGCGTCGACCACGGGAATTACGAAGTTGTGGCCCAGCGCCATCGGCTGCGACGAGGCGTAGAACACGCCCGTCAGCAGATCGGTCAAGCAGCCGCTCACCTGCGCTTCAGTGTGCTTGGCCTGTCCTGTTACCTGGTTCTTCTCGTCGAGGACCGACTTGGACGCGCCGTAGTCGAGCCTCAGCGTCGAGCTGATCTGCCGGCGTCCTTCCACAGTCTGCTTGTCGAAGTCGTACGTGCAGCCGCGCTCGCGGTCGAAGTCGGACTGGAACCTGTCCGCCACGTGGAAGAGCAGGTTGATGGCGCCGATGGTGTCGGCCGAGGCGGCGATGTGTTCGCGATCGCCGGCCTGCTCAAAGTGGACCACCGCGGTGCCCGCGGGAAACACGCGCCAATCCACGCTGTAGGTGAGGGTCTGCTTCTGGGGAAAGCTATAGCCGGGGCGCGGCGGCGTAAGCATGGTGGCCTGCTGGCCGAAGCCCGCTACTGCCAGGGCAAATGCGCAAAAGAGGCTGACTGCGATCGCGCGTGTCTTCAATGTTCGGCACGGCTCCTTATGGGTTAGACCGATCCTGTTTCGTTGGACTTTGCGGATGCGGATAGCGCTCAACGGAACCGTTGCAGGAGATTCTCCAGCACCGGCCGCAGATACAGCAAACTCAAGTACAGCAGTGCGGCCCCTAATGCAGCATTGTACTCGCGGTGCTTGCGGTAAAGGGGAAGGGAGAAGCCGCCGTGAGGAGCGGCGGAGGCGGCCGGTGCCTCCAGCCTTGCTGTCTGGCCGTTACGCGCTTTCGCCGGAGTAAAGCGCGGGATGAACCGCGGCACGCATCGGCAATACTCCTCAAATCCCGGAAAAGTTTCGCGAAGAAATTGCTCCTCAGAGGCGATCACGGGGATGTAAATGACGGCGAAACCTGCCGCAAGCAGCAGCGCCAGTGGCCAACTGAGCAGGGCCACGGCAAAGCCCGCGGCCATGAGCATCGAGCCCAGATAGAGCGGATTGCGCGTGTAGGCGTAGGGACCGGTGACGGTGAGTTCGCGATTCTTTTTCACCGTGCCGGATGCGGCGGCGCGCAATGCGAGGCCGGGCAGAACCAGCATCAGGCTCCACGCGATCGCAGTCGGATGCGCAGGACGACTGGCCGCCTCAAAAACATAGAGAGCAGCGGTCGCAAAGCCCAACGGCACGCGAATGCGCCGCGCGAGCGCTTGCCACGATTGCATCGGGTGGGCCTTTGGAGGAGAGGAGTGCCGATTCATGCGATCTTCTCCTCCGACAGCAATTCATCTGCCGCGCGCAGCACGTCTTCCGGTGCAATGGTCAACAAGCCCGGCTCAGGCGCATCGCGGCGCGAGTGATCGCGGCGGCTGTCGGGGCTGCGCAGCACGCGGGCGCGCGTACCGTAGGGCCCGTTGCGGCTGGGATCGGTGGGCCCGTAAATGCCCACCACCGGCCGGCCCAGAGCCGACGCGAGATGCAGCGGCCCGGTGTCTCCGCCAACGCATAAAGCGACGCGGCGTGTGAGCGCGATCAACTGTGGGAGCGTTGTCGTCACGGGAACTGCGCCACTGGCCGCAATGGGCGCAGCCAGCGATTCTTCTCCGGGTGCAGCGTTCACCAGCACTTGCATGCCGCGATCTTTCAGCCCTTTTGCCACAGCCGCGTAACGCTCGGGAGGCCAGCGCTTGGCGCCCCAGCCTGCTCCCGGCGTGATGAAAGCCAGCGACCCCGCTCCGGCGGGGACAACGTGCTGCGCCAGCCAATCGCCGCACCAGCTTTCGGCCGCGGGATCGACGGGGAGCAACGGATCAACGGCCATAAGAGGATCGCCCGCCACGGCCGAAGCCAGCTCCACATCCTGCTCAATCA
>Ga0326727_10013418_pt1 | contig 18251 bp, 7 predicted proteins | sample MB2enrmetagenome_FD_207643 | JGI IMG/M metagenome (GOLD analysis project Ga0326727, IMG submission 207643) | Lab enriched peat soil microbial communities from McLean, Ithaca, NY, United States - MB29MY | ecosystem: Environmental > Terrestrial > Soil > Wetlands > Peat | place: USA: New York...
GCGCGACGCTCATTCATATCCATCATTACTCCCCAGGACGGGTCTAAGTGAGAAGCGTAGCCTGTTTCCAACCGCCTCGCAAGTGGTGGCGAAGGTAACTCCTTGACTTTCTGCTGGCGCGGGCGAGCGCAGCAAAGCAAACCCGACTGACAATTGCATGAGGTGGCGGTCAGGAGTATGTTATCGGTCGGTGGAAAGTGGGTAGTAGACATTCCGGTTTATGATAGGGCGATGAAGCGAGTCGCAATGTTATGACAAAACAAACTCCGGAGGCGCAGTAATGAAACGGCCCATGAGCGTGGTTCTGATGTTTGCATTCCTGGCATTGGCGGTGACCACTTTTAGGGTGGAAGCGGCGGAGACGGGAAGTTCCAGGCTGATGCTGCAACAGGGATGGCAGGTCCAGTCCTCGGCGCGGGTGGCTGAACAAGGGGCGATTCTATCGGCGCCGGGTTTTCAGCCCGCAGGTTGGTACAAGACATCGGTTCCGGCCACCGTCATGGCCGTTCTCGTCGAAAACAAGGTCTACCAAGATCCCTTTTTCGGGATGAACCTCCGCAAGATTCCCGGAGTTACCTATCCGATCGGCGGGAGTTTCTCCTCTGTTCCCATGGCAGCGGACAGCCCATTCCGGGTTCCGTGGTGGTATCGGACGGAATTCAAGGTTCCCGCCGACTATGCGGGGAAGCAGGTCTGGCTGAATTTTGAGGGAATCAACTACCGGGCGAACATCTGGCTGAATGGGCATCAGGTCGCCAACTCCTCGGCCGTCGCCGGCGCATATCGCCGTTACGAGTTCAACGTGACCGACGCCGTGAAGGCGGGCGAAACGAACGCCCTGGCCATTGAGGTGCACGCTCCCGAAACGAACGACCTGGCGATTACCTGGGTGGACTGGAATCCCGCCCCGCCGGACCGCGACATGGGTCTCTGGCACAATGTTTATCTGACCGCCAGCGGCCCCGTGGCTCTGCGCGATCCACAGGTGGTTACGCATTTTGACATGCCCTCGCTGGATGTTGCGCACCTTACTGTCAATGCCCAGATCAACAACCCTGCCGATGAGACGGTGAAGGGCGTCTTAAAAGGCGAGATTGAGAACGTGGAGTTCTCGCAGCCGGTCGAGGTCCGTCCTCATCAGTGGAGGTCCGTTACTTTCACTCCGGAAAAGTTCTGGCAGCTTAACGTTTCCAACCCTCGCGTCTGGTGGCCGGCGGGCCTGGGGCCGCAAAACCTGTACACGCTCAAGATGCAATTTGAAGCCGACGGCAAAGTCTCCGACACCGCGAGCGTGATCTTTGGCATCCGCGAGGTCACCTCGGATTTGTCCGAGGGCAAATACCGGCGGTTTCAAATCAATGGGAGGAACATCCTGATTCGTGGCGCCGGTTGGGCTCCCGACATGATGATGCGGGTTCCTCCGGAACGCGAGGAGGCGGAGATCGGTTATGTGAAAGACATGCACCTGAACACCATCCGGCTGGAAGGGAAACTTGCGGACGACCACTTCTATGAAGTGTGCGACCGTGAGGGCGTCCTGGTGCTGGCGGGTTGGTGCTGCTGCTCTCACTGGGAGCGGTGGGAGAATTGGAAGCCGGAGGACTATCCCGTGGGGGCGGAGTCCCTGAAGTCGCAAATCCTCCGCCTGCGAAGCCACGCCTGCATGCTGGACTGGTTGAATGGCAGCGACAATCCTCCTGTGCCCGAAGTCGAAGAGATGTACATCAAAATCCTGCAAGATCTGTACTGGCCTAATCCGTACCAATCGTCTGCCAGCGAGAAACCGACCAAGGTCACCGGCGTCACCGGTGTGAAGATGACCGGGCCGTATGAGTACGTCGCCCCCAACTATTGGCTTCTCGATAAGGAGCATGGTGGTGCGTATGGGTTCAACACCGAGACGAGTCCGGGTCCCGCCATTCCGCCCATCGAGAGCCTCCGCAGATTCCTCTCCGCTGACAAGCTCTGGCCGATCAACGAGGTTTGGGACTACCACGCCGGTGGGGGCAAGTTCAAGAACGTCCAAGTCTTCACCAAGGCCCTGGAGGAACGCTACGGGCCGGCCAAATCCCTTGAGGACTACGTGTGGAAAGCCCAGTTGATGGCCTACGAAGGAGAGCGCGCCATGTTCGAGGCTTATGGCCGCAATAAGTACACTTCCACGGGCGTCATCCAATGGATGTTGCAGAACGCCTGGCCGTCGATCATCTGGCACCTTTACGACTACTACCTGCGGCCGGCGGGCGGCTACTTCGGCGCCAAGAAGGCCTGCGAGATGCTGCACATCCAGTACTCCTACGACGACGGCTCGATTGTGGTGGTCAACTCGAATTACCAGGAAGTCAAGGGGCTGAAGGCCGCGGCCAAGGTCTACAATCTTGATCTGAGTGAGAAGTATGCCAAAACGGAATCGCTGGACGCTCCGCCGGACAGCAGCAACAAGGTCTTTGTGCTCCCTGCAATCCCCGGCCTGAGCACCACCTACTTGCTCAACTTGACCCTCACGAACTCGGAGGGTACACAGGTCAGCAACAATTTCTACTGGCTCTCGACCCATCCGGATGTGTCCGACTGGCCTGCCTCGGAGTGGTACTACACTCCCATCAAATCGTATGCTGACCTGACGGGCCTCGAGACGCTGCCCAAGGTCAACCTGAAGGTGACGATGCTCCGCCTGAAGGACGGCCACGACGCCAACCTGGTCACGGTGGAGAATCCAACCTCCCACCTGGCCTTCTTCGTTCATCTGCGCATCACCAAGGGCCGGGAAGGAGAAGAGGTCCTGCCCATTCTGTGGGAAGACAATTACTTCTCTCTCCTGCCGGGCGAGAAAAGAGAAGTGACCGCTACCTACGCGCACATGGAACTCGCGGGGGCGACCCCGGTCGTCCATGTGGATGGCTGGAACGTGGCTTCCGAGTAAGGCGGAAACGTTATGATCACCAGCCGGCGGCTGCGCACCTGGGTGTGCTCGCCACTGGTGGACTCGGCTATTGAGCCGGGATAAATCTTGTAAGCGCTCAACTAAGTTCGAGTCCAAGAAGCCGGTCTGGTGGATCATCCTTTTGATCATCCCGCTCGTGAACATCGTCATTGCAATCATCTTGTGGATGGCCATCGCCGAAGCCCGCAACAAGCCAAACACGATGATTCCTCCCATTTCCCAGTCCACCGACGTGGCTTTCTACCCGGATTTAAGGCAAGCTCGGGGCGACTTCTGGCTTTACAAGCTTGCCTCTCATCTCCACCACGTCTCCCCGGGCATCAAATTCCCGCGGACGAAGTCTTCGTTGAGTTCCAAGCCGAGACCCGGCTTGTCCGAAACTCTGTACTTTCCGTCCTTGATCACCGGGCCGTCGTAGATGATAAATCTCTCCCAGTCTTCAGGAGGCACCCGGCCGGGCGAGAATTCCTGGACCCGAAAATCCCGGATCGCCGCGGCGCAGTGGGCAGAGGCCAGTGCCCCTACGGGAGTGGAAGCGATGTGGGCGCAGACAGGAATTTCAAACAGCTCCGCCAGATCGGCAATCTTCTTTGACTCCAGCAGCCCGCCTGCCTTGGGGATATCGATCTGGACCAAGTGGCAACCCTGATTCAGGATGAAGGGCATGAACCCCCGGCGCTGGTAGAGGTTCTCTCCGGTCAAGATCGGCACCGGCGATTCTGCGGTCAGTTTGCTCCACGACTCCGAATAAAACGGCGGCATGGGATCTTCCAGCCACATCGGATTGATCGGCGCGACGGCCCGCGCCAGTTCGAGCGCGTCGATCCAATCGAACTCCCAGTGGCAATGCACGGCGATGTCGATATCCTCCCCGACCGCCTCGCGCAATTGGCCAAAGCCCTTGCCAATCCGGGAGATGTCCTTGGGCGTCAGGTGACCGGTGACAGGATCGTGGCCGGGTTCGCGATCCTGCGGGTCATACTTTCTGGGAAAGGAATCCGCATCCGACTTGATGGCCGTGATGCCGAAAGGGTGGCTCTTGATGGCGGCCGCAAACTCGCGGCAGGAGGATGGGTCAAGCATATCTTTGGGCGAGGTCGTCCAATAGGCGCGAACTCCGTCGCGATACTGGCCGCCGAGCAGCTTGCACACCGGGACCCCTAGAATCTTACCCGCCAGGTCCCAGAGAGCGATTTCCACGCCGCTGATCGCAGTCACCGTTACTCCCGCCTGTGAACCTGCCCCACCTGTGGAACGAAGCATTTTGGTGTAAAGCGGTTCGATGTCGAGAGGGTCCTGGCCCACCACGAGATTGCGCAGGTAACCCAGGATCACATCCTTAACCCCGCGACCCCAGTAAGCTTCGCCGATTCCCGTAATGCCACAGTCAGTTTCGATCTTTACCAAGTTCGTTTCGGTGTTTGCCTGGACGAACATAGCTTTCACGTCGGTGATCTTGACCTTCTTGAGCAGGGGCGCAGCCATGGCCCGATAGCCGGAGAGAACCGCTGAGGCCGGAACCATGGCGGCAAGCGCTTTCAGGAAGTTTCTTCTAGCCGTTGGTTGCATGATGAGTTCACCTGTGTTCATGGAATGGCCGTGCCGTGGGACAGGCTCCTAAGCCGCCGCTCTGTCTTTTCCCGCTTCGAGCATTCTGTGCACCAGACCGCCGGGTTGCGTCAATGCCGTGATGTCCTGGTTCAGCAGCGCCGCCGGAGCGGTCCAGATCGACCAGTTAAACCAATAGTCCCAGCCGTAGTTCACTTCCCCGGTATCTCCGCCCGCGCTACAGCAATTGGTGCCATCCCACATATATCCCCAGTCACAGTAGCTGAGTTGGAGGTTCCTGCGCAGCAACCCAAGCCCGAATTCCCTCTGGCCTTCGTATATGAAAGTGATTGCATTCCAGATGACCTGGTGGTTGGTGTAGACGAATTCTCCCGTGATGTACCCCGTCTTATCCCTGTTCCAGATCGAGCCGTCGGGTTCCGCGTAAATCGGTGGCATTCCGAGTTTGCTGATTTTGCAGACCTTGTCCCGCAGAAAAGCGAGGACACGATCCACGTTTTCCTTGGGGAAGACGGGCGGCACGCCGGCGAAATGCGCGTAATACTGTCCGTTGAGCGTCGGCGAAAAGAAGGCATCCAGCATCTTGCCGGTCTTCGTGTCGTTGTAGACAAGGTAGTGATTCTCTTTCCACAAGTACTTCTGCATGGCTTCCTTGCCGGCGGCGATCAGGGTGTCCAGGTACTCAACCTCTTCGAAGTCGCCCATAGCCTGCGCCCACGCCTTCAGCATTTCGGCGCCGGCCATGCGCAATCCGCCCGGGTGGGTGACGTAGCCGTACATGGGGCGATCCTCGAACCATTCAATGTCGTTCCAGGCATGCTCCCGATGCGGCGGCATGGCGATAATCTGCGACGGGCCAAGATCCGGACGCTGGCTGAAGGAATATTCGAGAGCCTTCTTCACCGAAGGGTAGAACTCCTTCATGAAGGCTTCGTCGCCGGTGATCTTCCAGTGCAAGTATGCCGTCGACACATAACAGAAGCCGGAAATCACCTCCTGATAGTCGTACGACATGGGATTTGCCGGATCCGCCCAGCGCCCCATCAACTGAGCAACATCGCCGTTTTCTCTTTGTGTCGAGCGAATGGCGCGCAACATGGACAACGCCAAGTCCGGGAAGAAAAATGAAAGTGTCGGCCCCTGCATTCCCACATTCGAGAGCGTGCTCATGTGCGGGCAAGCTCGCGGTGATTCTTCCAAAGCGAAGAGCCCGTCCTCCGGCTTGCACCAGCTTCCAATGGGATCTTTGGCTAGCGCCCACAGGCTGCAAGGGGCGAAATAATATAGGGCGTTGATGAGAGAATCAGCCAACCATCCGGGCAGCGTCGGGTCTTCGTAGACTGCCGACTGCCAGGCAATGATCCGTCTCAGCAACTGCTGATGGTTGCGTCTCAGGAAGCTCGCCACCTCCCCGGCATCGGCAAAGCGCGTAGTGTACATGTGCGTGAAGCGCTTGCCCGTGGTGGAAAGCGCCATTCCCTCCGGAGCATAAGTCCAGATCCGGCTCCCGCCCGTTCCCGGGTCGCCATTGCCTTCCCACTCCGCAGCGTACCAGGCCAGGATCAGCCGAATCACCTTCTCCTCACCCGGCCCGATATTGAAGTCCACGGTTAAGGATGAGCCCCCGTCGTCGCCCAGGGCAGTCGAAGGCAGGTTCTTCTCAACCGCAACCCAATTCCGTCCATCTACGCCGAGAGCACCGCCAGTGCGCACGTCGTCTGCGTCCACCGCCGCCAGAACATAGCTCATTCCCCACGCCTTGTCCTCTACCCACACACCTTTAAGCCCGGCGGGCGCGGGACGGCGAGAGATCTGGGGAGGAGGCATGACCGGCTTCGTGGCCATATTGGGCCAGCCAATCGAGAAGTCCCGGGAGTGATGTTCGGCAAAGCCCGGAAAGCTGAAGACCAGGCAACCTTTCTGTCTTGACGTTCCCTTATTTCTGAGATGCACTTCGAAGACAGCGCCGGGTGTATTGGACACCGTCGCATCGCCGGGAATGAACGGCGACCAACTCCGAACGCCGATCTGAACCGGCGCGTCCGACGACTTATATTCGACATCGGCGATGGGATAGTGGCCCCAGTATTCGCTTTCCTGCATCGAGCCGCACTCCAGGTTGACCCCCAATGTCGGCCGGTTATTTCCCGCGTAATTTTTCGTCTGGCCGGTGCCGAGGACCCACGCGCGGCCACCGCTTGCGATTCCCAGATAGGGGGTATTCAAGGGACCGCCAATAGGTGTCAGATGATTGAAGATGGAGGTGTAGCCAAACGATCCCGAGGGCTCGAGATATAACGCCCCCGTGTCGATCCCTCCCAGGGGCATGCCCGAGACCGGAAATGGCTTACTGATGTAAGAGGAAAAGTAGCCGGCAGGCTGCGTGCGATAGCAGATGCCCGACACGGGCTTGGCGTATCCCGCGGCGTTGAAGGTGTTCCACTGCCCGCCTTTCAGGCCGGGCGAAAATAGCCGGTTCGCGTCTTTCGAATTACCGGGCGTGGGTGCCTCCGACACCCCTCCCGTCCAGGCAAAGCTCTTGAAGCGCTTCCAAGTCAGCGCGCTCGCGCCCGCCGAGAGGCGCAGGAATGTACGCCGCGAGAGTTCAAGGTTCATTAGCATTCCTCCTCAAAGCGTCTGGTCCCTGGATGGGGAATAGGATCATGGGCGGGACGCCGTGCCACGTCTCGTGGCATGGCCGACCTGCCCCGATCCATCGGGGTCCTGGCCAAGACGGATTAGCGTGGCGCCCATGAATGTTAGTAGGCTATTAAGGCTACATGCCTTTTTATCTTGATCTCGCGTCCAACGCCTTTCTCCTTTATTTTCAACAACATCGTGGAGAGAAGGGTGTAAATCATTTGTTTTCGTCAACATCGTGGAGAGGCGAAAAGTTGACATTTTTTCTCCATTTGTTTATAATCACCTAGCGCAATTCATGGCTTATTTTTCACCGCTTTTTTCCCCCATGACCCAGGCCGCCGATGATTTTTTAACTGCTCTAGTTTCAATAGGATAGATTTTTGCAGGATTTCTGCTATGCATCGCTAACACCTTTCGTTTCTGCAACATCGTGGAGAGCCACTTCCCTTTTTTTTGTTCCGGATACCGTATTTCAACCTAACCATCCTTTTCTGAATGACTTAGAGTGCTGTGACATTTTGACGCTAAAGCTAACCCATTTATTTTCTGATACATCGTGGAGAGCGGCGCCCACCGTTTTCGCCCAGGCTCCCGTATCTCAATCTAACTCTCCTTATTTGAAGGGATTAGAGCGTTCAGACATTCTGACGCTAAACAACAAACCCCTTTGGTTTCTAATACATCGTGGAGAGGCGCGGTGTCAGGTATGGGGCGCTGGCGGCTAGGGATTCCCAGAACCCAGCCCTCGGGACCCGAAACCGGAATCACGAGTCCGGCGTTCCGAGACCCGCCGCCAGCCCCTCCCCCGCCGCCCGCGGCGCCTCGCCCCGAGGCTTGACCCCCGGCCGTACGGCGCGATGTCACCCTGTTCTCGCCCTCGTCAAAGTAGGCTAGCACGTTGGCGGCCACTGTCCCCACGGTCATTTACAGATTTCTGCCGGGTTGTGGGGTTACGGCCTGCCGTACCCTCGAGTTTCTGCATTTCCCGGCCAGCACCACCCCGGCGCCCAAGGCGCCACCCCTCCGCACCTGACGAGGGGAGCTTTTAAGAACTTACTTATATCCTCCTTCAATCTTGTAGCCATAATTGACTTTTCCGCGTGGAAACCGCTTCTGGACGACATTGAGTTTTCCCAGATTCTCGACCTGGACGCTATATCCCGCTGGAACATCGAGCTGATAGGTGAGGGCGCCCGGGGTCTTGGTCCAGCGCATGAATACGAACCCATCGGGAGTGGGAATGCGCCCCTCGCACCATTCAAGGGATAAGTGCGTAAAGCGCACGTGGACCACCTTGCGAACCGTGTCCACCTGATAGAGGCCGAGAATATCCCGATAGAGCGCCGTCACGATGTGCGCTTCAAACGCATGGTTCATGCTGGCTTCGTCGCTCGTGTTTTCCCAGAGTGTGCCGCTGAGTTCCGCCATGTAGAGCAGGTTGGAGATGGCTTCGCGCGCCAGTTGATCCGTGAGGCCGGCGCGCGACAGGAGTTCCTGCCGTAAGACATTGCCCATAAAAGCATTCGATGGAGGGATGTCCGGATATGCTCCCGTGGTTCTCCGCTGCGGCCCAAAGACGGTATGCAGCGTCTCCCAAAGCTTGGGATATGCTTCCGGAGATGCAATGTCGAAATAAAACGCATAGTACTGGCACGTTTCCGTCCGGTTGTGGGTGGGAACGAGTTTCCCTCCCCGGCGCACCGCATTGTCGACAAAAAACTGACCGTCGTATGACTGGCGCCGGATGACTCTCCGCAGCGCTTCTGCCTGCTCGACAAATTGCGGCAGATTGTAAATTCGCCCCGCCGAAGTCAGAGCCGCTGCATAGAGCATGTTGGTGGGATAGCTCACGTTCTGGACATAGTCGTTGGATTTTGACCACTCGACAAAGACCCAGCCCTTCAGATCCTCAAGAAGCCCGTCCGAATTCTGGAAGGGCTGGAAGTAGTCGAGCAGTTTCAGCACGCGTGGCCGAAGGGCCGCAACCATCTCACGATCTCCGCTGCGCTCCAGATATTGCTCCAACTGAATGACGAACCAGAGAGGCCAGTTGGGATTGAACCCTCCGCCGTAATGGTCCGCGGGATAGCACATGGGCAGCATCCCGTCCGGAATATCTGGGAAGTGATCGGGCAACAGATAGTTTTCAAACAAATTCTTTTCGACCTTGGTGTGCCCGCTGAGGAGGGGAGTCACACTCGCCGAAAATACGGGATCGCAAAGCCATCCGCCGCGCTCACGGGATGGGTTATCTTGGAAGGTGTCGAGGGCATTCGATCGGTAGCATTCCCTGCCCGCCGCGAAAAGCTCATTGAGTCCTTCATCGCTGGATTGAAAGTCGGCAGTCCAAATATCAGAAGCCGCGTATTCGCGCAGGTAGACATGGTCGAATTCGCACTCCCCCGCGAGAACCATCAACTTGAGGAAGCGAAGGGCATAGGGCTCGAAGGTCTCGAGATTGTACGCGCCGGGGGCCAACGTGTAGGCGACAATGTTAACGCACATGAGGCGCTTGAAGTCCACGTCGCCATCCACCAGGGTCTCATCAAAGGTGAAGTAGAGTTTCGTGGGGACGTGAACCGTCACGCGCGCGCCAAAAAAACCGGGCAAATTCGTGCCAAAATCGAGCGTCTTGAACTGGCCCGCGCCGAGGCGGATGGGCTGATCGCAGGCATAGGGCGTATCGATTCGATTGTTGATTGTGGTTTCAGTCTTTTGCAGCTCAAGGTAGGGAATCTCCGTGATCTCTGCCTCGGTGTAACCAAGAAGATTGGGCCCGATCCGGGCGGCCGAGGGAATGGAGCGGTCCACCGCCAGACTCTTTGGAGCCGTAGCGCCCCACTTGAACGATCCCTCTGCAACTATCATTTCAGGCTGGCGTTTCGCGTAGTCGGGGTACGGAACTCGACACGAAATGTATTTTCGGGGGGCAAAAACCGCGCTCTCCACAGGCTCCATGGGAGCGTCGGCGTGCTGGCGCCACGCGGCAGATTGCGAATCCAGGTGATACACCTCGGAGAAAGCGCGCTGAAAGGTATAGCGCTGCACTTTCTGCACACGCTGGCGAAGAATCGTGGCCTCAAAGGGCTGCCCGGCTCCTGCGGTGGAAGCCAGCACCTCTGATTCCGTTGCCACTTCTGCCTGGAGGAAAGAAGGTTGGTTCAGAATATAGTAACTGTTGATGTTGTAGCCAGCCACTTCGACGCAGACGAGATTCCTGCCCTTCACCAGCAGCGGAGTAATATCCCAGAGGTCAACCCGGAAGTGGTCCTTAGGGCCGCGAGCAGGTCCCCAAGCGTGGAACTCTCCGTTGAGATAGACCCGGTAAAGCGTGGAACCGGCCATGCGCAGATAGATATGTTTTCCAGATGGAGCTTCAAAAGCGGCGCGGAATCCTACCCAGAGATTCATCTCTTTTTCCCGCCCGCGTGGCCAGATGGGCTGGGCTGAGCGAAAAGCAATCTCGGACGCTTCTGAGGCAGACCCCTGGCCTATATTCTCTCCCGCGTAAGCCGACAAATGGCCTGGCAGGGCAATCGAGGCAACCGTCGCAACAACAGAGCCGCTGAGAAAGGTCCGGCGGCTCAAGGCTTCTTTTTCCTCGGGACACTTCATACATGCAACTCCTTGCTGCAAAGCCGTCTATCCGAAGAAGGCCTTCGAGCGCAGACGATGTGATCGGGCTTCCCCGTCTCGAAGGTCAACCGCGTCTTCACCGCTGGATTGTTGGCGCCTGCATTAAATCGCTAAGGCAATTTTGCCGCAAGGATTCGCAACGTTAACGATTCGTGAGGCTTCAGGTTCACTTCCACAGAATGGCCGTTGACCTTGAGCTCCTCCTGGTTTTCCTCGGCGGCAGTGGCCAACCACACTCTCTCTACGCTGAAGAGCGGCAAAGTTAGATGCGCTACGGTCGCAGCGCCTCCGATTTCGAGCAGGCGCACCACGGTTCCATTGCCGTCCTCGGCCACTTTCCAGTTCTCCACGGTCACATTCGCGGCGTCCACGCCCAGGAAGCTGGTGGGTGCAGTCGTTAGCGGCCGCTCGGGATTCCCAAATTTGTCATTGCCGACTAGTTGCCCAAGCTCCAGAGGAGTCATGGCCGCGCGACCGATCCTCGCCAGATCTCCGGGCGCCAGCTCACGTCCACTAGTCAACATGTAGCGAAAGACGAAATCGCCACTCTGCACACGGCGGAAATTGGTATGCCAGTAATTGTTCAGGGCGTAGGAGAAGATCGTGCCGCTCTTCGGCTCGAACCGTTCGGGCCATGTGCCACGATTGATGTCGCCCAGCGTGACCAGCGGCGAATCAATGGGCACCAGGCCAACACTCAAGTCAGGCGAAGCAACCTTCACCCAATGCTGCACGGTGAACCAGGCGGAGTTTGCCCCTTTGAGCAGATCACGGGCTGGATCCACCCACCCATTCTGGATTTCGTAACTGAAGTCCGGCGGGGCGGTTGCAATCGGGAAAGCAAAATAGACTGCCTCCTTATTGTTGACCGGGTCCTTGTGCAACCGGTTGATGAACTCAACCTTTTTCTCTTGATCGAAAAGGATGATTTCTGACTCGATGGATGGCGCGTGCGGCCCGCTCGTTTCGTAAGTCAAGACTTGGCCATACGAAGTCTTTCGCACTCGAGTCACCCGGCCACCACTCGAAGCACTAACGGTCAGGTTCGCGATGGGGAGCGACTTGCGCAAGTAAACCAGTTGCGTCGCCCCATCTCCGCCCAAGACGTAGAGATACTGATTGAAGCGGTAAGGGCTTGAGGGATCAACCAGTTCGCGGCTGAGCAGTTTGTCGTAGACGCTCTTGACCGCTCCTGCGGCCGGATCGACCTCGATGCGGTAGTAACTATTCTCTAACACGCTAGACGTGGGCAACGCCTCCTCGCCCGGAGGCGCAGTCGCGTGCTCTTGCCGGGGCATCGCTTGGTAGCAGCGGTAGCCCAGCGAGGGTACATCTCGGGCGAAAAACCTCACGTGATCGTAGTCCGAGTGGTGAGCGAGGACTTCCACCGGCGCCGGCGTGCGGCCTGGATACTCCAGAATGACATAACCGGCATCGAGATCGGTTTCCACCAGTTCGCTCCGCGTCCAATTCAGCGAGTTGAAGACTATCATCGCGGGGGCCGGAACGTGAATCTGGTCTGCCAGTTGGCTGAGCGATTGATCGAGAATCGCGTTAACCCGCTCGCGACCGTCGACCGCAAACCGATCTTTGGTTGCAAATTGGCGAAGCGTTTCCTCGCTGTCCGGCCGTGAGTATCCGCCCCAGGAAGTGAACGTATGTTCGGCGTAGAGAACCAGATCGTCCCACATGCGGCGAACCTCCCCCGCGGGACCCGAAACGGTCGGGTGGAGAAAGGTGGCAATCGTCGCCAGTTTTTCGGCGGAGGGCGCCCGCTGCTGGCTCGACCGGTCGATGGCAAGGTAATGCACGTCCGTGCCGTAGCCATCCTCCCAATAGGGGCCTCCGTCACCCACGACGGTCGGAAGTTCGGAGCCATAATGCTGTTCGATGTACTGCATGTACTCCGGGAAAGTTGCCAGGATCATCTTGGGATAAGCGTATTTGGAGTTCCACTTCTGCACAAACTCGGGTTCGCCTGGAATAAGATCCGTGTTCTCGACCTGGCTGCCATACATCAGGACCGCATCCGGCTTGTACGATGGGGACTCGTACTGTTGGAAGAACGTGGGGAGCGACTGCCGGCACGCCACTTCTTGCGCCGGCACCCCGCATACAAATGAGAGCTGGAAATACTGCCGGGAGTAGGACATCAGGACCTTGCTGCCATCAGGTCCCTGCCACCAGTAAGGAGATTTCTCATTCCATTGTCCGTAGAGCAGAATCGGCGCGCGATCGTTGTTGCTTGCGGCCAGAAAGTACTTAATGCCCAGGGCGTGCAGGACAGAAGGGTAAGACCAGGTATAGCTTGGAACGTCCGTAATATTGACGTAATCGAAGGGGATTTTCTCCTCCCGGTGCAGTTGATCGGAATAAGCTGTCGAGCGGATCAGCTCTTCCATCGTCGGATAGCCGGTCATCAGGTTCGCGAGCTGCGCGGGAACTGCAATCTTGCCGTCGCGCACGAATCCGAGGAAACGGGCGCGCGACTGCGGGTTGCGGGACGCAAGATACTCGCGAACAATCCAAGATCCGTCGAGGCTGAAGCGCATCTCCGGATGAGCGTCAATCTCATCCAGCAGCTTATCGATATTCCGATTGTGAATCTCCGCCACTTTTCCCTGGTAGTCCGTAAAGCCGATGTCCAGGTGCGCATGTGGGATGACGTACGCCGTCCATCGCCGCCGCGGAACTAGAGTAAGACTATTTGTCCGGGTCTTGTCGTTTACGCGGATCGTAATTTCCGCATCGGTCGGCCCATTTAGCGCGGGGATGGCCACCTCCTGCTGCCACTGACCGAAATCAGCCTCAGTCGCAATAGAGGTTCGAAGCTGTTGACCTGCCACCGAAAGCGCTATATCCCCCTTGCGAACGGGCACGTCGACGGTGACCGTGATGGTCGCCAGTTCTGCCAAGGCGCCACCTTGACGGGTGTAGAAAATCATCGGGTCCACGCTGACTTGAGGCCGGTCCGCTGGCTTGCCCGCCGGGTCCTGGATGAGTCGGAGCGCGTCATAGGCTAGCCACGAATCACCCTCCCCCTCTTTGGGGTCATCCACTGCGGTCAAAACCAGCTTGTTCTCCCCCAGCTTGAAGAGGCGCGTGGGAAGCTCAATCTCTGTCCGATCGCCGCCGTAGACGGGGGAATCTGCACCAGAATCACCGGGGTAGTAACTGACTTTACGATGGAAATAGAACAATCCCGACTTGCCGTTCAGTTCTACCCGAAGAGCAGGCACTCGCGAATGGGATAGGATGACTGACAGGTCCAGCCGATAAACGCCTCTTGGCGGCTCGTTTAGGTTGAAAAGTATCGTGTACGGGTGCGCTCGTGCTCCCGCATTTTTATTCGCGGAACCGGGCTGCTCAGCCGGCCAGTCCTTGAATGGGTCACTCTTGTCGACAGTAAAAACAGGGTTGTACTGGGGATTCGAAAGATCAACCTGTCCCTTGAACTCCCATGACGATTGGTCAAACTTGCCGATCTCCCACACAGTGCGGTCCACCGCCGCGAGCGGTCGCACCCCAGATAGACTGGAAACCAATATCCATAAAGTGAGAATTAGGACTTTGCCGTGATGGTGCATGACAGCCTCCCTTTCGGTCGATGACAACCTATCACATATCCGAGCCGGTTTGTCCCCGAGATCGGATGGGGGATTCCCTTCCGGCCAGGCCCGGTGTGGCCCCCGGAAGTCTTCGGGGCACTCCCAGAACCCAGGGTGTACCGCTGCACTTGGCTCATTCCCTTTTCGGCTGGCGCGGATTTGGTTTATTCTAGTCTGACATCACCGGAGGTTCCTATGAATCGTTGCCGCTGTCTCATTCTCAGTGTTCTTGCCTTGTGCGCGGTCGCGGCCTGGGCGGGTGCGCAGCAGTACTCACCGACGCTATACCAGGAGATGCGCTGGCGCATGATCGGTCCATTCCGCGGCGGGAGGACGCGCGCCGCCACCGGCGTGCCCAGCCAACCCAACGTCTTCTACATGGCGCAGGTCAACGGCGGCGTCTGGAAGTCGGACGACTACGGCCGCACGTGGAACCCTATCTTCGACGATCAGCCGACGCAGTCGGTAGGAGCCATCGCGGTCGCTCCTTCCGATCCCAATATTATTTACGTGGCGAGTGGTGAGGGGTTGCAGCGGCCGGATCTCTCGGTGGGTGACGGAATCTACAAGTCCACTGACGGAGGCAAGACGTGGACCCACGTCGGCCTGCGCGACGGGCAGCAAATTCCCGCGCTCGTCGTTGATCCCCGCGAGCCCAACCGTTTGTTTGCGGCGGTACTCGGCCATCCTTATGGCCCCAACGAAGAGCGCGGCCTTTATCGCTCCACCGACGGCGGCCAAACGTGGCAGAAGGTCCTGGGTAAGGATGAGACCACCGGCGCGTCGGACATCGAGATGGACCCCTCGAATCCCGATGTGCTCTATGCGTGCCTGTGGCGGGCGCGACAAGGGCCTTGGGAGGACGGGAATTCGTATGGCGGCGCGGGCGGCGGGATCTTCAAGTCCACGGACGGCGGCAACACGTGGAATAAACTCGCCGGCGGGTTGCCCGAGGACTTGGTGCAGGCTTATGTCGCCATCGCGCCGAGCAACCCGCAGCGGCTCTACTCGAGCCTAGCCACCACCCACGAGACGCACATCTACCGTTCCGATGACGCCGGTGAGCATTGGACCCAAATCACCACCGACGCCCGTCCCGCGGTTCGCATCGGCGGGGGCGACTTGGCGATTCCCAAGGTGGACCCGAAGAATCCCGACGTGCTCTACACCACCAGCATCGTCACTTGGCGTTCGACGGACGGCGGCAAGACGTGGACCGGCATTCGCGGCGCGCCGGGCGGCGACGACTACCAGAACATCTGGATTAACCCCGACAACCCCTACATTATTCTGCTGGTGAGCGATCAGGGCGCCATCGTCACCGTGAACGGCGGGGAAACGTGGAGTTCCTGGTACAATCAACCGACGGCGCAGTTCTTCCACGTCATCGCTGACAATGAGTTTCCTTATCGCGTTTACGGCGGCCAGCAGGAGAGCGGCTCCGTGGGGATCTCCAGTCGCGGTAACGACGGCGAGATCACTTTTCGCGAGTGGCACCCGGTGGGCGTTATCGAATACGGTTACGTCGCGCCCGACCCGCTTCATCCCCATATCGTCTACGGGGGCGGCCGCAGCGAAGTGTCAAAATTCGACTGGACCACCGGACAGGTGCAGAACGTAACGCCCATCGTCCTCCGCAGCGGCAATTACCGCACCGACCGCACCGAGCCGACCATGTTTTCGCCCGTCGACCCGCATATCCTCTATTTTGCGGCCAACGTACTCTTCGAGACCCGTGATGGCGGCGTGTCCTGGCAGACCATCAGCCCCGACCTCACCCGCCCCCAACCCGGCATCCCCGCGAGCCTGGGCGACTTGGCCGCAGCCGACAAGAACGCGGCCAAAGTACGCGGCGTCATTTATGCCCTGGCCCCGTCGTTCAAGGACATCAACACGCTATGGGCCGGCACCGACGACGGTTGGATTTGGATTACGCGCGATGGCGGCAAAAACTGGAGCAACATCACGCCCCCGGAATTAACGCCGTGGAGCAAGGTGACGCAGATCTCAGCCTCGCACTTCGATAATGACACCGCGTTCGCCTCGGTCAGCCGATTCCGGATTGACGATCTGCACCCTTACATCTACCGCACGCGTGACGGCGGCAAGACCTGGCAGAAGACGGTCGCGGGACTACCGGACGCGGGTCCTGTTGACACGGTCCGTGAGGATCCGGTGGCGAAGGGCCTGCTGTTCGCCGGTACGGAGAATGGGGTGTGGGTGTCGTTCGACGGCGGGGACCATTGGCAGTCCCTGCAACTGAATCTGCCCCACACCTCCATGCGCGACCTGTGGATTCATAATGACGATCTTCTGGTGGGCACGCACGGCCGCTCGTTCTGGGTGCTCGACGACATCACTCCCCTCCGTCAGTTGGCCTCGGCGGCGAACGCTGATGTTTACCTGTTCAAACCCGCCTCCACGTACCGCGTCCGGCGCGACACTAACAGCGACACGCCCCTGCCTCCCGACGAGCCCGCGGGCCTGAATCCCCCCGACGGCGCAGTGATCGATTATGCTCTGGGTGAGGCCGCGACGGGTCCCGTCACCCTCGAAATCCTGGACGCAGCGGGCAAGCGCATACGCCGCTACTCGAGCGACGACAAACCGCCGTTCACGCTCGAGCCGCTGCGCGAGACCCTGACGATACCGACCTACTGGGTCCGCATGCCGACCACCCTTTCCAGCGCGCCGGGCATGCACCGCTTTGTGTGGGACCTGCATGAGACTCCGCCGCAATCGTCGGGGTACGGCTATCCGATATCAGCAGTTCCGCACGACACCCCGCGTGAGCCGCTGGGACCGGCCGTGCTGCCGGGGCGATACACCGTCCGGCTTACCGCCGGCGGCAAGACGCTGACCGCACCGCTCAGCGTCGTGATGGACCCGCGCGTCATGACGCCCGCCGCGGGTCTGCGGCAGCAGCATGAGATGGCAACCCGTCTGGCGGCGATGATGAATGCGAGTTTCGATGCGCAGGCCGAGCTGCGCGCACTTGACCATCAGCTCGAAATGCTGTCGAAGCAGGCGAGCGGATCGGTGGTGGACGCGGTGGGCGCGCTGCGCAAGAAGGTGGCGGGGCTCGCGGGCGGGGGCCGCGGAGGATTCTTAGCCCCACCCTCTCCAGAGGCTACGCTTTCCCGCGTGGCGGGCGAAATCGGCGGGCTATACGGCCAGGTGGGCAGCTCCGATGCCGCCCCGACGGCAACGCAGACCGCCGCGTTCGCTACCGTCGAAAAAGACCATGCGGCGGTGATGGCGCGCTGGAAGGCGATTAAGTCAACCGATCTTCCCGCCCTCAACCGCCAATTGAGCGGAGCCGGCCTTTCGGTGATCAAACCGAAAGCTGAACCGGAGCCCGCGTCCGAGTCGGAAGACGAGGAGTGAGTCGGCGCCCGGCGGCCGTCGAATCGATGCGACATCGCACCGCGAGTAAGAGCGCTCTCCGAGGGGAGAGGGTGCCGGCCCTGTGCCGGCGGGTGAGGGGTTATTTTAGGCCGGACAGATCACAAGAGACCCCTGCCCCGCCTCCTCCGTCGGCCACCGTTCTCCCGGCTCGACGTTGAACTACCGGCCGGATTGCCACAGGCCGTTACCTGGCAGGCAAACGATACAACTCGCCCAAGTCGGAATTTCTGGTCTACGCGCTCGTATCGCGGGGGGCCTCCGGCTGCGGCTCAGTCGACAGAAGCGCGACCGCAATTAACGCGCAGAGTACTCCCGTGGCTTGAAGCAGAGTAATGGATTCGCGCAAAATGAATGGGACGAGCAAAACCACGACCAGCGGGTACAAGGCCGTGAGCGGGCAAATGACGGAAGCCTTCCCTCCGCTTTTCATCGCTGCAAACAGA
>Ga0326727_10013419_pt1 | contig 18251 bp, 16 predicted proteins | sample MB2enrmetagenome_FD_207643 | JGI IMG/M metagenome (GOLD analysis project Ga0326727, IMG submission 207643) | Lab enriched peat soil microbial communities from McLean, Ithaca, NY, United States - MB29MY | ecosystem: Environmental > Terrestrial > Soil > Wetlands > Peat | place: USA: New York...
AGCACCGTGGTGTGGATGAGGCAGGACCGCCAGGCCGACCTCCCCGAGGGCCTTGGCGTCGTCTTCTGCCTCACCGAGCCCATGCGGACTACGCCGTTGAGTGCTCATCTGACAGGTGCAGGCGGCGCCGGCGCGGAGTAACCGCGAACTTTCAAGCCAGTTGTTGAAAGACAGAAAGGCCGCTCCGATGCACTGAGCGGCCTTCTTTTTGTGCCGTAGCATCAGTTCGCGGGAACAACTTCACAACGACGCCGGCAAGCTCGTCTGCGCCGACTGTGCTTGCGCCTTCTTCCGCAGGATCGCCGCCGAAACCAGCGTGATCAAAAGCCCCACCGGAAGCGGCTCCAGGAATGTCATTGCCGAGTTGAACAGTACGTGGTTGTACATCTCCGTGTAGCGTTTCAGATTCTGAATCTGCGCCTGCACGGCTGCCGCGCTCGCTCCCGAGGCCTGCATCTTTGCCACCTCATAGGCGGAGTACTTGTCCATAAAATCCGGCATGAACTTGAAGTACAGCACCTCCCACGTCGCCACATAGAAGACGCAGGTGATCAGCATGATGCATGCGCCGACACCAACACCCTTGGCAAAGCTGATGTGGCCGCTGCCCTCGTTGTCGCGGTAGCTGCGGATACCGAAGAATACCAGCAGGAACGCCAGCACCATCGTCGTATAGCCGACATACGCTCCGCGGTCGAAGCCGATCCGGTCCGCGAACGGCACCGTGGCCGCCATCAACACGGAGATCAGAACGCCCGAGATCAGCCCATAGGTCAGTACTGTCTTTTTCATCGTTGACTCCTGAAAATCAATTTGTCTGCGGACCCAACATACCGCGAAGACCGGGGCCTCTGTCATCATCCTTTCGCATGATTTTGCCCGTGCAAGCCAAAAATCAATCCTTCGTATGACCGTTTACGGCAGCAGTCCGAATTCCTTGCCCAATTGCACCGCCTGCGTTCGCCGCCTGGCCCCCAGCTTGTCGAAGGCGCGGCTGCAATGGGTCTTCACCGTGTTCTCGCTCACATACAGCTTGCCGGCAATCTCGCGGTTGCTCATGCCCTGCGCCACCAGTACAAGGATCTCCATCTCGCGCCGCGTAATGCCCAGGTCGTCGCGCCTCTTTTCGTCCGCAACAAAAGGTTCGCCGGCCGCGACGTGTACCTCCCGTACCACCACCTTGTGCCGCGCTCCCGTCAGCCGCAGGCCGAGCCAGATGCCCAGCCCGGCAAAGATGATGGCGACCAGGCCGCCATAGATCTCCAGCGAATGTTCGAGCACCAGGAACTGGTACTCCGACCACTTCAGCAAGGTGATCAGCACTCCGCCCAGTATCCCGCAGATGAGCACGGTCCGCGTCATAGGTTTCTTAGGAATGGATGCGCGCCAGTGCGCTGCCGATCTTAACCCTACGAGGAAAGATGCGGGGGTTGGCAAGGAGGTGTTGAGGCCCGGGGCTAAAGCCCATGCAATGGATTGGTCTCAATCGTGGTGTTGAAACCCCACGCTCCCTCCGAAGGACACGAAACCGGAGCACTCACGGCCTACTCATGGAGTTGCGCCAGCAGGCTCTTCCAATTCTTCTGATTGCGGCGGAAGGATTTCTTCAGGTCTTCCAGGATGCGCTCGAAGTCGGCGTGGCCGCTTAATCTGCGCCAGGCGGGGTTCTTGCTGAACCAGGGGTAGTTCTCGTTGCCCAGGTAGATGGCGCGGCGCAGCCAGTGCAGCGCTTCGGACTCGTCGCCATCCACGGCGAAGTAGGTAGCGAGGCGGTAGGCCATCTCGCCGTCGGCCTCGGCGGCGGCGAGGGTCTCTTCGAGGATGAAGCCGGATGCGGTGGCTCGGTCGCCGAGCTGGACGTAGCACATTGCGATGGTTGGGAAGACGATGCGCAGGCTGCTCTCGTCGGCGATCACCTGTTCCAGCGTCTGCACCGCGCGGTGCAGATCGCCCAGGCGCATCTGCTGGTAGCCGAGGGAGATGCGCAGCAGCGGCTGGCGCGGCTCCAGGGTAAGTCCTTTTTCGATCTCCTCGCCCGCCAGTTCCAACTGGTTCTGATACTGGTAGACGCGGGCGCGGTGGTTGTAGATGATGGCGGCGTTGGAAGGGTTCAGGCGCAGCGAGGTGTTGAACTGGTCCAGCGCCTCCTCGTACAGGCCGTCGATGCGCAGTGTCTGCCCGGTCACCAGATGGACGTTCCAGTCGTTGGCCGCGGTCTGCAGCAGGTGCTCGATGCCGTGCCGGGCGGACTCTTTCTCGCCCCGCGACAGAAGCATGTAGACGCGGTAGAGGTTGGCCTCCACCGATCCGGGATCGAGCTTGAGCGCGCGGTCGAAGGCGCGGCGTGCCTCGATTAGGTTCATCTGTCCGCCCAGGCCGTGGCGCGCGTATTGAAGGTGCGCAATGCCCAGCCCGGACCAGGCGGGCGCGTAGTCCTCGTCCTGCTTGACGACGCTCGCGAACATCTCACAGGCGCGGTTGAGGTCGTCCAGCGAGCCGGTGCGCGACATGAAGGACGACAGCACGGCGCGGGCCTGCAGGTACTCCTCCGAGAGGGCCTGTCTGAGCGAGGGCGAGGCGTCGCGCGCGGAGTCCGCGGATACGGCGGGATTTTCCAGGTCGCCGAAGCCCTGCAGGGTGGAGAAGACCTCGTTGCATATCTCGGTTTGCACGCTGATGAGGTCGAAGGAGGCGACGTTGATGGAGCCGCCGGCGCGGACGGACTGTGTGGGAATGTCGAGCAGTTGCCAGTTGAGGTCGAAGCCTTTGCCGGAGCGCATGAAGTTGCCCGCGAGGACAAAGCGCACCAGCAGTTTTTTGCCGATGGAGAGCGGATCGAGCTGCTGCGCGGGGATGGCCATCAGCGAGCTGGAGGGACGGACTACCAGCGAGGTCATGCGCGCCAACCTCGCGGCGATGGCGTCGGCCAGCGCGTAGCCGTAGAGTGGGGCGGGGACGGTCTCCTGCACCGCCGGCGTGTTGCCGAGGGCGACCGCATTGCCGAAGTTCACGAACGGAATCACAACGATGGAGTTCTGCTTGGCTGTCGCGGTAGCGCCCGACTCGCGGAATCGCTCGGCCAGCATGGAGAGCAGGCCGGTGGCGCGCTTCTCTACCTCGGGAGTCTCCAGGTCCAGACGGCCCTGCGCGGGCAGTTGCGAGAGGGTGTCGCCGGGCATACCCACCGAGTCCAGTTGCAGGGTCTTCATCACCGTGCGCAGTGCCTCGCGCACATCGGCGGCGGAGGCGAAGCGCGCCGAGGGCTGCTTCTCCAGGCAGCGCAGGATGAGCGATTCCAGCTCGACCGGAAGATCGGGGACCGTATCGAGCAGGTTGGGCGGATCGGAGAACTGGGTGGCGCGGATGGTCTGGAACTCCGGCTGGTCGGCGCGGTGGAAGGGATGGCGTCCGCTAGCGAGTTCGTAGAGGATGAGGCCGAGGGCGAAGACGTCAGACTGCACGCTGGAGCGGCCGGTGACGAACTGCTCCGGGGCCATGTACGCAATCGTTCCTCCACGCGCGGTATAGTTGGCCCCAACCAGCGGTGGATTGCGCGGGCCGGGACTGGCGGGGTCGAAGTCGGCTTCGTCCGGGTTGAGGCGGCGGGCCAGGCCGAAATCCAGGATCTTAATCAACCCGCCGTCGGTCAGCATGACGTTGGCGGGCTTCAGGTCGCGATGGAAGATGCCGAGCTGGTGTGCCGCGGAGAGTCCGTCGGCGATCTGAATTCCGGCGGAGAGAACAAGCTGCAGGCTGGCCGGCCCCTCGGCAATCACCTTGTCCAGCGACTTGCCGGGGATGTACTGCATGACGATGTAGGCCTCGTCTTCCCCGTCAGTTTCGGAGGGGGCCTCGCCCACATCGTAGATGGCAGCGACGTTGGGGTGGTCGATGGCCGAGGCCAGGCGGGCCTCGCGCAACTGCGTCGCCCGCACCTGCTCCAGCGACTGCGCGCCGCGCTTGAGCAGCTTGAGGACGACAGGCCGCTGTAGCAGCGTGTCCGTGGCCAGGTAGACGATGCCCGACCCGCCCGCACCGATCTTGCGCTGAATCTCGTAGTGCCCAACTACACGGCGCTTCATGCTTTGATTATCGCAAGGTTGTATGAATGCCCGCTGCGCGCTGGGCGATGTTCGCACCAGATCGCGCGGGGAATAGGATGGTTGCCATGCACACCGAGTACCGGTTGGGCGACATTCTGGCCAACGCCATCACGCACGGCGTGGGAGCGGCCTTCGCGCTGGCCGGGGCTGTTGTTCTCATCGTCCGCGCCGCGCATGGGAGCGCGTGGCTCATCGTCAGTTGCAGCATTTACGCGGCAACGTTGGTGCTGGTTTACGTGTGCTCCACACTCTACCACTCGCTGGTTCGCACCCGCGCGCGGCATGTCTTCCATGTGCTGGATCACTCGGCCATCTACCTGCTGATCGCAGGGACCTATACACCGTTCATGCTGGTGTCGATGCGCAGCCGGCTGGGATGGACGCTGCTGGGCGTGGTGTGGACGCTGGCGGTCGCAGGCGTCGTCTTCAAGAGCCTCGCCCTGGGCAAGTTTCCCGCCGCTTCAGCCACCGTGTACATCCTAATGGGATGGTGCATCGTCTTCGGCATACGTCCGCTTCTCGCCGCCATCACCTGGCCGGGAATGATCTGGCTGGCTGCGGGCGGCGTGGCCTATACGCTGGGGATTGTGTTCTTTGCCAACGACCGCCTGCGTTACTTCCACGCCCTGTGGCACCTCTTCGTTCTGGCCGGCAGCGTCACCCACTACTTCGCGGTGCTGCTATACGTCGTGCCGCAACAGCGGTAAGGGCGGGATTTAGTGGATGCGGTCCGCCGCTTTCGATGCGCGCTAGTGGCGAGGTCTGGCTTCGGGATCGGCGGGTGCGGTAGGCGTGGCGGGCGCCTTGTGTCGCTTGCCGAAGAAGAACAGGATGGCGCCCACGGCGAACATGATGCCGCCCCACACCAGATTGATGTCCATACCCAGCGACTTCTGGTAGAGCGCGGTGTCGCTCTGCGTAAACAAGCCAAAAACGCCCATAATGCCGCCGATGAGCAGAAAGACGAGGCCGAGAGGAATGCGGATGTCGAGACCCATAGGAACTCCAGTTGTCAGTTGCAGGTTGTCAGTTGCTGGTTGCAGGCCGTTTTCAACTGAAAACCTGCAACTAACACCCTGAAACTGTTCTTAGGCGAAGATGATGTTGAGGACGACCGCCATGGCCAGCACGGCGAGGGCCCAGACGGTCGGCCTCTGGTACCACGGCTTGTCGGCTTCGACGGGTTTGGGCGTAAGCGAGTAGACCAGGCCGGCCAGCTCCGGTTCGGGGCGTGGGGCCGACACGCGCGAGACAAGCACGGTGACGACCAGATTGATGGTGAAGGCGAAGATGGCGGTCCAGAAGTTCTGCGCCATGTCGCTGGGATAGCGGTGCAGCACGGTGATCCATCCGCCGTGGATGCCGGCCGCGTCGCCCAGCGGCAGGGTCAGGCCGTGGTGCACCAACGCGCCCATGGTTCCCGCCAGCAGGCCGGTGAACGCACCATGCCCGGTCGTCCGCTTGGAGAACATCCCTAGCAGGAAGGTGGCAAACAACGGCGCATTCACCAGCGCGAACACCAGTTGTAGCGCGTCCATGATGTTATTGAAGCTGGTGACGGCGTAGGCCGCCCCAATCGACAGCACAATCCCCCCAATGGTCGCCATTCGACCCATCCACAGGTAGTGCGCGTCGCTTGCATTCTTGTTGATGTACGCCTGATAGATGTCGTACGTCCATACGGTGTTGAATGCGGTCACATTGCCCGCCATGCCGGACATGAAGCTGGCCAGCAGCGCAGTCAACCCCAGCCCCAGGACGCCGGTGGGGAAGAAGGTCAGCAGCATCACCGGGACCGTCTTGTCGTAGTCGTATACCAATTGGCCGTTGGAGTCGACGACAGCCTTGCCGGTGATGGCGTCGGTCTTCACCGGGACGATGCCGTGGGGATGCTCCTGGTTGAGCGCCAGCGACCTGTTCTGGGTGTCGGCGGTGGCGTAGGCCGCGCTCCCGGTGGTTGCGCCGCTCACGTGGGAGGTGATGGAGACCGCGATGAGGCCGGGCAGAATCACCAGGAACGGCAGAAACATCTTGGGCACGGCGGCAATCAACGGCACCTTGCGCGCGGAGTCCTCGGAGTCAGCGGCCATGGCGCGTTGGATCACCAGGAAGTTGGTGCACCAGTAGCCGAAGGAGAGCACGAAGCCAAGGCCCATGACCAGGCCGAACCACTCCACCCCCAGCGCGTTGGTGTTGGCATGGGCCATGCCCTGCCAGGAGTGGGTCATGTTGGAGGGCAAGGTGTGCTTGATGCCCTGCCAGCCGCCCACGTTGCGCAGGCCGATCCACACCAGGGGAAGCAGGCCGGCGACAATCAGGAAGAATTGCAGCACCTCGTTGTAGATGGCGCTGGTCAGCCCGCCCAGCAGAATGTATCCCAGCACGATCAACGCGGACAGAAGGATGGAGACGTGGAAGATGTAGGCGTCGGGCAGGATGTTGTGGAACAGGCCCAGCTCCTGGATCAACAGCGCCATGGCGTACATCGATATTCCCGAAGAAAAAATTGTCATGAAGGCGAAGGAGAAGGCGTTGACCGCGCGCGTCTTCTCGTCGAAGCGCATGCGAAGGAACTCCGGCACGCTGCGCGCCTTCGATCCGTAGTAGAAGGGCATCATGAAGATGCCGACAAAGCACATCGCCGGGATGGCGCCAATCCAGTAGAAGTGGCTGGTCAGGATGCCGTACTTGGCGCCCGAAGCGCCCATCCCAATCACCTCCTGCGCTCCAAGGTTGGTGGAGATAAAGGCCAATCCGCAGACCCAGGCTGGGATGGCGCGTCCGGCCAGGAAGAAGTCGGTGGAGGTGCGCATGTAGCGCTTCAGGGCGAATCCGATGCCCAGCACGAAGACGAAGTAGACCAGCATGATCAGCCAGTCGATGTAGGTGAGGTTCACGTTGGCCTGTCCTTGAACGGCGAGTTCGTGGTGCGTGCTTGCGGGGGTTTAAGGTGCGAGGAAACTCTAAATGTTTGGCCGTAGCCAGTCCAGCGCAGAATCGGGCTGGGCCGGAAACAACGCCTTCCACCGCAAAAAAATTGCCGCTGCATGCAAACGCGGACGGCGATCGCCGCATCCTAAGGTTGGTACGCAAGCCGGGGAGCGCGGGCTGGAACGCAAGCCGACAGCGCACATAGCACTCCGGACAGACGGGCCAGGGGGTATGGATGTGATGGAGTACGAACAGCAGTTGACCCCTGAAAGCATTCTCCCAGTCAAAACCCCGGTCATTCTTCTGATCGACGACAACGCCATTCAGGCCACCATTCGCCAGGCCATTCTACGGCGGGCCGGATACCTCGTCATCGCGGCGCTCGATCCGGTGCGAGCGCTCGCCCAGCTCTTGAACGGAGAGTTCACCGATGCGATCGACGCCGTTATCACCGACCATGTAATGCCGGGGATGAACGGCGCGGAGTTTGTGCGCGAGCTGCGAAAGATCCATACCGATCTGCCGGTCATGGTGATCAGCGGCCTCGACGACGCGGAGGCCGAGTACGAAGGATTGCAGGTGCGCTTCCTGCAGAAGCCGCTAATGCCCGATCTACTGCTTGCCAACCTGCGCGATCTGCTCCAGCAGGAAATCCAGATCGTCGCCTAAGGGATGCCGTTTCAGTGCGCAACCACGCGACACTCACTGTTGTGATCTATGTCACACCTTGACCGACATTCCCGCCCTTTTATCTGAGACAATGGCATTAAGATGTCACTTCACCCCATGCCGGAGTTCGGAAGCTTCTGTCTGCTGCTGGCGCTCGGGCTTACTGCCTTTAACTTCCTCGTCGGATCGCTTGCACTTTGGCCCGCAGGAATGCGTTGGCTCAGTGGTGCGCTCGGCATTCCCCAGACCAACTTGAGTCGGCTGAACGAGTATGCTCGCCGCGCCGGGATCGCCAGTTTCTTCGTCCTGTGCTGCGCGGCGTTTGCGCTGGTTTGGGCGTCGTTCACCGACGACTTCTCCGTGGAGTACATTCGCGCGCACAGCAACATTGCGCTGAATCCGGCGTACAAGTTTGCCGCGTTGTGGAGCGGGCAGGAGGGTTCGCTGCTTCTATGGGCGTGGCTGCTGGGCGCCTACGGCTTCGTGGTGCGCATGAGGTACCGCATCGACGTTCGTCTGAGCGCCTTCGCGTCGGTGATTCTGGCGGCCATTCAGCTCTTCTTTGTTCTGCTTCTGGTGATCGCAGCGCCTCCATTCTCCATAGCGCCGGGGCCGGTGGCGTCCGACGGCGCGGGTCTCAACGTGCTTCTGCAGTATCCCGAGATGGTGGTCCATCCGCCCATGCTCTACCTCGGCTACGTGGGCTTCGCGGTGCCCTTCGCCTTTGCCCTGGGCGCCCTGATGATGCGCTATCCCGGCGAGAAGTGGATCCACATCACCCGCCGCTGGACCATGGTGACATGGCTCTTTCTCACCTGCGGAATCTTTATGGGAGCGCACTGGGCCTACTCCGTGCTGGGCTGGGGCGGCTACTGGGGCTGGGACCCGGTGGAGAACGCCTCGCTGATGCCCTGGCTGACGGGCACCGCATTTCTGCACTCGGTGATGATGCAGGAGAAGCGCGGCATGATGAAGAACTGGAATGTGTGGCTGATCTTCAGCACCTTCCTGCTGACGATTCTGGGCACGCTGCTGACGCGCTCGGGAATCATCAGCAGCGTCCACGCCTTTGCCGAGTCGTCCATCGGAACATGGTTCTATACGTTTATCGTCATCGCGTTTCTGGTCTGCCTGGTCACCTTCCTCCTTCGCCGCAACCATCTGAAGTCGGAGAACAAGCTGGAGTCACTGGTCAGCCGCGAGTCCAGCTTCCTGTTCAACAACATGATCCTGCTGGCGGCCTGCGTTACGGTGCTGTGGGGGACGCTCTTTCCGCTGATCTCGGAGTTTGTGACCGGCTCCAAGGTGACGACCGGCGCAGCCTACTACAACCGCGTCAACATCCCCATCGGGCTGTTTCTCCTCTTTTTGACGGGTCTTGGCCCGCTGCTGGCATGGCGCTCCACCACGCTGCGCTCCATCCGGCGCAACTTCGTTCTGCCCGCGATTGCCATGGCTGCAACCGCCGTCGTTCTGATGATCGCGGGTGTGCGTCCGTGGAACGACGGCGACGACATGGAGTCCACCTTCTTCTCGCTGATCGCGTTCACGCTGTCGGCGGGCGTGATTACCGCCATCGTGGAGGAGTTTCTGCGCGGCGCCTCGGTGGTGCGCACCCAGACGGGGAAGAACCTGCTGTCGTCCGCGCTGTTGCTGACGCGGCGCAATACGCGGCGCTACGGCGGCTACATCATCCACTTCGGAATCGTGGTGCTCTTCATCGGCATTGCCGGCGGGGCATTCAACCAGGCTGTCGAGCAGGAGATGGGCTACGGCGACACGCTCTCCATCGGGCCATACCGTCTGGTGTGCCGAAGCATCACGCAGGACTCGACACCCAACTACGACACCAACTATGCGCTGTTGGATGTGTATCGCAATGGACGATTCGTCAAGCAGCTCTCCCCGGAGAAGCGCACCTACTTCGCGGGCACGGACCATGAGCAGAACTCGACGATTGTGGCGCTCCACTCCACCGCCGAGGCCGATCTGTACACCGTCTTCGAGGGCAACAACCCGGACAGTGGACGGCCGATCATCAAGGTCTTTCTGAACCCGCTGATCGCGTGGATATGGATTGGCGTGGCGATTGTGGTGGCGGGCACCTTCATCGCCCTGGTGCCGAATCTGGTGCGCGCGCCGCTGCGCCAGCGCCAAGAGGACTCGGTTACGGTGCCGCCTGCCGCGGCGCTGGGCGCAACCCATGTGGTTGCCAGGGCGCCCCATGCGTAAAAGACTCCAACGTCGCGAAAGATTCCTCAGCCCGGATGGGAGCGTGTGGCCTGAGTCCCGCCAGGAGTCTCTGCACTCCGGAGGGAGCGTGGGGTTTCAGCCCCACGAAATACGCCGAGGAAATCGAAGGGGTTTAGCCCTGAATTCAATCTTCTGGGCGCGCGCGGTGCAACTCGCCCTGCTGTGCGTGGTCACGGTTGTGATGCTGGGCGCGGGCCAGTCGCGCTTCGACCGCCTGGGCCACGAGCTGATGTGCAGTTGCGGATGCGGGCAGATTCTGCTGGAGTGCAATCACGTCAGTTGCCCCGATTCGCCGGTGATGATCCGTGAGTTGCATGAGCAACTCGACAGCGGCAAGAGCGACACCGAGGTGCTCAACTGGTTCGTGGCGAAGTACGGCGCCATTATTCTCGCCGCGCCCATCCGCGGCGGCTTCGACGACGCGGCATGGATCGTTCCTGCCGCAATCTTTATTCTCGCCACGCTGGGCACCTTCGCCATTGTCTGGCTCTGGAAGCGGCGGTCGCTCGCACTGGCTGGCGCTGCGGGTTTGGCCGGCCCAGAGATCGCTGCGCCCGGCGAACTCAATTCACAGGACGCGGAGTTGCGCGAGCGCATCCGCCGCGAGACGGAGTACTGAATGGCCCTCATCGCAGCTATCTTCGCACTCATCCTCGGCTGCTTCGCCTACATCTTCTGGCCGGAGCGCAATCCCTTCGTGCAGGCCGACAAGACACGCGTCGACTACCTCAGCGAGCGCAAGGAGGCGATCTACGAGAACCTGCGCGACATCAACTTCGAGTTCCAGGCGGGCAAGTATCCCCAGGCCGACTACAACCAGCAGCGCAAGGCCCTGGAAGACGAGGCCGCCCAGGTCATCGCCGAGATGGAAGCCCTCATCGCCCGCGGCATGAAGAGCACACGCGCCAGGGCTTGAGGGTTGCGCAAGTCATATACTTCTTGCAGAGATCGCAGCCATGAAGAAAGCACACCCCACAAAGCGCACTCCAACCAAAGACGAGCCGACTCCCTCGCCGAAGAGCGATGCCATCATACGGGCCTACCAAGCACTGAGGTCAATGCCAAAGGATTTCTTTGCCGATGGCCGGGACGATCCTCCTCCCGAAGATGTCGAAGGTTGGTAACCGTGAACGCTACCCAGAAATCTTTTCTGCAACTCGGCCTTACGCTTGTCACCAACAATGAACGCGAATTTAGCCGCATCCCCAATCTGACGATTGAGAACTGGATCCTCTGACCTTGACCACCTCCTCCGCAACGCTCCGTACACTTTGTTCGTTCGCCTGCATCCTGCTCTGCGCCATGTCTGCCTTCGCCGCGTCCATCACCGGCGTGGTGACGAATCGCACCACGGGCAAGCCCTCGCCAGGCGATACCGTTGCCGTCATCAACACGGCGCAGAGCATGGATGAGCTCACCAAGGTCACCTCCGACGCGCAGGGCCGATTCCAGGCCACCGCGCCCGACGGCGGCCAGATTCTCCTCCACGTCACCCATCATGGCGCGGAGTACTTCAAGAGCGTTCCCCCCGGCACCAGCAGCGTACAGATCGATGTCTACGACTCCGCGGCAAAGATCGACGGCATCAGCGGCGAGGCCCTCGTTCTGCGCGCGGAGACCGATGCCGGCGGAAAGACGCTGAACCTGGCGGAAAATTATTTTGTCCAGAACGCCTCCGCGCCGCCGCGCACCGAATTCGGCGGCAACACCTTCGACTTCTTTCTTCCCAAGGGCGCGGTCCTCATGCAGACCCTGGCCAGCTCGCCTGGTGGCCTTCCCACCAACGCAGACGTCAAGACCCTCGACGCGTCCGCCGGACACTATGCCTTTACCTTCCCCGTGCGTCCCGGCGAGACGCGTTTCCAGGTCGTCTACACCATCCCCTACAGTGGGAAACAGGCATTCTCGCTTAAGCTCACTGTGCCCACCAGCGACGTCGCTGTGATGCTGCCCAAGACCATGCAGTTCGAGGGGTCATCGCAGTTCCAGCCGCTCAACCAGGACACCAGCGCACAGACCTACGATGACCATGATCCAGTCGCCACGGTACCCGTTCAGTTTTCCATCGCGGGAGCGGGCCAGTTGCCGGAGGAGCAGCAGGACGCGCAGGTCGCATCGCAAGGCGGCCAGCAGCAGGCCTCCAATGGCACACGGCCCGGCGGTGGGCTGGGCGCGCCGGACGACCCCAATGGCACAAACGATCCCTGGGCAAAGTACAAGTGGTGGATCCTCAGCGCCCTTGGTTTGGCCATGGTGGTGGGCGCGGGCATCATGCTGAAGGCCGGTCAGCCCGTTGCTGCCGGTGCAGTTGCCGGGGCGGGGCCGGGGATGGCGAACGCGGAGGCTTCGGCGCTGGTGGCAGCGCAGAGCGGGGTCTATGCCGCGAGCCTGGCCGCGCCTGCCGGGATCGCGCCTTCTTCGTCCGCTGCGGGTGCGGCTGCGGTTGCGGGGCCCGGCGCACTGCTGCGCGCGATGAGGGACGAGCTGTTTGTGCTGGAGACGGACCGGCTGGCGGGCCGCTTGAGCGAGGCCGAGTACGCAGAGCACAAGACGGCGTTCGACGTGGTGCTGCGGCGCGCGCTAGCCCGCAGCGAAGCTACAACTGGCGCGTCTAATGAGTGAAAGGGCAGCGCGGCTGCATGAGGCAGCCTGCTGCGGCCAGAGGACCCCATGAACACCTTTAAATCGACGTTGATGCTGGTAGCGCTGATGCTCTTCCTGGTCTTCATCGGAGAGCGCATCGGCGGCGAGAACGGAATGCTGATCGCGTTCGCGATCTCGGTCGCAATGAACTTCACCGCGTACTTCTTCTCCGACAAGATCGCGCTGAAGATGTACCGCGCGCAGCCGGTGACGCGCGAGCAGATGCCGCGCGCCTACGAGGTCGTCGAGCGGCTGGCCGCGAAAGACGGCATCCCGATGCCGAAGATCTACATGATTCCAAGTGAGTCGCCCAACGCGTTTGCCACCGGCCGCAATCCGCAGCACGCGTCGGTCGCGGTCACCCACGGAATCCTTGGCCTGCTGGACGACGAGGAGTTGGAGGGCGTGCTGGCGCACGAACTGGGCCATGTGAAGAACCGCGACATCCTCACCAGTTCGATTGCCGCGACCCTGGCCGGCGCCATCACCCTGATTGCGCGCATGGGCTACTGGGCGGAGATGTTCGGCTACGGAGGCGGCGGTGGCCGGCGCGGGCGCGGTGGCGGCCTTACCGGGCTGCTGATGCTCATCGTGGCACCGATTGCGGCCAGCCTGATCCAGCTAGCCATCTCCCGCTCGCGCGAGTACGAGGCGGACGCGACGGGCGCGCATACTACCGGCAATCCCTACGCGCTGGCCAGCGCGCTGCAGAAGCTGGAGGACTACTCCAAGCGCGTGCCACTGCAGGCGACGGCCTCCACCGCGCACCTGTTCATCATTGCGCCGCTCATCGGCGGCGGAGTGGGCAGCCTCTTCTCCACCCATCCGCCGACGAAGGAACGCATCCGCCGCCTCATCGGACGCGACCTGGTCTAGGGAAGGTCTGCACAAGTGTTCAGGATTGTCCCGGGGGCTAAAGCCCAGTTGATTTAGCAGCACTTACGGCGGGACTAAAGTCCCGCCCTATCAGGACATGGACTTGTGCAGAGATTTCCTAGGCCATTCACTGTTTGTCATTCCGCAACGTAGCGGAGGAATCTGCTTCTGCTTTGTACCCCAGAAGGCCGCTTCGTCTACTATCGACCAATGAACACCCTTTTGCGCGCATTGCGGCTGCTGTCGATCGTGGTCTGGGTCGGCGGACTCATCTTCTTCGCCTTCGTTGAAGCTCCCACTGCCTTCGAAGTGATGGGGACGAACCGGCAATTTGCCCTGCTCATCGACGGCAGCATCACCGCGCTGAATCGGCTGGGCCACGCCGCGGGCCTTCTCTTTCTGCTTGCGAGCCTTCTGCTCTGGCTCCGCTCCTCGTCGCGCTCACGTCAGCTTCTCCTCGCACAGATCGTGCTTGTGGTTCTGATGATCGGCGCAACACTGTACGTCCAACACGGGATTATTCCAGCCATGGAGCGCGATCGCGCCGCTGCCGGTGGCGACATCGCATCCGTCCCCGCCTCCAACTCATCCCGTATTGATTTCGACCGTCTGCACGCCCTCTCGGAGAAGTTCGAAGGTTTAGCTCTGCTGCTCGGCCTCGCCGTCGTCGTCCTCATGGCCGCGGAGCCAGGAAAGCCGAGACGGGTAGAATCGTAGAGACATGAAAACTGGAATCATCGGTCTGCCCCAGGTCGGCAAGACTTCGCTGTTCAAGATCCTCACTAAGGCGAAGACGGAGGGCTTTGGCCACTCGCGCGAGGCCCACATTGGGATTGCCAAGGTCCCCGACGCCCGCCTGGACAAGCTCGCCGCGCTGGCCGGAACGCGCAAGACGGTCTACGCAACGGTGGAGTACGCCGACCTGGCCGCCATCGGCGAAGAGGCGCTGAAGGAGACTTCGTTCCTGACCAGCCTGCGCAATGTGGACGCCATCATCCACGTCCTGCGCGCGTTCGAGGACGACACCATCCCCCACGTCGGCCCCATCGATCCCCTGCGCGACCTGGGCAACGTCGAGATCGACCTCATTGTCAGCGACCTCGGCCAGATCGAGAAGCGGCTGGAGCGCGTCGCCAAGGACATGAAGAAGCAGAAGACCGTGGAGCTGGAGCGCGAGCACGCCCTGCTGCTGCACTGCAAGGCACAGACCGAGGCCGAGAAGCCTCTGCGCGAGATGGAGTTGACCGCCGAGGAGAAGAAGCTCGTCCGCGGTTTCATGTTTCTCTCCCAGAAGCCCATCCTCTACGTTCTCAACATCTCCGAGAGCGCGACGCTGGGTGCTGACGTGGAAGCCGCGGTGGCGAAGTATGGACTGGCCGATGTAGCCTCGCGGCCCAACTCCGGCGCAACCGCCATCTGCGGCAAGGTGGAGGCCGAGCTGGCCGAGATGGAGGACGACGAGGCAGCCGAGTTCCTCGAAGGCTACGGCCTCGCCGAGAGCGGCCTGGTCCGCCTCATCCGCAAGAGCTACGAGCTGCTCGGCCTGGTGAGTTTCTTCACCGTGGGCGAGCCGGAGACGCGCGCCTGGACCATCCCCGTCAACTGCCGTGCGCAGGAGGCGGCCGGGGCGATCCACACCGACCTGGAGAAGCACTTCATCCGCGCCGAGACCATCCACTGGGACGTGCTGCTCGCGGCCGGTTCCGAAGCGGCGGCGCGCGCGCAGGGAAAGCTCCGCCTCGAAGGCAAGGACTACCCCGTCAAGGATGGCGATGTGCTCAACATTCGCCATAGCGGGTAACACGCGATGATCGTTGCCACTATGCCGTCGGCGCGCTTCTGGCTGGCCTTGGCGCTTGGCCTCTTTGCCGGGCTGGCCGACTACCTCGGCGGATTCCTGCTTGTGCTGCGTTCACCCTCCGCCCGCGCGCTGCGCTACTTCGTGGCCTTGGGCGCGGGTTTCATGCTCTCCGCCGCGCTGCTGGAGATGCTGCCCGAGGCCTTCAAGTTGAACGCCAACGCTAGCCGCACGGCGGCCCTGGTGCTCATCGGCTACTGCGTGGTGCATCTGCTGGAACACACCCTGGTCCCACATTTCCACTTCGGCGAAGAGACCCACGCGCACGAGTTCCTCTCCGTCCGCAGCAGCTACTCCGTCCTGCTCGGCCTGGCCACGCACACCTTCTTCGACGGCGTCGCCATCGGCTCCGGCTTTGTCATCTCCGCGTGGCTGGGCTGGGTGCTCTTCATCGCCATCTTCCTGCACAAGATTCCCGAAGGCTTCACCGTCGCCTCGGTCATGCTCGCCGGCGGACAGGGCCGCCGCGCCGCGCTCAACTCCGCGCTCTTCCTCGGCGCAACCACCCTGCTCGGCGTACTCGCCATCAACCTTGAACCGGGATGGGTCAAGGCTGGCCTGCCCCTTTCCGCCGGTGTCACCATCTACGTCGCCGCCACCGACCTCGTCCCCGAGGTCAACCGCGAACCCGGCGTGCGCATGGCCCTCGTCTTCTTCGCTGGCGTCGCCCTCTTCTTCCTCCTCCGCCTCATCGGGCCGGGATAGAGTATGATTGCGTCGCATTGGCGGGAGCTTCTATGCAACGCATGAAAACGACTTTAGCTCTGTTGAGTATGCTTTATGCCTTTGGTTCATTAGTCTGTGCTCAAACCGCATCCGGTAATCACAAGGTTAAGATCACCCCTGCTGTTGCCATCTCAATTGCGTCAGTAACAGACAAACAAGAATCTGGCGCGGGGCTCAGAATATTGGTGTCTATTACAAATAACACTAAGAAATATTTAGTTCATCGGTACGCTATTCAGAGAAGCCCAGTAAAGATTGAAATTCATGGTGCATCCGGAACTGCTCCAATAGAGACCGAGATCGGGTGTAAGCGGCACATGTCCACTGAGTGTGGACCAAACGTAAACTTAGGTGGCCAGCTCAATATATGGGCTCTCATTGCCAATCCGGGGCATACTATATCTTTTTACTACGACATTGCAAGAGAGTATACGCTCGATAGCTCCGATACCTATACAATTGACGCAGTTGCAAACGACTTTGTACTGGTTGATGCTCCCCAAAACGTCATAGATGAACCTTCAGTTGCAGCACGTTCTTTAGGTTTAACCAACTACGAGCATTACAACTACACCAAGCTAGACCCCTTTCACTCTAACTCTATCACCGTTCAAGTATCCCACTAACTGTACTTAGTCAAAATGTTGCGACATATCTACTGCAGCACTTCCAGCGTCACCGTTGCCGTATGCAGCAGCGCATTTCCCGTCGGTCCTGTCGCAGTCCCCGTCACGGTCAGCGTGTAAGTCGTTGATTGAATCGTCGCGTTGTCCGCATTGATCCGATTGCCGCAGCCAGTAATCAGCGTTGCAAAAAATATTCCGCAAGTAAAACTAAATACTTTAAATAAAATCCTGCGTCGTCGCGCGAACCCAATCGCCTGCAGCAGAAGAACCGCCAACGCCGCACGCATCCGATAACTCCCGCTCTTCGGCTCAACCAGCCGCTTCCACTCCAATGCGCCGATCGGCAACGGCGTCTGGATCGTCATCGTAAAGCTGCTCACCGCGCCGCCCGGCGGAATATACGACGGGTTGATCGACGAGGTCGATCCTGTCGGCACTCCCTGCACCGCCAGCGCAATCGGGCTTGCCATTGCCGCGCCCACCAGTCCCACCGAGAAGCTGTACGTCGCCGAGCTGCCCGCCGGAATGCTCTGCGTGGTCGCACCCGTCGCCGTCATCGTGAAGTCCGACGCCGCGCCCACTGCAAGCTCCGCCGTCGCCGAACTGCTGGGCAAAAAGTTCGCGTCGCCGGAATACGTCGCGCTCAGGCTATGCGCGCCTAACCCGAGCCCGCTGGTGGTAAATGTCGTCGCTCCCGAGGCCAGCGGAATCACCGCCAACGATGTGCTGCCATCCAGCAGCGTCACCTTGCCCGTAGGCACGCCGCTTGTTGTGCTTGTCGCCAGCACGGTTAGCGTGACGGGAAGGCCCAGGCCGGGATCGCTGGTGGAGGTGGAGAGCGCCGTCTGCGATGGCGCCTGCGCGATGCTCAGGTTGGCGGCCGGCGTCACGCTCACCGCGTAGTTCCCTGCCGCGCTTCCGGTCAGCGTGGCCGCAATGGGATAAACGCCTACCGGCGACAAACTCGCGGCAGAGGTGCTGAAGATCGCTGAAACCTTCCCCGCATCCCGCGCCAGCACTCCGTTGAGTGTTCCGCTGAGCGCCGGGATGGCTTGGCCGTAGAGCACTGACGCGGGATTGGCAGCGGCGGTGATGGCCAGAGGCGACACCGTTATCGCCAACGCGGAGGACTGCGCCGCGGAGTGGTTCGTATCGCCTGGGTAGGTCGCGACCAGGCTGTGCGCGCCCGCGGCCAGCGTGGAGGTGCCGAAGCTAGCCAAGTTTGAACTTAGGCTCGCCGTGCCCAGCGTGGTCTGCGTCCCGCCGCTGGTATCCAAAAATGTAACGCTGCCAGTTGCCGTGGTCGAGGTAGCCAGCATCGCCGTCACCGTGCCGCTGCCGTAGGCGACCACCGAAGGCCCGCTCAGCGTGAGCGCGCCCGGCGTGGTGGCGCCAAGTCCGGCAATGGTGTGAATGTCAGGTGTGGATTGCGCGTCGAGCTGGCGCACCCGCTGATTGGATGTATCCGCAAGCGTCACCAATCCCGCCGGCGAGACGGCAACCGACTGCGGCGAGTCCAGGCTGGCCGACGTAGCTGGTCCGTTGTCCCCGGCGAAGGTTTCGGCC
>Ga0326727_10013420_pt1 | contig 18251 bp, 15 predicted proteins | sample MB2enrmetagenome_FD_207643 | JGI IMG/M metagenome (GOLD analysis project Ga0326727, IMG submission 207643) | Lab enriched peat soil microbial communities from McLean, Ithaca, NY, United States - MB29MY | ecosystem: Environmental > Terrestrial > Soil > Wetlands > Peat | place: USA: New York...
TACGCCGGCCAGCTTGAGGTCGTAGAAGGGGTCCTGGAAAAGGGCTTCCCTTACCATATCGACCGCGTACCTAGGGTTCAATGAAGGATTGAAGCCCCTGCCCTCACTCGTTATCTGGAAAGAATACCCTTCTATGCGCTTGCCTTTCTCATCTACGCCCGATACGCGGTCGAGACCGATGGTAACCTCCACGTCTCCCCGGCGCCCTATCGTCATGCTGCCCCGGCCCCTGCCCCGGAAGCGCACCTTATCCGCACTTACGGCCACCCGGCCGCCATAGAGGACGAACTTATCCTGAGCGACGGCCACGATCGTCTTCATTATGGCATCGTGCTTGCCGACGATGATATCGACTGTTTTATCCTTCTCACCGCTGTCTTCGGGGACAAGGGACGAGTAATGCGCCCCCGAGCATCCGAGAATGAGGGAAAACCAGACCGGAAAGAGCATGACCATAAAGCGTTTCACGATTGCCTCCGCCTGTATTCGTGCTGCCTTACGCCGTACGTGCGCCATCATCGCCGCCGTCGCATCTTCAGTCAAATCTCATTCCACCATCAGAAAGGCATAGCGGTTCATCGCCTCGTGATACTCCTTCAGCGGCTGTATAGGATAGCCCACGCTCCTGACCGTCGCATAGACATCGATGCCCATCGCGTCCGCCCCCGGCCGGCAGGACCGCTTTCCCTTGCAGCCCAACCTGTTTCCCACGCATTCGTCGCACTGGTTGCACGCCTCGAAGCTTATCAGAAATGCCTTGTAGTATCCGCTCAGAAAAACGTCTCTTTCGAGCTTCACCAGCCTGTCTGCCAGCTCCCGGCCCCACGGCTTGCGCTCGCCCATGTCCCGGAAGGCTTTCTCGAAATGGAAGATCGCTGCCTCATCGTACTCCGAGAAGAACTCCCTGCACTGCTCGATGGACGGCACGTTGGGGGGACAGCTCCCCTTCACACCGTATGCAGGACAGCCGAACATGCACCTCAGCCTGACCCATTGGGCGATCTTTATGTCCTTCGCCTTCATCCATTTGAAGTCGGTAAACCCGTGGCGGGCAAAGAGTTCTTCGAGCTGATCCCTTTTTGCCATTTCTTCTTACCCCCGCGCTTAATTTTGGTACAAATGGTTTCTACACACTATTGCACGAAAAGCAAGGGAGGGTAAAGAGAAATCATTCCGTATCGCCGGAGTATGGGCCGGCGGCTAGCCTTTGCCTATCTTGCCGATGATGCGCTCCCCCAGAACCTTGCAGGCGTCTGCGATCTGCCTGATCTCTTCGGGTTCCAGGCCGTCCCAGTGGATACCGGCGACCACCACGGTATTCCTGCCGAGCCTGCCGGAAAGCAGCTCGGACATCGGCTTGACCGTTACGTCCTCCTTGTGGCCCGGATACGTGAAGACCGACGATGTGGCGCTCCTTGCGCGCGGGTCCCGCAAGCTCGGCCTCGGCACGGCCATTGCGACGGCCCCTATGTGAACGGCCCCTCCCCACAGCGTGACAAGAAGGTCCTCGCCCATCTCATCGACGCGCGCAGAAACCCGGAACCTTCCCCGCTTCACCGAAAAGGTAGATCCCCTCATCTTCGACCGGCCCTCCTTTCGCCTGTTTTCCTGCGCATAATATTAGATGTCTTAATATCCCACCCCGGGCATACGGAAGCGGCCTGCCCCGCCTGTCACATCGAGCGGGCGGCCTGCTCCACGGTCTCTCCGTCCAGCGATACCTCGCGGAATATCCCTTCGACGCAAGCTGCGTCGATGCGCTCGAAGTCCACGGTTCGGGGCGTCACGATGATGCCCCCCATCTCGACGACTGCCGGGCTGACTGAGATGCGGTCGTCCCCGGTAATGTAAAACGCGTCGGGGCGATGCCTCGCGCGGGGGAAGACGAGCATAGAGTACCGCCTTCCCTCGTGGAAGCAGACGATGTTCATCATAGGCTCCTCGCCTGTGCCCAGGACCCCCGCGAGGGCCTGCGTGAAGGCCCCGAACGCCTCCCCGACGGCCGACGGGCCTGCGCCCGCCAGGATGACAACCTCGCGCCCTATGCCGCGGGCCAGGGAGACGGATACGCCCCCGGCCTTTCTTATGGAAACCCGGCCTGCAGCGCCGGCCTCGCCCTCTACCGGCATCAATCCGGCGGGGCCGGCCTGAAAGTGCATATGGTCCGGCGCGGAGGCGCCGCATCGCGGCCCATTGTAGAGCACCCTGAAATGGGGGCCAAAGTCGCCCGCAAGGCGGAGCATCGCGCCCGCCCTGCCCGCTATCGACTGGCGCTCGTGGGCGATGCGCGAAATCGTGAAATGGGCGGGAAAGACAGGCATGGGGTTGCAAAGGACGAGGTATTCGTCCCTGTAGAGGACCGCCTTCTGCCCTTCGGGCAGGCTGCCCACGCAAAGGAAGCACGGCCGGCCCGCTATCCCTTCTTCGCCCACGTCCGCAAGGGTGCTCGCGGTCCTGCCCGGATTGTGCTGGACGCGGACTGAGAACCCCGCGCAGCGTACCTGCCGCTCCTGCGCCTGCGCAAGCGACGCGTAACCTGCCCGGCATGCGGGCCAGGTTTTTTTCTGCTCTTCGAGGAGCGATAGGCAGAGCACCGCCAAGCGGCCCGGCGGCCCGGCGCCGTCGAAGACGCCGGATATCCGGTCGATGGGGACGACGCCGCTTTCGCTCATGGCCTGTACCCGGCCTCCCGGCTCACGGCCTGCCTGGCCGTGATCTCGTCCGTTCTGACCTCGTCCTTGAAGACATCGTTCCGGCTCGCCCTCTCCAGGTCGAGACCGGCGTCCGTATTGCCCGGCCAGCGCCTGCACAGGTAGAGGCTTTCGTAAATCCTCCCCACTTTGTACTCCCTGCACACCCTCAAGGCAGCCGCGTAGTCTTCCCCGTAGCTCACGTTGAGGAAGCCCGTCTCCCGCATAAGCGCCGTCGAGAAGGCGCGGGGCGCGCCGAGGCCGTTTACGCGCAGGGCGTTGTTATGGCCGTTCTCGTCCGTCCATTCGCCGTGGTCGATCAGCCCCGGCGGTATCTCATTGAGGCCGAAATCAACCAGCGTGTACCCGCCGATGACCATGGCGTAGCCTTCCTTCAGCATATCGACCATGCGCCGCAACACATGGGCGTCCCGGTAAAGGTCGTCGGAGTCGAGCTGCACCGCGTAGCGCCCGCAGGCCGGGCTGCGCACAGCCTCATTCCAGCAGCCGCCGATGGCGAGGTCGGTCCTTTCCGGTACGACGTGGCGGAGGGCGGCGTGGCGCCGGGCGAGGTCTGCGAGGACGGCCGTCGTCCCGTCCGTCGAATGGTTATCTACGACGATCACGTTGAAGGGGAATGGCGTCTCTTGCGACAAAGCGCTCCTGACGGCTTGCGCTATCGTTTTGGCCCGATCCCGCACGGGGATGACGACGGACGCCTCGACGGGAAAGGGAGCGCCCGCTGCGTCATACGGGCGCAGTCTCGCGGCTGGCACGTAAGCGCCTATCTTGCGCAGGTAATCGGTGAAGACCTGCTCCATTTCCTTCTGGACCGCCCGGTTGCGGGGGTCGAGGTAGTCGAAGAGCGCAGCCGGCCGGCCGCCGCCGGGTGCCTGAGCCGTATAGAGCGGCGCCGGCACGCGGGCGATCTGCCGGTCGATGGAAATCTTGAGGCGCAGGTCGTAGAGACCCGCATAGAGCACGCCGGGGACCAGGCTGTGGGTCTTCCGGGCATGGCGGGCTGCCTCGACAGAGATGAGGAACATGGGACCGAAGGCGAAATCGTCCCGGACGCTCCCCGGCCGGTAGTCGATAAGCGGATGGAGGCGCTTCGCCCCGTTCTCGTCTTCATAGTAATCCGCATAAACGATGCCTGTGTGCGGCTTTTGGGCCGCCCCGATCAGCCTCTCCAGACCCGATTGCCCGACCTCGACCGGCCCTCCGTCGGGAAGGAGCAGCAGATACGGCGTCCGCACGGAGTCAAGGAGCGCACCGAGGACCTGTTCCGAAAAAGGGCAGTCAGTGGCCAGTATTCGTGCGCCCGGCATCGCAGGCCGGCCCGCCGGGCAGCACAGCAGCACCGGCGCCTCGACGAGGGGCGATTGCGCAAGGTAGCGCAAGGCCGTCTCCCCGGCCGAATTCGGGGTGCAGCAGGCGACTGCGGTGAGGGGCTTCATGGGCGTGCTTCCTGGTCGGATGTGCTTCAGGACATATTATCACATCTCTCGCGCTCTTGGCAGTGATACGTAAACGGGGAGGTGCCGAGCATTCCGGGGAGGCTATTTATCCGTCAGGGCCCGGCCGTGGTTGCGGCCGGGCGATACGTCTATGTTGTGCTTCCTGATGCGGCTGTAAAGGCTCGGCCTGCTGACCTTCAGGAGCTTCGCCGCCTTCGAGATGTTGTTGTCGCAAAGCTGTAGTATCTCTCTGACCTTCTGCGCCTCGATGTGGCCCACCTCTTCCTTGAGGGAGGCGACGCCCTGCGGCCTGGCCGATTTCAGGCCGTCGAGCCCGAGGTCGGTCACGCTGATCGTCGCTCCGTCGGACATAACTATGGCGCGGCGTATCTTGTTTATCATCTCCCGCACGTTGCCCGGCCATTCATAGCCTTCTATAGCCTCCGCGGCCCTCTTCGTGAAGGCCTTCGTCGCGCCCATCTCCCGGCAGAACCGGTTGAGGAAGAACTTGGCGAGGAGCACCACGTCCTCGCCGCGCTCCCGCAAGGGCGGGAGACTGATCGGGAATTCGTCGAGCCTGTAATAGAGGTCTTTTCTGAACCTGCCGTCCTGGATGGCCTGGTCGAGGTCGCAGTTCGTGGCCGCTATGACCCGGACGTTCACCCTCTTGCCGCTTGTAGAGCCTACGCGCTCAACGACCCTGTCCTGCAGGAACCGGAGCAGCTTGGCCTGAAGGTTCATGGGGAGCTCGCCTATCTCGTCGAGGAAAGCGGTGCCGCCGTCCGCGACCTCCATCTTCCCTTTCTTGGTGGCGTAGGCCCCGGTAAAGGACCCCTTCTCATGGCCGAAAAGCTCTGCTTCCAGGAGGTTCTCCGGTATCGCCGCGCAGTTGATCGTGACGAACGGCTTGTCTTTCCTCGCGCTCCTCTCGTGGATGGCAAGCGCCGTCAGCTCCTTGCCTGTCCCGCTCTCGCCCAGGATCAGCACGGAAAGGTCCGTCTGGGCCACCTTCCTTATGCGCGAGAAAATCTGGAGCATATGGGGGGAGGTGCCGACGAACTCACGCATCTCTTCCCCCGCCCGCACCCTCAGGAGATCGACGTCTACGTAGCTGACCAGCTTCTTCAACTGGTCCAGCTTCAGGTCCTTCACCCGGCTTTCGAGATCCTTTACCGTCGCAGTCCTTTCGCGGTACTCGAAGTACCCCTGCCTGTCGAAAACGAGGTCCCAGCCGCAGCTCTCGCACACGGGCGGCAGGACGGGGTACCGGCGGCCGCAGAACGGGCATTCGCTCCCCGGCGCGAGGTTGTCTGTAATGTACTGCCACAGCTTGAGCTTCGCGCCCGGGTCGAAATCGTGAAAGGACAGGGCGAACCCCTCGGGGTCCTTTCTTGCGACCCGTGCCCCGTGCTCCAGCGTCCCCTGCTGGGGCAGGTCGTAGCGGACCGTCAGCCCGTCCTGGGCGAGGGCCGCTTCTAGCCCTGAGGCCGCGTTTTTGACGAAGGCGCCCTCAAGGCCGATGCTGACCATCAGGATGTCTTTTCGCGCCGGACCGATCTTGATTTCCGCTGGAATCCGAACGGCTACCCGTGGACTTAGACGCACCCGAAACCCCCCTTTGGTCCATCCCTCTTAGGAAAGGATAGAGGGTTGTCCCATATCTGTCAACGACGCAGAAGTAGCATATCAAAGGCCGAATCCGGCGGGAGAGGCAGGCAATACGCGCGGTGCAACGAAAGTCTTCATGCCATTAACGGCCTGTTTTCACCCGCCTCAAACTTGACAAATACTTCAGGGCGGCGCGCATCCCCCGGACCCTTCCATGCGATAGCCGCAAGAGGTCGCCGCGGCAGGTATGCCCGGTCAGCCTGTTTTGCAGCTTGACATGGGAGGCGCTTACCGCTATCCTGTAAAAAGCCGGTTCCGGCAACGCAAGAATCACGAAAACAAGGGAGGGGACCATGATGAGGAGAGCCCTTAGGGGGGCCGCTCTGGTATTGCTGTTGGTGCTTCTGCTTCCCGAGGTGGCCTTTTCCGAAGAGGCCGTAAGCACAGAGGGGGAGAAGGTAGCCGCAAACGCGGACCGGGAGAAGGAAGCCGCCGCCCTTGCCGCAGCATCGAAGCAATATATTTTATTGAGGAGGGACCAGTTCGAAGTCGAGAACAGCATCTTCTATTCCCACTATTCGGCAAACCAGATTTACCTGCAAAGCTTTGCCATACTCGACCCCGTCTTCCTCACCCTGGGCCAGTTCGGGATCCAGTCGGCGAAGAGGGACATTTTTATTTACAACCTGGCGGGCAGGTACGGCATCCTGGAGAACCTCCAATTGGACGTAAACCTGCCCTACGTATACAGGCACGACCTCATAACTACGACGGGCTCCGGCGCAAACGGGGTGCCGGATACGACCCTCGACAGGAACTCCATGGGCGATATCTCCGCCGGCCTGAGCTACCAGCCTATCTCGGAGACGGACAGCAGGCCGGGCGTGATCCTTACGATGGCCTACAAATCGGCCACAGGCAAAAGCCCGTTCAAGATAGACCCTGCGACGGACGTGCCCACAGGCACGGGATATCAGTCGATCAAAGGGGGAGTGAACCTGATAAAGAGCGTCGATCCCATCGTGGTCTTCGGCGGCATGGCGTATGCGTACAACATGCCCCTGGGCGGGCTGAACCAGACCGTCACATCGGTGACAGGCGCCACGGGCACGCTGAGAAGCGTGCGGCCTGGGGATACAGTGACCCTCAACATCGGGTTGGCCTATGCCCTTTCGTACAAGTTCGCCCTCAATTTCCAATTCCAGCAGGACTATACCTTCAGCTCCGTCGCCAACGGGAGGAGGGTGCCGAACACCGTCCTCAATTCCGCCCTGTTGAAGATAGGGGCCGGGTGGAGCCTCTCTCCCAACATGGCGCTCAATATCAGCGTCGCTGCCGGTCTTACGACCGATTCGCCTGACTTCATCCTTGAGATACGGCTCCCGCTCATCCTGTTCTGACCGTCTTAAGGCAGGCAGCCGTTGATTGTGCCGGCACGGGTCACTATTTTTAGATAGTAAGCGTGCCTGTGGAGGCAGGCTTTCAGGCGGTTTTCTTTATCCCTTTCGACATCATGTCAAGGAGGCGCGCGGTGATAAATGAAAATCTGAGGAAAACCCTTCAGCTTGCCTTTGCCACGGTTGCGGCTACCCTCGTGCACCAGCAGATGAAGATAGCGAACCTCGAGAACATCCTGTTGTCCCACGGCATGGCCAGGGAGAGTGATTTTGTCGTCGCTGAGCTGAGGCAGGAGGCAGGTATCGACGAGATGATGAGCCTCCAGTTTCCCGAGCTGGCCCATCTTCCCGACCTGTTCGAGAACGTGTAAAAGGGCCTGTGGCCGGATTCGGCGGCCGGGGGTCCTTTTCCTGTCTTATGGCGCAAGACCCATGGCTCGCTTCACAAGACATTGTCTTATTCCGTAAGACGGTCGGACCGGTCGCCTTCTTTGCCCATCGGTTCCCGAATGAGCGCGGAAACAGGCTATAAGCAGCAAAAACGCGCAAACGCCTTTTCTTTTCGAAATGGCACGATTATTGTAACGATTCGTGACGGAGTACCAGCAGTAAATTGTTACACACTGCGCGAGCAGGCTTTACACGACCCTCGTGCGACCTCTCGTTTCAAAAGCTGATGACAGACGGGTTTCAAAAGGAGGCAGATGATGACAATCAAGCTTGCCGTTGTGTCAGGCAGTCGCCTTTTCTACGAGGGCGTGCGGAAGCTGGTCGAGGGAGACCCGGAGATATCGATCATAGGCGAGCCTGACCGCGCCCCCACGTTCGACGAGCTCCTCGATCTGAAAAGCGACGTGGTCCTCATCGACCAGCAGGCGCTCTTTGCGGTCCCCCGCCAGAGCCTGACGGAGAACGGCTTTGCCCCGAAGCTCATTATGGTCGAGAACAGGACGGATACGTCCCTGATCGACGGTGAGATCATAGAGCTGATATCGAAAGGGGTGCTGGCCGGCATCCTTTCAGCCGAGGCGGACGGGGAGCTCCTCAAGAAGGCGGTGAAGGTGGTCGCCTCCGGCGAGCTGTGGCTGGGCCACCTGACGATCAAGAACATACTCACCCAGGCGATGTTCGTGAAGAAAAGCATCACCAGGCAGGAGTCGGAGATAGCCGGTCTCATCCTGCGGGGGTTCTGCAACAAGGAGATCGCCAAAGAGCTGAAAATCACCGAGGCGACGGTAAAATCTCACTGCAACAGGCTTTTCAAGAAGTTCAACGTATCGGGCAGGCTCCAGCTCGGCCTGAAGCTGAAAGGCTTGCAGCGCCCCGGCGGGCAGCGGGCCTCAAGCGGCACGCACTGATTCTTTCTTTGAAAACGAGAGCAGCCGACCCTGCGCCCGACCGCCTTTTGCGGCCCCGAAAAATTCCTTTTCTTTCGTAAAAGTGGCAGAATAATTATCGTCAAAGGGCGAAAGGGAATATGCGCGTGGATGCGGTGAGACTCGGCGTAAGCGCTTGCCTTATGGGCGAAAAGACGCGCTACGACGGGAGCGACAAGCTCGACCCCCTCATCGTGGGGGCGCTCGGCCGGCACGTCCGGCTCGTGCCCGTCTGCCCGGAGGTCGAATGCGGTCTCGGCGTGCCGAGGGAGCCCATGCGCCTGGAGCAGTCGGGCGCGGGGCAGAGGCTCGTCACGGTAAAAACGCGCGAGGACTTGACATCCGCGATGGAAAGGACGGCCTCGGCCATCCTCGAAAAGCTCGAAAAAGAGGGGCTCTGGGGTTTTATCTCCAAGGGCCGGTCACCGACCTGCGGGTCGGCTGTCGCAGTGTGGGGGGCGGGGGCGCGCCTGAAACGCAAGGGCATATTCATGGCCGCCTGGGAGGAGCGCTTCCCGCTGCTACCGTCCGAGGACGCGGAGCGGATACACTCCCCGGAGGGCCGCTCTCATTTTATCGCGCGTCTCTTCACCTTCAAAAGGTGGAGGGAGACGGTCGGGAAGGGGGCAGGCGCGGGCGCCCTCAAAGATTTTCACGCCGGGCACACCCTTCTCCTGCTGGCCCACAGCGAGGCGTACTTCAGGAAGATGGAAATGCTCGTCGCGGCGTCCGGGGCCGGGTCCTTGACGGAGGCCCAGCTTACGGCCGCCTACGGCCGCCTCCTTCCCGGGGCGCTCGCGAAACGCGCCACCAGGGCCGGCCATACCAGGGCGCTGCGCCTCGCATCGGCGCACCTGGAGGGTATATGGACGGCAAAGGAAAAGCGGGAGACGGAAGGCGGCATCGCGGCCTTCAGGTCGGGTCTTGCACCTCCCATCGACCCGCGGGTCCTCCTCCGCTGCTACGCGCAGAAGTACGACGCGCCGTTCCTGAAGGGCCAGTATTACCTCAACCCCGACCCTGCCGAGGCGATGTTGCTTTAACACGCCTGGCGGCAAGGCAAGCGCACTTACAACTTGACAGGGCCGGACCGGCTATGTCATATCTGACATATTGCGGATATTTCATAAAGGCAGGGGTGTGATATGCGGACGGGGATGGCGGCTGCTGCCTGCTTGCTGGCATTGCTGGTTGCGGCGGACGCGCGGGCCGGGGAGCGCGGCTTCGTCCTCATGGCCAGCACGATAGGCCCGATAGACGCCGGGATAGTGGACGCCCTGGAGCAGGCCTTCGAAAAGGAGACCGGCATCACGGTGAGGCACGTCGGCGCGGGCACGGGAGCGGCCCTCGATATGGCGAAGGGGGGCAGCGTAGATCTCGTCCTCGTCCACGCCAGATGGCTGGAGGAAAAATTCGTCGCCGAGGGGTTCGGCACGGAGAGGGTCGACCTCATGTACAACGATTTCGTTGTGCTTGGGCCGGCGTCCGACCCTGCCGGGATCAGGGGGATGCGCCACGCCCCACCTGCCCTTCGGAAAATAGCGGAGAAAGGGGCGCTTTTCGTGACGCGCGGGGACTTGTCGGGGACGCACGTAGCCGAGATGGGCCTCTGGAAGAAGGCCGGCCTGAACCCGGCCGGCCCTTGGTACGATGTCTACGAGAAGGGCAGCCAGGGCAACGTGCCGACGCTGCGGTACGCAGACGAGCGGGGCGCGTACACGGTCATCGACAGGGCAGCGCTCCTTACAATGCGCAACGAGGTCAAGCTCGTCATCATGGTCGACAAATGCCCCGACCTACTCAATTATATAAGCCTGATCCCCGTCAACCCGAAGAAGTTCCCGAAGGTCCGCTACCATGACGCCATGGCGTTCGTGGGATGGCTGACTTCTCCCGAAAAAGGCCAGAAAGTCATAAGGGATTTCGGCAAGGAGAAGTACGGGGCGCCCCTCTTTTTCCCCAACTCCAGGCAGTGGCGCTCCGGGCAGGGCGACAACGCCGGCGTAAGGTGACCCGCGGACCGTTCGGCAACAGCCTACCGAATTTTCTTGACAAAGACCCCGGCTCTTATAAAATAAGATCACGCTGCGGCCCGGTATACAAGGAAAACGAGATCGGCGTCTTCCCGTGAGGTAGAGACCTGATGAAGAGATACCCGGAGATCGAAGAGAAGCTGATGCCCCTCGACGAGGCGGTCAGGCGCTTCATCAAGGACGGCGCCCAGATAGCCCTCGGCGGCTTCACCGTCAACAGAAACCCCATGGCCGTCGCTTACGAGATAATCAGGCAGCGCGTACACGACCTCCATGTGGTCTGCCACTCCCACGGGCAGGCCCTCGACCTGCTCATCGGCGCCGGGTGCGTAAAGAGGCTGGAGGTGGCCTACGGGGCGAACGGCCGCTTCGCCTCGACGTGCATCCGTTTCCGGAAGGCCATCGAGGGCGGGCAGATCGACTTCGAGGACTATTCGAACAACCAGATGAGCCTGCGCTTCCTGGCGGGGGCGCTCGGCGTCCCTTTCATGCCGAGCAGGTCCGGCTTAGGGACGGATGTCATATCGAGGGAAGGCTTCGGCCCGGACGTAAGGAAAGAGCCGAAGGTGGCCCGGAAAAAGCTCGTCGTCTCGCCAAACCCCTTTAACGAAGAAGAGAACGTCGTCCTCCTGCCTGCGCTTACCCCGGACGTCGCCCTCGTACATGCGCAATACGTCGGCGAGGACGGCACGGTGCGGATAAAAGGCCTCACGTTCGCCGACATAGAGCAGGCGAAATCTGCGGAGGCCGTCGTGGTCACCTGCGAGGAGATCGTCCCCAGGTCGTTCATAAGGCTCGACCCCGACCAGAACTCGCTCCCCCCTTTCCTGATCGACGCGATCGTCCGGGCGCCTTACGGCGCACACCCCACGGCGTGCCGTCTCTTCTACGACTACGATGCGAAGCACCTGAACATGTACAGGGGCATAGCCGGGGACGATGAGGCCTTCAAGAGGTATCTGGACGAGTGGGTCTTCGGCGTGAAGGACCACTGCGGATACCTCGACCGGATAGGCGGGCGGGACATTCTCAATATCAGGGCAAACCCGGTGCTCGGATACACGCGGGACCTGGACAGGCGGTAGGGAGGAGGCCATGGGCGGCTACACGCAAAAGGAGATCATGGCGATCAGCGCAGGCAGGCTCATAAAGAACGGCGATATCCTTTTCGCCGGGACGGGCTTGTCGATGCTCGCGGCGACGGTAGCCAAAAAAATCCATGCCCCCCGCGCCGTAGTATTCTTCGAGACAGGGGGGATAGACCCCTCGCTCGACGAGCTGCCCATGGCGGTCTCCGATTCGAGGGTGATGGAGGGCACCGCCCTCAACTCAGGTCTCATCGAGGCGTTCTCCATCGTCGGCCATCGGAGGATTACCACGATCGCCTTCCTCGGGGCGGCGCAGATCGACAGGTACGGCAACCTGAACTCGACTTGCATAGGGGAGTATTTAAACCCCACGGTCCGTTTCCCCGGCAGCGGGGGTGCGTGCGACGCCGCGTCCCTCGCCTCCGGCGTGATCATCTTCATGCAGTTGGGCAAGAGCCGCTTTGTCGAGAAGCTCGATTACCTGACAAGCCCCGGATGGCTCCAGGGGGGCACGTCCCGGGCAGAGATGGGGTACAGGCGGGGGGGACCCATCGCGGTAGTCACGAACATGGGCCTGCTCAAGTTCCACGAAGAAACCAAGGAGATGTACCTTGCCGAATACTACCCCGGCGTTGCCGTAAAGGCCGTTACCGACGAGATAAGCTTTCCGGTAGACGTATCGCGGGCCGTCGAGTCTTCACCTCCGACGCCCGAAGAGCTGCGCACGCTGAGGGAAGAGATAGACCCGCAGGGGCTGATACTGGGATAGGCCGGCCGCCTGCAGCCCCGGCCCGCTGCCACTGGATATTCGGACCGAAAAGGCTTAAACTTATCACTGACTTGAAATCTCGGGTTGCCCTATAGTACCCCCCGACGGCTGCTTGATGTTTCTCGTCGAAATCAACAGGAAAGAGGAAAACCATGATAATAGCAAAGGACAAAGCCGTGACGGTGCACTACACCCTCAAGGATGAAAACGGCAACGTGATGGAGTCTTCGAAGGAGCGGACCCCCCTGACGTACATCCAGGGCGCGGGCATGATTAAAGGCTTCGAGACTGCCCTGGAGGGCAAAGCGCCGAAGGATGCTTTCACCTTCACGGTCAAGCCCGAAGACGCTTACGGAGAGCGGCGGCCGGAGCTGCTCTTCCATGTAAAGAAAGAGCAGCTTAAGGACATCCCCGCGATCGAGGTGGGCATGCCGCTACGGGTGCGCACGCCCGACGGCGCGCTGGTGGCGACGATCGCCGAGATCGAGGGAGAGAAGGTCCTCCTCGACGGGAACCACCCCCTCGCCGGCAGGTCGCTCAGCTTTGACGTGGAGGTCGTCGACGTAAGGGACGCGACCGCCGACGAGCTCGCCCAGGCCCACGCGGATGAAGGCTGTGGGTGCGGCTCCACGTGCGGGCCGTCCTGCGGCGAAGGCTGCGGCTGTTAGAGGGGAAAGAATTATTCCAGCTTGTACTTCTTGATCCTGGCGAGCAGGCTGATCCGCGATATGCCGAGTATCTGGGACGCCTTCGTCCTGTTGCTGGCCGTGTAGGCGAGGACCTTCTTGATGTGGTCCATCTCGACCTCCTCCAGGCTCTTCAAAGGCATGTCCCCGAAGCCGTTTTCGCTCACCACAGTGTTTTCCAGCAAATAGTTCGGTAAAGACTTCTTGCGCAGCTCGATGGTGGATTCTACTATGACTCCGCTGTTTATGATGTTCATCATCTCCCGCACGTTCCCCTGATAGTCATAGTGCGTCAGGAGCTTCATCGCCCCTTCGGATATCCTCTCGATCTTCTTACCGTTGGTCTTGCAGAAGACGGAGAGGAAGTGGTTGGCGAGGAGCGGGATGTCCCCTTTGCGCTCCCGGAGGGGCGGCAGATAGACGGAGTTCATGTTTAGGCGGTAGAAGAGGTCTTTCCTGAAATTGCCCTTCTTTATCTCTTCATGGAGGTTCTTGTTGGTCGCCGCGATGATCCTCACATCGACCTTCTGGTTCTTCGTCGAGCCGAGGCGGAAGAACTCGCCCTCCTGGAGGACCCGCAGCAGCTTCACCTGTATGGGCAGGGCCAGCTCGCCGATCTCATCCAAAAAGAGCGTCCCCTTGTCCGCCTCTTCCACGAGGCCCCTCTTGTTCGCCGTCGCTCCCGTGAACGCCCCCTGGCTGTGACCGAAGAACTCCGACGCGAACAGCTCGTTGGCGAAGGCGCCGGCGTTGACCGCTATGAAGTTCTGGCTGCTCCTCTTGCTGATGCGGTGGATGGCCCTGGCGATCAGCTCCTTGCCCGTCCCGCTCTCGCCCCAGACGAGGACGCTGCTGTCGGTCTGGGCCATTTTCTCGACGACCGCGAAGAGCTTGAGCATCTTCTCGTTCTGCGTGATGATGTCCTTAAAGGTCTCCCTGAACTGCAAGTCTTCCGCGGACGGAGTCTCCCCCTCCTCGATGATCCTCTGCTTCCTGCTCTCCAGGGCCGTGTTGATGAGCTTGAGGAGGCGCTCGTTCTCGACGGGCTTCGTGAGGTACTCCATCGCGCCCAGCTTGACGGCCGAGACCGCAAGCTCGACGTCCTCCACGCCGGTAAGGACGATGGTGGGGATGTCGATGTTGTTCTCCTGGATGTTTCGAAGGATGTCGAGGCCCGTGACTTCGGGCATATCCATGTCGAGGATGAGCAGGTCGTAAGAGTTCTTCCAGAGCTCGGCGTAGGCCCTGGTGCTGTTGGCCAGCGTAGTGACCTCGAAATCCCCCGACTGGAGGAGGAATATGTTTAGGTAGTTCAGGACTGCCTGATCGTCGTCGATAACCAGAATACGGCTCATTGCCCCTCCGAGCCCGCCAGAGGGAGGTAGATGCAGAAAGTCGTCCCTGCCCCAACCTCACTGACTACCTCTATCCTGCCTTTGTGCTCTTTTATGATGCCGTAAGCGATAGAGAGACCGAGGCCCGTCCCTCCCTGCGTTCTCTTCGTTGTGAAGAACGGATCGAAAATCTGGCTTATCGTCTTTTCGTCCATGCCCTTGCCGTTGTCCTTCACCCTTAGCACCACCTCTTTGCCGTCGAACCGCGTCAATACCTTTATCGTCCCGCGCGACTTGTCGATGGCCTGGGACGCGTTAATCAAAATATTGAGTATCACCTGCTGGAGCTTCTGGGAGTTGCCCATGACCGCCGGCAGCTCCTCGTCGAGGCTGACCTTTACGTCTGCCGTGCGCCTGATCTGGTTGTCAACGAGCCTGAGGCAGCTTTCCGTGACAAGGTTCAGATTAACGATCTCGTTGAGGAAGCCTTCGTCCCTCTTTCCGAACTTGCGGAGGCCGTCGACGATCCCCTTGATCCGGTTCGCCCCCTCGACCATGTCTTCGATCAGGACCGGGATGTTCTGCCTGAAGATCTCATAGTTGAGGCGGGCGATCTTAAACTCCGGGTGCGCCTTGTGGTAGTCATCGAGGATGGGGAAGATGTCGCGCATCGCCTCCTGAACGATAAACAGGTTGCCCCGGATGAAGGTGTTCGGGTTGTTGATCTCGTGGCCGATGCCGGAGACGAGCTGGCCGAGAGAGGCGAGCTTGTCCGCCTGGAGGAGCTGGCGCTCCATATTCTTTTCCTTCGTGATGAGTCTCGATATCTCAAGGACGCCCCGTATGCCGCCTTCCGCGTCGAAGATCGGGTACGCCTGGAGCATGTAGTACTCGTCATCTACGACCTTTTCGGTGGAGACGTAAACCTTCTCCGTGAAAACCCTTTCGGCGAGGCAGTCCTGGCACCGCTCTTCCTGGCCGAAGACCTTCTTGTAGCACTTGCCCCTGTTGCCGATGTGCTTCTTGTTGCTCATCAGTATGTTGAAGTCCCTGTCGATCACGGTGACGGTGTCCGTGATGGCATTGAAAAGCGTCTGGAGCCTTGTCTTGTGGTCCTTCAGCTTCTCGGCCATCGCGGTAAGCTCCTGGTTCTTCTTTACCAGGAGGTTCTTCTGGCTCTCCAGATCGACGGTCCGCTGGCGGACGCTCTGCTCCAGGCTGTCGTTCTGCTCGATCAGCCTTTTTTCGAGGTCTTTGCGCAGGCTGATGTTCTTGTAGGCGGACTCTATGCAGCGCTCCCCGTCGAAGTCGATGAGGACGTAGGAGACGAGGACGGGCACGGGGTTGCCGTGCCTGTCCAAAAGGTTCAGCTCTAAGCTGTCCAGAATGCCGTCTTTGAACAGCTTCTGGTGGATAATGGGCCGCACCTCCGGTTTCTCGTAGAGCTTGTCCCTGACGAAGTTCAGCTCGACCGAGCCGTCGGCCGGGTAATCGAGGAGCTTGTAAAAGGCGCGGTTGGCCTCTATGATGTCCCCGTTCAGCCGGGAGACGATCAGGGGCGTAGGCGCCTTTTCGAACAGCTCCCTGTACATCCAGCTCGATGCGCCCGGCGCGGGGCTTTCCGTTTCGCCCCGCACGCCGCTTTTCAAGTCTTTCTCAAGACCTCCCTGGTCGGGACGCGCCATGCTTTTCCTCTCTTCGCTGCCTTTTTTCATCAATACTATATCATAAATATACCCTGCCGGCACTGCCCGTATGGTCGGGTCCGCTTCATGCTGCCTATATGCCTCTTCCTATCTGCTTTCCGACCGTCATATCGAAGTAGTTCTCGTCGAGCAGGCAGCGCTCTTTCTCTCCATAGAGCGGGGTCACGTCCAGATCGAAAAGGGCAAAACGGCCCTTCCCGTCGTCCGTCAGAAATCCTTTCTCGAAGAGGCCTTTGCCCCAGAAGCCGCCTTCCGCGAGCTTCTTATAGAAGGGGACGGCCTTCCCTATCTCGTCGCCTACGGCCTTGGCGCCCTTCGGGGCCAGCTCGACGCCCATCGCCTTCGTCAGGGCCTCGATGATCTGCCTGCACTCCATGCCTGTCGCCGGCTTGAATATCTTTGCCGTCTTCTGCACCCTGCGGTCGCACGCCGTGACCGTGCCGTCCGTCTCGATGGGTAGCGGGGCGGGCAGCACGACGTCTGCCTGCTTTGCCGTTTCCGTCATGAAGGAGTCAACGACGACCATGAACTCGGCCCCGCCCGTCAGCTTCAGCTTCGATGCTGCGAAAAGCGGGTCCTCGCCGAAGACGATGAGGGCCTTTATCCTATCCTTCTCCATGGCGTCCCTTAAATCGACCGGCTTGAAGACATCCTGCAGGGAGACGCCCCAGAGCTTCTCGAAGCCCCCGATGCCCTTCGCGTTGCCCGGCTTCACGTACCCCGGCAGATACCCGGGATCGACGCCCATGTCGAGCAGACCCTGGGCGTTGGCGTAATCCCGCAGGAGGATGATGCCGTTGCCGGGCTTTGCTATCTTGCCGGTAAGCATCATGTAGTTGCCGATGGCCTGGAGGTCGTTCTTCGACCTGTCCCACAGCGTATCGATACCGTAGACCACCACGACGTTCTTTGCCGGGTCGCCGGCGAGGTCGAAGAGGCTTTCGAGCTTCCCCTTGCTCACCCCCGTTATCTCCGAGACCAAGCCCGCGTCGAAGCCGGCCGTCGCCTTCTTGAACGCCTCGAACCCTTCCGTCCTCCCGGCGATGAAAGCGGCGTCCTCCCGCTTCTTTTCGATGATCGAGCGGCAGATGCCGTTCAATAGGGCCGTATTCGTGCCGCGCTTCGAGTCTATCCAGAGCTCCGAGAACTTCACCAGGGGTATCTCGGAGGAGGCAACGGTGACGACCCTGGCGCCCTTCTTCAGGGCAGCCTTTATCTTCAGCTCCGCAACCAGGTTATCCTGGCTGGGGTCGGCGTTTATCACTATTATGGCGTCGGCCTCCTTGAGGTCGTCCAACGTCGCGGTCGAAACGGTGAGGCCAAACATCGCGTCGAGGCCGTTCTTCTCTATGCCGTTGCTCAGGCCGGAGAAGCTGCCGATGTTATTTGTCTTGAGTCCGGCCCGGACGAACTTCTGCAACAGGTAGAGGTCTTCGTTTTTCATCTTCGGCGAGGCGAAGGCGGCCACGGACTTTTCACCGGAGCTTGCGATGACCTCCTTGAGCCTCCGGCCCGTATACTTGATCGCCTCGTCCCACGTCGCCTCCTGCCACCTGCCGCGCTTCCTCACGAGCGGCTTGAGCAGCCGGTCCTTCTCCATCATGTACCTGTAGCCGAAACGCCCCTTGGGGCAGAGGTATCCCTTGTTGTGGGACGTCCCGTTCGCGCTCGTTACGGTAAAGAGGCCGTCGTCGAAGACGCGGTAATTGAGGGCGCACCCGACGGAGCAGAACGTGCAGACCGATTCCTTGTCCTCGAACGCCCACGGCCCGGGCTTGCGAAAGGGGAGCCTCTCCGTGATGGCCCCTGTCGGGCAGGCGCCGATGCAGTTGCCGCAGGAGACGCAGTTCGTCTCGAGGAGGGGCTTCTCCATCGACGGCTTGACTACGGACTTGAAGCCCCTGTTGACGAAGCCGAGGGCCGATATGCGCAGTATCTCCGAGCACGTCCTGACGCACCGGCCGCAGTTGATGCACTTGTTGGGGTCGAGGGTGATGAGCGGGTGGCTCGCATCCACCTTAAACTTCCGCGTGTCCCCGGTGAACTTCGAGATATCGACGCCGAAAGCGGTCGCGTACTTGCGGAGGTCGCAGTCGAAATAGGCGGA
>Ga0326727_10013421_pt1 | contig 18251 bp, 18 predicted proteins | sample MB2enrmetagenome_FD_207643 | JGI IMG/M metagenome (GOLD analysis project Ga0326727, IMG submission 207643) | Lab enriched peat soil microbial communities from McLean, Ithaca, NY, United States - MB29MY | ecosystem: Environmental > Terrestrial > Soil > Wetlands > Peat | place: USA: New York...
GCCGTATGAACCGGGGCGATAATTGTTGCGCTAAACACTTACCTGATATACTATCTTATGGCCCCGTTCAGCGTCTACCTGCAGGCTTTGGTTCTTGGCGCTTATGCCGTCTATCATCTGTACCTTGTCTACGCTATGCTGTGATAAACTAGCTTTCTAAGAACAAACTGACAAGTGACAATGACGGGGAAGCAGAAGGCTGTTGAGATATGAGGGATGAGAAAATGATGAAAGAATTCGTCGAGAGAAGGATCACGCTAGTCATAGCTTTGATCTCAGCCGTCAGAATCATTCGGCCTAATGCCTACGTGTTTTTCTCATCAGTATGGGAAGTGCCAATGTGATGACTCAAGGTTCGCGACTGAACCCTGCTTTCGACCTCACACGAGTGGAAGATTACCTTGAAGTCGTATACGACCTCGTTCAGACGAAAGGCTACGCCGGATCAACGGACATTGCGGAACGTTTGAGCGTCAAGACCCCGAGTGTCACGAACATGCTTCAAAGATTGGATGGAATGGGACTCATCGTTTATGAACGCTATCGCGGCCTTAGACTCACCGCCAAAGGAGAGGAGACGGCGCGGTTCATCAAACAGAAGCATGTCACAATAATCAGATTCCTTCAAATTCTGGGTGTCGGAGAAAAGACCGCGAAATTGGACGCGGAAGGCATCGAGCATCATGTCCACAAGGATACTGTAAATCGCATGGAGCGCTTTGTTGACTTTGTGGGCAAACATCCATCTTGGTTCAAGGTTTTCGAGGACGCAGAAAGTCGACGACTGAACAAGAGGCGCCAGATTCGGCACAGACTTTGATTGCAAAACACGCACTGTTCACTCTACCATGAAACTCATTTTCCTGGCCGCTTTCATTCTAGCACATCTCGCGTAAAGATAGCCCATCGAGGGGCAATCCCATTGAGACGACAAGGTCTTCATTTTTCCTACATCTTGTCGGGAATCATTATGAGAAAATCGCTCATGGTCGTTAGAGATGCCGCTAACCAATGGACAAGAGCCAAACGCCCCCTTTCCAACCTACCCGAAAGACGAACCGTTCTCGATGGAATGCAAAGCCCCCCGGGGCTGTTGGATTTGGTCGAAATTAGCTGGTAGATTGCGAATTAACCTGGCTCGGTGTCCGAGCGGTTGATCTGTGAGCTACAATTGCAGCACTTGTTGCATGTGCCGCATGTTCCGCAGAGGGCGTAGGTTGGTTGATGGCAATTGGGGCATGTTTGGTCTTCAAGGCCTTTCCCAACTTGCGCCTAAGTCTACCGCGTCCTGCCTGTCGCTTGACCTGCTCTGCTGGCCATTTTCTTCCGTTTCTTCTGCCATTCAGGTCTTGTCAAATCAAGATCCCTTCCATTAGATTAAGGAAGAGGGTGCGAACTGAAGAACCTTTCATACAGCCCCGACGTACCCCGAAACCCCTGATCACTGGAACTAGATAGGAAAGGTTCTATTCGCGCGCCTAATTCATTCCCGTGAGACATCGATTTGACGAAAGACGTTCTCAAAAGTATCTAGTGTGAGATCGGCTGTGAAAGCAAAGGAGAGACGTAGACTCAGAAGAATGAGAGAGACCAGCCGCAGAAAGGAAGAGAGGAGAGGGAAAAGAAAACAAGAAAAGAACAGAACGAGGGCCACCAACTCTTATGACAAAAAGGAATTACGAAAGAGAATCGCAAATTCCTAGCTGCGTGACATAATTGCCTCAAGATCAAGAGAATAAGACGAGAAGAAGAAAGAGAAGGAAGACGGCGAGATCTCACAATTAAAACAAGGGTTGCTGCGAGCCCTGCAACACGAGAACCTGGATGAATATTCCCGCTAGAAGCGGCTCGTACGGTGGTCGGGGGCTACGGTGGTCGTTGTGGGCCATCTTGGCCCTTACGGTCCATTCAGACGCAACGCTCAATATCCGTGCGAACGGTGCATCGAGTTTGTTTGTTCAACGGAAGTAGACTTTGCATATGAAATCGAATGAATTTTCGGAAACATGAAAACGTATGCTTATCGGGTTGGGGTTCGGAAGAGAGCGCTTAGTGTGTGGTTAATATAGCGCGGTTGACATATGTGTTACTAGAGGTAACAGCCAGAAACCATGTGGCGCAGGCCACACAATCTTGAGGCTCTCTAAGAACAGGCCTCTGAGTCTAGGTCAAGGTCGTTACCTCATTCATAGAAATCACAATTTGATGATACGATATGTCCACACAAGGAATGCAAGTGATGATCCTGAGAGAAGGGTCTCAACGTAGTACGGGAAAGGATGCGCAGCGGAACAATATTCTCGCCGCGAAAGTAATCACTGAAACCATCAAGACCACACTCGGGCCGGAAGGGATGGACAAGATGTTGGTAACTGGCATGGGTGATGTGATCATAACAAACGATGGAGCCACCATAATGAAGGAGATGGATGTTCAACATCCCGCCGCCAAGATGCTTGTTGAGGTAGCGAAAAGCCAGGACAGTGAAGTGGGCGATGGCACGACCACCGTTGTCGTTCTAGCAGGCGAACTTTTGACGAGGGCGGAAAAGCTTCTTGACCAAGAGGTTCACGCGACCGTCATCGTTGAAGGCTACAAGAAGGCTTCCCAGAAAGCTTTGGAGATCCTCCAAAACCTATCCATTGAGATACAACCCGACGACGATAAGACGCTTAAGCTCGTCGCAATGACTTCGATGGGCACAAAGGCAACTGTAGGAACAAGTGAACACCTCGCAACACTAGCCACGAAAGCCGTCCGTCAGATCATGGAAGAGAGAGATGGCAAGACTACTGCCGACATAGACCGAATCAAAGTCTTGAAGAAGAAGGGCGAAAGCATGGAGCAAAGCGAACTCGTCAGAGGCATTGTTGTCGACAAAGAGATCGCGCACCCTCAAATGCCGAAACAAGTAAAAGACGCGAAAATCGCCCTAGTCAATGCGAAACTTGAGATTGAGAAGACCGAGTTCGACGCTAAAATTAACATCAATTCACCAGATCAAATGAAGGGCTTCCTCGACGAAGAAGAATCAATGCTTCGCGAAATGACGGAAAAGGTCGCAAAGAGCGGGGCCAACGTGATCTTCTGTGAGAAGAGTATTGACGATATGGCACTGCACTTTCTCGCGAAGAAGAACATAATGGCTGTGAAGAATGTCAGCAGCGGCGACATGGAGAAACTCTCCAAAGCCACAGGCGGAACCATACAAGCTAGCACAAAAGACATACCCTCCGAGGGGCTCGGTGAAGCAAAACTCGTCGAAGAAGTGAAAATTGGAGATGACAAACTCATCTACGTTCGCGACTGCAAAGACCCTCACTCAGTCACGGTGATGATCAGGGGCGGCTCGGACCATGTGGTCGACGAAGCTGAACGATCATTCCACGACGCGCTATGCGTAGTCAGGAACGCCCTCGAGGATCGCAGGATTGTTGCCGGTGGAGGAGCCCCCGAAGCTGAAACAGCCAAGCAACTTCGCGACTACGCTCTAAAAGTGGGAGGCCGCGAACAACTCGCCATTGAAGCCTACGCCGAGGCACTCGAAGCTATCCCCCTCACTATAGCTGAAAACGGCGGACTCGACCCAATCGACATAATGGTCGAACTTAGATCAAAACACGCGAACCCAGAGAACAAATGGTTTGGCGTCCAAGTCAAAACCGGCAAGATCGCTAACATGCTCGCAGATAACATAGTCGAACCGCTCAGGGTGAAAACGCAAGCCGTCAAATCCGCCACAGAAGCCGCCTGCATGCTCCTGCGGATAGACGACGTGCTCTCTTCAAAAGGCACGAAGGAAGGCGGTCCTCCAGGAGGCCCCGGCGGGATGCCGGGAGGAATGCCTGGCGGAATGCCCCCAGGCATGATGTAACCACCCTTAAGTCCTCATGATGTTTCGTCCCGCTCGACGTTTTCTTACAGGACCGCGTCCACCACGCGACTTAGCGGCGCGCCTCTTCGCCGCAGTCATTCTGCCTCCTCTACTCTTCTTCGCCATCTTGAAATCACCTCTTGAATCTCATTTTTCAGGTTTTGTTTATTCTATCCTGAAGGGTTCGCTTCGTACGTGCTCATTTTTGAGCCGCATATGGGGCAATCAGCCAATGCATAATCGGTTCGGCGCTTATGCTGTGTCGGTTCGACGGTTCGAGGGGCTTTGCATTGCAAACAGTAGAACAGCATGGGTTGATTCTCACGGAACTGGAACTGGGGCTTCAGGTTGGCGCCGCACTGATCGCAGTAATTATTCGAATAACTCATAACAAGAACTCCTGTTACAATATCCGACGGCCTTGAAGTAGCCTCACTATTATCACTATGACTGCGATGACGAGCAATATGTTGATTAGAACTCCGCCGATACCGGCAATCAGTCCCAGTAGCCAGAGAATCACGATGATCACGATTATGGCCACTAATATGTCCACCAACGATTCACCTCACGACCTAACAAAGTTGCATGGCGCTACATATCTATATCGTTAAACTGGCAGACCCAAAAACCTAGGCCGAGCTGCGGCCACTCCAATCTCTAGGAACAACGACCAAATTCCAATAAAACATGAACGATTTTCTGAAAGTGAACACTTTTCTGAAAGTGAACATCACAGCGGGTCCGGACACATCATATTCCTAACGTGATGCGTCTGGCCTTTTTCCGTCGCTAATAATCGAGAAAGTCACGTGCGCTGAGTAGCCTTGCTGGCGTGTAATCTGGACATGATCAAATCAGCAACCTTATCCGGGTTGGGGACGTCGGCCATTTCTGCGACTATGTTTTCACCGTGCTCCGTCCCGCGCACTAAGCCATAGCCACTCTTTGTCACGGGAACAATGTCCCCATACCTCGCCAACCGACCCACAATACTTTGCGAAACTTGCACATCACTAATAGATGAGAACGGAATGCGTCGAACGCTACGACGCAACAACTGCCTCTTCACAACAACATCAGAGTCAGTAATTAGATACGTGAATGCGTTCCTACGAACAACACCAACCAACACGCCCAGGAGGCCTAGGCCAATCAATGCCAAGGCTACATAGCGCAGGAGAGAACCAACAGATGGTGACGGAAACTGGAAAACAAAGCTCACGCCGTAAACCACGATACCGAATAATACTATGACAAAGGCTTTCCAAGCGAAGGGCACAAGGCTCGGCTTGATTCGAATCTCTTGTTTCGTTTGAGCCGACAAAATCTTTCGGCTGGTAAATTCAGAGGATTGTTCCGATAAGGATTTCTGTTGCCGATTCGGTTCAAGCCAACCAGTAGACCTGCTCCCTTCATTGAATGGCTCTACCGTTAGATCTCGCCGACATTCTGCACGTTATCGCGGAGCCATGTCAGATGCCTCTATCCACTTGCAGTTCTTACAACGCCTAACTGGTTCTCTAGCTTCCGATTCGAATGTTGCACACGTATCCACTCATCCCCACGGTTATGCAGAACAATGTTTACATATGTGTATGGATATCTATGTATCAAACAAGGAAGGTGAAAAGAACTCATGAATGGTAAAAACCAGCAGATAAGGGGTAAGATTCGTGAACTACAGGGCAAAGCGACATTCAATCTGGGCCAGATAATCAAGGGCAAGTATCAACAGCGGGTAGGAAACGTTCGCGAAAAATGGCAAAAGGCTAAAGCATCGATTTAACCTAAATTTCTAGGTGACGATTAAGCGAATTGCTTGGTCGCACATTTTTCCTTTTACAACAGGGAGATGCAACAAGTAGACTAAACAATAGTGGTGAACACCAACGGCTAATTCCTGTCGCAGTTACTCGAGGCTCTAGCTTTTCTCCGGGCTTGCTGCGCGCAAATATATTCCGGACGTTTGTAAGAATTCTTTATGATACAGAATCCGCCTTGGTTTTTTCCCCGTCATCAAAGGTAAGCTTCGGATGGTCTCATGGTGCACGGGAGCTAGATTGATCGGCCCCTTGCTCGGTACTTAGGTACGCTGAAATTCAGCGTATAACTGAGACTTTGTGCTCACCGACTGGCATATCATGTTTTTCGGCGAGTTGTGGTGGTTTCTAGAGTCGATTGGCGAGTTTCTTAGAAATTATTGCTGAGGATATGAAGAGTGTTGAAAGTACTATCGTAGGGGTGGATATTATGAGGGCCGGTTGTGATGAGAACAGCTCTCCGAACGCAAGAGTTCCTAATCCGACGAACATCATGGCAGCGAGCGCTCTCTCAAGCTTCGCCTGACCCTTCCAATTGCGGAGACGCCTGACCCTTGCTTTTAGCACAGCCAAAGGTATTCCTAAGTAGAAAGCACCGATCAGGGAACTCGCTAGGAGGCCGGATATTAGTACAGCAAACTCGGGATAGGAAGAGGTAGCTGAGAACAGGTCTGATGTTAAGTATAGGATTCCTACGAGGGGGTAGAGCACGCCTTTCATCACTGTTCGCTCAACCAAGTGTGTGTTCAAGTAGGCTGCAACACCGGGGCTAAATGAATAGTACCAAGCGTTGAAAACTAACATGAAACTGGAACCCGATTTAGTCTCCATGATAGAATTGTCACGGAAGTTACGGAGCAACTGAACCTCAGGCGCGACTTGTGAACCATATGTTGCAGTCGCGATGAGGCATACAGGAGCCCCGACACTGGTACCTGTACCGCTGGTAGACGTACCGCTAGTAGAAGTACCACTGGTAGAAGTACCGCTGATAGACGTAACCATAGTCGAAGATGATGTGACCTGAATAGTTACAGTCGCTGTATGTACGAGCGATCCGCTGAACCCGGCGATCTGTAGCAGGTAGCTTCCTGTTGTGGCGGTGGGGGAAGTAGTTATGGTTAGAGACGAGGAGGCGACTGCGTTTGGCAATGGGGTTACAGGTCCGTTGACGTTGATCGTGACTCCGTCAGGAGCTATTGTGGTCCAGGAGGTTGACAGTGAGACGCTGGAACTGAATGCGCTTTCTGAGTAGACAGATATCGTTGCCGTCGTTGAACTTCCCTGATTCACCATGATCGTCGCTGACGAAATTCCAATTGAGAAATCTTGCAAGCCGGCCCGAATCACGGTTACATTAAAGCTTGTGAAATGCGACAAGGATCCGCTTGTTGCAATGATCGGTATCGTGTAGGTTCCCGTTGGTGTCCACCCTGCGACTGATACGATAAGCTGGGCGGCTGCGGTTCCTGCTAACGGCACAGGAATAGGACTCGCATTGAAGCTTACGCTTAATCCGTTCACGGCGGTTGTTGTGAGAGTGACAGGGGAGGAGAATGTGCCAGAAGCTTGCAATGTTACGGTTGAGTATGCTTGCGAGCCTTGAATCACATTAATCGTTGTCGGTGAAATTGAAACGCTGAAGTCACCTCCTGAGACGATGACCTGGACCAACATATTCACTGCATGACTAAGCGAACCACTCGTCCCTACTACGTTGAGCGTATAGGTTCCAGGTTGAGCCATAGTCGAGGCGGAAAATGTTACGGCAGCAGGAGTCGACCCATCGTCCGGCGGCGTGGCAGATCCAAGCATATTGAAGGAAAGGCCTTGAGGGGACACGCCAAACCAGGATGCGGACAGGGTGACGGGCGACGTAAAGTGGTTAATTGACGACACATAAACGGTTCCTCCCGAGTTCGTTCCTTGATTAACTCCGATCGGAGCAGACGACGAGGTGATGGTAAAGTCTGGGCTCGCAGCTTGCGATACGATGATTGTCAAGGGCGTACTATGCACTAACCCTCCACTGGTTCCAGTAATCAGCATGGAGTAAGTTCCTGAACTAGTCGACGAACTGACTGATATGGTCGCGGTTGCAGTTGCTGCTCCCCCAGACAATTCGGTCAGCGGGTTCGGTGAGACATTCAAAGAAATCCCGGGGGGACTATTAGTTGTTAGTTGTACGGCAGAAGAGAATCCGCTGAAAGAACTCACGGTTACAGTGGCGGTTGTAGATGTGCCAGGCTGAATGCTTAGGCTCGAAGGGGCAATTGCGACACTGAAGTCCTTAGGTGAACCTACCTGCAAAGTAAGCTGGGTCGAATGAACGATTACACTTTGAGAGACCGTTAACGGGCCGCTTGTCCCAGTCACGGCGAGCGGGTATAGCCCAACAGCCACCCATGACTGAACGGAGATCGAAAGGACTGAACTAGCTGATGTAACATGCGGGCTCGAAACGCCTGAGGGCGGAAACAATTGGTTTTGCGAGAGACTTAACGACACACCCGCAGGTTCCCCGCTAGGGACCAAGGATACGCTTGAAGAGAAGCCGTTGAAGGAGAAGACGGTAACGGTCGCAGATCCTTGTCCGCTGGGTACTAGGTTGATGACTGTCGGGTAGACCCCTATTGCGAAGTCCTGTTGGATGGTCTGAGGTGTTACTTGCAGGCTAAACGTATAGGTATGGATAGTTGAACTACTCAATCCGACAAGCGTGAGATAGTATGTGTTACCCACCAGACTTGAAGCTGCCGTGAACGTCGCGTTTGTGGTCACGGTACCTCCTGCAGGCGGCGTAACGGGATTTGAGGCGAAAATAGCCGTCACACCAGCCGGGAGGACTGAGAAAGACAGTTGTACTGGATTATTGAATCCGTTCACCGAAGTGACCGTTACAACGACGTTCGCTTGCGAGCCTGCCACCAAATTCAAACTAGAAGGTGAAGCGGCCAACGCGAATGTAGGTAGCGGTTGTGCATTTACCGCCATGGCAGTAGAGAAAAATAACGTAAGCAGAATTATTACTGTTTGAAGGAGGGTCTTCTTTCTGTTCTCACTCATTTTGCTCCACACTTCTACTGGTCGAGGGAATTGCACGAGAGAATGCGTTACTTCCTTCGCTCAGGTCAGGTTATTCAGAGGAATTTTGCTGCTAGCCCAACTATGCCGCCCAGAAGCACGAGTATACCGCCCCAGTTGTTGCTTCCGAACACGCCCACGATTATGAGGATTATATCCCACATAAGGTCGGGAAGACGTTTGGAGCCATAGATGGCAATGAGGCCGAGGATGATTTGAATGATCGCTCCAAAGGCTCCGCCGAGGCCTCCAAGCAACGATGGCATGGGGCTCGAGAAGGTCATTCCTACGAAGCTAAGGAGTCCTAGGATTATGAGGATTATGCCGCCAATTAATGCGAGATAGTACGCAATCCGTCCTAAGGAGGCGTTAGCCATCGAGGATCATTCAGCTTTGGATTCTAAATGAGGTGCATTACGTACGGCAGGGCTAGCAGAACCACTCCGATGATGACCATGATGATGCCGACCCATTTCGCTAGCTTTCCCGCAATGAATACGACTACGCCCAGGATTATCAGTAGGAGCGGATTCAGGGCGAGCAGCCACGTGACCGCTGAACTTGCCATAGAAGTTGCACTCTGATTCACACCTATTTCGTTAAGGATCCGTAACAGACCTACGCCAAGTAAAGGCGCTATCATAGAATAGATCTTGCTCATATCAATTAACTCTAGACATCAGAAGGTTGAACCACGCTTATAAGGTTATATATTTATATCGATAGTTTAGCTTACCGTCTGTCAGGGGATGTAGACCTTGGGAAAAATGTTCATAGTTCTTTCTGACGAAACCGAACGCAGACTCCGCCTGGCCGTTGTGACAATTCTCGGCGGAAAGAAGGGCGACCTAAGCAGTGCCATCGAGCTGGCTATCAAAGAATGGTTGGAAAAACATGCCACAGAGGCCAACATTACCAAATGGGTCCACGGCCAGCTGCAGGAAAGAAATCCGGAGAGACGCCGTACCTCGAAACGGTCCTGAAGCACCTGCGGCCACTATTGAAGCTCGAATCCAAATTATCCGCTTCGAGGTCTACCGTCGATGGGAGTCATCGCTGCTCCTTCATAATTCTGGCACACCCTACGTCAGAGTTATTGTAGGCTCGCATCCTTTTTTCTTCAAGCATTTCCGGAAACTACCGCATCTCCAGATGAGTGTTGCGAGAATCGCCTCTAGGCACGAAGAGTTTTGCAACCGAAAGTGTATGTATTTTTACGATATTCGTGCACTTTTGCGTTAGCAGTCGGCTTAGTTTAGGAAAAAAGAAGGTTTGGGTTCTCTTGAATGGCGTGAGAAAGCACGCCTAAAGAGCTCTCACTGAACCCTGTACGCTTGCGGTTGATACGAGTACGTCTGAGGTGCAGGCTGGTAGGAGTAGTATTGGGTCGGTGGTTGATAGTAGATCTGGGCAGGTGGCTGATAGTACTGCGCGGGAGGTTGATAGTAGTAGTATTGGGTCGGTGGCTGATAGTACTGCGTAGGCGGCTGGTAGGAGTAATATTGCGTAGCTGGCTGATAGTACGACATTGTCATTCTTGTTTCGCCTCCTTCTCCTTTACTCTTTGATAGGTGCTAGCGGCTTCGTGGTGGTTTCTTCTTGTTTGTTGCGCGAAAATATGCTCCGTAGCTTTGAGGTAATTCTTTGTGTTACGGAACCGCTTTGGAAACGTGTCTTCGTGTAGTCTTTGACTTCGCCTGTTCCGGAAACGGTTACATTGGCGTATTGAGTTCCGTTCGTTTCTCTTGTCTGTGTTTGCATTACCCAAATATCTTGTCGTTCTACTGACTTGACTTCTGTCTGTGAGCCTGAATCCCTAGTTCTTACATATTCGACAGCGATTTGCTTTGCTTGACTTTCATTGATCATTTTTTGCACGTTTGTTTCGCCGAACCTACCTAGATGTTACGTATACGCTCTGTCAGTTTCTCAAATTTCGTCTTCTTGGGAGTAGAGAAATGCGCTTTCAGCTTTTCGAATCTAGTCTTTTCTGTACCGAAATACTTTCTTAGTTTCATATCGATCTACAATATGTTAGTCGCTTTGCGGATATAAAGTTATGTATATATATTGTTAAGTCTAACGTGACCGCAAATTTCCTTCCGAAAAACAGGGCGAGCAAGAAATCATGAAAGGCGTGGGATGCGCTTTGTTTCGCTTGAGCAAGGGCCTTGACCAAAACACTATACTTTAGCGTTTGATACCTGTTTTCCCCGCTATACAGGGATATTACATAGCAGAGTACCTATTCCCTTCTTCGTGCGGGCATCCATCGTACGGCTATCCATCAAATGGCTATAGCAATAGTCCATACAATTATCCATACTATGGACGGAACTATTCCTCACCTTGGTGCGGCTACGGTTCCAATGGATATCCGTACTATTGGTAATCAAACCATCGAAACTGAACCGACTAGACCGAACACCAACGATGCTCGTCTTCATCTTCTCTCGGAGTAAATCATTCTGCTTTCATGGGGGCTCTTTCTTGTTTTTCTTAACCTTCAGCCCTGTCCCTTTCCGTTCACGCTCTTCCTCATCCTGCTCCATTCTATCCTCATCCCTTTCTTCTTCGGCACTCTCATCAGCGCCTTCCCGTCTATGCTCTTCGTCATTTTCCTCATCTCGCTGATCTTCTTCCTGCGCTTCTTCACGCTGCTTTTCCTCTTCCTCGTCGGACTCTTCTTCACTCAATACTATCGCCTGCGCAGTATTTTCCAGCCCTGTCTCCTCTTGCTCTGTGATTAATGGCTTTTTCTTGAAGTCTTTTCGCGGCTAGGCGCGGAGACTTGTCGACGTTCTGATGGGTGAATGCTCATAACCATTCTTGGGTACGTGAAGACCCCGACTTCTAGGTAAGATAATGTCTCTTGGAGTTCACATGGAGCGACTCATCTGAATGGTCTCGGAGCTTAGTGTGGCTATTTCTCTCTCTTTGTCAATTCCGACAGGAAGTGATCCATTAGGATACGTTTTGTTTAGCGCCGCATTGAGAACAGAATTTGACATCGGCGGGCAAAAGGGCCCCGCACTGGACACAATGTCCGGCTTGAATGTGAGGATACTGGGGAGAAGGCAAACCCGACGGACCGAGGCCAGGGCCCAGTTCGAGCTCTTGCCGCATCTGGATCGCCCTGACAATGTCCTCACGAGTTGCCATGCCAACCAGTCGATCCCCGTCGATCACCAAGACACGTCCGACTTTGTTCCGAGCCATCTTCTGCATCGCATCCAGGGCGGTCACAGAAGACTTCACCATTACTGTGCGTTCGAATGGAACCATCGCTTCCCGAACAGTCACAGAATCTCTCTTTTCCTTAGGAACAGTCCTTACGCACTGCAATGTGACTATGCCCAGAACCTCACCGTTCTTCAGAACGGGGTAGCCTCCGTGGCGGTGCACAAGGAGATAATCTGAGACGAGCTGCTGAACTGAGATCTCTGGCGGGACGGTCAATAATTCTCTAGTCATAATGTCACCAACCGAGACCCCCAAGAGAGCGTCGCCAACAAGCGTTTGCTTGAGACTGGTTTGCGCTCCCGACCTGATGAACCAACCTAGCACTATTACCCATATTCCATCAACGAAGTCTCCGAAGATTATGAACGCGAACCCTCCGAACATCATTAGCAACGAAATGACCTCAGTAACTCTTGTAGCGGTCCTAGTGGATCCGACGAAATTGTTCGAATGCTTCCAGATGCTTCCCCTGAGCACTCTGCCACCGTCTAACGGAAACGCGGGAAGTAGGTTGAATGCGCCCAGAATTCCATTGATCAGTGCCGCATAGCCCAATGTAGCAATTATCGCGACCGGTGCATGAGCAGACTCTCCCAGGTACCAAAGTGCTCCCAAAACACCTGCGATTAGGAAGCTCATCAAGGGACCCGCGGCAGCCATTCGAACCTCTAAGCCCGGATCCTGCGGCTCCTCCGTCATCTCAGAGACGCCTCCAAAGAAGAAGAGCGTAATCCTCGCAATCGGCAGCCCATTCTTCTTCGCTATGTAAGAATGAGAGAGCTCATGTACAAGGATGGAAACGAAGAGGATTATTGCGGACACAATACCGATGGCCCAGTAAATCAGAGTACTAAGGCCCGGATATTGATGGGGCATGTATCCGACCGCGAGCGACCAGGCGATAAGAATGAAAACAAACCACAACGTGTAGTGAATTCTGATCGGAATCCCCATAATTTTTCCGATGTTCACAGACGTCGCTGATTACCCCCTGGGCGGTACCGACGTGGTCAAGCCCAACAAAAAACCTCTTTGGTTGAACAACCGTCCCATAATTAACGCTGTAGCCTGGAGGGAAAACAAACCGACGGAAGACTCGCTCGTAAAGAACCAAAAGATAGAAGCTTTGACGGGTAGGCCGCGTTGTCCAAGTTGCGGCCGTTATCAAGACGAGTGTATTTGCGTAAGGACTCAGCTAGGGGTGTAATATTTTTCCTATGCGCGAAGTGAGAGAAGAGTCAGGCCGAGGTTGTGAAGATTCTGTGCGTTCAGTTATTTCTTGTCCACCGAATACGAAAAGCCTGGGCTTCCCACCGCTAAGCTCCACATAGGTGTTGTGGATGGCAGCATCCTTAACCCAAGAACCACTGTTCACCACATTTTCCGCTTTATTGATGAATGGAAAGTGGGTATGACCGAAGACGAGAACTTCCCCAGGCTTGACTGCATTACATGCGGTCGAATTGATTTTGTTGAGAGATCCCTTTAGTCTATCCTCGGGCCCCTGATGAAGCCGCTGAGCCACCTTTGCCAGATCCGCTTTTGCGAAAGACGGCTCCATCTTCGAGAGAATAGTCTTCGCGCTATGGAAATCCACCCATAAGTTACTCTCGAAGGCACCACCAGCGTCCGACATTACTCGACACAAGAACGCCATGAAAGGTACTTTCTGTTCGGGATCAAACTCGTATCCGTGAACGAAACGATAAGTGACCGGTCCATCAGTCAAAGTCACATCCTTCACGAACTTGAATGGATATCCTGGGTTGGTAAGATCCAGCACATGGTAATCATGGTTTCCAGCCACGTAAAATACCTGGACCCCTTTGGATTTGAGATTAAGAATCTTGGCGACGATGTCGTGGTGTTCCAGGAATACCCCTGAAGCATCCCTCCTCCACATATCCACTACGTCTCCAAGAAGAACCAGGTGCGTAACATCGCTTCGTTGACTAAGTTTGTCCAGGAATGCGTTAAACGCCGTCTTGTCAGAATTTGCGTAACCTAAGTGCTGATCGGATACAACAACAACTTTCATAGTACCACTTCGAAAGCTGAGTACCTATCTCTGGCAAGTCGCATAAATTACCTTATGTAATTCAGCCTCCTGAGCAGTTTCACTACGTCAGTAAGTCGTCATTTAGCGGGCTAAGAGAACCGAGCATTTCGCGTATTGGCATACGTGATGGCTTACGCTTCCCAGCAGCGCTTCTTTTATGCTGCTATTTCCCCGGCTTCCCATTACAATGAGGTCGTATCCGTTGTCGCTCGCGACTTTCACTATAAGATCCGCCGGATGGCCTGATTCTTTGATCTTTTCCACTTTTAATCCGGCGGCTTTAGCTTTCGCCTCTGCCTTCGCTAGTATATCATTTCCATTAGCCTCAATCACCTCAATCATCCTGAGATACGTTTGACGATCGTCCTCTAAGCGAGCAGAATGGGAATAGATCGTGGGAGAAGACCAATTCGTAGGAACCTGAGCCACGTGAATTGTTCCCAGTGATGCTCCACAGGTTTTTGCCAGGAATATAGCATAGTCCAACGCTCCTTCGGCTTGGGTTGATCCGTCAACAGGAACCAAGATCTTCGAGAGCATATCATAACCTCGCGATAACATCACGTCTACGAATATTTTACCTTACTTTTATCACTGCCTCGATGATGTCGAAGAAGCTTTGCCCTAGCTTTGCATTAATGTTTTGTATTCAGCGAAGGAGGAGAACTGGAAGAGCCCAAATTGGCAAGGTGAGTTTTTAATGGCCATGTACAAGTGTGCGTCATGCGGGAAAGGGGCTAGTTCTCCGGGTATGTGTTGTGGAGCGCAGATGAAGGAAAAAAGTAACTTAGGAAGGCTTAGCGTAAAGATCCCTGTTAAGCCTCTCATATTTTACACGATCTACCCCAACAACTGAAACACTTCTCGACCAAATATGTACGGGAACAAGGCCAACCTTTGCGAACTACCCGGCCTGACAGAATCATGTCTGTGAATACAACAGCCGCCAAGCTATGACATAAGGAAGTCAGCTGAATGAAATAACCAACTGAGAGTGAGAGAGCTATACTCCAAGACCGCTTGTCTTTTTCAGAAAACGCAAATAAGTTGACTAAGTAATATTGCGCATTGTTCGTCATATCTTGGCTGGTGATTCTGGCTATGGTTCATGGCCTCGACAGGCACAAACTCCTCAAGGTGAGGCGATTCACGCTTGAACCCTTCAACGTACGGCTAGAAAGAGACGACCACTGGGCTATTGTGCGGACGAAACCTGCGGATGGATGGATCGAGGTAATCGCAGGGATAAAGGAAGAAGAGCATTTCCACTGGGGAATTAACATGGATACGGCCCATCACTTCCTGAAACGGGAAGGTGTCCTGAAGCCGAATGAAAATACAACTAGTGCTGCTGCCGCTAGCCCCCTTATGGATCAAATCCTCGACGCGGAGGAGCAGTCTTAGGGCAAAGGAGAATATTCTCTGATTATCAACCCACACTCGAATTCGCGCACAAAAGCCGTCCGCATAGAAACGACGTTGGTCAAGAGTAGCGAAATATCCGACTCCGATTTGTTGCTGCAGCTTTACACCAAACCCTGTATGTGGGGGGACTCAAGGGAGCAAGGGACTGAATTCCAAGTCTCAAAATGTGCTCCTCAACTCATCATGTCGAGGGTAGCCAACAAAGAGCCGATTGAGGCTGCGGTCGACGAGAAGATCGATTCACTTGCGAAAAATGGCTATCGAGCTCTAGGCGTGGCTCGAACCGTTTTCAAAAAGAAGCTGGCAGTTTGCGGGCTTAATTCCGCTTTACGACCATCCTAAGGAAGATTTCACTGTTACAAACTGGACTGCTCGATCGATGAGTGTGCGCGTCATGATGGTCACGGGCGACCATCTAGCAATGGCGATGTAAACCGCTACTTGGTTTCCACATGGTGCGTGGGGAAGTGACAGCCATCTCTATATGCGCTGACTCATACATTGACGCCAGACGATCTCAAGTGAATTATCATGGTAGATGAAATTCCAGAAAGCGTGAACGAGAGAATTCGACTCATTGAACGAACGATTAAGAATCAGTGCAAAAGCCTCCAAGTGAAAGACCAGGATCAGCATATAGAAATCAGCGGCCACGCTGGCAGACTCTCGAAAGAGGAGAAAGACGCGCTTCGAAACCTAGGAATACCACATTCAACCTATGGAGGAAAATTATACAAAGAACACGACGAATATCGTAACTATCTGCAGTCACTGATCAATCGGGGTCTGATAGCAGAGAAGCCTAAGCGGTAAGGTGTGTGTTCGGCGGAAGTAAGACACGCTAACAGAAGCGCTCATCGGGCGAGGTATTACCCCCACTCGCGTGAATAACCTGAGAATACGTCGATCCAACAAGTAGGCATCCAGAATCGCTTGAGAAATGAGAACATCCCTCTGGCTTGAGCCCAATTCTTAGAATTCAAAGATCAACGCACTACTTGCGGAACCTGTAGAATCCGACCTTGAGTAGGTCTGTAACGGCAAAGGCTGCCAGTGCGTATCCCCATACAATCGCTGCTAACTCCCACCCCATGGCGGGTAGCAGGATACCGTAAACGGTGATAATCGTGGCCGTCAGCTGCGTCAATATGACCGCAAGGAACAGCGGCTTCGCAGGCCTTACCGACCAGAAACGTCCCTTCGTGCGCGCTACAAAGAGATTAAGATGCCCCGCCACGGATAGCTTCAGATATATGAACGACTGGAGAATCAGCGGGTTCAGGTGCAAGACTTGCAGTCCGATGATGAGTATTCCGAAGGACGATACGGTCCCCACACTGCCTAGGAATGATGAGATTCCCAAGAGCGTACGCATGTTCCACTTCTCGGGCTTCTGGGAGATCTTGACATTGTCGTAGGCTATGGTCATGATGGGCAGGTCGTTGAGGAGAGCCAGCAGAACTATCATTAGCGCAGTGACCGGGTAGAGCTGAAACACGATGATTGAGAGCGAAATGAAGAAGAGCACGCGGAATGTCTCGCTGATGCGGTAGATTGCGTAGTTAGTCATGCGCCGGAATATCTTCCGGCTCTCAGTCACGGCATCGATGATCACCGAGAGGCCAAGCTTCGTCAAGACTACGGCGGCCGCGGACTTCGCAGCGTCCGTTGCGCCTGCAACTGCTATCCCGCAATCAGCTTTCTTTAGCGCTGGGGCATCGTTGACCCCATCGCCGGTCATGCAGATGATGTGGCCTTTCTTCTGCAGCAGGTCGACAATCTTGTATTTGTGCTCTGGAAACACCTCGGCGAAACCATCGGCTTTCTCTACTGCCGATTCTGCCTCGCTGTCTGACTTGTCGAGGATAGATGACGATGTAACTATGTTCGTACCCAGTCCCACCTCCCGACAAACTTCCTTGGCTATGGCCACGTGGTCGCCGGTGACCATCTTCACAGTTATCCCCATGGACTCCGCTGCCTTGATCGTTGCAGCCGAATCGTCTCGTGGCGGGTCGGACAGAGCTATGAGGCCGACATACTGCCAGTCCTTCCCGCTGTCGGTTCTGGCCACACCTAGGGCGCGGTATCCTTTCGCGGCGAAGCTGTTGACATCCCCGTTCACGACTTCCTCGATGCTTTTGTCGTGGACGAGAGACAAGATCACCTGAGGTGCTCCTTTCGTAACTTGAAAGCCATGGTCGTCTTTGGCTTCTACCGTGGCCTCGGTTCGTTTTGAGACGGGGTCGAATGGTTTGAAGGAGGCGACTTTGTAATTTGATATCGAGGCGGGCATCCCATCCAAGGTCTTCGTTTTCGTTATGATCGTGTCGTCGATCGGATCCTTGTCTTCCTCCCTCGAGGCAAGAGTTGCGTAGAGCATGACATCATTCTCCTTGTATTTCCCGAAAGTCTTCACTTCGCCGACGGTCAGCCGGTTCTTCGTGATCGTGCCCGTCTTGTCCGCGCACAGAATATCCACGCCAGCCATTTCATCAATGGCAACTAGCTTGCTGACTATGGCTTCCTTCTTCGCCAGCGCCGAAGCTCCCACGGTCATGCAGATGGAGAGGACGGCCGGCATCGCCGCCGGGATTGCTGCGACGATCAGCACGAGTCCGAACTCGAGGAGTTCAAGGGGCGCCTGATGACGGAAGAGACCGGCGATTGACGTGGCCGTTACCATGGCCACGGCGAGTACGATGAGATAATCGCCGATCTTGACAACCGCGCCTTGGAAATG
>Ga0326727_10013422_pt1 | contig 18250 bp, 12 predicted proteins | sample MB2enrmetagenome_FD_207643 | JGI IMG/M metagenome (GOLD analysis project Ga0326727, IMG submission 207643) | Lab enriched peat soil microbial communities from McLean, Ithaca, NY, United States - MB29MY | ecosystem: Environmental > Terrestrial > Soil > Wetlands > Peat | place: USA: New York...
ATACCAGCATCGGCGGAGCCACGGCTATGGCCAGGGCGTCGGCCCGGCGCAGCGCCAGCGACTTGGGCACCAGTTCGCCAACGACCACGTGAAAATAGGTGATGGTGGCGAAGCCCAGTACAACCGCCAGCAATTGCCCGTAGAGCCGCGCGTGGGGCAGCGCGCCAAACCACGGCATGAACAGCGCGATGGCCAGCGGCTCGCCGATCCAGCCCAGCGCCAGCGAGCAGAGAGTGACGCCCAATTGCACAGCGGGCAGCAGGTCGTCGATGCCCTGCTGCAGACGCCGGACAGCACGCGCGCCCGGGACCTGGGCCTCAAATAATTGCTCAATGCGCGTCTCGCGAACTGAGACCAGCGCGAACTCCGCGGCCACAAAGAAGGCGTTGGCCAGGATGAGCATGGCCACAGCAAACGTCTTGAGCAGCGAAAGTCCTTGCATACGGTGGAGAGAATAGCATCTCCGGCGCAGGAGACCGGATTAAGTGGAATGCGGCGCAGCCTGACGAGGGACAAGATTCCGAGACGGCTTTCAAATTGGGCTATTTTCTTGCACCCGGCCACTGCCGCTTTGTGAGAACAGCGGCTCATGCTCGTGTGGTTGGCGATGCGGCGAAAGCAGCCTTGAATGCTCCCAGGTGGCCTTAAGTGGCCCTTAAATTGGCTTAAGTAGGCCTTAATCCGCGCATTCTTGGGCATGTTTTAGTAACTGAATGGTAATTGGACGTTTCGGCATGTGGCTTGTTTTCATTGCGTTATGCAATTCTGCGTCCCCATGAATATACCCCCGGGGGGTTAGGGGGGGGTGGGGGTGTTTATTTTCGCGGATCGTGATTCGTGAGTCGTGGATCGTGATCGTGAGTCGTGGATCGTGATCGTGAGTCGTGGATCGTGAGTCGTGGGTCGCTCATAGGAATAGTGTGCGCCGGAAGGGCGAAATTGGATGCAATGGCGCCACCCGTTCCAGAGATATTCTGCCACCGGGTCTGTTCCGGTGCACCGACAAGCTGCTGCCGGCGGTGGAGGGCTTCTGGTAATACAAATCTATTTGCCGATCGGTAGTTGCTGGAATGGCGACGATACGCCAACAACGGCGCTCATGCCGCGCCCCGAACATCGAACGTGGTGAAAGACCCGTCAGGGGCGCGCACACACCGTGTATTAGGCAGGCAGCAGACTGGTGGAGCGGTTCTACGTCGCCGTCCCGGTTGAAGTGATATAAAGCTGGTGGCCTGATTCGCGGATTTGAGCCGCGGCGCAACGGGCAAAGTGAGGTTTCGATGAGTTTATCGGGAGTTTCCACGCGTAGAAGTTTTTTGAGCAAGTCCACCGGTTGCCTGGCTGGACTGCTGCTGCCGTCAAGGTTTGCGCGCCAGGTTCTTGCCGAGGAGCCGGCCCCGTTCAAGCCGAAAATCAGCGGCCATATATGGGTTTATGCCAGTAAATTTCCTCCCGACTGGGATGCGACTCCGGTCCTGGAGAAGGCCTTCAGCGATCTGCATGCGGGGGGACTGGATGGCGTTGAGTTAATGGAGGTGGTTCTTCGGCATGACGATGCGGTGGAACATCTAAGCAGGCTGGCCAAACAATATAACCTGCCGGTGACCGGGGCTTCGTACGGGGCGGCGATGTGGGACGCTACGAAGCACGCGGAGATATTGGCCGACGTGACCCTGGTGACAGGGCGCCTGGGGCAGCTGAACGGCAAGACCCTGGGTATATCGGTGGGCGACGCGGGCCGGGTCAAAACCGAGTCTGAACTGGATGCGCAGGCTCAACTTCTGAGAAAAATTCAGGTTATCTGCAGCAATTCCGGTGTGGTTGCGAATCTGCACAACCATACGTACGAAGTGGCAAACGGGATGCACGATTTAAAGGGAACGCTGGCACGGATTCCGGATATCAAGTTAGGTCCCGACCTGAATTGGCTGGTCCGGGCTGGAGTCGACCCGATTTGGTTCATCCGTACCTATGGACATCAGATTGTATACATGCATCTTCGCGACCAGTACCAGGACGGCACCTGGACCGAGTACCTGGGACAAGGGGTGACCGATTTTCCGGGGATCGCCCAGGCGCTGAGGAGTGTGGACTTCAGAGGGCGAGCGGCGATTGAGCTGGCCTTTCCGAACAATTTTGTGCCGAAGTATCCGTTGGCCGATGACTGGAAACTGAGCCGGGACTACGTCAGGACAGTATTTGGCTGGTGATAACGGCCTGTCCGTTCAGATATGCATGGCGGCAAATTCCCGCACTGCCGGTGGCAGGATTCGATCGGAGTAGAACTGCCCTTCATTCCGCGTCCCAATCCCTGCCAGCGTGGTGAGTCTGAAGTTCGTTGAAGAACAACCGCAGATCCCCGTTCGACTGCGTTTGCTTCGCAATCTCCGCTCAGGGCAGGCTTTCGGCTGCGTTTGCCGCAAAATGCGCGGCAAACTTCGCTCGGGACGACAATTCGCTTCTTATGCGAACTTTAGAGGCGGACACCAGCTTATTCTCGACATCTGACCGCTCAACATCCAGTGTGTCGTTATCCTGAAATCGTGCTCATCGCGGGCTTAACTGAAGCCGGCGGCATCGCAGGCGCAGGTGTGGTCATCCGGATCCGCCGGCGTAAGCGCATGTAAGCTGCTCAGATCGGGCGGACTGGGCGGGGCGAACTGGGCGCCTGCAGAGGCTGGGCGCCGGTAAACTGCACTGCGGCCGTTTCGGCGCACGTCGTGCTATGGTTAACCCGCTGCAGTGGAGGTTCGAATGGCGCAACGCTACGTATCTCGTCTTCTCGTTCCTTTAGTTCTCTCGCTCTTGCCGGCGTGCTCGTTTGCAAGGACGGTTGTGTTCTGGCAGTCCGGATTTCCGTCGGCGGATTCAGCTGCGCCGAATCAAGCGGAATTGCGCGCAGCCTTTGCCGGTGCGGGGTTTGCGAATGCGGCCGGGTTGCCCGGCGCCCTGGCCGCCGCGGACACTGACTTGCTGGTTCTGCCCTATGGATCGGCGTGGCCGGAGCCGGATTGGGACGCAATTCTGCAGTATCTGGACCACGGCGGGAACCTGCTCACCCTGGGTGGCAAACCGTTCACGCGCGCGGGGTACGAGGACGCGAGCGGATGGCATCTACGCGCGGAGAGCACGGCGCAGACGCTGGAACTGTTCATCGACGGATACCAGGAGACGCCGGGATCCGATGGGCTCCAGTTCACGCCCAGCGGCGACGTGTTTCCGCAGCTCGCTTCGTTTGGATGGCATCGGGCGTTCAGCCCGGTAGTACGGCTCTCGGTGATCAATTACGATGCGACCGGCGGCGCGACGGGCGGCGAGGATATGGATCTGACCACTCTCGCCTGGGGCGAACGCGGCGGGCACAAGCTGGCGGCCCCGGTGCTTGAGCTCGACCACAACGCGCATCGGTTCGTTGGCGGGCGATGGATCCTGGTGGCATGCGAGCCGGATGCGGATTTCTTCAGCAACGGGGAACTGTTGGCGACCCTTGCGGAACTGGCGGTAAGAAAGGGCGACCGCTTCGCCTTCCGGCCGCGGGCGCCGCTTTTCGTGCCGGGTGAAGCGTTGGAGTTCGATTACACTTCGTCCGATCCGCTGGCGGCGCAGCCCGCAGGCGAGCAACTGCACGTTCGCGTGACTTCAGAAGACGGCGGAGTGCATTACGACCAGACCGCTCCGGCGGAACACGCGATGACGCTGCCCGAAAGCGCGGCCGAAGGCAAGGGCTTGCACACGGTCGAAGCCACGCTGTTACGGGATGGGAAGGCGCTGCGGACTTACCGGTCAGGGTTCTGGATGCGGGACTGGCAGTATCTGCTGTCGGGGCCGAAGCTGACGGTGGGCGCCGACTATTTCGAGTTGAACGGCAAGCCGCTCCCGGTGGTCGGGACGACGTACATGGCAGGGGATGTGTCGCGGCTCTACCTGATGCTGCCGAACGCGTACGTGTGGGACCACGACATGGCGCAGATTCATGGGGCGGGCCTCAACATGATCCGCACGGGACTGTGGACGGCCTGGCAACACGAGTTGGCTCCCGACGGACGGATGAGCGAGCCTGCGCTGCGAACGGTGGAGGCGTTTCTGATGTGCGCGCGGCACAACAATCTGCCCGTGCAGTTCAATCTGTTTGCGTTCTACCCGGACGAGTTTGGCGGAGAGAATGGCTACCTCGATCCGGCCGCGCTCAACGCGGAATCGCTCTACGCCCAGTCGCTGGTGGAGCGCTTTCACGCAGTGCCGTTCCTGGCCTGGGACCTGATCAACGAGCCGAGTGCAAACAAAAACGTGTGGCGAAACATGCCCGATTACGATCCGTTCGAGCAAGCGGCGTGGCGCAAGTGGATCGCGGATCGCTACCCGGACCGCGCCAAGTTGCTGCATGACTGGGCTGAACCGTCGCTGGGAATCGGGCGCGATTTGCAGGCGCAACCCACGGCCATGAGTGCGGAGATGGCTGCCGAAGATCCATTGGCGCTCCCTAAGGCCGGCTCGTTTTCACCGGATGCGGTGCGGAGCGGCTTCAATCCGCTCAAGAATTACGACTACGCGCTCTTTACACAGTGGGTGTTTGCCAATTGGGCGAACAGGATGCGAACCCTGATTCGCGGCACCGGCTCGGAGCAATTGATCACCGTGGGCCAGGATGAAGGCGGCGTAGCGGGACGCGTCTCGCCGGCATTCTATTCGTCCGAGATCGACTTTACGGCGGACCACACGTGGTGGGACTACGACGCGATCCTGTGGGCTTCGCTGGCGCCGAAGTTTCCCGGCAAGCCGATGCTGATCCAGGAGACGGGTGAGCAGCGCAGGCTCACGCTGGACGACCAATTGCGCTTCAGCGCAGAGGTGGAGGGGTGGCAACTGGAGCGCAAGATCGCCATCGCATTTGCGCAGGGCGCCGGAGCGCTGGAGTGGGTGTGGAACTTGAATGCGCACATGGCCAACGACAATGAAGTCCCCGTCGGCGCGCTGCGCCCGGACGGAACGGAGAAGCCGGAGGCGGAGGTGCTGGCGGGCTACGCCGCATTCGTAAACAAGAACCCGCAGAGCTTCACGAAGATTGAGCCGCCACCGGTGACCATGGTGACGTCGCAAACGCTGCTGTATTCGATTCTGGGCGGCATGGCGCTGGAAACGCAAAAGCACGCGCTGCGCACCATGGCGTACTGGGATCACACCCCGCTGCGGATGTTGCCGGAGAATCGGCTGGCAGAACTGGGGATGCCGAAGCTGGTGTTTCTGACCTCGGCGCAGGGGCTGACGGACAAGGCCTGGGGCGAGCTGATGGATTACGTCGCGCGCGGCGGAACCCTGCTGGTGACCGGCCCGGTCGATCGCGACGAGCATTGGCAGCCGGTGAACCGGACGGCGGACCTGGGAGTGGCGGCAACCGTTATTCCGCTGGCGGTGCGCGGGTCGGAGTTGAGGTTGCCAAATGGAGATTCGTTTCCGCTCGGGTTCCCCGCCGCGGTGCAGCAGGCGGAGACATGGACCATGCGCTTCGCCGATGGCAAATTCGTGGAGACCGTTCCTCATGACAAAGGCCGGATTTTGTGGGCCGCAGACCCGGTGGAGTTTGCCGAGGGATATACGGCCGTCGCGGCGCTGTATCGGTGGGCGTTGGACCAAGCCGGATTGAAACCGGTGTTCCGTGAAGTGGAGCGGCTGTCGCCGGCGGTGCTGGCGTTTCCCACAGTTCTGGACGACGCGGAAATCTACAGCTTCAGCAACGAGTCGCTCGATCCACAGACGGTGGACATCGTGGATGCGCTTACGGGCGCGCACATTCACTTCGAAATGCAGGCGCAACGTGGCGCGGTGCTGCTGTTGGACCGCAAGGGAGCGGCACTCGCGAGCTACGGTGGGGCGGCGGTGGATGCGAAATGATCCGCCCGGAATGATTGGGTAGCTGCGGTGGTTTGGGCTTCGGGCGGTTGACCGGCAAACCGGCAGAATTCGGAAATCGGGATAATGTCAGGATAGGCGACATTACAACCGGAACTCTCGCACGGACCGGGCAGGATCCGGGCGGAAGCAATGGTAACATGTCTTCGTGAAAAGACGGCGTAAGCGAGTTTGGCGCGTGTCTGCGTTTAGCGTGCTGCTGGTGTGGTGTGCCTGCGCAGCGGCGCTCAACCCATCCCTGGACATCAGCCGGTACGCGCACACAGCGTGGACTGCCCGGGACGGGTTATCCGCCGGCGCCATCTTTGCGATGGCCCAGACGCCCGATGGGTATCTCTGGCTGGGCAGCGAATTCGGCCTGGTTCGCTTCGATGGCGTTCGCAGGGCCTCCTTGCAACCACCTGCAGGCCAACATCTCCCTGACAAAGGCGCCTACAGCCTGCTCGTGACGCGCGATGGTGCGCTTTGTGCACATTTCCAGATCGACTGACTGCCAAATTGGGCGGAATACCGAAATACGGAGACAATACGACAGCGATCAGAACCGGGAGGGCCTGGGAGCTTGAAAGCAAGATCAAAGAGCTTACCGGCAGATGCAGAAACGCGAAGGGGCGGAGGAATGCGACGCGTCATTTTAGTCATTATCGCGCTTGCTGCAGCGAATGGTCTGGTCCTGGCGATCCGGCCTTCAAACGAGGATCGTGGCACAATAAATCGTGTTCGGATTTTCCGCGCCACGGAAAAGCTCACAGATGCGCCTCGCACCGGCACCGGGCGGAATCTTCCCGGCCAGGCCTGGACCGCGAAACCAAGCTTCACACATCTTTCTGTGGCCGATGGACTCTCGCAGTCCGATGTGCGGGCGATTGTTCAGGACCGGCAGGGATTCATGTGGTTTGGCACATGGCTCGGCGGCTTGAACCGCTACGATGGGTACACCTTCAAGGTCTACAAGCACGACGATCAGGACGAGGGCAGCCTCGGTTGCGACGGCATTCAGACGCTCTATGTGGATCGAGCCGACGTTTTGTGGGTAGGAACCAACGAGGGTGTCGACCGGTACGATCGGGACACGGATTCTTTCGTTCACTACCGCCATCGCGAGGGTGATCCAACCAGCCTGCCCGGCTATCAGGCCCGTTCCTTTTTTGAAGACGAATCCGGCACGTTGTGGGTCGCTACCTCTGGCGGACTAGGCCGTCTCGATAAGACTAGCGGCCGTTTTTTCACTTACAGGCGCAATCTAAACGACCCCACCCGCTTCGGCGACACAGAGGCTGGGGCTCTCTCTCTGGACACAAAAACAGGTTTGCTCTGGGTCGGTACACCGGGTCAGGGCGTGAGTGCGCTCGATCGCTCGACCGGCCGTTTTACACGATACCAGAACGATCCCAACGATCCTGCCAGTCTAAGCAACAACATCGTTGTGCAAATCTTGCAGGATCGGAAGGGCGATTTGTGGTTTTCCACCTTGCGTGGATTGAACCGCTTCGACCCGAAAACCCACAGATTCATTCGCTATCTGCATGACCCGAGGAATCCTGCAAGTCTAAGCGACGACCTCGTGTGGATGACCCTTGAGGACCGGGCGGGAAACTTCTGGGTCGCGACCAACAACGGCCTCAATCTGATGGATCGCGCCCGCGGAACATTCACCCGCTACCTGCACGATCCCGACGATTCATCCAGCTTGAGCAGCAACGTGATCAATCGCGCTCTGTATGAGGATGTCTCGGGCGCACTGTGGATCGGCACACGATCCACCGGAGTCGACCGGATGACAGGTGTAGCAGAAAGATTCACCACGTATCGTCACAATTCGCACGATGCCAACAGCCTGAGCAATAATGTCGTCTCCGCAATCGCGACTGGTTCCGCGGGTACATTATGGATCGGAACGGAAGCGGGCCTGGACCACTTCGATGGCAAGACCTTCACCCACTTCATGGCCGGTCTCAATGATCCCAGCCGCCTGAGCCCGGGCCCTGGGCGCCTGGTCGCCCTGGACTCTGAAGGAGTCGTATGGACAGCAACCTACGGCGGCGGCCTGGACCGGCTGGATGGGCAGCGCGTAAAGCATTTTCGCCATGATCCAACGGACTTCTACAGCCTGGCGAATAACAACATCAGCACGCTCGTTCCCGACGCCCGGGGGGGGCTCTGGATTGGAGTGCATGGTAACGGGCTCGACTATTTCGACGGGAGGCGCTTCACCCATTTTCCCCCAGACCCGGGGAACCCCGTCGGCCTCCCGGATGCTTACGTTATTCCACTGCTGATCGATCGCAGCGGCAGACTTTGGATTGGCACGACGAATTCGGGACTGGTGAGCTTCGATATGCATACACGGAGGTTCACGACCTTTCTTCTGGACCCGAATCAGCCAGGCGTCCAAGCCGTGAACTGGATAGGGGACGCCTATTCCGATGGCGACAGTATTTGGGTCGCCTCTCCCACCGGGCTCTGGCGTTTCGATCTGAAGACCGAGAGGTTTACCCGCCACTACACCGAAAAAGACGGCCTGGCGAACAATTCCGCTGTGGGCATCGTGGGCGATGAGCAGGGCCATTTGTGGATCAGCACCATCAAGGGTTTGTCCAGATTCGACCCCAAAAGCGATACCTTCCGTAACTACGATGTGTTCGATGGCCTTCCGGGCAATGGGTTCTCTCCCCACTGCCGTGCCATAGCACCCGACGGGCGGCTGTATTTCGGCGGCGAAAATGGGCTGAGCGCCTTCAATCCCAACAAGCTTGCTGATAATCCGATACCGCCGCCAGTAGTGCTCACCGATTTCGAAGTATTCAACAAGCCGGTAAAAATCGGGGGCCGCGATTCGCCGCTTCGGCAAGCCATTAATGTCGCGCCGAGCATTACTCTTCACTATGACCAATCGGTCTTTCGTTTCCAGTTTGCGGCGCTGAATTACACTGCCCCGCAGAAAAACCAGTATGCCTATAAGCTCGATCGGTTTGATCGAGGCTGGCAGTACACGGATGCCACGCGCCGTTTTGCCACCTATACCAATCTTGATCCCGGCGATTACACCTTTCACGTCAAGGCCTCCAACAACGATGGAGTCTGGAATGAGCAGGGGGTTGTGCTCCACATCCGGATTCTGCCGCCCTGGTGGGGTACAACGTGGTTTCGCGTCCTTTGCGCAGTTCTCGTTCTGGCACTCGTGTGGGCAATCTACCAGATCAAGGTCCGGCAATTGCGCCACGACTTCGCGCTGACCTTGGAGGCCCGCGTGCGAGAGCGGTCAAGCATCGCACGGGAGCTTCATGACACGCTGCTTCAGAGTTTCCATGTAGTGCTGCTGCGGCTGCAGATTCTCTCGCAGGTGTTGAAAGAGCGCCCGATGGAGGCCCAACAGACGCTGGACAGAACAATTGACCTGGCCGTCGCGGCGGTCACGGAAGGCCGGGATGCGGTGCAAGGATTACGCGAGTCTACGGTCCAGAGGAACGATCTCGCACAGGCTGTGAATACGCTGGGAGAGGAACTCGCAGCGAACCCCGAAAACGGCCGGTCTGCGGCATTTCGCGTCTCCGTTGAAGGCGAGCCGCGCGATTTGCATCCCATCCTTCGTGATGAGATTTACAGGATTGCTGCCGAAGCGCTGCGGAACGCATTTCGTCACGCCCAGGCGCGGCAGGTCGAGGTTGAAATCCGCTATGACGATGAACAATTCCGATTGCGCGTGCGGGATGATGGTAAAGGTATTGATCCAGCGGTTCTGTCGGGGCAGGGGCGCGAGGGGCATTTTGGCTTGCCCGGCCTACGGGAACGCGGCAAACTGATAGGTGGCAAGCTGGTGATTTGGAGCGAAGTTGGCGCGGGCACCGAAGTGGAACTGCGCATTCCTGCCTCTACTGCCTACGCGACAACGCGGAGAGGTTCCTGGTTTTCACGGGCGTTTACCGGGCATCGGGGCTAGTTCGAATCGGCCCTCATTCTATCGCCAATCTGCTGCTAATCGCCGAGGCGCTCACCGAGCCGTTTGCGCCAGAATCGCGGGTTTCGGGTGGTTTACCGGCCACCCGTCAATTACTCATCGGTAAGCATTCCGCGCGCCTCCGGCGGGGATGATACTGTGCATACTCTCGCGCGGCCGGGAGCAGGATCCGATTGGATTTCAGTGGCGCCGTTCCCGGTAAACTGGAACCATGGTTCATGTCTTCCGGCCCATCCCGGTTGAGCAGCTCAAGCTGCTGGTCTTCGACCTCGACGGCACCCTGATCGACTCGGCGCAGGACCTGTGCAGCAGCGTGAACGCGGCGCTCGAGCAGTTTCATCTGAATCCCCTGCCCGACCCCACGATTGCCGGCTTGGTGGGCAACGGCGCGCCATTGTTGATACGCCGCTCGCTGGCGCTGGCCGGCAACACCACGCTTGAAGCGGTGGACCAGGAGCTCTTCGACAAGAGCTACCAGTTCTTTTTGCAGTATTACCGCGAACACAAGCTCGACTTCACCTACGCCTACGAAGGAGTGCTTGAGGCGCTGAAGGCCCTGCATGAGCTGCATGAAGGGCCGGCAGCGGTGACGCGGAAAATGGCGGTGCTGACCAACAAGCCGGTACGGCCGGCGCGGGGCATCTGCGAGGGGCTGGGCCTGGCGGACTACTTCGTCCATATCTACGGCGGCGACAGCTTCCCGGTGAAAAAGCCCGACCCGATGGGGCTGCGGTCGCTCATGGACGAGGTGGGCGCAAAACCTGAAGAAACCGCCATGATTGGCGACAGCAAGGTGGACGTCGAGACCGCGCGCAACGCCGGGGCGTGGGCGATTGGCTGCCATTTTGGATTCGGTCCTCAAAACCTGATGGAGATCCCTCCCGACATCCTGGTGGACCGGGCCTCGGACTGGACGGCAGCCCTGACACCTGCGAAAATCTCTTTGTAGCCTTTTGAGTGAGCGGCGGCGTAGTTTTGGGTAAAATGGTAGCGTTTTCATTCGAAGTCCGAACAAAGGACCTGAGACGGTTCACTTTAAGGCTGCGCTCGAACGCGCCAGAGCAAGAAAAGAAAAGGCGCGGGATTCTACGGCCAGTGCGTGACTGGGCTCCGGGAAGGTGATATCTCCGGGGAACGGCGTGGCTCTCGCGCAAGGTGAGGGCCGATCAAGTAAATGCTTGACGTACTTTGTCGCACTTTTGCAGCCTGAGGTTCCTGATGCGTTCTCTTGTTTCTGGCCTTGTCCTCATCGTCCTGGCGCCGGTTGTGGCGCTTGCCTGCACAACCGCAACTCCCGCCCTCCCGCAAAGCCCTAGTCTCAGCGGTGTCGTCTCCGCAACCAACGGAGCTGTCATTCCCAACGCGGAGATTGACCTTGTAGATTCGACCGGCGCGACCATCGGCAAATTCCAGTCCGCTGCCGACGGCGCCTTTCAGGTGACCGCTCCTCACCCCGGCTCTTACACACTGGTGGTAAGCGCCAGCGGATTCAAGACCGTTCAAACTGCGGTAAACCTCACCGCTCCAGGCGCGTCCGCAATCTCCACCCAGGCCGCAGTCAAGCTGGCCGCACCCATGCGCATCGTCATGGCGGTGGCGCCTACGGCCACCAACATTGTGGTCAACGCCGAAACAAGCGTGGATCTGACTTCGACCGATGAGAATCGCGACTCTTCGGTGATGACCGCGAGCGACTTGAAGTCTCTGCCCATCTTCGACAACGATTTTGTGGGCGCCATGGGCGCGTTTCTCGACTCCGACGTTGCAGCCACCGGCGGCAGCGGCCTGATGGTGGATGGCGTCGAGGCCAACCGCGTAACTGTCTCTGCCTCTGCCGTGCAGGAGGTTCAGATCAACCAGGATCCATACTCCGCCCGCTACTACTATCCCGGCCGCGGCCAGATGGAGATCATCACCAAGTCGGCCGCCGATGCCTATCATGGCGAGTTCAACTTTTACTTTCGCGACTCGGCGTTGAACGCGCAAAACGCGCTGGCGCCGTCGAAGCCTTTCGAGCAGCGCCGCATCTATGAGGGCAGTACGTCAGGCCCCATTCCCCATTGGAAGAACTCTGGTTTCCTGGCCTCGTTCAACCGCGCTGAGGAAGACCTGAATTCGGTGATCAGCGCAAGTATCGTACCCACGGCTTCGAATCCATCCGGCTCATTCAACGCCAATGTCCCCGCGCCCACGCGCGACACCGAGTTCAGTGTGCGCGTTGCGCATCAGTTCGGCAACAACTCAACTTACGCGCAATATAGCTACCAGGATTGGACCGGTCAGAACCAGGGCGTTGGAGGCCAGACGCTGGCCGCGGCCGGCTACAACAGCCGGTACCGCGAAGACGACTTCGTGGTCCATGCTGACTCGGCGCTTTCGGCCACCACTCTCAACCAGATTTCGCTGGTTGCCGAACACGATGACAGCCGCAACCGGAACGTTGCTGAGGCGCCGCGCATAAGCCTGCCTGGGTATTTCCTTTCCGGCTCTGCGCAGAATGACTCCTACGGAACGGAATACAACGCGCGGCTCTCAGACATCGTGACCTGGACCCATGGGCGCAACCTGGTGAAGTTCGGCATCGGCATCCCTCACATGGGCCGCCGCGCCTTCGACGACGAGACCAACGAACTGGGCAGCTACACCTTCGGTCCAACTCTTGCCGCCGACGGAGTGACCGTCCTCAAGACTTCGCTGCAGAATTACGCCGCCAATCTGCCCTCGGCCTACTCGTTGAATACCGGAGATACGCACTTCATCTACCACCAGCAGGAAGTGGGCGCCTTTGTTCAGGATCAGATCAAGATCGGCAGCCGATTTGCGATCAATCCCGGCCTGCGCTACGACTGGCAGAACTTTCTTGCCTCGCGCCGGCTTAGATTTTCACCGCGACTCTCGTTCGCGTGGGTTGTCGATCCCCACTCCAAGACGATTGTGCGCGGCGGCGGCGGCATTTATTACGACCGGTTTGGCGGCGGTCCGCTGCTCGATCTCGAACGTTACCAGAATGCGCGCCGGCGCTCCATTGTGCTCTCGCTCAATCCGGCGTCGCTGCCGCAAACCGGTTGCGTACCGATCACCGATTGCGTGACCGTCACGGCTCAGCCGCCCAATATCGTCGAGCTGGAGCCGAACGCCAAAACTCCCTACCAGATTCACTTTGGCCTCTCGATCGAGCGCCAACTGGGCGAAAAGGCCACCGGGACCATCAGCGTCTACTCCATGCGCGGCATCGACGTGTTCCGCTCGGTCGATATGAATGCGCCCACGCCCCAATCCGGCTATACCGTTCGCCCGAATTCCGCCTACGGGCGCATCCGCCAGATGCAACCCGCCGGATACTATGCCGGCAGCGGATTTGACATCTCGTACCGGGGCCGCTGGAACAAGTACTTTACCGGCTTTGGCCGCTATACCTGGTCGCATTATGAAGCCAATACCGGCGGCCTGTGGTGGTATCCGCAGAACCAGTACGACCCGGGCGACGAGTGGTCCAATTCAAACTGGGACCGCCGGCAGCGCGTGAGCATGTACGCGATCTTCAACCAGAAAAGCCTGCTGAACCTGGCCGCGGGCATCTTTGCCAACACCGGCGCGCCGTGGACCGTCCTCACCGGGACCGATCCCTACGGCGACGGCCTGTTTAATGCCCGGCCCGAGGGCATGGGCCGCAATACCGAGACCGGCCCCGGTTACGTCGACCTGGACTTGCGCTGGGGCCATGACTTCGCCATAACCGCGAACAAGGCCGACGAGGCCCCGCGCCTTGGTTTCTCGGCCAGCGCCTATAACGTCGTGAACCACGTCAACGGCCAGGGAATTGACACGATTGAAACCTCGAGTTCTTTCGGCGAGATCACCAGCGTGGCCCCGCCGCGCCGCATCCAACTGGCCATGCGGTTCCAGTTCTGACGCACCCAGGGGTTCCCCGCCGAAAAAATCTCGCCGGCGGGGAACCAGTCCCCATCCCGGCGCGTATAGTGATTGCAATGCCGGGGAAATCGACTATCTTTGCCGCTCTTTTGATCGCTGCTGCGACCCTCGCGGCCGGCTCAGCGGCTGCGCGCGCCGACGACGACGCCGTTACGTTCTTCGGCAACATTGAGGTCACGCCCGATACGCCCATCCACGACGCGGTCTGCTTCTTTTGCAGCGTTCGCGTCGAAGGCACAGTCAAGCACGACATGGTTGTCTTCTTCGGCAACGTTCGCCTCAAAGGGCAGGTCGGACACGACGCGGTGAGCTTCTTCAGCGATGTCCACGCCGCCGACAACTCCTCGATCGGCCACGATTTCGTGAGTTTCTTCACGGATACCCACCTGGGTGAGAACGTGAGCGTCGGCCATGATTTCGTCTCGATGCTGGGCGCCGTCCACGCCCCTGAGTCGGTAATCGTGCACCATGACCGCGTTGTGTTCCCGGGCTTGGTCATTTCCATTCCGGGAATCGTCATCATCGCCATCATCTTCGTGATTATCTCCGAGCGCCGTTACCATCGCCGACGGATGATGATGCAGGGCTACCCGTTCCCGCCGGGGCCGTAGGCGATTGTGGGCCGCTCCGGCCCACTTGGAGTTCTTCTGATTAAGATCGATTTTCAGGCCTGACCGGCATCCGCCGGCCAGGCCGTTTTAATGCGCGCGCCCGAATTGTCTCGAACAAGTTCAAAAATATTCTTGACATGCGCGGCGAACCGGCCTATCTTTTATTTGAACGCGTTCAACTTTCGATTCAAAGGAGACCGACAATGCTTTTGGGAACGTACTATGCGATTTATCTTGGCTGTTGCGCAACTCTGATCGCTTTGCTGGGATACATCTTTCATCGTTCGGGCGCGGTGTTTTTGAACAACGCATTTGCCGGCAACCATACGCTTGCGCGCGCAGTGGGAACGTTGCTGGATGCGGGGTTTTACCTGCTAAGCCTGGGGTATGTCGGCCTCAGCTGCGTGCCGGATTGGGAGATCAATGACCATGCCACCCTGGCAAAAAGCGTCATCGGCAAGATCGGCGGACTGCTTATTCTGATGGGCGTTGGCCACACTTTCAACATGCTGCTGCTTGCGCTCTTCCGCCAACGCTCGGCGCGACAATACTCTCAAGGAGCCTGATATGGTTCGCCAGACCCCCAAATCCGAAGAAACCCGCGCGCGGATTCTTGGCGCGGCGCTTCAGGTCTTCCGCGAGCGGGGATTTGAGGCTGCAACCATGCGCGAGATTGCGGCTGCTGCACAGATGGCCGTGGGCGCGGCTTATTACCACTTCGACTCGAAGGATGCGCTGGTGATGGCGTATTACGAGCGGGCGCAAAACGAGCTGGCTCCGCTACTCGATGCGCAGCTCGCCTCGAGCCGGACGCTGGAGCAGAGATTGCGCGGCATCATCGGGCAGAAGCTCGACTACTTTGAGCCCGACCGCAAACTGGTGGGCGCGCTCACCGCGCATATCGATCCGGCCCATCCGCTCTCGCCTTTCAGTGCGGCCACGGCGCCCATCCGCGACCGCGACATTGCCTTTTTTGCCCGCGCCGTCGACGACTCCGGCCTTAAGCTGCCAAAGTCGATTCAGCCCCATCTTCCGCGCCTGCTCTGGCTCTACCAGATGGGCATCTTTCTTTTCTGGGTGTACGATCGCTCTTTGAACCAGTCGCGCACGCAACTGTTGCTCGATAAAACTCTGGCCATTGTGCTCCTCGGCTTGAAGCTTGCCCAATTGCCGGTTCTGCGCCCGCTCTTTCGCCCCGCCGGAGAACTCCTCGAGACCTTTTTCGGAGAAGCCTGACCATGGAGACCCGTCCTTTGCGCGTTGTAATTCCCGGCGGGAGCGGCCAGGTGGGCAGCATGTTGGCCGGTTACTTTCAAGAGCGCGGCCATCACGTCACCGTACTCACGCGCGGGCCCTACACGGCCACCTGGCAGACAGTGCATTGGGACGGCGTCAATCCCGGTGAGTGGGTGGAGACGTTGGAGGGCGCCGACGTCGTGATTCATCTCTCGGGGCGCAGCGTGAATTGCCGGGCGACCACCCGCAACAAGCGCGCACTGTACGACTCGCGCATCGGGCCGACCCGGCTGCTGGGCCGCGTGATCGCCGGAATGGCGAACCCGCCGCGGCTGTGGATGAATGCCTCGACGGCGACGATCTACCGGCACGCACCCCAGGGAACGGAATTCGACCGCGCGATGGACGAGGCGACTGGCGAGATCGGCGGCGGCGAGATGATTTCGAAGCGGCGGCGCGCGCCGGCGAAGTGGAACTGGACTGTCGATCTCGTGAAGAATTGGGAAGCGGCGCTGTATGAATCGGCAACCCCGAATACGCGGCGCATCGCCATGCGGACGTCGCTTGTCTTCAGTCCCGCGCCGGGCAACATCTTTGCGGTGCTGTCGAACCTGGTGCGATTAGGACTTGGCGGCATGCAGGGCAACGGGCGCCAATATGTTTCATGGATGCACGAGACGGACTACGCGCGCGCGGTCGAGTTTCTGATCGAACACGAAGAGTTGGAGGGGCCGGTAAATCTGGCCGCGCCTAATCCGATTCCCAACCGCGAGTTCATGGCCGCGCTGCGCGATGCCTGGGATATGCCGAACGGTTTGCCGGCGCCCGCGCCGCTGATTGCGCTGGGCGCAGTTTTTCTGCGCACCGAACCGGAACTGGTGTTGAAGAGCCGGCGCGTGATTCCGGGCCGGCTGCTGGACGCGGGATTCGAATTTGACTTTCCCGAGTGGTCCGAAGCAGCGACGGATCTGGTGCGGCAGTGGCGGGCAAGGGAGTAGAGCCCGCCGATCCTGACCCCTGATCCCTGTTCCCTATTCCCTGCCTTCTTCACTTCGGGGTAATATTCGTGACCGGCAGGTCCCAGTGGCCGAGCAGGATCTCGAATCTTCGCTGCTCCTCGCGCTTATAGGTCTCCTGATCGGGCCATAGCTGCCTGATGAAGGCCTCTTCGTCGGGATTTGAAGTGGTGGCGACGGTCGAGTCCTTGTAGGTGATGGTCACGCGGTAGTCCCAGCGGCCGTCTTCAGTGGTGTGGTAGGCGGGCGACTCGATCTTGAGCAAGGTGATGCGGCCGGTTGACTCGATCTTCTTGAGCAGCGGCCAGTGGTTCTTGAGGAAGAGGTTGAGGAACTCCTGCTGATGGCCCCACTGGCACTTGTAGTAGTACTCGATGGTGTAGGGCTGGCCTACGGAGGTTTGGGGCGGCGCGCCCTGGGCATGAAGCGGGGTGGTAAGCGGCGCGGCAAAGACCAGTGCGAGTGTTACGAGAAGAATCCTGCGCATGATGCCTCCATCATTTGAGAGATAGAAGCATTGTAGCGTCGAGGGTGCGGATTTGTTCAGTGTTTATGCCGGTTTGGCAGGGGCGACGAGGCTCCGGGGTTGGCGAAGAGCGCGATATCCAAATATCGCAATCACCGCTTCTCTCCCAACCTTTGGCGGTTTTCTTCATAACCAGAGTCGCACCGCGGCCGCAAAGCCTTCCGCAGACAAAGCTGAACGACACGATAGCGTGGGTGTGACTCTTGTCGAACCGGATCTCGCCGAGCGTAAACAGGCCGTGTGCGAAGCCGTTTTCGACAGCGCTGTCGACTGCCCCCCCGTTGCGGATAGTGTTGTCAGGGTCGTTCTTCTTTACCTCGTTCAGGCCGCTGTCCGGATCAATGAGGCGAAATCTTCCCGGCGCAATTTGCTCAGCATCCTCGGGCCGGAGGTGATGAACTGCCGCAGGTGCAGGCTCGAGATCGAGTCCTTTCTCGCAGTCCTTATCCTCCGACGAATCCATTCCACCGGGAGGGTCGGTTTGGTCAGCAAGGTTCACCTTGCGTTTGTCTTTGCCCATCCATTGCGAGATGACCGCGTGATAGATGGCAAGTTGCTCAGTGGTGAGCGGCTCGGGGCTGATGATCGGCTTCGGTTCGTTTTGCGCGGCTGCGACGGCCGCGGTGAGAAAAAACGCTATGCATGTCTTGAGCGAGGTGGCCCTCAGGTCCATTGCTGTCTCCGGTATTCGGCTGTTCTGAAGTATTTGACACCGGAGGGGCGGAAACCGGGCACTGCGCGCAACCCGCAAAGCTTCAGCCCGCCTGGTATGGCCGGATGTTGGTGGGCAGCCAGGCGGCGAAGTCAGGCTCGGTCATTGAGCCGTCGGCGACGGCGAGCATCACCGTCACTGTGTCAATGTCGGATGCCGAAAGCTCATAGCCGTTCAGAGGCAGAAACACGCCGGCCGCCACAGTGAGCGCAGTTCGTTTGTTGCCATCGAGGAAAGGATGATTACGGGCAATACCGAAGGCATAGGCTGCGGCAAGGTCGGCGATATCCGGGTTGCCGTAAGCAGCGAGGTTTTGCGGTCGGGCGAGCGCCGACAGCAGTAGAGAGTCGT
>Ga0326727_10013423_pt1 | contig 18250 bp, 12 predicted proteins | sample MB2enrmetagenome_FD_207643 | JGI IMG/M metagenome (GOLD analysis project Ga0326727, IMG submission 207643) | Lab enriched peat soil microbial communities from McLean, Ithaca, NY, United States - MB29MY | ecosystem: Environmental > Terrestrial > Soil > Wetlands > Peat | place: USA: New York...
TCCAACTGTCGCTTTTGAGATTCGTCGATCATCAGAGGAGCGGCGCGTGTGAACATGCGCCGATTAGATCACAACGGTGTCAAATTATAAAGAATAAAGTGGGACGGGACACTAACGACAATTGTTGTGCCGTCGTTGACAATGCATAAGCAGGGTGTTATGTTGCGCAGTAGTGAACCGAGCATCTCCACAGCCACACATGGAGATGCCCGGACATGCGGGATTACAAAGCGGAGGAAGTAGGCCCACATTGCTTGTGCGCCGAACTTCCTGCCCCCAGAGGTGCGCCAAGTCCTCGCTTTCACGAGACCTTCTCTCGCTCGAAACCCAGCGGGTGCTTGTGGGTTGCTGTGTTTCCGCGCCGGGCCGAAGGAGGACCGGCCGATCTGAGGCGCAAAGATAGTGGAAGCGTTGCATTGTGCGAGCGTGGAATACGGCGGCACGCCTGACCTGTGCAGCGGGGCTGAACAGGCCAAAGACAAACCTAACTTGCGGAGCGCGCTCCCTCCTCCTCACACTGTTGACGGATTACCGCGTCTTCCCAACTACAGCCTCTGAAGTGCTCGTTACAGGGAACTAGGACGTAACAGAAAGAACTATTACGTTGTCGCAAAAGTGGGTATCTCCTTGCCACTTGTGTATTAGAGGATCGATTCAAGGCTCGAGCCAGCGGCGGAGTATCTAGCGATGTCCGAAGAAGAGGCCACCCAACAGGTCAGTTCGCTATATGAGTCGTGGTACGCGATAGTCTTCCGTTACGCCGCGCGGCTAGCAGGCCGTGTGGATATCGCTGAAGAGGTTGTGCAGGAGGCATTTATTCAGCTCTATCAGGGGTTGGTGGCGGGTAAACAGATTAGGAACCCCCGAGCATGGACGTTTTGCGTGGTCCGCCGGCAAGTGGGTCGACGACTGGGTCATTTTCGACGTGATAGGGACCGCTACGTACCTCTGGAGACACTCGACATCCTTCCCGCTGGCCATGTCGGGCCCTATGAACTTGAATCGGAGGCGGAGCGAATCCAGACGTACTTCTCGGTTCTGGCTCGACGTGAAGAGGAAGTGATCTTGCTGCGATTGGCGGGCATGAGGTACCGGGAGATCGCCGATGAGTTAGGGATCACCATCAGTTCGGTGAACACTTTGCTGGTTCGTGCGCTACGAAAGCTGAAGATAGCAATCAAGTTAGATGAGTTGACGGATTCTTCCTCCCATGAAACTGCGGATCGAACCCCGAAGACACTGCAGTGACGAGCAGTTGCTCGCCTGGTTAGACGGAGAGCTGCAACCGACCGCCGCCCGGTGGGTCCAGAGCCACCTCAAGATCTGCTGGGAGTGTCGAGCCAGGTTACAGGATATCGACGGGCAAGTGAGTCTTGTCGTCGAGACGCTTATAGAGACAAGGCACCTTGAAATGGACCGGGCTGCAAGGGCTAAGGCAGTGTTCCTGGCGTGGCGGCGATACACGCCGGCCCCCCCCCGGAATCCGGTTTCCACAGAGTAGCCAAGTCAGTCCTTCAGGTTGCAGCGCTGCTGACGGGGGTTGGGGCGATTTTCCTGTTCGTTCTACTTGGCTCGATTCTCCGGCAAGAAGCGACTCCCAAGCCCAGTGAAGTCGTGGCAGGCTGCAAGAACTCCGAGTCCAGCTTTGCCCAGCAGTCAATTCACCAGACATTTCGAGTCGAAATGGAGCAACTGAAGCCCGCCTACGATGAACGCACCAGCGAACTCCAGGTCTGGTCTGAAGGTGGTGGTGAGCGGTTTGCCTCGCGCTGGAGGGATGGGGACGGAAAGCTGCAGTACGCCCTCTGGCATGCTGCGACGGATGGTGCTTACGAGTACGATCCAATCAAAGCGCCTCAGGCGCTCAGGCGGTCCAGGGAAGATGCCAATGGAATCACCCTTGTGGAGTTATCCAGCGACGGGGTGGATCTTGAAAACCTCGAGTCAGGTTTTTTGAAATGGTTGGAACGGCGCCGTTGGCAACCTGTCAGCCTGGCGTCGGACTTTTCGCGGTTCGTGGACAAAGAGGGTGCGACCGTGGAGGCTGAGCGCACCACCATGAGCGGTCGGCCTGTTTTCCGGCTTAGGGCGAGGCGCGCTATGGACAGGCTTGTCGCGACGATGACCCTCGAAGTTGATGCGCACAGCTACCAGCCTCTGGCGCTCAAGGCTCGGCTCGAAACGCCCGAGCGGGGAGCGGAATTGCGTTTAGTCGTGGAGAGTGTAAACGTTCGGCCAGTCGCATGTTTCAGCGCAGCCGTTTTCACTCCCGACGTGCCCGTTTTCGAAACCGGCAAGAAAGCGGACCGGTCACTTGATGCGCTTTCAGCCAAGAGCCAAAACTCGCTTCGAAGCGAAGGCGACCTCGTTAGCGAGGAAATCAAGATCCAATATGCACTCCATCGTGTACGGGCATGCCTGGGAGAAGCGATCTGGGTGCAGCGGGACTCCGGCCAGAATCTGATTGTGGAAGGTGTGGTTGAAACGCCAGGACGGAAAGCGCAGTTGCTCGCAGCGCTCGCCCCGTTCCTGGGCTCCTCCTGGCTGAGGACCAACATCGAGGCGGTAGAGGAAGCCGACGCAGCCCAGGGGGCGTCTACACAAATCCCCACCGAGGCTGAAGCGGATAGGAACGCGGCCGCACTGTTTCGTGCACGTGAAGCTCGCGCCATCGAGCTCCGTGGCGGGCGATCTCCTATCCAGGAGCAGTTAGAGCGGTATTTCGCCCAACTACAGGGCGAAGCATCCGAGGGAGGACAAGAGGATAAACTGACGAGTGTTCGCCGGGCCACCGTGGAGCTTTCGAACAAGTCAGTCGATCTCTCCAACGCTGCCTTGCAGGAAGCATGGGCGCTGCGTCGATTGGCCGAAGCATACCCCCGGGCCAAAGCAAAGGGGCTCAGCCCCGAAGCCCAGTGGTTGTTGGAAGCGATGGTGCGGGACCATCTGGCTGAGCTGATGACGCAGATCAAACAATTTCATAGCCTGCTGGTCCCTGTCTTGTCATCCGCCCTACCTGCGAAGACCGACTCCGTAACCGGACCGCAAATGGACGTCGAAAGTCCACCAGCCTCCGCGGATTCGAGCTGGCCTGCTGAAGCACTCCGTCTATTTAGAACGGTGAACCATATGGATCAGATCACAGGTTATTTGTTCGGGGGTTCCAGCCTGTTTGCGAACCCGGATGAAGCTACGGAAGAGCTCCTGGACGATTTCAGCCGTGTGGATGGCGAATTCCAGCAGACTGAAGCGCAAGCGCTGCGGGATTTTTCAGATATATCCGACGCACCTGCTGCCGAACGAGTTGGCAAACGGCTTTGAGACGGCCTGCGCGAAGGAGCTCCCGAAGGCGTTCAGGCCCGTGGAGTGGTTGACGCCGAGCGAGTTGGATCTCAGATCGTAGTGCTCGACAGGTAAGGAACGCATGCTCTGAGGTGGGGTCATGCCAGGAGCTAAGAGCCCACCGACGTATCTCGAGAGGAGGTTTTCCATGAGGTATAGCAACGTTGCCAAGGAGATGGCCGGCGTGTTCGTTGTGCTGACCTTTAGTAGTTTGAGCTTATGGGCACAGTTCACCAGCGGGATCGAGGGCACGGTGAGCGACCCTAGCGGCGCCGTTGTGCCCAACGCCAACGTGACTCTAATGAATCTGGAGACCGGTATCACCCGAACGGCTCAGGCGGGCGCGGCGGGTTACTATCGCCTTACTTCTCTCCCGGCGGCCGTTTTCAAGATTACGGTCACGGCCTCAGGTTTCAAAACCATGGTGCGGGAGGACGTTCGGACCGAGGTCGCCGAAATCAAAACAGTTAACATCACGCTGGAATTGGGGGCGGCCAACACCGTGGTAACGGTGACCGGCACACCTCCGCCGGTGGAGCTCTCCGAAGGGCGCGTATCGGGTGTTATCGAGGAGTCCAAGGTCCACGAAATGCCGCTCGTGGGGCGCAATTTCTATACGCTGGTCGTTTTGACACCCGGCATTACCGGCCTGCCCAGCGGTGGAGGGCAAGCTTACGCCCAAGCCACGGCCGACATTTTCAACAACGAGTACGGGGTCAACATGAACGCCGGGGGCCAGCGCTCCGAATCCAACAACTTCTTGATCGACTCCAGCTCGGTAACTTCGGGCCCGCGGGGCGGAGTGGCAAATGTTAATCCTAATGCTGAATCAGTCCAGGAGCTACGCGTCCTGGTGAACAACTTTTCGGCGGAGTATGGGCGCAATGCGGCGGCTGTTGTCGATGTGGTAACGAAACAGGGGACTAACAAGTTCCATGGCAGTGCCAGTTGGTTCCATACCGACAACGTGCTGCAATCGCGGAACATCTTCCAGGACCAAGGGCCGGTCTTCCGCCGCAACGAAGCCGCCTGGAGCTTGGGCGGCCCCATTTGGAAGGATCACACCTTCTTCTTCGGCTCCATGGACATTCTGCGCTCCGGGGTTGGCTCCGGCTACGCGGCGCCGGTGGCAACCCAGGATTTTGCGCACTTCCTGGACCAGGTCCATCCCAACTACATTTCGACCTATCTGCTCGACACGTTCAAGCCCTCGATCGTACCGAACCGCAGTTTTATAACTGCCGGGGACCAGCAGGGAGTGGCCTGCGATTCCAGCAATCCCGCGGCTCCCATCTCCACCCCGATTGGCCCTGTCCCCTGCAACCTGAAACTCACGGGAGTTGGGGACATGGCGGTCACCTCGCCGCGCAACGGGCTCCAGTGGAACGTTCGCCTCGACCATATGTTCAACAACTCTCGGGACAGGCTGTACGGGAGCGCCATTCGTACCACCCTGCAGCTCCCGAATACGAACATCTATCCCGACTTCAACGTCATCCAACCCCTGCACTCTCTCTACCTCAACCTAAATGAGACGCACACCTTCTCAGCAAATTTCCTGAACGAGATGGCGTTCGGCTACACCCGGCCCTCTGGCTCCTCCCCCCAGGCGCATCCGCGCATCCCGGAAGTTGATGTGCCAGGGATGAGCAGCATCGGCATCTGGTCGGGCGGATTTTACGTCCAGAACAACTTCGAATGGCGGGATGTTGCCTCCTTCAACCGCGGATCCCACAGCTTCAAGGCGGGATTCATCTTACAGCGGGCGGAGGACAATGCGGACGAAACTCAGGGGTTTTACAGTCGCGACTTCGGCTTCAACACAATCTGGGATTTCGCTAACGACCAACCCGCCACTGAGGGGCCAATCATCTTCGATCCCCGCACCGGCAAGGACGTCCAGGACTATTCGGGCAACCGGCAGCACACCTATGGCCTCTTCTTCCAGGACGATTGGAAGTTAAGACCGAACTTGAGCGTCGGCCTTGGCCTGCGGTGGGAATCCTTCGGACGGATTACCGAACGGAACAACCACTTGACGAACATCGTCTTCCAGGGTGGAGACAATTTCATTCAGCGGATTGCCAACGCCAAAGTGGATGTCGTCCCCTATCTCTGGAATGGCGACTACGACAACTTCGGGCCCCGCTTGGGTTTCGCCTGGGACCCAACCAAGAAGGGCAAGGTCTCGGTACGCGGGGGGATGGGGACATTCTATGATCGGCCTTCGAATCAGATTTACACCAACGGCCGCAGCAATCCGCCTATCGTTGCGGTGACCAGCGCAAGTATCTATACGCCCCCCATTCTCCCCGTCTTCGGACTGGCGCAATCCGACACGTTCCCGTACGGGTGGCCGCCGGTCCCAGGGCTGGGGCCTGGACTCGACGCCAAGAACGGATTGATAAACGGCAAGGTCGGTCTCGAGACCAGCGACCCAAACCTTCGAACCCAGTATTCTGAGAATTGGTTTTTCGGAATTCAATACTCTTTCGCCAACAATTGGCTCCTGGAAGGCAACTACATCGGAACCGCCGGGCATAAGATTTACGGTGTCTTCAACGTGGACCGATTCGCGGGGGACTTGGTGAAGAACAAGGGTGTCATCACCGGGTTCAACAGTAGCTTCGGTTCGATCGACTATGCCCAGAGCCTGTTTAACTCGATTTATAACGGCGGTAACGTCTCCATCAAGAAACGCTTCGGCCGGGGTCTCGATTTCCAGGCAGCCTACACGTTCGGCAAAGCCATCGATGACGCGAGCACGTTCGGCCCCGGCCTGGCCGTGCTCGACGCGGCCCACCTGCAATTGGAACGAGGCTTGGCTGACTTCGATGTCCGCCAGAAGATTGCGTTGAGCCTGCTGTGGCAACTGCCCGCGCGGAAGACCGGCTCCGCGGCGCTCAACAAGTTCCTGAGTGGGTGGGAAGTGGGAGACATCACCATCCTGCAAGCTGGGCTGCCCTTCAGTGTCCGCTGCTCCCTGGGGTTCATTCCTATTTTCGACAACGCAGGTAATGTCATCGGCAATTCCGGCTGCGATTATAATGCCGACGGCAACGCCTGGGACGCTCCCAACGCGCCCTCCTGGGGTAACTTCAAGAATGGACTTTCCCGGTCTGACTTCATCCGCGGGATCTTCACGCCGGCCGACTTTCCCGCCCCCGGGCTGGGCATGGACGGAACCCTGGGACGGAACACTTTCCGCGGCCCAAACTTCGAGAACACGGATCTTTCCATCTCGAAAACCACCAAGGTCCCGTGGTTCGTCGGGAGAGAAGGCGCGAACCTGCAGTTTCGGGCGGAGTTCTTCAATATCTTCAACCGCGTGAACATGTCCGGCGTAAACAGTGACTTGGCCAACCCGGGACAATTCGGGACGTCGTCCAACACCTTTCCCGCCCGGAACATTCAATTTGGATTAAGGCTCTCGTTCTGACTCGACACCGCTGGACAGGTCCCGGCGCGTTCTCCCCCGGGGTCTGTCCCTGCTTTGACTATCACTGGGAGCCTCGGGGTCGGGAGTGCCGTTGTCGAGGAGCGCGGGTTTCGGTCTGCCCCGGCTTGCACTGTTGTGGGGCCTGGAACAAGACTCCGGAGCGAAGACAACCCTCGCCGCGATGGCAAATCGGCCGTGAGGCACGCTGGAAGGTAGAATGTCTTACCCAACACCCAGGGCCGTCGTTCTAGTATTGCTGGCTCACACCTATGCCCTAGCAGTCGCTGCCGGACAGTGCGGGCCCACCCCTTACGATTGCGCCCTTTACTATGTCCAGCATCAGGAATACAAGACCGCCATCAACACGCTGCGCGAGGTCCTGAAGGAGGAACCGCGCAACCTAAAGGCATTGAACTTGCTTGGCATCGCGCTTACCCAGACGGGGCAGAGCCAGGATGCAAATGGCTGCTTCCAGGAGGCCCTTAGGCTTGATCCGGGCTTCTCGCCAGCACTCAAGAATCTGGCCATCAACGAGTTCACGCTGAAGCAATTCGACGCCTCGAAGGCTCACTTCGAAGAACTCCTGAAACACACCCCAGGTGACGAGGTCGCCCACCTTTCCCTGGCAGAGATCGATTACGGGCGAGGGCAGTGCAGCGCCGCGCTCGCGCACTATGAGATTAGCCGGAAGCGCGTGGTGAGCAGCCCTGACCTCATCATCCACTACTCCCGATGCGTGCTCCAGGAGGGCGGCAAGCAGCAAGCTCTGACCATGCTCGCCCTGTTGCCCCAGGGTGATGCCCAAGAGCAGTTCCAGGCCGGACTGATGCTGGCTGGGGCGGGCGTGTTTGCTGCTGCTGCCCAACACTTTGAGTTGGCTCGCCATGACTATCCCGATCCCTACCAGGCTGCTTTCAACGCCGCCCTGGCGTACGTGAAGGCGGGAGAAAGTAAGGAAGCCATCCGCGTGGCGGATGAGGTGTTTGCACAGGGGATTCGCCGGGCCGAACTCTACAACCTGGTCTCGCAGGCTTATGTAAAGCAAGGCAAGGTCAAGGAGGCTTACGACGCCCTCCGTACCGCCACGGAGATTGATCCCCACGACGAAAGCAACTACCTCGATTTTGGGTTGCTCTGCCTCGACTACTCGAACTACGACTTGGGTGTGGAAATCACAGATATTGGTTTGAGCTTCCTCCCCGACTCTGACCGCTTGTATCTTCAGCGCGGCTTGATGAAGGCCATGAAGAGGCAACTGGGTGAAGCCGCCCAGGACTTTGAGCGGTCTTCGAAACTGGCTCCCGACAAGACGCTCCCTTACGTGGCGCGGGCCATCATCTTGATCCAATCCGGACACAGCCAGGAAGCCGTCAACTTGCTGCGCCAGCGCGCCCAGCGGAGCCCCCGGGATTTCCTCATCCACTACGTCTTGGGCGAAGCGCTCCTTTGGTCGGGCCCCGAGGTGGGCAGCGCCATCGAGCAAGAGGCCTTGCAGGCATTCCAAACGTCCATCCAGCTTAACCCTGATTTCTCCCACGCGCGCGCCCAGCTCGGCAAAATGCTCCTCAAAAGGGGTGAGGTTGAGCCGGCGATTGCGCAACTTGAGAAGGCGAGAGAGCTTGACCCCAGCGACCCAACACCCGTCTACCAACTGGCCTTGGCCTACAGGAAGAAAGGTGACAAGCTCAAGGCGCAAGAATTCGAGGCTCGCGTGGGACAGCTCCACGCGCAGAAGATGGAGGACGAGGTTCGCGCCACCCTGAAACGAATTGCCAAGGTTGGATCACCTTGACTCAGGAGCTTCACTGACCCGGGAAATGTTGATCGGCGCGCCAGGCATCCAAACCCTGGTGGCCATAAGATTGCCCCAAACTAAGCAGCCTGCGCAAGACGGTCTCTGGAAGGGAGGGTGCAAATATGAATCGACGCAAGTTCTTGACGGCAGGTGGCGCGATGCTCGCCAGCTCGGCGGCAGGAGTTTCCTCATGGAGGGTGGGGTCTTCTCTGGCGGCCCAGGCTTCGGACGATTCCGCGCGCGTGAGCGTGGTTCAGACTCCACCCACGGCGGGAGGCAACCATTACTACGTCGGCAATCGCGCCCCGCTGTCGCCGAGCCCGCTGCTGAAGCTCCCCCTCGGGGCGATCGAACCGCGCGGTTGGCTGCGCCAGCAACTGCTCTACATGGTTAGCGGGATGACCGGCCAACTTGCCAACTTCAGCAACTACCTGCACCCGGTCAGCGGCTGGATGACCATGGGAGCGGAGGATGTGGGCTGGGAAGAGATGCCCTATTGGCTTCGGGGTTACGGGGACCTGGGATATGTGCTGGCTGACCGGAAGGTCGCCACAGAAGCGCGGCGTTGGCTCGACGCCGCCCTGAACAGCCAGCGGCCGGACGGCTACTTTGGCCCGCCTCTCAACAAGAAGAATAATGATCTGTGGCCAAATATGCTTATGCTTAATGCCTTTCAATCGTTGCACGAGTGGAGCGATGACAAGCGCGTGCTCGAATTGATGTCCCACTACTTCCGTTATGAGTTGAGCCTTCCCCGCGAGAAGCTGTTGCCCGGAAGTTGGCAGAAATTCCGGGGCGGTGACAACTTGGCCAGCGTCTATTGGCTTTACAACCGCACGGGCGAGTCGTGGCTGCTCGACCTCGCTAAGCGCCTTCATGAACGAACTTCTGATTGGACTTCCGGATTGCCCACCCCGCACGGGGTAAACATCGCACAAGGATTTCGTGAGCCGGCCACCTACTACCAGCAGTCCCATGATCGGAAGTTCCTGGAGGCCACCGAACGGGATTACAGGCTGGTCAGGGACGAATACGGACAAGTGCCCGGCGGGCTGTACGCTGCCGACGAGAACTGCCGCAAGGGGCATACCGGGGCGGCGCAGGGGTCCGAGACCTGCGCCATAGTGGAATTCATGCACAGTGCTGAAATGCTATTGAAGATAACAGGTGATCCTCTCTGGGCGGACCGATGTGAAGACGTGGCTTTCAATATGCTTCCGGCAGCCTGCACACCTGACCTTAAGGGCCTGCACTACCTGACCGCGCCAAATCTTGCCCAGTGTGATCCGACCTTTACGCATGTCTTTGAGAATGTGGGCTACATGTTGCCTTTCTCGCCGCGCGAAATTTACCGCTGCTGCCAGCACAACTTCAGCTTTGGCTGGCCGTACTACGCCGAGCATTTGTGGATGGCCACGCCGGGCAATGGCTTGGCAGCCTTGTTCTATGCGCCGTGTACGGTTACGGCTCAAGCCGGTTCGGGTGCCAGGGTGACGATCCAAGAAGAAACGGATTATCCATTCGGCGGGACCGTGGAATTCAAACTCACAGCCTCTGACCCCGTGCAGTTCCCACTTCTTCTGCGCATTCCTGGTTGGTGTGAGAAAGCGGCGGTGGAAATCAATGGGCGTTCATTTCCTGCGGAGGCTTCGCCGGCCAGTTACGTCGTTCTGGAACGAGCCTGGAAGGACGGCGACCGCGTGGCGCTCCATCTCCCGGCGAACATCACTCTAACCACCTGGGCCAGACAGTCGGGGGGAATCTCGGTCAAGCGGGGCCCGCTTTCTTTTTCGGCGAAGATCGGCCAGCGTTGGGAGAGAATCGGAGGCACCGAGGAGTGGCCGGAATTGGCGGTTTATCCCACCACCCCCTGGAACGTCGCGCTGACGGTGGATCGGGCCGCCCCGGCCACATCGTTCAGGGTTGAGCAGAAACCACTCCGGCCAGGGCAGCCGTTCGATCAGGACTCAGCCCCGGTGGAACTGCGCGCCAAGGGCCGGGTGGTTCCGGATTGGACGCTGGTCAAGAACACGGCCGGTCCCGTTCCACCCAGCCCTGTCAAGACGGGCCAACCCGAACTCGACATCACGCTGATACCCATGGGCTGTGCAAGGCTGCGTACGTCTGTCTTCCCCACGACTTAGGACGCAAGCAGGCAAAACTTCCGGCTGTAACCACTGGTTCACTGCTCCTCTATGGAGATTGCCGCTATGCGAGATCGCTTGTGCTTCGGGATCCTGATTATCCTGCTGGTTGCCAGTGCCCCCTTGAGGGCGCAATCTGCCTGGGACTGGCTCGGCGGCGCATCGCATGCAAGGGACTACCGGCTTCGGCGCATCTCCAGCTACGACCGGACGGGCACCAATGCGGACGCACGCCCCCTTGACGCCGGTGGGACGTTGACCATTCTGAACGAGAAGGGACCCGGGTCAATCAGCCATATCTGGATGACGGTCGGCTCTCCAGAGCCCTGGCACTTGAAGAAGCTGGTCCTGCGGATGTATTGGGATGACGAGACGGAGCCCAGCGTCGAGGCACCCCTCGGCGATTTCTTCGGATTGGGCAACGGCGACTATTTTCAGTATCAGTCATTGCCACTCTCCGTAGGCGCCAGCCGGGCCTTGAATTGTTTCTTTCCCATGCCCTTCGATCGCTCCGCAAGAATCACCCTGACCAATGAAGGCACTCAAAAGGTCGATGCCGTCTGCTACAACATCGACATGGAGATTTTCGACCATCCACTCTCGCCTGACCTCCTTTACTTCTGCGTTCTGCCCCACGATCGGACTTTACAGAGAATCGAGGTAGCTGACTGCAGGCAGTCATTGACATTTGAGGTCAGGCCGTCCGCAGGGACCGCACTTCGATCTTTCAGCTCGATCAGTGGCTCCAGGCGCCCGCCCTTTCTCCTACCCCTGCATTTTGTGTCATGTACTGGGCCATCGTTCTGATGAGTTCGGAATTGGTCATGGGATTCCAGCCGTGACCCTTCAGGGCCCGCCCGTAGGTGAACGAGCCGCCGTAATAGGGACGGGTTGTTTTTTTGAGGAAGTCCTCAAACAGATACACCGACAGATTTAGATAGAAGTTGTCCATATCGCCGCAGTAGAAGTGCAGCTTCCCAACCAGAAGTTGGCCGATGGTGGGCCAGTTCCTCTCGGCGTAATCGCGCAGGTCATATCCGTGGTCGCGCATGTAATGAGCCACGTTATGGTCTATGGTGCCCGTCCGTCTATCCCACAAGGGTTTGGGGTACCCGTTTTCGTCCACGGGTCCGTAGGCGGCCTCCCAAGCAGCCAATTGCTGTCCCGACCTGCCCCGGGTGCCTAGCACGCCATCAAGCTGGCTGAACTGGCGCATCGTTGTCTCGACTTGTCCCTCGGATGAGCGTGCCAGGGGCCGCTCGGCCCCCACCCATTCGCGGTTGGCCTCCCAGAAAGCATTATCATCATCATAAATGTTTGTGAGAATGTATCGCCGGAAATCGACAGGATCAGGACAAAACACCCAGGCGCCGCCAAAAAAGTCCGGATGTTGCAACTGCAAAGCCAGGGCTTCCCATCCGCCCGTGGAACCTCCCGCGAGGACCCTGGCGTAGGGTTTTCGGATGATACGGAAATGCGCTTCCAAATAGGGAATCATCTCAGTCAGGATTGCGTCGCCATAAGGCCCATTGTTTGCCGAATTCACGGCGTAAGAGTCGTCATAAAAAGGCGTCGGGTGGAGGAATTCTACGATCATCACCCGTGGGAAGTTGGCCGAATCCCACACTCGGAAGAACTCGTAGCCGTTTTCAATCCCTAGCCTCCCCCTTTCCAGGCGATCCGCTTCTTTCTCCGGCGCCTCTTCGGTTTTGAATCCTAAGGGCGCCCCCAGGTTGAAGTGCCCTTGCTCATATACAACTGGATAATATTCACCGGAATGCTCATCGTAACCTCTGGGTAACAGGATCGTGGCCCCGAGGAACATTGGACGCCCCCAGAATTCTGTCAATAATCTGCTCTGGAACCTGATATGCCGAACCCAGGAGGTATCGGCAGGCGCCTCCAACGGTGGAATGACCTGCGTGAGACTCAACCTCAGGCTGTAACCCTGATTCGCATCAAGGCGAACCTTCTGGGCAGGGCTGCAGATGTTCCCGGGAGACACATTGAATTGCTGGCCTTCCCATTGGTCGAGGTGCGCCCAAATCGTGTGGCCGTCGGCGCGATGGAATTCCGTGTAGACATTTAGCAATCCCTGGACGTAGTAGTCCCCTGCGGGGATATCCCGGAGGCTGCCTACCGGGTAACCGAGGGTGGATGAATCGACCACCGCAACCTCGCGGGGTTTGAGCTGCTCCACGTCGATGCCGAAGACCAAGGAGTTGTCATCTCCGGCCTGAAGCCGGGGCTCGGGATCTTGATGTCGCGAGATGACAACGAACGCGCGCCCCGTGACCGGCTGCTGCCGGGTGGCAGCGGGGAAGGAGATCTCGATTCGAAGGTTGCCTGCCGGATTCTGGGACGCTGCCGTGCTCACAACAATCCCCAAGCCCGCCACCATCGCGGCAATTCCGCTGAGGACGTAATTCATATTGGTTCGCATGGTCTGCTTGTCTCCAGAAGGAATAAGTCGCCTTGGGTCTTAAGATATCCTTCACACGTGAGATTCCTTCTTGCGACCTTAAAGCAAGGAAACTATCATGGTGCTTCGGATCGACCTTTCGTTGCGACGTTGGGAAAGCAATAATTGTGCGCGCCTTACAATGTTATTCAAGCAAAGACAATCAAGGAAAATTCTACACCTAACCACTCACACATGGGCTGCGTTGCTGCTCTGGGCCCATCATTTCGGTACCCCAATGTTCCAGGTGACACCAGGGATCTCGCGTAAGTGGAGCCATCAGCGACCTTCGACCTTAGTAGGATCTTTCGGTTAGTCTCGACAAGGGCTCGTTTCAGTAAATCGTACAGTGGACTCTGCTGCCCGTGTGTCACACTCGCATTCTTATCTGGTGGCCTTTGCTTGGAATTCGACTTCCCACTGCACGGGTTCGGGTTGGCCCGCAAAACTCATCCTCAGGGAATTCCCTCGCAGTTCATGCTGCACTGGGACTTCCGCGTTTCGCTTGGTTCGTGCCCGTACTTGCGAGATACTTACTCCGGTGGGAACGTACACCCACAATGTGTAGGCGTCCCCGGACACGGTTTCCGAGGCGCCTCGCAGCCGGTTTTGCGCCCTATCCCACTCCATGCTCTGGATGGAGTACGCGCCGGTGATGTGGCGGGAGGTGCCCACCAACTGCGGGTGGTTCACCAGGGGATGAATCAGCAGGACCCGCGTATCGTGTGGCTCAATCGCCACTGCCATTTTGCCTTTGAACACGCCCAGAACCTTCTGCGACCAGAAATCGAAAACTACATAGGAAGCCTCGGGATCAACTCCCAGCTTGTCCGCAAAACAAAGCTCTCGATTGGCTGTCCAACTGCGCCAGTTGGTCAATGCCACAACGTCATATACCCCCGACTGTGCGTTCACCTTCACGTCCAGGATCTCCGGGTAGTTATGAATGTAATCGTCAGGAGTCGTATGCCTAAAGGTATCCCACTTCGCGTCGGTCCCACGGCTGAAGAGGTCGATAGGCAGAATGGGCATGGTGGGAAGCGTCATCTTCAACAGTTTCACCCGCTCTTCCGGTAGCTCGGGCATGACACTGGCCAGCGGATAGACCACTCCGGTCAGGGCAACATAGGTAACCACAGTGTGGGCTTCCGGCAAGGTCGTTCCGAAGCCCGTTATGGGGTTCTCGCGTGTGCGAACTGTCTCGATCACAGCGGGGTGCCTGTACTTTGTCGCATCCTCGACTGTCATCGGAGGCAATAGTTCCATTCCCTCCCCGGGCATCACGTAAACGACCAGGTGATTCAGGAAGGCGTTGCCATTGATAGAGCTGAACAGGTTGTGCATTCCCTGCCAGTTGTTGTAGACATCCTGGCCGGTGAAGTAGGAGCCGAAGAAACCAATCCCATTCAGTGGTGTCCCTGCAGGGCATGCCTCCACGAAGGTCTGGGGACCGACCGCTTCTCGGATCAACTTGAGCCTGTTTCGATAAGCGGCAATGGGGTCGATGGACTTGTCGAAAAGCTTGTCGAGGTCAACTCCCGGAATGTACTGAGGAAGCGCATGCTCGCCGTCAAACTTGTAATACTCGAAACCCCAGCCATTCAGGATATTGAACTCCCTTTTCAGAAAGTCCAGGACCTGCGGATTGGTGGAATCGAGTGCAGGCGTTTCGTAATCCCGCACGATCTTTCCGTCCTTGTACCGCAGATACCAATCCGGATGCTCTCCCATAGCTCCTGCGTAAGCGTTGGGGACAATCCAAATCCCAGCCCGCAGACCCTTGGACTTGATGTAATCGGTCAGCCACTTCGGCCCATGGGGAAACTTCGTTTGGTCCCAATCGCTAATCCAGGTGTGGTCTTCTCCAAGAGGCAAACCGATGTTATTCTTCCCATCGTAGCCCGCGTCGAGTTCGACATACTCAAATCCATAGGGCTTCAGATTCGCCGCAATCCAATCGGTGTTCCGTATAATGTCCTCTTCCTTCACTTCGATATAGTAACTGGTCCAACTGCTCCAGACGGCCGGGGGCCAGGGGAAGTACGAGTCGTCAAAGGGTACGTAGAAAGGGAGCCCCAGGGTCTTGGTGAAGTAGTCTTGTATAACACGTACCTGTATGTTCCCTGGCACCGGGATGATGACGTCGAGTAGGCCGAGGTCCTGACGGTTGCGTTGCATCAGGGTTCGCGCCGGGAGGTCAATCGCTGAGTCGGTCTTGCGATCGAAGAGGCTGTGGAGATTGGAACCCGACACCTGCCCCAGAGCAAGGTACATGACCTCCGGGTTGCGACGGGGGAGAAAGGAAGGGTTGCGCGCCTCGCTCCCTCCATAACCGTTCTTGACTTCGTCCGTTCCCACCCAAGTCACCGGTACTCCCTGTGGGTCCAGCAGGCGCGCCACAATCCGATTCTGCGGAGCCGGCGCTTCCGCCGTGAGCACCCCTTCCGCCGTCGTAGTAGAGATGGTCAATGCCTCGGGACCCAGTTTGATCGCCCACGCGGTGCGCGGTTCGGCGGTGTGAATGGAAAGTCCTTTTTCTCCGACCTCCCCCACTGACCAGCCTTTCAGTTGCTGCAGACCGTGCTGGCCGCGCAGATTCAACCGGACGTCCTTAAGAACCGTTCCTAGGCCGTCGCGGCTGATGGTAATCACCCGAGATTCCCCCTCGGCGGTGATCGTCCAGCCTTCGCTGCTTACCGTTACGGGAGTTCCTGCCTTTGCCCAGTCAAGTTGGACAACTAAGAGCATCCCGATTACTGCCAGATAGATCTTGCCCATTCCTTCCTCCTTGGGGCACACTCGCATCCTCATCTGGAGGCGTCTGCTTGGAGTTCGACTTCCCATTGTACGGCTTCCGGCTGGCCCGCAAAACTCATCCTGAGGGAATTCCCTCGCTGTGACTACCAAAAATCTCGTCCGCAATGAATCAATTGATGTTGGTCCGGTTCCGCCGGCAACCTCTCACTCCTACGCTCGCTCTGTTGGTTTCCGTTTTTGCGGCCCTCTGTTCCTCCTTCCGGACTCGGGCCGTTTCGCAATTGGAGAAGCTTGACGAGGTTCCTTGTGCTTTTCCTAATCGACCTGTCGAGCCGACGGGTGGATTACCATATCGTTATGAGTACACACTCCGTACTTTCCGCGAGTGGTCGAAAAACGACTACCAATTCGGTGCCGCTTCAGTGTGTCCAGAGCGTGTCTGAACGTGCCTGTCGGTTGCCAGCCGTGTCGCAGAATCACTGAGTTAGCCCAACTCACCTTGCCTACGAAGCATGGGGTCGGGTGTTCGAATCACCCCGGGCGTACCACCGCCTTTAAGTCGAGAGTCGAGAGTTGAGAGTCTAACGTCGGGCGAGACAAGTCGAGGAGTCGAAAGTCGAGGTCCGAACAAAGACTGGCCACTAGCCACTGGCGATAGAGCTGTCAGCTCGCAGCTATCAGCCGTCCGTTCAGAGTCCTAAGTCGAGAGTCGAGAGTCGAAAGCCGCGCCCCAGGGCTGCGATCGACGTTGCTCTCGCATTCGACCTCTTGACTCTCGACTCCTCGACTTTTTTCCCCTGTCCTTTGTTTTCATAGACATTCCCGGTTTGTTCCGTAAGAAAGCTATCAGCTCTCAGCTCTCGGCCGTCAGTCTTCCGTCGGCAGTCGACAGTCCAGAGTCAAGAATCGAGAGTCGAAAGTCGAGAGTCGAAAGCCGCACCCCAGGGCTCCGATCGACGTTGCTCCCCCATTCGACCTCTTGACTCTCGACTCTCAACTCCTCGACTTTTTTACCCTGTCCTTTGTTTTCATAGACATTCCCGGTTTGTTCCTTCATTTTCGGGAGTCAAGAGTCGAGAGTCGAAAGTCAAGAGTCCAAAGCCGCGCCCCAGGGCTCCGATCGACGTTGCTCCCGCATTCGACCTCTTCACTCTCGACTCTCGACCGATTTCTAGGCTATCATATTGGGCATAGTTTGTCAAGTGTTTTTCTTGAGCCCTTGTCTTCTCGAGGCTTCTCCGCACAGGCAAGAGTGCCTGTGCCACCGCGAACGGCTTGGGTAAACGGGACACTTGGACAACTTCCCGCCACCGCCCTACTCGCAGTGCGGTTTATGTTGCGGGCCAAGTGGGCTTCGAGGAGGAAACGGGATTCGATTGGATTGTTCGTATTCCACTGAATTCAAATGACCCTAGGATGCCACTTTGCCACTCTAGGAGAGTGTCATTCCGTTACCGTCACGATCCGGTTGGCGGGGACGTGCTCGATCGTGTGCACGGCGCCGCTGGGAAACTTGACGGTCAGGCGGGTCGCTTCTCTCTCATGGTTCAGCCCGAAGTGGGCGCGGCGGAAATCCTGCGAGAGGTAGGAGGCCTGTCCGCCAATTTCCCGCCGCTGGGTGATTCCTCCGGCTTCGACGATCACTTTCGCGCCCAAGCCGCTGCGGTTTGACTTGCTGCATTTCACTGCCACCTCGAGCCAGTTCTTCCGGTTGCCGCCCTCGTTATGCAGAAGCTGCGGTGCGCCTTCCTGGTTCACAATGAACACGTCCATGGCGCCGTCGTTATCGTAGTCGGCAAAGGCGGCGCCGCGGCCCACGTGCATTTGCTCGAATGGCTCGCCGCTCACCGTGCCCACTTCGTAGAAGCCGTCCTCGGGGTTCTTCTGCCAGAAGAGGAAATTCCGCATGGGCGCAAGATGGCGTGAATCCTTGTCGCCCTCGAACATGCTCCCATTCACCACCAGCAGGTCCAGCTTGCCATCGTTATCGTAGTCGAAGAAGCCTGTGCCGAATCCGACGTAGTTTCGCGTCAGTTCCCCAATCCCCACCACGTCGGCCATATCCACGAAATGCAGCGAGCCGGTTACGGGCTGCACATTGTCAAAGAGCATATCCTCCTGGTACATCCAGTGGGTCAGGAAGATCGCCGCATAGCCGTTGTTCTTCCAGTCGCCGATGCTGATTCCCATCGCGCCGCGATAATCCGTCGCCCCCATGTAGAGGTCCGCGTAGCCGGCGCGAGTCCCTGTAGTGCCCGACCCTTACGCCCTGAACGTCAGTAATGGAACCCGGCCCTGGCTTAGATTCGCTC
>Ga0326727_10013425_pt1 | contig 18248 bp, 11 predicted proteins | sample MB2enrmetagenome_FD_207643 | JGI IMG/M metagenome (GOLD analysis project Ga0326727, IMG submission 207643) | Lab enriched peat soil microbial communities from McLean, Ithaca, NY, United States - MB29MY | ecosystem: Environmental > Terrestrial > Soil > Wetlands > Peat | place: USA: New York...
GCGTCATGGTGTATGTATATCATATAATATACATACTGCAAGCAAAAAAATGGAAAATCTTTCCAGGTCCGTTTTTCCGCCATCACTGAGGCATTACGAATCCGGCGGTGGCGTATTTGACGGATTGGAGTATATTATATACAGTGTAGGGAGACGAAGTGAATTATGAAATCTCGAACCTGGAGCAGGAAGAAAATCAAAGACAAATTCACCGGGACGCTGAAGGGCGACGGAACCCCGATGTCCCGGCAGCAAATCCACATGCTGCGCAAAAGGGCGCGCGGCTTGTGTTTGACATGCGGAGAGCCGGCCATCGGCGTGTACTGCCTCAAACACACCATCGCGGCGCGGGAGAGGATGCGGCGCAAACTGAAGTATCGCCGGCGGCTGCGCAAATCGCTCAGCTACACTCTGGAAGAGCAGGTTCGCACCGGGCGGCCCGGCGCCAAATCGCGCCCGGCAGGCAAGCACCGCGCCTCCTCGATCCGGCATTGAAGCCAAGGATAGGTGAATCCGGCCCAAAGCCGATGGGCATTTTCACTCTTCCGGCGTTGGACGCAGAGCGGATTCTTGAACGCGCGGGCCTGTGCGTATATCCTCCGGCCCATGAGGCAACATCGAATTGGCATGATCGGCGGCAGCGGTCTTTATCAGATCGAGGGATTCACGGGCCAAAAATGGGTCAAGATGAAAACGCCCTTCGGGCCGCCCTCCGACGCCTATCTGACGGGGCAACTGGCCGGGCGGGAGGTGGTCTTTCTGCCGCGGCACGGCCGGGGCCATCGCATCCTGCCCGGGGAACTGAACCATCGGGCCAACATATACGGCATGAAGAAGCTGGGGGTGGAGTGGATTCTCAGTGTCAGCGCGGTGGGGTCGTTGCAGGAGCGCTACCGGCCCTGCGACATCGTGTTGCCGGACCAATTTGTGGACAAGACGAAGCGGTCTTTGGAGCACACGTTTTTCGGAAGAGGGATTGTGGCGCACGTGGCCTTTGCCGACCCGGTGTGCGCGGAACTGAGGGAATTGTTGTTCCAAAGCGCGCGGGCCGAGGGCGCGCGCGTCCACAACGGCGGAGTCTATGTCAACATGGAGGGGCCGGCTTTCAGCACGCGGGCCGAATCGCTGACCCATCACCAACAGGGCTACGACGTGATCGGCATGACCAACCTGGGGGAGGCCAAATGCGCGCGCGAGGCCGAGATCGCCTATGCGACGATGGCGATGATCACCGATTACGATTGCTGGAAAAGCGGCGAGGGAGACGTGACGGTGGAGATGATCGTGGCCAATCTGAGGAAGAACGCCGAGGTGGCCAAGGCGATCCTGGCGCGGGTGGTCCGGCAGATTCCCTGGCAGGCGGACTGGCCCTGCCACCACGCGCTGCAAAACGCGATCATGACAGAGAAGAAACTCTGGCCGGCCCGGACCAAGGCGCAATTGCGGCCGCTGTTGAAGAAGTACCTTTGATTCAGTTGCGGCAGGGTTGGCCATGGCGGGTGGGTTAAACGGAGCTTGCATAATGGGCGGGGCGGATGAAATTTAGGGCATGGCATTTACAAAGTTCGGGCTTTCGCCGGCGGTTCTGGAAGGGGTCAAGGCGATGGGGTTTATCGAACCGACTCCGATTCAGTTGCGGGGCATCCCCTTGATCATGGCCGGGCGCGATGTCATCGGCAGCGCACAGACCGGCACGGGCAAAACGGCCGCCTTCGCCCTGCCCATCTTGTCGCTGCTCGGGGCGCATGAGCCGAGAACGCGCGCCCTGGTGCTGGAGCCGACGCGCGAGCTGGCCGCGCAGGTCGAAACGGCCTTTTACGATTTCGCCCGCTTCACCAAATTGCGCACGGCGGTCGTCTATGGCGGGGTGGGCTACGGCAAGCAACTGGACGCCTTGCACGCCGGGGCGGACGTGATCATCGCCACGCCGGGGCGGCTGCTGGACCACCTGGAACGGGGAGCGTGCCGGCTGGACGGTGTCAAATATCTGGTGCTGGACGAGGCGGATCGCATGCTGGACATGGGATTCCTGCCCGACGTGCGCCGCATCATCCAGAAATGCCCGCGGGAGCGCCACACCTCGCTTTTTTCGGCCACCATACCGTTTGAGATAGAGGGTCTGATCCAGTGGGCCATGCGCAACCCGGAGACGGTGGAGATTGGCATCCGGCGCTCGCCGGCCGAGACGGTCGAGCACGTGATCTATCCGGTGGCGGAGAGCCAGAAGACGGCGCTGCTGCTGCAATTGCTGGACCAGATGCAGTACAACTCGGTCATCGTCTTTTGCCGCACGAAACATCGGGCCGACCAGATCGGCCACCTGCTCAAGCGCAACCGTCACGCCGTGGCCGTGTTGCATTCCAATCGCACGCAACGGGAGCGGGAGGAGGCGTTGAAGGGATTCCGCACCGGGCTGTACGAGGTGTTGGTCGCCACCGACATTGCCTCCCGCGGGCTGGACATCGCCGACGTGAGCCACGTGGTCAATTTCGACGTGCCGCAGCATCCGGAGGATTACATTCATCGCATCGGGCGCACGGGCCGGGCGGAGCACACGGGGGACGCGCTGACCTTGATGGTGGCGGCGGACGTGAGCCATGTTCTGGCCATCGAGCGGTTCATGGGGCGGAAGGTCGCGCGGGCGAGGCTGGACAATTTCAACTACCAGTACACGGCTCTTTTTGAAGAAGAGAAGCTGGGCCAGAAGTCGGGTTTCACGGGCAAAGTGCGCGGAGCCCGCATCCGGGGCGGCTACTATTTCGGCCCGGCCCGGCGGCGGTAGGCGGCGCGCCTTTCGCGCCTTTCAGTCAACCTTTCACTATTATTTTGACCGGCCTCAAGCTGGCCTTTTCGACCACTTGCCAGAGGACTGCCGTCTGAAACCGATCAGACTGCTCTGCCAGTAATTTGTCGCACCTGGGTCATTTTACTGGCAATGGGTCGTATTGACTGTGTTTGAGTTTTCATGGTTTTGTGGAAGGCGGCTTTACTTGGCGGGCGGGGGCGGGGGTTTTTCGGAAGGGGGGGGTGCGTTGGGAGGGAGGAGCGATTTCAAGGTGTGAAAGGGACGCAGCAACATGAGGAAGACTTTGGGGATGTAGAGGGGCTGGGTGACGGGCTTGTCCAAGGTGCCGGTGACGCGGTATTCAAAGAGCTTGTCCAGCGGCGTCAAGACCCAACTAAAGAGGGAACCGAAGAGCGGCGTGTCGCGCAACAGATGGGCTTCGACGCGGGCGTTGAGCCGCTTTTGCAGGTCAACGCTGCCGCGATAAAGAAGACGAAAGCCGGAGGAACGGATTTCCAGGTTGTCGGTGGCGAGGGCGCCGTCGGCGATGACAAAGGAGGCGCCGGCTTCGCGGGCGCGGCTGTCGCCGGCGCCGGGAGCGATGGCGTTGAGCATGGGGGAAAGGACGCCAAAAAGTTTGATGTCCCACAAGAGGGCGTCATGCACGTGAACCCAGCCGCGGCCGGCCAGATTGGCCAGGTCCGGGTGGAAGGAGCCGTCGAGGGCCAATTGGCCGTCGAGCCGTCCCTCGAGACGATTGTAATTTGAGGTGAAGCTTGCGGCCAAGGCGGGGAGAAGGATGTCTTTGGCGGATAAATCGCTTCGAAAGTATGTGGGGCCGCCGGGGACCCAGTCAAAAGTGATCCAGCCGTGGAGTTTTCCCGTGCCGAAAACAGCGGCCTGGATGTTGGTCACGGTGACCGTCCGAATTTTGTAATGCACGGCGCCGCCGATGGTGGCGGCGGAGAGGTGGCTCCAATGAAAATCATTGCCGCTGATGGCAAAGTGCAGGTCGGTGCCCAGGTCGTCGCCCGGGGAAAAGAAGCCGGAGGCCAGAACGCGCGGGGGCGAATCGAAGCGGACCTCCCGCATGAAGGGCGGGGCCTGTTTGCCCAAGGCGCGGCGCACCGGCTCCGGGTCAAGGGTGCTGAGGGCGTTGGTCAAGAAAACGCGGTTGGAGGCAAAATCAACGGTCGCCAGCGGCACGGCGACGTTGCCCGAGCCGCGGGCCAGGGCCAATCCGGTGACGCGCAGGAGGCGGTTGGTGAATTGCAGGCTGGCGGCCAGCCGGTCAAGCGACTCGCCGCGCACAACCAAATTGGTGGCGGCGATGGTCCCGGCAAAGCCGGTGGATTGGGGGGCGCGCCAGAGGCCCCAGACTTCGCCGCGGATTTCGGGCCTTTGGCCGAAGCGGACCTGGCGCAAGGCGTCCTGTTGCTTCCTGGCCAGCAGCGGCAGGGCGGCGGCGGGGTCCAGGCGGCTGTCAAATCGAAAGTGATACTGACCGGTGGCGTCGCTCCCGGTGTAATCCAGCTCCAGCGCTCCGGCGGGAGCGTCCAGGCGCAGGTCCGACACGTTCCAGAGCCGGTTGGTGTAGGAGAAACGGGCGGCGGCCGAGGCGGCGGGGATGCCGTGGAAAGAGCTTGGGCCGACGGAGAAATCGCCGGCCAGTTGGACGCCGGCGCGGAGACTGTCGGGCCAGTCGTCAATGCGATTGGTCCAGGGGGGCAGGACAAAACGCAGGGCGGCCCGCACGCGCGGGGGCGACTCCCAGTCGAATTGGGAAATCCAGCGCCGGGCCGGCGCGGTCAAGAGAGGCACGACCTGGCGGGGATCGAAGTCCGTGGCGACCTGAAGAAGAACTTCGCGCGAAAGGGCGTCAAGAGAGCCGCCGGCGTCGAGATGGCTGCGGTCCATGTCAGCCTGGAGTTTTTTGACGGAGAATTGAGGCCCGAGCCATGCAGTCTCCAGAGCCAGGCGGTCGAGTTTGAGTTGGGGGGTGAGGATGTTGGTGGCGGTTGCCTGAGCCTCGAAGGAAAAAGACCTGAAGTTCGCCCACCGCCCCCAGGCGGGATCGGGCGGAGGCGGGGCCGGGAGGCGGCCGGCGCGCAGGAGAAGCGACACGGCGCCCGCCGCGCCCCAGCCGGAACCAAGGCGCGTCGCGCGCAGCGTGCCGGCCATTTCCCGCGGAATGAAGTCAGAGGCGGAGAGCGTGGCGGCGCCATCCCACCACAAGTTGGTGGCGCGGACCCATTGGGGGCCGGAGGGCGATTTCCAGGCCGTCCCGGCGTCGTTGGCGTCAAGATGAATGACAGCGGCGAGATTGGTCGCGGTGGCGCGCGAAAAATCGGCCTCGAGGGAGAGGCTCCGGCCGTCCGCCCAGGGCGTGGCGACATCCTTGAGGGTGAGGCGGGCTTGCAGGAAGGGGCGGGCGCCCGAATCGCGCAAGCGGGCGCAGACCGCGCGCAGCAGCAACGGGCCGCACCGGCCCCAGGGCGAGTGGGCGCCGGCGGCGGTGAATTTGAGGCCGGCGCGGGCCGTGTTCAAGTCGTTCCCGTCGGCGGAAAAATCCACGTCCATTTCCGGCGTGCCGTCGAATTGGACCTTTTGCAGGATTTCCCAGGGGGAGAGGCCCGGCTGGGAGGACGCCGGATGGGCGGTGGCAGCGGGGCCGGCGGGAAGCAGCAGGGGAAGTTTCCAGTCGCGCACCGAGAGGAAGTCGCGGACTTGGCCATTGAGGCGGAGGCGAATGCCACGGAACCAGGCATCTGATTCGTTGAGCTGGGCGAGGTTGGTGGAGGGAAGGGTCACCTTCAAATTGACGTTGGCCAGGGCCAGCGGCGGCTGGTTGGTGGGAGAGAGTGGAAGTTCCAGGGCGCCTTTGCGGACGGCAAAAGAATCCACTTGCAGGCGGGCGCGCAGCAAGGCGGCGGGGTTGAGCGCCAATTCAGTCCATTCGGCCGTCAGGCGCGGGCCGGCGGCTTGATTGGTTGGGCTGAAAGCGGCGTGCTCGATGATGATGGCCGGACCCCAGCCCAGGCGGGCGCTGGTGAATTGGGCCTGGAAGCCGCGCTGGCGCAAGGTGTTGAGCAGGGGGCGCTTGAGCAAATCGGGCAGGCCGATCAGGTACAAGTAGGAGAGGGCCGCGACCAGCAGGAACAAGGCAAAGAGGAGGAGGATGCGAAACCAGCGAAAAACGGAGCGCGCCACGCGCACGGACCTGCGTTGAAGAAACGATCCCATGATTTAGCGGGGATTCAGGCGCACGGACAGGACCGTCAGGTTTGATTGGACCAGATTTTCATAGAGGTCAACGGGAAACTCAAAGATGAGCCGCTGGCCATCGCGCACGACCGAGGCGTAGGGATGCCAGTAGGGCGAGCGTGCGCCGAACTGGATGGCCAGAGTCTCGATCTTGCCGCCGTTTTTGACCGCCAGTTCCACCCGGTGGTCCTCCTTCTGAAAGCCGAACCGTTCCAAGTCACGGTCGCCGACGCCGTCCCAATAGACGGCACGCAAGCGGCCGAGGCGGAAGATACATTCGGAGAGCGCGGCGGAATCGAGGTTGAACTGGTTGGCGGAGCCCGGGGCGTAGGTCCAATTGCCGTCGGGATCGTGCAGATATTTGAGGACGCCGCCTTTTTGCAGGACGGTGACACCCAGGACGTTGGAGGGATCAAAGTTCCAAATGGTCCGGTCGCGCAATTGCCAGGAGGCGCGGGGCAGGCGGAAGTAATCGGCGGGACTGATGCTGTTGACGGGGTCCTCGCCCAGGCGGCGCTCGAAGACCTGACCGTTGGTGTTGAGGCCAAACTCCAATTGGGCGAGGGCCGGCGGGCCGGCGACGGGAGAGAAGAGGATGGTGTACTGCAGCGCCGGATGGACCAGGCCGTACGGGGAGAAATCGGTCACCACGGTCTTGACGATTGCGGTGGGGACGTTGGTCAAGGCGGCGAGCCAATCGGCCATGAGTTCGGTGTCGGCGGGAAAATCTGTTTTGCCGACGGCCACCCGCCACTGTCCGTTGCTCTGCTTTTGCACGGTGAAGGGATCATCGCCATCGCCGCGGACGGCGATGGAATCAACCAGGCTGGGCGGCAGGCTGACGAAATGCTGGTCCAGGAAGTTGGTGTAAGGCGCCAGCCAAGGCCGCAACGGCTCGCGCGCGACGGCCACAATGTTGCCGGGATGACCGCGCCGGGCGAAGGCCAGGTTGGTCCAATTGGTCAGGGTGGCGCCCATTTGGAGGCCGGCCACGGTGTTGGTGCCGCGCAGAAAAGAGAGGGCCAGTTCCGGTGTGGCGGCCGAGTCCTGCAAGGCGAAAGGCTCCAGATCGGCTTGCGGGTCGTCGTTGACAAAGCCGCTGACGCGCATGGATTGCAGTTGAGCCAGCAAGGCATCAATCTTGGGGGTGTCGGCGCGGGCCACGAGCGAACCCTTGGTCAGGAACCAAAGATGGTTGGTGGGGTCGCGCGCCAGATCGAATTCCTGGCCGGCCGAGCGCACTTGGAGGCACTGGTAGGGTAGATGGGCCAGGTCCAGAAGCGCCGGGTCACGCCAAGAGTTTTTGTCCGGCAGAATCCATTTGAGAATATCGGAGTCGGCCAGATAAATGGAGGGATTGCCGACGACCTGCAAATAGACGCGGTCGCCGTAAGGCGCCAGGTTACCCACTTCCAGCCGGGTCTCGGAGGCGGCATCTTGCAACAGGAGAGTGAAGCGCGGTTGGGCGAAGCCGTAGTCCTCCTGGGCGCTTGGACGGTCTTTGAGTTCCGCCTCGGTCATACAGTCGAGCCATTCCAGGCGCGCCAATTGGCCCAGCAGCGCGGCGACGTAATCCCCGCGCGCGGGATAGGCAATGGGCCGGCGCAGATGCCAGGAGTTGGAGGCGGAGCCGTCGCGGAGAACCTGAATGGCGGGCTGGCCCCAAGGCTCGACGAGGATGTTGGTGACGGCGGCGGGGTTGAGACCCGGCAGGACGAAGCGGGAGGCCAGGCGCTCGGCGCGCGCGCGGCGGGGATGCTCGACCAAGACGATGAAGGCCAGCATGACGGCGGCGGCGGCGAGCAAAACCCATGTGGGCTTCCAATTCATGGCGGGATCAACGGCGCCGGCGCAGCCAGACCAATCCGCCCAGGGCCAGGACCGCGGCGGGCATGCCGGCCAGGAAAAGCCAGCGGACAACGCCGCTCTGGTGAGGAGTCATGTATAATTTGTATTCCCGGATGGGCTGGGGAACCAGGCCCTCGAGGATCAGTTGCGGCCGTTGGAGCAGCCAGTTGAGGGACTGCTTGGCAAAAGCGTGATTGCCCGCCCACTGGTCAATGGCATTGTCGTCCAGAAAGTCCGAGTCGCCCGCCACCACGATGCGCGTGCCGCCGCGGGGGGAATCCACGCCTTGGATGACCCCTTGCTCGACGGCGGCCAGGAGAGGAAAGGAGCCGGTGCGATTATTGGTGTCGGCGCCCTCCCGGCTGGTGGCGGCGAGGACTTTGACTTCGGGCGCGCCGGGAACTTTGTTTTGGTCCTCGACGGGGAAAACCGGTCGGGGCCAAACCATGAGGATGGACATGTCATCGCCGGCCAGAGGATTGACGATGGGATGGGGAAGAAGCCGGGCGGTGAGGAAGGTGAAATCGCCCACTTTGTATTGAGGGTCCAGGTCTTTGACGCGGCTCTCGCCCAGGCGCACGCTCCAATGTTCGGCCAGCAGCGGCTCCAGGCCGCAGTGGGTGGTCAGCAGGGCGAACAAGCGCCCCCCTTTCTGCAAATAGTCGCCGATCTTGGCCAATTCCTCCGGCAAGAATTCCCCCTTGTGCGGGCCGGGCACAATGAGCAACTGGCAATCGGCGGGAATGCCGTTGGTGCCCAACAGGGAGAGGCGGTCCCAATCGCTGTTGGCTTCCTTCTTCAGAATGGCGGCGAATTTGGAGTATCCGTGGATCGTGTCGGGCGGCTCGCCCGTTGCCGGGTTGCCCGGGTCGTTCTCGCCGTGGCCGCAGAGAAAATAGGCCTTGAGCGGCTGGGGATAGCTCACGGCGTAAATATCGCTGGTGAAAAGCTCCTCGCCGCGAAAGGCGTTGCGGCGGACAAATTTGCTCCGGCCGGCGACCAGATCGGAATAATCGAAATAGGCCAAATCCGAGGCATCCACGATCTTGGAATGGCCGTCGCTCTCGAAGAGGACAAAGTCCTTCTCCTTCTGGCCGGTGCGGTTGTATTTGTCCAGCAGCGCCTTGGCCTCGCCGGCGGAGCGGGAGTAGTCCAGGAGACGGACTTGGAGGTGGCGAGGGTTGGCGTTCTGGTATTCTGCCAGCAAGGCGCGGGTCAGGCTGTAGATTTCCGGGCTGTTGCGCGCGTCGAAGAACATGGTCACCCGGACCTGGTTGGTCAGGGAATTGAGCACGGCCAAGGTCGCCCGGGAGAGCTTGAAGGCGTAGTCGCGGGACCAAAAAGCGCGTTGGAAATGGCCGGCGGACAGGTAATTGAGCATCACCACCAGTGCCAGGGCGGTGGCGATGGCCAGGAGCGTGTTCAAGGCGCTCATCCAGCGGCGGCCGCGGGAAAAGCTGGGATGGGAGGAGTCGCTGTGGGGCATTTTATCTCCAGCGCCGGCTTTCAATGACCCGGCAGGCGAGGAACAGGAAGAATGCCGTGGCGCTCAGGCAGAAGACAACCGAGCGGGTGTCCACCACCCCGCGGGCGAAGTCCTTCATCTGCGCCAGGACATTGACACAATTGAGCGCCCGCACGGCCCAAGTCTGTTCGATGGCCACCTGGTCGCCCATGAAACCGGCCAGGAAAAAAGCCAGGCCGATGACAAAAGCGACCATGGCCGCCACGATCTGGTTGCGGGTCAGGGCGGAGGCGAAACAGCCCGCCGCCATGTAGAGGCAGCCGACCAGAAAGATGCCCAGGCAGGTGCTGGCCAGGGTCCCGGTGTCCAGCACGTTGGAGCCGCGGGCAAAGTAACGGAGCGTCAGCGCGCAGGCCAGCAGCGGCAGCCACATCGCCATGTAAAAGACCAGCGCAGCGGTGAATTTCGCCAGCACAACTTCCGCGTCGCCAACCGGGGCGGTCATGAGCGTCTCAAAGGTGCCGGAGTGTTTTTCCAGGGCGAACAGGCGCATGGTGATGATCGGCGCGGAAAAGAGCACGATCACCCAGAAACACAAGTTGAGAAATATTTCCATCAGCGGCGTGGAGGTTGACTCGCCCTGCAAGCCCTTGAGCAAGGTGACGAAGCTCAGGCCGATCAGAAAGACCGCGCCGCCGATGACGACGTATCCCACCCACGAGTAGAAGAAGCTGGCCAGCTCCCGCCGTGTCAACGTGAAGTATGCTTGCATCAGGCAGCCCCCTCGTCGCTTTCCGGGCGGGTGAGCCGGATATAGACCTCTTCGAGCGAATGGCGCACGCGGGAGAGTTCGCGCATCTTCCAGCCCCGCTCGACCACCAGGGCGAAAATGCGCGGCCGCAGGTCCTGGCTGCCCGCCGGGGTGAGCGCGCAACGGTGAAAGTCCCCCTCGGCGGCCGAGATGTTGTAATGGGCCACTTCGGGCATTTGTTCCCAGCAGGTCTTCAATTCTTCCAGGGGCGCGGCGATCTCGGCGATGATATGTCCGTTATTGCCCATGGCCCTTTGCAGATTTTCCGGCGTGTCCGCCGCCAGGATGCGCCCTTCGAACATGATGACCACCCGGTTGCAGGTCATCTCGACCTCCGGCAGGATGTGGCTGGAAAGCAAGACGGTGTGGCGGCGGCCCAAATCCTTGATCAACTGGCGCACGGAGCGAATCTGGCTGGGGTCCAGGCCCATGGTCGGCTCATCCAGGATGATCAATTCCGGCTCATGCACCAAGGCGTCGGCCAGCCCGACCCGCTGTTGGTAGCCCTTGGAAAGCTGGCCGACGATTCTTTTGCTCACGTCCTCCAACCCGCATTGGGCGATGACCGCCTCCACGCGCTGGCGCGAGCGGGCGCGGCTCAGGCCCTTGAGGCGGGCGCGAAACTTCAAATACTCCCGCACCCGCATCTCCGGGTGCAGCGGATTGTTCTCCGGCATATAACCAATACGGCGGCGCACCTCGTCGGCTTGCGTGAAAACATCCAGCCCCGCCACCGTGGCCGAGCCGGAGCTGGCCGGGATGAAACAGGAGAGGATGCGCATGGTGGTGGTCTTGCCGGCGCCGTTGGGGCCGAGCAGGCCGACGATCTCCCCGCGCCGCACCTGGAAAGAGACGCCGGCCACCGCGGCGTTGCCGGCGAAATACTTGGTCAAATTGGAAACCTCAATCATCATGCGCCACGCGCTCCGGCGTCGCTACCGGAGCTTAAGCTCCGTCGCGCCTTCCTGATAGCCTAAAATGAGGATTTGTTCAATGACCGCGCGAGTCAATTTCATTTTTCCAGTTTGGCTTGCAACGAGGGCAGCAATCTTCACTCGACGCTTGAAATGAGGCCGGAGAATCTCTTAGAATCGCGCCATGGGCTATGACCCAACTGAGTACCTCTGGCATGACCGGCACGTCTATTCCGAAAAGTGCTGCATTGGTGAAGTGATTTTTGGGCCGGGCGGCATCTGTGGGCCGCGTGTGCAACGGGATTATGAGCTGGTGCTGCTGCACTCGGGGGAGTTGAACGTGCGGGTGAACGGCCAGGAGCGCTCGCTGCCAGTGGGTCAGGTGGGCCTGTTTCTGCCGGGCCAGCGCGAATACTACCAGTTCTCGCGCACGCACAATTCCCACCATTCCTGGTGTACGGTTCATCCCTCGCTCATGCCCCCGGAGATGCGGAGCGCGTTGGCGGGCGCGCCCCGTCAGTTGGTGCGATCGGACGTCATGGACCGCCTTCTGGCGACGGGGCTGGCCATCGGTTCGGTGGGGACCAAGAACGCCCGGCGGTTAGTGGACTACGTTGCTTTGTCGTTGTTCGCGGAATACCTGGAGGCTGCCGAAGACTACTGGGCCCAACAATCGCGCGATGTGATCGTGGCCAAAGCCGCGCGCTTTCTGGCCGAGCACCTTGCTGAAGCCAATTGCCTGCAACTGGTGGACAAGGCCATCGGCGTCTCCCGCAAGACTTTGATTCAGAGATTTCAGCGGGATTTCAAGACGACGCCGGCACGGTACTTATGGCGGGTGCGCACCGAACGGGGCATCGAGATGCTGACGGAAACCGGCTTGACGGTTGCTGAGATCGCCTACAAATGCGGCTTTCAAAATCCATTTCATTTCTCCCGGCGGGTGAAGGAGTATCAGGGCATTTCGCCGAAGGAGGTTCGGCGCAAGGCCTGGAGGTTCAATCGCCAGTTGCGAATTAGCCGTGCTTCCCCTTGACGGCCACGCGGCAAGCGCCTAGTCCCGCGCACCGTCGAGGTAAATGGGAGATATGTCTTTCCAACAGCAGGCATTCTCAAGGGGAAAGCCCGGTGGCACACTGGGGATATGAAACAGAAGTTGACGTCGGATCACACGTTGTGTCGTTCGATGCAATTTGTGCCGGCTTCTGTCAACACTAAGTGCGACCGCGATCGTCATGCAATAAACAAAACAACCTCTTGAAACGAATTGAGCCTATGAAAAAAAGATCCACCCAGACACTTCTCTCCCTGGCCAAACTCGGCTTTTGCGCCGCCGTTGGCGCCCTCTTGTCGGGCGTCCCCGCAAATGCTCGCGCCGATTACGCCAGCACCGTCACCAATCTTAACCCGCTGGTTTATTACCGGCTGAACGATGCGGCGGCCCCATCCCCGACCGACGGCGCCACCAACCTCAGCAGCTTGGGCGCGGCGGCCAACGGCTTCTACCTGGGCGTGCCCGGTCTGACCTTCACCCATCCGGTAACTACTGGCTTGATCGGAGGCATGACCGGGGCGGCGAGTTTTGGCGGCGGCTACGCGGCGATGCCCTGGCTCAACAGCTTTAACCAACAGGCCTTCGCGGCGGAAATGTGGTTCAATGCGCTCCCCCTGGTTTCCGCCCTATGCACCAGCGTGAACTTCGACGGCCGCTACGGCTGGATCGTTTACTACGGCGCCTCTGGAAGCGACATCCTCGAATTGAGGATGTATAATGGGAATGGCTCCGATTATGCCGCCCACATCACCGTCTCGACCCCGGTATCGGATAGCACTTGGCATCATCTGGTGGTTCAGTCCGATGGCACCAATGCCATGGTCTATATTGACGGCGCGCTGGCCGGGACAAACGCCCTGTCAGGGTATGCTCCCGTGACCGCCAACCATGCCGCTCCATTCGTCGTTTTCTCCCGGCCAGACGCCAATCCCAGTTACATCGCGCAAGGGACGGCGGCGCAAGTGGCCATCTACTCCAATGCGCTGACCGCCGCGCAGATTCTCAACCACTGGAACACGGGCACCAATTCATCTCCTTCAACAAACTACCAAACGGTCGTGCTGTCAGACGGGGCGTTGGCCTACTGGCCCTTGAATGACGGCGCCTTTACGGCTCCCGACCCGAGCACGTATCCGGTCGCGATCAATAGCGGCACGTTAGGCCCGGCGGCCAACGGCACTTATCTTCCCGGCGCGACGCCCGGAGCTGCCGGGCCTGGCTTTGCCGGCCTGACCGGCGGCGGCGCCTGCCACTTCAACGGCATCGGTTCAGGGTATCTTGGTGCAGATTTAAACCTGCCCGGCTATATTGACCTCAGCGCCGCCGGCGGGATTGACTCAGCGACCATAACGACTGCGATCACGGTGATGGCTTGGGTGCAGCACGACGCCTACGTCAACCAATGGACGATGTTTGTGGGCAAAGGGGACAGCGCCTGGCGCCTGCAACGCGGGGCGAGCCTCGGCATCGGCGCCGACATTCAATGGGGGTTGAACGCCAACAACCCTCCAACATACACCTTTTTCGGGATTAGCGGCGGTCAGGTCAACATCACGGACAACCTATGGCATCAGATCGTCGGGGTGTACGATGGAACCAACGCCAGTCTCTACATTGACGGGGCGCTGGATTCATCAGTGGCCTCGCCGGGGTTTACTATCGGCAGCACGTCGGATTTGGCGTCCATCGGCACCGACTCAGACAATCAAGGGCGGGTTTGGGATGGCAGCGTTGCCGAAGTCGCCATTTTCAACACCGGTTTGACAGCCGCACAGGTGGCGCAAGTGTACAATTCCGCCGACGCCCCGCCTGCCATCATGGTGCAACCGGAAATCACGCCTCCGGTGTACGCGGGATTCACCGTTTCAATGGCCGTCCAAGCCATCGGGGCCGCTCCATTGAGCTACCAGTGGACATCGAACACGGTGAACCTCACCGGCCAGACCGGCACTAATCTGACGTTGGCGGGCGTGACGCCCGCCTATGCGGCGACCTACGCCGTGGTTGTCAGTAACGCCTATGGATCGGTCACCAGCACACCGGTCACGCTTAGCATCCAGGACACCAAGCCCCTCATCTTCCAGCAACCGGCCTCCCTCAGTCTGGCGGCGGGGGGCACGGCGGCGTTCACCGTGGTGGCGGGCGGCACAACGCCGATTTCGTACCAATGGTTCCTCAATAGCAACGCCATTCCTGGCGCGACGGGCGCCACCTTGGTCGTCGCACCGGTCCTAACCAACGAGTTTGGCACTTACACCGTTCTGCTCTCGAATTCTCTTGGCCTCTCCAACAGCCTGCCGGCGGTCCTGACCCAAGTCTTCCCGCCGAATTACTATGCCGCTGAGGTCATGGCGCTCAATCCGTACACTTACTACTTGCTGAACAGCACCAACGGCGGCCTCGCTTTGGATATCGGCGCCGGCTTCAATGGAACGATTGAGGGCAACATGGCCCTCGGCGCGGGAGCGTCTGGCGCCGGATTCGGCGGCGCTCACAGCGCCTTTCAGTTTGACGGGAGTACCACCTATGTGGATTGCGGCACCAACGTGATTCTGGACTCCGTGACCCGCAGCATTGTGATCTGGTTTGAGAGTGGTCAGATTGACTACAATAACGAGACGGGCTGGCTGCCGCTGGTAACCCAAGGGATTAACTCCTGGAGATTGCAGCAGTGGTGGTTCACTTCTCAACTCGAGGATACGGACACCGGATTCAACCCACCCAGCTTCGAATCTTCGAAACCGATAGACGACAGCCAGTGGCACATGGTGGCGGCCGTGCTGGATCACGGGACTCGGAGCCTCTATTTTGACGGTGTGCTCGACCAGAGCGCGCTCGGCGTCGGTCCGGCCCCATCCACCCTCGACCCGGTGTTCATCGGGAGCCTTTTCGGCTATACCGATCGCGTCTGGCCTGGCATGATTTCGGATTTGGCCATGTTCAACCACAGCCTTTCCGCCTCGGACGTTGCGAGCCTCTACGCCGCGGCGCAAAATAACCCGACGCCGCTGGCCATTGTGGTGCAACCGGCAGCGCAGGAAGTGAAGGCCGGCGATCCCGTCACGCTGGCCGTGGTGGCCACCGGACCTCTGCCGTTGGCTTATCAGTGGAGCAAGGGTGGCAGCCCCATCCCTGGCGCAACCTCTGGAACACTCACCATCCCCAGCGCCGCCTCCTCAGACAGCGGCTCTTATGATGTTGTGGTGACCGGCGGCGATGGTTCTTCTCTTACCAGCCAGTCAGCCGCGCTGGCTGTCTTGGCGCCCGCCACCTTCGCCAATCTTGCCAGTCTCACCGACGGCCTGGTGCTGCACCTCAAGTTCGATGGCGATTTCTCTGATTCATCGGGCAACTCCAACAACGGAACGGCGGGCGGATCACCCACTTTCGTGCCGGGCAAGATCGGCGCCCAGGCGGTTCACGTCAACACCGACCCCGGCAGCGGCACGTTTAATTACGTTTCTGTGGCCGAGTCCTCCAGCATTGCCTTGCTTGACACCAACGATTTCACCGTCTCCTATTGGGTAAGATACACCGGCTACCCGAACGATTTGCCGATCATTGGCAATGCCCATGGTTCAACGTACAATGCGGGCTGGGTCATGACGGATCACACAGGCAAACCGGAGTGGACTTTGACGGATGTGGTAACAGGCGAACAGTGGGTCGCCGATCCTGTGGTGTTTGGCCCGCCGACAGACGACGGAGCCTGGCACAACGAGGTCTTCTCTTTCGACCGCAGTTCGGGCAGCAGGGCCAACACGTACGTTGATGGGGTTCTGGTGGATTCTCGTTCGATCCCGCTGCTGAACAACCTGGATACCGGCAATGGCATCATCTTGGGCCAGGATCCGACCGGGACCTATCCGGTGGCCGGCGCCTACGACATTGATGACGTGGGCATCTGGCAGCGGGCCTTGACGGCATACGAGGTTTCGACCGTTTTCTCCGCCGGCCAAAATGGCCGGAGCTTTGACAGTTCCGGGGGCGAGATGCTCACCCTCCGGGTGTCCGCTACGAATGTCGAGCTGACTTGGCAGGCGGGCACGTTAATGTGGGCCGCGTCGCTCAACGGGCCGTGGGCGCCGGTTCTCGGGGCCTCTGCCCCGTACTACCAGGCCACCGCTGAGGGGACCGCCAAGTTCTTCCGCGTCCAGCCGTAAAGTGATATTGAATGTCATCGCGGGCTGTCGGAGAATCGGAGACTGGGGGAGTTGCGCCCCCAGTCTCCTGCGGCCAGTCGGCGAAAGGGAATTGAATTGAGCGAAAATGGTGATAAATAAAAAAAGCCAATGAAAATGAAAGTTAAACCATCCAACGGCGAGTCCTTGCGCTCGCAGGGACCGGTTTTTGTCTTGGGTAATCACCACGGCCAGTTCGAGCCTGAGGGACGCATTTTTCAAAAGCGGCCGGGTTTCACGCTCATTGAACTCTTGGTGGTGATTGCCGTGATTGCCATTCTGGCTGCCCTGCTCTTGCCCGCTCTGGCCAACGCCAAACGCAAGGCGATGCAAACCCAATGTACGAACAACAATAAGCAGATCGGCGTTGCGTTAAACATGTACTGCAGTGATTTTCAGGACTATTATCCTGTGCATGGCGATTGGAATTCGCTTGGAGGTCAAAACGGGTCGTACTATATTTATACTGCGGCTGTGGACCGTCCACTGAATCAATACACCCTGAATGTAAATTTGTGGGATTGCCCGGCGGACAAAGGCGACGCCATGCCGGGCGCCCCCCAGCCCACCACAACGATTAGCAACTGCTGGGCGGTTTACGGCAACAGCTATTTGGTGGAGTGGAACCCCTCTTATGATTTTCCGTATCCGTACATTCCGGGCGCGACTTACGGTTGGGGGGTTCTGTGTGTGACGTCTCCCTTCAAGCTCATGAAAACCTCTCATTTCGCGATCAGCCCCGTCAATAAGGTTATCCAGGGAGATTGGGTTTGGCAAGCCAACCGGGGGGACACCGACGCTAAGAGCGTCTGGCACAACTACAAAGGCACCGCTCTGACCGTGATGCTTTGGGCGGACGCCCACGTCGCGACCTACAGGTTCATTAATGACGTGGATGTGTACCAGGACGAAATGCCCAAACCCACCAACCCATTCTGGTGAAAACCAGGGCGTAGTGAAATTCGCCCCTGCGATGGAGTGTGGGAATCCTTGCCGGCGCTGCTTCCAGCGACGGTTCAGGGGGCAACCAGCTTGCCCCTTACATGAACAACCCAGAACATGCGACTTAATTTAACGCCGGCTGATTGGTTGATCTGTATCGGGGCGCTGGTTTTCAACGTGGCCCTCGGCTTGTATATTGCCCTGCGGGCGCGGCAGAAGGCCGACAGCAGCAGCTTCTTCCTGGCGGGCCGCACGCTGACCTGGCCCATCGTGGGGGCGTCGCTCTTTGCGACCAATATCGGGGCCGAACACATGGTGGGACTCTCCGGCGACTCCTACCGCTACGGCATCTGCGCGGGCACCGTCGAGCTGACCACGGCCATCTGCCTGGGATTCGCCGCGGCGGTGCTGGTGCCCTACTACCTCAAGAACAAAGTCTTCACCATTCCCGAGTTTCTTGAAATCCGCTTCCGCCCCGAAGCGCGGATGTGCTTCTCCGGCCTGATGCTCTTCATCTGCATCGTGACCAAGATGGCCTTCTGCATGTATGCCGGCGCGCTGGTGTTGCAGGCCGTCACCGGCTGGGGGATCATGCAGAGCGTGCTGCTGATGGGCGTGACGACGGCCATCATCACCATGATCGGCGGCTTCGGCGTGGTGGCCTATACGGATGCCATCCATGCGCCCATAATGATCGCCGGTTCGGGCCTGGTGCTCTTCATCGGCCTGCACAAGGTTGGCGGATGGGGCGCGCTGTGCGAGGCGGTGCGGCATTCTCCCGTGCCCGGCGCGATGCATATGCACAAGGGGTGGACCGACCCGGTCTATCCGTTCTGGGGCGTGATTCTGGGGGCCGTTTATGGCGGGATTTTCTACTGGGGCATGGACCAGGTCAACGTCCAGCGGATGCTGGGCGCGCGGGACCTGCGGCAGGCCCGGTGGGGGGCGATGCTGGGCGTGCTGCTCAAACTGACGCCGGTTTTC
>Ga0326727_10013427_pt1 | contig 18242 bp, 12 predicted proteins | sample MB2enrmetagenome_FD_207643 | JGI IMG/M metagenome (GOLD analysis project Ga0326727, IMG submission 207643) | Lab enriched peat soil microbial communities from McLean, Ithaca, NY, United States - MB29MY | ecosystem: Environmental > Terrestrial > Soil > Wetlands > Peat | place: USA: New York...
AGCCGCACGTCGATGGGAATGGTTCGCGTGCCCCCCAGCCGCTCAAACGCTTTCTCCTGCAGCGCCCGGAGCAGCTTGGGCTGCAGATCCAGCGGGATGTCGCCCACCTCATCCAGGAATAGAGTGCCCCGGTGGGCCAGTTCGAAGCGGCCGATCTTCTGCGACAAGGCGCCCGTAAAAGCGCCTCTCTCGTAGCCGAATAACTCGCTTTCGAGAAGCCCCGTCGGAATGGCCGCGCAATTCAGGGTGATGAAAGGGAAGTTCCGGCGCGGGCTCAGCCGGTGAATGGCGCGCGCCACGAGTTCCTTTCCGGTGCCGGTCTCACCGAGGATCAGCACGTTCGCATCGGTGGGAGCAACCACTTCCACCTGCCGCAGAATCCGCCTCAGTGCCGCGCTGTTCCCGACGATCTCCTCGAAGTTTTGCTTGACCGCGACATCGTCGTCCGCCACACTCTCAATCTGGTCGCGCTCACTGAGGTCCTGAACGAAGCTGATCCAGCGGAAGGGCGAAAGCTTCAAAACCGCCGTGGCAACCAGCACCGGGACGCGGCTCCCATCCCGCCGCCGCAGCTCTTTCTCATACGGCGTGCAGGCCCCGAACCTCAGGCATTCTTCATGCGCCAGGTCGTCGAGCGCGGAGTATTCCGGAGGAGTGAGATCGGGCCAGTGCAGACGTCCCGCCTTGAGGTCTTCACGGCTGTAACCCACCAGCTTGAGGAAGGCGTCGTTGGCCTCGGGAATGCGGTCGAATTCGCCGGCGACAATGCCGGCGATGGTCGATTCCGACGGTACGGGACGGACCCGCGCCCGGCTGCGGCGCAACTTTTCGTCCCTTTCATGACGCTCGCTGAAGTCGCGCACCACTCGTGCAAAACCTCGCAACTCTCCGTTATCGTCGCGCAGGGCCATGGTGATGACGTTGGCCCAGAATCGCGACCCGTCTTTCCTTACATGCCAGCCTTCATTGCCGAAATGGCCCTCGGCAGCGGACCGATCCAGCTCCTGCTGCGGGTCCGCGCTCGGATTCTCGTCGCCGGGATCAAGCTCGCTGTAGTAAAGAAATGACACGTGCCTGCCGGCGGCCTCGTCCACGCTGTAGCCGTAAATGCGCTCCGCGCCCGAATACCAGGCAGCGATGTTTCCGTTCACGTCCAGCAGGAACAGCGCATAATCCTGCACCCACGACGGAATCCCGCCGCCCTCGGGCTCCTCCGAAAGCTCAGCTCGCGTCCTGTCGCGCAGAACCAGCAGATGGCGCACCGGCAACACGTTGCCTTTGGCCGTGTACTCGACATCCCACAGAGTCCCGTCCGGACCGGCCAGCCGAAAGATGCCCTCCTGCTCACCTTTTCCCAGGAAACTGCGCCACAACTCCGAGATCTGCGGCTTGAAGCCGGGGGCGGCAAAATCGTCCATTCTGTGGCCGATAATGTTCTCTCTGGCGAGGCCCAGCAGTTTTTCGGCGCCGGCGCTGGCATCCCGGTAATTGCGTTCGTCGTCGGCGATGAGAATGGGAACGGCAGGGTGAAAGACAATGGCGCGGAACAAAAGCTCAAGCTCCCGCGGGCCGTTTTCCAGGAGCCAACTCGCCGCTTGCGCTTGCAAGCCCTCAGAGGCCAAAGCTTCTCCTTCGCCCTGCCAGGCGCCGTCCCGGGAACACGCTGGGGGCGAATTTCAGGCAGGCCGACGCCGGATGGGGCCGTCCGCTACATGCTACCACCGGGAGAGGACGGCACCACCGATCTTGTTGACCGGATTTGGTCAGGTGGTAGGTGGCCGATCGGGTGATTCCGCGACGCGCGACGCATAGGCCACAGTCGTTTGCCTCTGGCGGATTGACCGGTCATCAGAAAGGTGCTCGGGAGTTTCCCGCCGCAGAGCTTGAAAGGCCCGACGACATTTTCCGCCGCCGCCGGAAAAGTTATAGACTCTTGGCATGGCAATGCGAGGAAGGAGCTCGGTCGATGCCGACCAGCATCGCGACGAAGCAATTCGGCGAACCGCAAGCCGATGCCTGATCGCGGCCGACGTCGACAAGACCGTCGTTGAACAGGGGTCCCCTACGGAGAGATCCGAATTCCTCATGCTGGTCGCGCCAAAACTCGTCATCGCGGCCCAAAACGGCATCAACCTGGCGTTTCTCACCGGCAACAGCATGAAGGAACTGTCCGAGCGGTTCCTCAAATGGCTGATTCAACAGCTTTGCCTCACCGGGCACTTGCGACTCCTTAGTCAATTCCATTTTTTTTGTAACTCGGGCGGTGTATACGCGTATTTTCCACCGGCTCATATCCACATGCTGCTCGACATGAGTCCGAACGGAGAGCCCGACCCGGACATGGTTTACGCCAGCCTCACGTTCGAGGGGCCCGCTGGACGAGCTATCAGGCCGCAGTTCATTGATGCTGCATACATCGAACAGTGCCAGATCTCCAGGGCCGAATTAAGTGCGTTAACAGCTGTCTTGTCTGAGGCGGCAGACCATTATCAAGCCAAGCTCCTCGAGAAACGCGAAGCCCTGGAACGATATTACGACCTCAGCCTGATCCAGGACGAGACCTCCGGCGAATTCATCCGGCCGAAACCGGAGATCCGTCCCGTGAAGTACGGTTCCGTCGACAACGTGAAGGAAACCGTTGTCCAGGTCACACTGAAGCCGATCCTGAGCTTTCGTCACGCCTGGAAAGCTCAAAAGGCAAAACTGGTCAATCGGGACCTCAGAATCCTGCTGGCGAGGAAAATCCAGGAGGACCTTGACCGCCGGGGGTTCGATCGCTTCATAGCTCGTCCCGGCGGACGTTCCAGCATCGACGTGACTTTAGACAAACTCGACAAAGCTTATGCGCTCCAATTCATAATAGATCGACTGAACGTGCAAGGGTCACCGCGGCTGGGAGAAAAGATCGGCGTCAATACAATATATTTCGGCGACGAAGTCATTGTGGGTGGAGGAAACGATTATCCGGTGACAAGAATACCAGGTCTTTTGGTCTTCGCCGTGAATCCCGACCGCACTTTGGTACCGTTTCTCTCGCGTATTTTCGTTCCATCGACGATAGTGGGCGGCCCGAACGCCACCGCGGAGGTTTTGGAAGAGCTTAATCGTTGCGCCAGAGAACTCCAGTTCCGATTCAACCCGGATAAACCGACGAAGACGGCGGTTGAAGAGTTAAAGGTGAGGTTGTTCTCCAGGCGAATCCGGCAGAAGATCGAGCAACTGGGCCCCTCAAACGAACACTCGATTCGCGATTGGCAGGCTCTGCACGCCCTCGTCACATTGATGTGTCGCGAGGACGAGGCTTCCAAGGAGTGGCTGTCGATTCTTGTAGAAGAACTGGACGGCATAATGACGCATCTGGCAACTCAGAAGGTCTCACCACAGCAAGCTATTGGATCGAGCCATCCCGATGAGGGCGCCTAGACTAGCAGGGTGCTGAAAAGTGGTTGGGCCTACCGCTCCCTTTGGTCGCGGCTCCGTAACGTGTTGCAAATTCAGATCGACTTTTCCAAGCCGCGCGCGGAGCAAGCGGTTTTGCGACTTTTTCAGCAGCCTGCCAGCTAACTCTGACCTGCCTCGATTTTCTCTGCCAGTCGTAATTGAGACGCTTCGTCTAATCTAACTCCTCTGCTGCCATCCCGTCGGAGCCGCCCGTCGCACTTGCTTCACCGCGAGTACCGTTCTGCGACTCCGTGATCTCCGACGGGCGGCCCGATGGGAGGGCAGTTATATCCATCCTGTTGGTGGGCCTTGAGCAGATCTGCGCGTATTCCTCGGGTGTCCGATACGCCAGACTGCTGTGCGGTCGTTCTGCGTTGTATTCCATCCGCCACCGCTCGATCTTTTCCTTCGCGTCGGCCAGCGTCGTGAACCAGTTGTGATTCAAACATTCGTCGCGGAAGCGCCCGTTGAAGCTCTCCACGTGCCCGTTCTGCATCCGCCGGCCCGGCTGAATGTGCACCAGTCCGATCCCTCTTTCCTCGCACCACACCAGAAAATGACGGCTGGCGAACTCCGGCCCGTTGTCGCAGCGAATCACCTCCGGCCGGCCCCGCTGGCTGATGATCCACTCCAGCACGCGCGTGACTCGGCGGCTGGACAGTCCCGTGTCCACTTCGATCGCCGGACACTCCCTCGTAAAACTGTCCACCACGGTCAGCATGCGCAGCCCTCGTCCCGTGGCCAGCCCGTCGGCCACAAAGGCGATGGCCCACTCCTGATTGGGACGGCTCAGCAGAACACCTTCGGGCGCCGGCCTCACCAGCCTCTTTCGCTTCAGCCGCCGCACCGCCGGATGCTCGGCGCGATGGACCCGGTACACCCGCTGCGGACTCGCCCGGCAGCCGCGTCGTTCCAGCAGCGCACCCAGACGCCGATAACCGTAGCGCGGCTTCTGCCGAGCCAGTGCAATCAGCTGGCGGCGCAGCTCTGCGTGGTGGTCCGGCCGCGGCTGGTATCGGTAAGTGCTCCGATCCACTGCCATGAGCTTGCAGGCTTCGCGTTCCGAGTACCCAAACTCGCCCATCACGAACGCCACGTCCTGCCTCCCGCCTACAAGCTCCAGCCGTAATGAGATGGTCCGCCGCAACGTGGTTTGCTGGACGATGCGTGAAAGCAAACCTCAGAACGAAGGAGAGTGCAAATGAACATTCGAGTCGTTGGCATCGACGTGGGCAAGACCGTCTTTCATGTCGTCGGGATGGATGGCCACGGGAAGGTGATACTGAAAAACCGCCTGTCCCGGCCGCAGCTGCTGAAGCGTCTGGTGAACCTTCCGCCCTGTCTTATAGGAATGGAGGCGAGCTGCGGGGCGCATTACCTGGCACGGAGTCTGTCGAAGTTCGGCCACGATGTGCGGCTGATCCCCGCGCAGTTCGTTCGACCATTCGTGAAATCTCAGAAGAACGACTATGTTGACGCGGAGGCGATCGCCGAAGCCGTACAGCGGCCCACGATGCGGTTCGTCCCGGTGAAGACCGAAGATCAGCTCGACCTGCAGGCGCTGCATCGGGTCCGTGATCGCCTCATGGAGCGAAGAACGAGCGTCATAAACCAGATCCGCGCGTTTCTGCTGGAACGAGGACTGGCTCTGCGAGCCGGCAGCAATCACCTGCGCACCAACCTGCCTGCCGTGCTGGCCGCGGCGGAACAGAACATGTCGCCACGCATCTATCAACTGCTCTGCCTTGTTGCCGAGGAGTGGCACTCCATCGAGCAGCAGATCGAACGGCTGGACCGGGAGATCGAGACAATCGCGACCAGCGACGAGGCGTGTCGGCGATTGCTCACGGTGCCCGGAATCGGGCCGTTGATCGCCACGGCCATGGTGGCAGCTGTGGGCAATGGGAGCGCGTTCGGCAGGGGGCGGGAGTTTGCCGCATGGCTCGGCCTTGTTCCCAGACAGCATTCGACAGGCGGCAAAGCCCGACTGCTCGGCATCAGCAAACATGGCAACGAATACCTCCGCAGGCTATTCATCCACGGCGGGCGATCGGTCCAGCACAGGGTATCGCGTGAGAAGCACCGCTTCGGCCCGTGGCTCGCTCAGCTTGAACTCCGCGCAAACTCGAATATCGTTGGGGTCGCGATGGCCAACAAGCTCGCGCGGATCGCATGGGTTGTGCTGAATCGGCAGGAAGTGTATCGCCCGTACGAGAATCAGGGACGCGCTTCAAGCCTATGTGCGTGAATGCGGTTGCGGTGCCGCCTTCGCTCTTCAGACCCTCAATGCACCGATGGCGGCCACCGGTCAAGGCTCCCTGATGAACTCGCTGCGCTCGGCCTTGACCGGCGCCCGCCATCGGCTGCCTGAACCAGCGAGAAGAGCGAAGCCAGCTCCTGAATCCAGCTTTTGATGTCCGGATCACCTCGGTTTTGCGAAGTGGAACATTCGATGATGGAAACAGTCAAACGACGTGCTCACAACCTGGCGAAAGAACTGGTCCATCCGAGACCGTAGCCGTTATGAGGCAGAGCGCGTGCGAATACTCATCGTGGCCAGGGCACTGCCCATAAACAGGCCGGATACATTTACGCAGACCTTATCCAGAATCGACTTTCCTCTTGCAACCGGAGCGGCGGACCATACATTTTTTCGGATCACCGCCTTCAGCGCCTCTTTGTCGAGGCTCAGGTCGGCGACCATGTGCTTCAGCCGGCGGTTCTCATCCTCCAGTTCTTTGAGCCGCCGCGCCTCGCTCACTTCCATGCCGCCGTACTTGCTCTTCCACGTGTAGATCGTGGCCTCGCTGACGCCCAGCTCCCGCGCCAGATCCTTCACTGTCCGGCCTGCCTCCACCTGCTTCAGCACGCCGATGATCTGTTCTTCCGTATGCCTGCTCTTCTTCATCCGAAGCTCCTTTTCTTCGCCATCTGCTGCCGGAGCTTCTCAATTATGAATGGTGGAGTTTATCGAGAGCAGGTCAGCAATGAGCTGTTTTCGGCGGCGGTGGTGTGAGTTTGCAGGCTTTGGTTCACACATTTATCCGAGGTCGCGAAAAAGAAGACACACCCAAGGAGGCGCCAAGCAAGTCGCCCCACCCCAGGAAAAAGCGGAAGAAGTAAGACCACGCTCAAATGGACCCACGCCCGGACTTACAGGCGTCGTTGGGCATCCTGAAAGACCATGCGTCGCCTCTACCGCTACACCGGCGCGCGCGAAGCCGCCCGGCGATACGATTAGGTGATGATCGCCCGATCGGCACTCCTACTCGCGACTGTGGCCGGCGTGCTGGGGGCCGCCGATCTGACGTGGACCGCGTCCTGGATCACTCACCCCACCGTCCCTCTGCGCGAGCCCGCCGTACTTCATTTCCGGCGCGACTTCCGCCTCGCCGGCAGGCCCGACCATTTCATCGTTCATGTCAGCGCCGACAATCGGTTCATCCTTTACGTGAACGGCACGCGCGTGGGCGACGGTCCCGCCCGCGGGGATCTCGCGCACTGGCGCTACGAGACCTTCGATCTGGCCGGCGTCCTCAGGGACGGCGACAACGTGATCGCCGCAACCGTATGGAACTTCGGCGTCTATGCTCCGGTGGCCCAGATCTCCGACCGCACCGCTTTCGTGCTGCAGGACGAGGGAGATCAGGCGTTGTCCGTCAGCACGCCCAACGGCTGGCTGGTGGAAATCGAGCACGGACAATCGCCGATTCCCCGCAAGGCGGATGGCTCCTGGGATTACATGGCCTGCGGCCCCGGAGAACTGCTGGACGCTTCCGCGTACGACTGGGACTGGAGCGCGCCAAAGCCCGGTTCGCGCGGCGAGTGGATGCCGGCAGCCTCACCCATGCGCGAGAGCATCTATCCCACTACCGCGAATGCCGCCCTGCGAGGCATGCAGAACGATAACTACTGGCAACTGGTTCCGGACACGTTGCCGACGATGGAGTTCACGCCAACCCCGGCCGGCCACAATGTCCGATCCGATGCGGTGGTTGGCTCGTTTCCCGAAGGCGCCGCGACTCTGCCCGCGCACTCCCATGTTCACGTCCTTCTTGATCGCGGAACGCTGACGACGGCATATCCGAAGTTGACCGTATCGGGCGGCAAGGGGAGCGCGATTCGGCTGACCTACGCCGAAGCGCTTTACGACGAAAAGCATAAAAAGGGAGATCGCGATGAAGTCGGCAATCGCCAGGCGCTGGGGCTTAGCGACAGCTTTCTGCCCGACGGCGGGCCGCACCGCAGCTTCGAGCCGCTGTGGTGGCGCACGTGGCGCTACCTGGATCTCGATATCGAGACCGCCGCCGACCCGCTCACCATCGAGTCGCTCACGGCGAATTTCACCGCCTATCCCTTTGCAGCGCGCGCGACATTTCGCAGCGACGACGAAGATCTCGAGCGGATCTGGGAGATCAGTTGGCGCACCGCACGGCTCGACGCTCACGAGACCTACATGGACACGCCTTACTGGGAGCAGCTCCAGTACATCGGCGACACGCGCATCCAGGCGCTGATCTCGTACGCGGTGGCCGGCGACGACCGGCTGGCGCGCCAGGCGATTGTCGCGTTCGACGAGTCGCGCATCCCCGAAGGGCCGACCCAAAGCCGCTACCCGACCTCGCAGCCGCAGATGATCCCCACGTTCTCGCTGCTGTGGATCGGAATGCTGCACGATTACTGGATGTACCGGCCCGACCCCGCACCGGTACGGGATGCGCTGCCCGGAACGCGCGCGGTACTCGAGTGGTTTCATCGCCATGAACAGCCCGACGGTCTGCTGGCGAAGCTGCCCTGGTGGAGTTTCGTGGACTGGGTCAGCGGCGGGGAGATTCCGACGTACAGCGCCAGCGGCGAGTCCTGCACGACGACGCTGATATACCTGGGCGCGCTGGACGATGCCGCGCAGATGGAGCGGGCGCTTGGCGACGAGTATTTCGCCGGCGAATATGCCGAACGCGCCGGGCAGGTCCGCCGCGCCGTCCACGCACACTGCTGGGATGCGGGTCGGAAGATGCTGGCCGACAATCCGGACGGAAGGAACTTCAGCCAGCAAACGAATGTGCTCGGCGTGCTCTACGATGCGGTGCCGGCGGAGGATCGCTCGGACCTGCTGCATCGGATGCTGGCCATTCAGCCCGGTGCCATGCCCGGCACAACGCCCGGCGGCGTGCTGAGCGCGTCGTACTACTTTCGCTTCTATCTGAGCCGCGCGCTGGAGCACACGGGACTCGGCGATGAATACCTCGCCTCGCTCGCCCCCTGGCGTGCTCTGCTTCCTCAGCATTTCAGCACCTGGCCGGAAACGCCAGGCGACACGCGATCCGATTCGCACGCCTGGAGCGCGCACCCGATCTACGATTTACTCACTCTGGTTGCCGGGATCGCGCCGGCCTCCCCGGGTTTTTCATCGGTGAGGATCGCGCCGCACCCGGGGGCGCTGCGCAGTGTCTCCGCGACGTTCCCCCATCCGAAGGGCACCATCTCAGTTCAGCTCGAACACCGGGGCGACAAACTGACGGGTACGATCACGCTGCCCGAGGGTCTGACCGGCACATTCGTCTGGCAGGGCGTAAATCAGCCTCTGCACGCCGGGGTGAACAGCATTGCCGGGCCGTAGTGCGCGTTGTGTCCGTGTCCGTAAACGCTTCTGGGTTGGATCACCCAGTTGCCAGTGCTGTTACTTCAATGTCACATGGCCGCCGGATTCCATGTGCGCCGGAATACGCTACGGTACACCAGCACCACGTGGTACCGGTGGCCGTTTGGGGCAAATGCCCCGAAATCGGAAGGGATATGACGCCGAAGGCGGTGTTGGAATTCGCCGAGTGAGAATTCATCACTTATTCTCGAACGACTTACAGAGGATTCCGGGAGTGCCTGGATGGTAGAGCGATTGCAGCTTAGGGGTGCTGGAAAGCAATGAACCGTCTAATTGAAATCACGGAACTGGTCCTTCGCGACGCCCACCAGAGCCTCATGGCGACGCGGATGGCCATGGAAGACATGATCCCGGTCTGCGAGGATCTGGACAACGCCGGCTACTGGTCGCTGGAGTGCTGGGGCGGCGCGACTTTCGATTCGTGCATCCGCTTTCTGAATGAAGATCCGTGGGAGCGGCTGCGCACATTCAAGAAGCTGATGCCGAAGACGCCGCTGCAGATGCTGCTGCGCGGGCAGAACATTCTCGGCTATCGCCACTATGGCGACGATGTTGTCGAACACTTCGTGGAGAAGGCTGCGGCGAACGGAATGGACGTCTTCCGCATCTTCGACGCGCTCAACGATCCGCGCAACCTGCGCACGGCCGTCAACGCGGTGAAGAAGACCGGCAAGCACGCGCAGGGCTGCATCTGCTACACCACCAGCCCGGTGCACACCATCGGCGCGTTTGTCGATCTGGCCGAGCAGCTTGTGGAGATGGGTTGCGATTCGATTTGCATCAAGGACATGGCCGCTCTGCTCAAGCCGCAACCGGCGTACGAACTGGTGCGCGCCATCAAATCGCAGTGCGGCAGGGAAACGCTGGTGCACATCCATACGCACGCGACTACGGGCGTCACGCTGGTGAGCCTCATGAAGGCCATCGAAGCGGGCGCCGACATGGTGGACACGGCGGTCAGCTCGATGAGCCTGGGGCCGGGGCACAATCCCACTGAGAGCCTGGTGGAGATGCTGGAAGGCACCGGCTACACCACGCGCGTGGACATGGAACGCATCCATCGCGTGAACGAGTATTTCCGGAAGATTCGCAACAACTATAAGAAGTATCTGACCGATTTTCAGGGCGCCGAGACGGATATCTTCAAGAGCCAGATTCCCGGCGGCATGCTCTCGAACATGGAGAGCCAGCTCAGGCAGCAGGGGGCCGGCGACAAAGTCCAGGAAGTGCTGGCCGAGGTTCCGGTGGTGCGCAAGGCTTCGGGCTACCCGCCGCTGGTGACGCCAACGAGCCAGATTGTGGGTACGCAGGCTGTGTTCAACGTTCTGATGGGCGAGTGGAAGGCGATGAGCGGCGAGTTCGCGGATCTGATGCTGGGTTACTACGGCGCGACGCTCGGCTCCAAGGATGAAAAGGTTCAGCAGATCGCGGCCGAGAAAGTGAAGAAGCCGGTGATCACCTGCCGCCCTGCCGATCTGATCCCCAACGAGTTCGACAAGTTGCGCGCCGAAGCGCTGGCACTCGAGGGGGACAACGGCAGCGACGAAGACGTGCTCACCTACGCGATGTTCCCGCAGGTAGCGCCGAAGTTCTTCAAGTCGCGCCACGAGGGCCCGAAGAATCCGAGCAAAGAAGCGCCGACGCCGGCTCCCCAGGCGGCCGCGACCGCGGAAAGGCCCGCCCCGGCGCATCCGGGCCAGCTTTCCGGACCCATCACTTACGCGGTGACGTTCAACGGTCACGCGCACAAAGTGACGGTGGCGCCGGGCGAATAGCGGAGAAAATTCCATGGCAAACGCAACGGTTTCGAAAATGGACGAGAAGATCGAGCTCCTGCGCAAGACGCGCAAGCATCTGGAAGCGGGCGGCGGGGAGGAGCGCCTCGAAAAACAGCGCAAGCAGGGCAAGCTGACCGCGCGCGAACGTATCGCGCGTCTGGTGGACGCCGGGAGTTTCCAGGAGATCGGGCTGTTCGCGCGGCATCGCCAGACGGCCTTCGGCATGGCCAAACAGGAGCTGGCCGCCGAGGGCGTGGTCACCGGCTGCGCCACTATCGACGGCCGGCTGGTGCATCTGGGCAGTCAGGATTTCACCGTAGCCGGCGGTTCGGCCGGCGAAGTTCATTCCGACAAGATCGTCGAGATGATGAAGAGCTCGCTGAAAACCGGGTCGCCCTTCGTCCTGATTAACGACTCGGGCGGAGCCCGGGTTCAGGAAGGGATCGACAGCCTTGCCGGCTACGGGCGCATCTTCTACCACAACACCATGCTGAGCGGCGCGGTGCCGCAGATTTCGCTGATTTGCGGGCCGTGCGCGGGCGGCGCGGCCTACAGCCCGGCGCTGACCGACTTCATCATCCAGACCAAACAGGCGCAGATGTTCATCACCGGCCCGGGCGTCATCAAGCAGGTAACCGGCGAGGTGGTCACCGCGGATCAGCTCGGCGGGCCCGGCGCGCAGATGAACCAATCCGGCGTGGTGCACTTCGTGGCCGAGAACGACGAGCACGCGGTTGAGATCTGCAAAAAGCTGCTGGGCTATCTGCCCATGAACAATCTCGAAGACCCGCCGAGGCTGCCCTATGAACTGGAAGAGGGCCGCGACGAGGAGCTGAATCATGTGGTGCCCGACGATGGCAAGCAGGGCTACGACATTCGTTCGGTGATTTCGCGGCTGGTGGATTACGGCGATTTTCTGGAAGTGCAGCCGTACTGGGCGGCGAACGCGGTGATCGCGTTTGCGCGGCTGGCCGGACGGTCGGTGGGCATCGTGGCCAATCAGCCGGCGGTGCTGGCGGGCGCGCTGGACATTAACGCATCGGACAAGATCGCGCGCTTCGTGCGCTTCTGCAATGCGTTCAACATTCCGCTGATCACTCTGGTGGACGTGCCCGGATTCCTGCCCGGAGTGCAGCAGGAGTACGGTGGAATTATACGGCATGGCGCGAAGATGCTTTTCGCCTATTCCGCGGCGACCGTGCCCAAGATCACGGTTGTACTGCGCAAGGCTTACGGCGGCGCGTATCTGGCCATGTGCGGCAAGGACCTGGGCGCCGACCGGCTGATCGCGTGGCCGAGCGCGGAGATCGCGGTGATGGGCGCCGAGGGCGCGGTAGACGTGGTGTTCCGCAAGGAGATTCAGGCGGCCGCCGATCCCAAGGCGAAGCGGCAGGAAATGATCCAGGAGTATCGCGACAAGTTCTCGAATCCGTACGTGGCCGGCGCGCGGCGGCAGGCCGACGATGTGATCGAGCCGGCGGAGACGCGGCGGTACCTGGCGGCGGCGCTGGAAGCGTTGCATACCAAGCGTGAACTGCGCCCGCCCAAGAAACACGGGCTGATTCCGCTGTAAGGAGCGAGCGCATGACAGAGACGCAAAGCATGACGGCGCTGCTCGAAGAGATCAATCAGCGCCTTCGCGATCTGGACGAGCGCCTGCGAAGCGTGGAAGCGCGGTTCGCTCCGCCGCTCACGGCGGCAACCGCGCCGGTTGCGCCGAAGCAGGAACCGGAAGAGCAGATCGAGCCCGAGATCCTGATGGTGATCGCCGCCGCCGTGGCGGCCTTCATGGGACACAAAGCGCGGATTCGCCGCGTGCGCCGCAGCGCCACGCCGGGCATGAATCCATGGGCGCAGCAGGGGCGCGTCAGCATTCAGGCATCGCACAGCGTGGGCTGGGCAAGGTAGGGAATGTGAAACTGAAGATTACCGTAGACAACAAAACGTACGAAGTGGAAGTGGAGGCGGAGGAATCGGAAGTCGTTCATGCGCCGGCCGCGTACCGGCCGGTTTCGTGGTCCGGGCCATCGGCTCCCACGCCCGCGGCCGCTCCGGCTGCGTCATCCAGCGACGGAGAAGCGGTGGACGAGAACAAGGTGTGCCGCAGCCCCATGGTGGGTGTCGTGGTGCGCATCAACGCGCAGGAAGGTCAGGACGTGAAAGTGGACGACGCACTTCTGGTGCTGGAAGCGATGAAGATGGAAACGACCATCACGTCGCCGGTGGCCGGGAAGATCAGGCGCCTGCGGGTGGGCGCGGGGCAGAGCGTGCAGGCCAATCAGATTCTGGTGGATTTCGAGTAGGAGAGCGGACGTGTCAGTGGAAATGCAGAGTGACGTAACGAGCGAGGCGATGGCGGGAGTGCCGGGGTTTCTTTTCGTCGATCATGTGGCCATTTCGGTAAAAACCGGCGAGCTGGAAGGTCAGGTTGCGACATACAAGGCTCTGGGGTTCACCGAAATCCATCGCGAGGAAGTACACGGCGGCGATCAGGTTCGCGAGGTGCTGCTGCGAATTGGCGACGGGCCGAATCTGATTCAGTTACTGGAGCCGTTGAATGAGACGTCGCCGGTGGCGAAACTGATCGAGCGCAACGGCGGGCGCGGTGGACTGGCCCACGTGGCTTTTCGCGTCGCCGATATCCAGAAAGCCTTCGACGCGATGAAGGCAAAAGGCGTGAACATTATCGATAAGGCGCCACGGCCGGGCTCGCGCGGAACCATGGTCTTCTTCGTTCATCCCAAAGCCTTCGGCTTCCTGATTGAAGTGGTGCAGGAGGGAGCGAAATGAACGCAGCACAGCCGGAACCGCTGTTCGCCGAATTTCCTCCGGTATCGACCGCGGAGTGGGAAGCGGCGATCGCGAAGGACCTGAAGGGCAGGGACCCGAAATCGCTGGTCTGGAAAACCGAGGACGGTTTCGAGGTGAAGCCGTTCTACCGCCTGGAGGATTCGCCGGGGCTGCCGGAGCTGCGCGATTTCCCCACCGGCTGGAAGATCTGCGCGGAGGTGGACGACTTTGAAACGGCCATGGAAGTGGTCGCCCGCGGGGCGCAGGCAATTCAGTTCTGGCCGGAGAACGAAGACGCGCTGGAAGCGTTGCTGAACAGGCTTCCGCTGACCAAAGTGGAAGTGCATATTCGCGCCGGCGGCCACGCTCCCGAGTTGCTGCGCGTGATTCGGCACTTTAAGGGACGGGTGCACGGGTCGCTCAATTGCGGCCCGGTGCGCGAGGCCGCGAACATCGCGCCGGATTTTCTGCCTTATGTGATCAACGCGGGCCGCTTCGACGAGATTGAAGCGACGGCCACGCAGGAACTGGCGCTGGCGCTGGCCCAGGGTTCGGAATACCTGGCCGAGCTGGGGCTGGTGGCCGGGCAGATCGCGTTCTCGTTTCCCATCGGCTCCAACTACTTCTTCGAGATTGCCAAACTGCGGGCGGCGCGGCTGTTATGGCCGCGCGTGGTGGCCGCCTACGATCCGCACTCGCGGCCGGTGACGCGGATCTTCGCGCAGACCTCGGAATGGAACAAAACGGTCTACGATCCCTACGTGAACATGCTGCGCGGGACCACGGAAGCCATGGCCGCGATCATCGGCGGCGCCGAACTGGTGACCGTGACGCCGTTCCATTCGGCTTTTGCCGCGCCGGACGATTTCGCGCGGCGAATGGCCGTGAACACCCAGCTCATTCTGCGCGAAGAAGCGCATTTCGACGAGTTGAGCGATCCGGCTTCGGGCTCGTGGTACATCGAAGCGCTCACCGATAAGATGGCGCGCGAGGCGTGGAAGCTGTTCCAGCAGATGGAAGCCGCGGGCGGATACAGTCAGGCGGTGGGGTCGGGGCTGGTGGACACCCTGGTGAAGCCGGTCCGCGAGGCGCGGCGAGCGGCGATTGCACAGCGGCGAAGGCAGTTCACCGGGCTGAATGTGCACGCCAACGCCGCCGAACGGGTGCTGGACAAGATCGCAATTTCGTCGCGGCACACGCGCGGAGCGAGCGATTTCGAGGCCATGCGGTTGCGTACGGAGCGCCACGAGAAGGCCACCGGCCGCGTGCCGAAGGTCTTCCTGCTGCAGTTCGGCGATGCGAAGATGCGCCGCGCGCGGGCTGAGTTCGCGACCGAGTTCTTCCAGTGCGCGGGATTTGGAATCGTCGCGCCGGCGGCGTTCGAGACCGTGGACGCGGCGCTGGCCGCAATTGCGGCGGAGCAGCCGGATCTGGTGGCGCTGTGCAGCTCCGATGCCGAGTATTCGGGGCTTGCCGCCGCGGTTTGCCCGAAAGTGAAACAGCCGGTGATTGTGGCCGGATTCCCGAAGGACACCATCGACCAGCTCAGACAGGCCGGCGTGGCCGAGTTCGTGCACATGCGCAGCAACGCGCTGGAGACTCTCACGGCGCTGCAGAACAAGCTGGGGATCGGAGACTGAGATGCGACCGGATTTTTCGAAAGTCGAATATCGCGACAAGGGCAAAGCGCCGGCTTACGATCCGCACCTCGAGCAGCTCCACTACGCGGCCGGTATCGCGCCCTTCCTGCGAGGCCCGTACACCACCATGTACGTCACCCGCCCGTGGACCGTGCGGCAATATGCCGGGTTCTCCACGGCGGAAGAATCGAACGCGTTCTATCGCCGCAATCTCGCGGCCGGGCAGAAGGGGCTTTCCGTGGCTTTCGATCTGGCCACGCACCGCGGTTACGATTCGGACAATCCGCGCGTGGTTGGCGACGTAGGCAAAGCCGGCGTGGCCATCGATTCTGTCGAGGACATGAAGATTCTCTTCGACCGCATCCCGCTGGAAGCGATTTCCGTTTCCATGACCATGAACGGCGCGGTGCTGCCGGTTATGGCGTTCTACATCGTCGCCGCCGAAGAGCAGGGCGTGACGTCGGAAAAGCTGAACGGCACCATCCAGAACGACATCCTCAAAGAGTTCATGGTGCGGAACACGTACATTTATCCGCCCGCGCCATCCATGCGCATCGTCGGCGACATCTTTCGCTTCTCGGCGGAGAACATGCCGAAGTTCAATTCCATTTCCATCAGCGGCTACCACATGCAGGAAGCCGGCGCGACGGAGGAGATTGAGCTCGCCTACACGCTGGCGGACGGCATGGAATATGTCCGCACCGGCATCGCCGCCGGGCTGGCGGTGGACGACTTCGCGCCGCGGCTTTCGTTCTTCTTCGACATCGGCATGAACCATTTCCGCGAGATCGCCAAACTGCGGGCGGCGCGCCTGCTGTGGGCGAAGATCGTGAAGAGCTTCGACCCGAAGAACCCGAAGTCGATGGCGCTGCGCACGCACTGCCAGACCTCCGGCTGGAGCCTGACCGAGCAGGACCCGTTCAACAACGTGATGCGCACCACCATCGAGGCGATGTCCGCTGCGCTGGGCCACACGCAAAGCCTGCACACCAATTCGCTCGACGAGGCGCTGGCGCTGCCCACCGATTTTTCCGCGCGCATCGCCCGCAACACGCAGCTGTACATCCAGGAAGAGACCGAGATCTGCCGAGTGGTGGACCCATGGGGCGGTTCGCATTACGTGGAATCGCTGACGCACGAGCTGGCGCATTCGGCGTGGGACCTCATCCAGGAGGTGGAAAGTCATGGCGGCATGGTGAAGGCCATCGAGATGGGGCTGCCGAAGATGCGCATCGAGGAAGCGGCGGCGCGCAAGCAGGCGCGCATCGACACCGGCCGCGATGTCATCGTCGGCGTGAACGCTTACAAGTACGAAGCCGGGACGAAGCTCGATTTGCGCGAAGTGGACAACGCGGCGGTCCGCACCAGCCAGGTGGAACGGCTGGAGAAGATTCGCCGCGAGCGCGACAGCGGGGCGGTTCAGCGGGCGCTCGAAGCGTTGACGAAATGCGCGCAGACCGGCGAGGGCAATCTGCTCGCGCTGGCCGTGGTTGCGGCGCGGCTGCGGGCTACGCTCGGCGAGATCTCCGACGCTCTGGAGAGAATCTGGGGGCGCTACGAAGCCCCCACGCGATCCATCAGCGGCGTGTACGCGGCCGAAACACAAGGCGACCCGAGGTTCGAAGAAGTGCGCAAACTGACCGCCGAGTTCGCCCAGGCCGAAGGGCGGCATCCGCGAATTCTGGTGGCCAAGATGGGGCAGGACGGCCACGACCGCGGGTCGAAGGTGATCGCCACCGCGTTCGCCGATCTGGGCTTCGACGTGGACATCGGTCCGCTGTTTCAGACACCCGAGGAGGTGGCCAGGCACGCCGTCGAAAACGATGTGCATATCGTGGGCTGCTCGTCGCTGGCCGGCGGGCACAAGACGCTGGTGCCGCAACTCATCGAGCAGTTGCGCGCGCTGGGGCGCAACGACATCATGGTGATTGTGGGCGGCGTGATTCCCCCGCAGGATTACGACGAGTTGTACAAGGCCGGGGCTGCCGGCATTTTCGGCCCGGGCACGCGTATTCCCGAAGCCGCGCGCGATATTCTCCGCGTTCTCATGGGGGCGCTGGAGCCCCAGCACGGCTGACGTGGGGCGGGATTTCATCCTGCGGCGGGTTTTCAACCCGCTCCCGGCCGATTGAAAATCGGCCGCATGTTACAAACATGCCCCACACGAACATTCATGCATAGGCCACTGATCGCCCCGCAACAGATTGTTGACGGCATCCTCGCGGGCGATCGGGTGATGCTCGCGCGGGGCATTACGCTGGTTGAAAGCTCCGCGCCCGCCCATCAGGAACCGGCGCAACAGATCCTCGAAGCCTGTCTGCCCCACAGCAACGGCAGCATCCGCGTGGGCATCACCGGCGTGCCGGGTGTCGGCAAGAGCACCTTCATCGAGGCGCTGGGCATTCATCTCACGCGCGAGCGCAATGAGAAAGTCGCGGTGCTGGCGGTGGACTCCAGCAGTCCCGTCAGCGGCGGCAGCATTCTCGGCGACAAGACCCGCATGACGCGGCTCGGCGTGGATGCGCACGCCTACATCCGTCCTTCGCCGGCCGGGTCGTCGCTGGGCGGCGTGGCCCGCAGGACGCGCGAAGCCATCGTGCTTTGCGAGGCCGCCGGTTACCGCAACATCTTCGTGGAAACGGTGGGCGTCGGGCAGTCGGAAGTGGCCGTCGCCGGCATGACCGATTTCTTCCTGCTGTTGATGCTGGCGGGCGCGGGCGACGAACTGCAGGGCATGAAACGCGGGATCATGGAAATGACCGATCTGATGGCCATCAACAAGGCCGACGGCGACAACCGCGTTCCTTCGGAGGCGGCGCGCCGGCTCTACGAGAGCGCGTTGAAGCTGTTTCCTCCACACGCCAGCGGCTGGACCCCTCGGGTGGTGACCTGTTCGTCGCGCACCGGGGAGGGTGTCGCCGCGATCTGGAA
>Ga0326727_10013428_pt1 | contig 18241 bp, 18 predicted proteins | sample MB2enrmetagenome_FD_207643 | JGI IMG/M metagenome (GOLD analysis project Ga0326727, IMG submission 207643) | Lab enriched peat soil microbial communities from McLean, Ithaca, NY, United States - MB29MY | ecosystem: Environmental > Terrestrial > Soil > Wetlands > Peat | place: USA: New York...
TCGGCCGCACGCCGGTGTGGCTCTTCCACGGCAGCCTGGATTCCACCGTCCTGCCGCGCCAGAGCGAACTCATGTTCGACGCCTTCCAGGCCGCCGGCGGCAACATCCGCTTCTGGCTCTACCAGGGGCTGTTGCACGATTGCTGGACGCGCGCTTACGACGAGCCCGATCTGCCGCGTTGGCTCCTGGCGCACCGCACGCCCGTGGCTCCCGAGACTTTTGCGGAGTTCCTCATGATTCCCCTGCACCCGCCCGCCATCAAGCTCACCGCCGCGCAACTCGACAGCCTGGCCGGCCAGTATCGCGAACCTAACGCACACGGCGTGGCCGCAATTTACCGCATGGGCGACCAGCTCTTTGAGAAGACCCCGGGCGGCGAAGTGATCGGGCTGGAAGCGGAGTCGACCGACTCGTTTTTCCGCCCCGGCGACTCCACCGGCACCCGCACCGTGCATCTGACCTTCGAGCGCGACGCGCAGGGGCACGTGACCGCATACGTGCTGCACGACAGCCGCCACGAGGAGCGCTGGGCGAAGATTCCTGGCGCGGCGGGAAAGTAGGTGGCTACAAGCCGCGGGCTGAGCGCAGCCCACGGTTCCCTCTTTTCACTCCTTTCACTTTCTTCACTTTCCCGGAACCATTCACCCCTCGCCTGCGTACCTCTTCTCAATAGTCGGGGAGGCAATATGTTTTGCAGCGGATGTGGACGCGAGCTCGAGACGGGGCAGGGACTCTGCCCGCAATGCGGCCGGGTGACACCGCCGTTAACGCCGCCGGTTCTCCCGGCGCCCAGCTTTGAGTATGAACTGGCGCGTTACGCCAGCAAGGTGCGCGTGCTGGGCATCTTGTGGCTGGTCTTTGGGGGGCTCTCGCTCCTGGCGGGACTCGCCGCGCTGCACTTCGCGCACGACTTCTTATCCGGCGGCTTTGGCCCCTGGGCCCAAAACAACCACATGTTCCCCGACTGGTTCCTCCCGGCAATGATTCACTTCGCGCTGGCCATGATCATTCTTCGCGCCATTGTGTGCGCCATTGCCGGATGGGGCCTGCTCGAACGCACCCAGTGGGGACGCATCATGGCCATCATCGCCGCCGTCATCTGCATGCTCAAAATCCCCTTCGGAACCGCCATGGGCATTGCCACCCTGGTAATCCTGCTCGGCTACAGGAATTCGACTTTGTACGACAGCCTGTGAAAACAGGGTTCAGGTGTCAGGTGTCAGATTTCAGCAAGGTCGTGCTGACCTGCCAACCCGCCCCCTCGCTCCCTCACTTCACTCTCTTCACTCATTTCACTTCATTCACTCGCTCCCCTGACACCTGAAACCTGACCCCTGCCTTTACAATCTATCCATGACCTTCCCAGCCAACCGGATGCGGCGATTGCGGCGCAGCGAGCCGTTGCGCGCGCTGGTGCGCGAGACGGTGCTCGAGCCCGGCGACCTCGTCTATCCGCTTTTTATTTGTCCCGGCAAGGGCGTACGCAACCCCGTCGGCTCCATGCCCGGCGTCTTCAACCTTTCAGTCGATGAAGCGGTGCGCGAGGCCGAGGAGACCGCGCAGTTGGGCATCGGCGGATTGCTCCTCTTCGGCCTTCCAGAATCGAAAGATGAAACAGGCACCGGCGCCTGGGAGGAGAACGGCATTGTCCAGCAGGCGCTGCGTGCGCTCCGGCTGTCGCCGGCGGCAAAAAAGCTGGTGCTGATTGCCGACGTCTGCCTGTGCGAGTACACCAGCCACGGGCATTGCGGCGTAGTGGTCAAGTCGGGCGACGAGTTCGATGTCGACAACGATCCGACTCTCGAGCTATTGGCCCGCACCGCCGTGAGCCAGGCCAAAGCCGGCGCAGACGTAGTCGCGCCCAGCGACATGATGGACGGCCGCGTCGCCGCGATCCGCAAGGCGCTCGACGCCGCCGGCCTCAAGCAGACGCCCATCCTCAGCTACGCGTCGAAATTCGCCTCTGCCTTCTACGGTCCCTTCCGCGAGGCCGCCGATTCCGCCCCGCAGTTCGGCGACCGCCGCAGCTACCAGATGGACGGCGCCAATCTGAGAGAGGCCATGCGCGAGATCGATCTCGACATCGAAGAAGGCGCGGACATGATTCTGATGAAGCCCGCTATGCCCTATCTCGACGTGGTGCGCGCGGCGCGCGAGCGCGTTGATGTACCCATCGGCGCCTACCAGGTCTCCGGCGAGTACTCCATGCTGCACGCGGCCTTTCAAAGGGGCTGGCTCGATCAGAACCGCGCCATGCTGGAGTCGCTCCTCGGCATCCGCCGCGCCGGCGCCGACTTCATCGTGACCTACTTCGCCAAGGATGCGGCGAGGCTGCTGCGTTAGTTCGCCGAGTGCATGGGTGACAACGAATGGCGTGGTGAACGGCGGAACTCCACGGACCCCATGGCGCGCAAGTGCCGCCCGACTGGACGGCCAGTCCCTATGGATGCCGCGTGATCGCAACGACGGTAATCACCGGCGTTCGCTTCCTGCCCTTGATTTCATCGGGACCATAATGCCAGAAGATGCGGTAGGCGCCGGGCGTGTCGTTTTGCGCGTAGGCCTCGAAGACCTTCTCGCCGTGAACCCCGGCAAGCGAGGTGAACTCATGCGTGCGAAGGCCCGGGTGGCGCGGATCGATCTCGAGGTATCCCAAAGCCTTGCGTACCTGGGCGAGGAGCGCGGCAGCGGACGGCGATTTTCCCAGCGCCGTCAACTGCGCATCTGCCGTGGGAGTGAACTTGAGCTTTCGATTCATAATCTATGCCTTCCATATCTACACCTTGCGCTAATTACTTGGCGTGCCTGGCAAACGAGCCGCGATACACGCTCTTTCCTTCCGCCGATTCCCTCAAGCCTTGCTTCACGCTGGCCAGTGCCGGCGGGTTCTCATAGAGCCACATCTCAGAGACGGGAATGGTCCTGACTGGGTCGAGAATGAGTTGGCCGAGGGGATTGCGGTAAATGTTATAGGCCGTTGCATCGCGCAGAGCCGCTCCCAGCGAGATGCGCTTCTTTGCGTCGGGCTGCGCGAACTCGGAAATTAGCTGGAAATCGCTATCTTTGATAACCGCGGAAGTGGGCATGAGAGAAGCATAACTCCGGTGGGGATATAAATCAAGTGGGCTGCGCCCACATGAATGAAACGGCCCTTGGAGCGGCTTGCACCTCCGCACGGAAGTCCCGCTGGACGCGAACCCCCTGGTATGCTCCCCTTCAACTGCCAGCCTATGCTCAAGCGACAACGGCGGCTCCAGTTGCCGGGTGCCCCGGGCCCCTCGCTTTTGTGGGCCCGGGAATCAAAAAAACCTCAACCCTTCACCTTGCCAACACGGTTCCGAACGGTCCAGAAATGAATGTGGAATAAAGAATCTTTGTGATCTCAGCGAGACTGTGTTTTCCTAGCTAGAACCCGCCTATGCTCAAGCGACTCGAAGCCTACTTTGAATTTGCCCGCCTCGGAACCAACTGGCGGACCGAGATTCTGGCCGGCGTCACCACCTTCCTGACCATGGGCTACATCGTCCTGGTCAATCCGGCCATGCTCAAGGACGCCGGCGTGCCGGAGTCCGCGGCCACCGCGGCCACCTGCATCTCGGCGGCCTTCGCCTCCATCCTGATGGGCATCATTGCGCGTTACCCCATCGCGCTCGCCCCCGGCATGGGCCTGAACGCCTACTTCACCTACACCGTCTGCATCAAAATGCACGTGCCGTGGCAGACGGCGCTGGGCGCGGTCTTTCTTTCCGGCCTCATCTTTCTCGCCGTCACGGTGGCCGGCGTTCAGAAGCTGATCCTGCGCGCCATTCCCCACCAGCTTTATGCCGCGATTGCGGGCGGCATCGGCCTCTTCATCGCCTTCATCGGCTTTCAGCATGCGGGCCTGGTCATTCGCGATCCCAACACCCTGGTCGGCATGGGCAACATCCGCAACCCCACGGCGTATCTCGCACTCTTCGGCCTCATCCTCATGGTCGCCCTCGAAATCCGCAAGGTGAAAGGCGCCATCCTCATCGGCGTGCTCGCCGTCACTACCCTCGCCTGGCCGCTGCACCTGACGCACTGGTCCCACTCGCCGGGCGGCGTCAGCGCGCTCTCTCAAACCGCCTTCCATCTCAATATCGCGGGGGCTCTCGGCAAGGGCCTGCTCGAAATCATCTTCGTCTTCTTCTTCGTTGACCTGTTCGACAACCTGGGCACCCTGGTCGCCGTCACCAAGCGCGCCGGGCTCATTGCTCCCGACCACTCCATTCCCCGCCTCAACCGCATCCTGTTTGCCGACGCCACCGCCAGCATCTTCGGCTCGCTGGTCGGAACCTCCACCGTCACCAGCTACGTGGAGTCCACGGCGGGCGTCGCTGCCGGCGGACGCTCCGGCGTAACCGCCATCGTCACCGGCCTCCTGTTTTTGTGCGCCGTCGTGGCCGCGCCCTTCATCGGCATCGTGCCCCAGGCAGCCACTGCGCCCGCGCTCATCCTTGTCGGCTCGCTCATGCTGGCTGCCATTACCGAAATCCAATGGCACGACCCTCTGGTCGCGGTTCCCGCATTTCTCACCCTGGTCCTCATCCCGTTTACCTACTCCATTGCCAACGGCCTCGGCTTCGGCATCATCGCCTGGGCCGTCCTGCACCTGTTTGCCGGCAAGGCCCGCCGCCAGGACTGGCTGCTTTACCTGATTGCCGCGCTGTTCCTGGCCCGCTTCATCTACCTGGGCGCCAATTAGAATCTGCTACCATTTGCTCGTTCTTCAAGGCGGTCCCACCATGCACTGGTACGACTTTCTCGCTTACTTCTTCGCCGGAGCCTTCCTGGCCAACTGCCTGCCCCATTTGGGAAACGGAGTCTCAGGGCGCTCCTTCCAGAGCCCCTTCGCCAAGCCTCCCGGCAAAGGCCTGTCCTCGCCGGTCGTGAATGTGTGCTGGGGATTCTTCAATCTCGCAGTGGCCTATTGGCTCATCGTTCAAATCGGCGCCTTCAGCATCCACAATCTCTGGCATATCGCCACAGTGGGCGCGGGAATTCTTGTCATGTCGGTCAATCTCGCCCTCACCTTCGGCCGTTTCCACAGTGGACGTTAGGTTTGCCCGTGCGGGTGCCCAACCCTCGCCGCGTCTTTGTCTTTGCGGCCAGGATGGGAGCTGATGTTTGCACCTGGATACAGCCCATACCAGGCCCAATCGGATAATTAGCGCCGGGTTTTCCACGCCGGCGGCTCTGCCCCCTTGATTCCCTTGGGCACCTGATGACGAAAAAGTCGTAAACTCATTTCAATCCTTGGCTGTACCATGGGAAAGTGTTTGAAGCGAAGCAGATGAAGACGACCATCCTGAAGAGCTGGATGAAAGGCTCGCGGCCACTGGCGCTGCTCCATTTGTGCGTCGTGGCGGCAGCTTCGCTGGCCGTCGCCCTGGCGCTCTCCGCCTGCGAAAACGTGGCCACCTACGTTCAGCCCAGCCTGGTCCGCGTCATTGACGCTTCCTACATCGCTCCCGCCATCAACGTGCAGGTGGAAGGCGACCTGCTGGCATCGAACATCGGCCAGGGCACGATTACTCCTTACGGCACGCTAGCGGCCAATGTCGCCGCGCCCATTGACATCACCGCCGCCACCGGCGGCGCCACGATCATCTACACCACTGGCACCCTGTTGCCCGGCCATCAGCACTCGGTTTTTCTCACCGACAACGGCGCCGCGACCAACGGATACCTGGTGACGATCCTCGAGGATCAGCAGATCCTGGCCGCGCAGGGCCACTCCGCCTTTCGCTTCCTCAATCAGGCGCCCAAGACCGGCGCCGTGGACGTCTACATGGTGCCCGCCGGAACCACTTTGGCCAACACCATTCCCATCGTCACCGATCTGCCCGTGGGCGCGACCGCCGGGTACATCAGCTTTACCTCCCAAACCGTGACCATGGTGATTACGCCCACCGGCTTGACCACGCCGCAGTTCGCGTATACTCCCATGGTGTTGACCGGCGGCGAAGCCCGCACCGTGCTGCTCATGGATACCCAGCTCACCAGCAATCCGGCGGTCGAATTCACCGTGGCCATCGACGCCGGACCCACCGATTAGCGTGGCAAGTCAGAAGCTCGCATCCTGACGAAAATGTCATCCTGAGCGTAGTTTGCCGCTCTTTTTGCGGCAAACAGAGTCGAAGGACCTGCGGTTGCTTTTATCGGTGCGAATCAGGTACACGGCCCCTCAAATTGCATAAGCTATAGCTTATGCGCCTTCTTTCGCTGCGTCGCAGCTTCGTTTTCTTTCTCCTCGCCGCCGCTTCCCTCGCCCGCGCCGACGATTCCTATCGCATCGTGCACATCTATCCCCACGATCCCCGCGCCTACACCCAGGGTCTGATCTACCTCGACGGGCATTTATACGAGAGCACTGGCCTCAATGGCCGCTCCTCGCTGCGCATGGAAGATCTCGCGACGGGACGCGTGCTGCAATCGGCGCCGGTCCCGGAGCAGTACTTTGCTGAAGGCCTCGCCGCGTGGGGCAGCACCCTGGTGCAGCTCACCTGGCAATCGCACATTGCCTTCGTCTACGACCGCTTCAGCTTTCGCCTGCTGCGCACCTTGCACTACGACTGCGACGGCTGGGGGCTCACCGCCGACGGCAAAAATCTCATCCTCTCGGACGGCACCGCCGAGATTCGCTTCTTCGACCCCGCCACTTTCCGCGAGGTGCGGCACATCTTCGTCGCCGATCACGGCAAGCCGATCGACCAACTCAACGAGCTCGAATACATTCACGGCCAGATCTACGCCAACGTGTGGCACACCGACCGCATTGTGCGCATCTCGCCTGAAACAGGCCGGGTGCTGGGCTGGATCAACCTCGCCGGCCTGCTTCAGCCCGGCCAGGTCTCCGATCCCGAAGCCGTGCTCAACGGCATCGCCTACGACCCCGTGCACGACCGCCTTTTCGTCACCGGCAAGCTCTGGCCCAAACTTTTTGAGATCAAAGTGATTCCCGCTCCACCCAAATCCCTCCCCGTCCATCCCGCAAAGTAGCGCCGGGTGCCCCACCCTCGCGACGTTTCTGTTTTTGTCGCTAGGGTGGGATCGGTGCCTCGTTCGTACCGCCGGCCACCAGAATGTAGCGCCGGCCTCCCGGCCGGCTGTAGCGGGGGTCTCCCGACCCCCGCCCGGCCCTCCGCCCAGCACGAACATCGTGTGCCCCACATCTCGATTTTGAGATGTGGGAAAGCACCAACCTCAACGCCGTTTCAAATCGAAACGGGAAATCTAAACTCTCTCCCGGCATCACCGCACGTGCGCCCTCCGCCCGCGTATACTTTCCCGCGAAGGGTTGGCCCTCACCATGGATGATGCGTCCTTCTTTACGTCGAATTCTCTGCAAAACGCGGCCTTCTTAACCATCGTTCTGGCGTTTGCCGGCTACCTGGTCACGTTCTGGAGCAACCGCGTGATGGCGCGGCGCGCCGACCGCCTGCGCCTGGTGAATCAGCGCCTCAACGAGTTTTACGGCCCGCTCTACGTGGCCACCGTCGCCGGCAACATTGCCTACAAGGCGCTGCTCGCCAAGCAGGGCAAAAAACAGTGTCATCCCATCCGCGACGAGGATCTGAAGGAATGGGTGCTGTGGATGAAGTCCATCTTCATGCCGCTGAACGACGTGCGCGAGAAGATCATCATCGAAAACGCGCACCTGATCGTCGAGGAGGAGATGCCGCAGTGCCTGCTCGATTTCGTTACCCACGTTGTTGGCTACAAGGCGTTGCTCCTCAAGTGGGCCGAAGACGATTACACCGAGCGCCGTTCCATGATCGGCTGGCCGCCCGAGTTCGACATCTACGTCGAGCGCTCCTACCGGGGCCTCAAGGCCGAGCAGACGCGCCTGCTGCACAACGCGCTCTGGCGGTTATGGCATCGCGCCAACGGCCGCAAGCGGGCCAAATGAGACGACGCCCTCCGATTAGGCGGAGGAACGCCGGCGCCGCGGACTTACTGCTATTGCTTCACGTAGTGACACTGCGCCACACTGCCGCCAATGGCGTGAGTTGCGTCGGTAAGGTCAAAGTCGTCCATAACGCCGGTGGACGGGTTCTGAATAGTGAATTGGTTCGGATGGTCCGGGCTGGCGGCGATAAGCACGTGAACGGTGCCCGTCCTGGCAGGAGTAAGTCCCGGCGTACCCGGATCTTCGAAGTACTCGGTGTCTGATGTGAAGACGAGTTTGGTATCACAGCCGGCTGGAATAGGTTGATCCGTTGAGATCCAGGTGCCGATAATCGGACTGGACCCTCCAGCGGATTTGCAACCGGTCGCGAGCAGACTGAGACAGAGCAGGAAACTTGGGGAAAAACGCATACGTTCTCCAGGGTATTGCGTTTGAATCTTTCGAATTGTAGCATCGCGTCTGAATCCGCATCGAGGATTCCAGGCTGCGTTTGCCTTTCGTTCCGAGTCCCTTAGTCCCGAGTCCCTTAGTCCCTATTCCCTACTCCCTATTCCCTGCTTTTTTCACGCCGTCAACGCCGGATTCAGCGACGTCACATGCGCCACGGCCTTGGTCAGCCGCGCCTCGCAGGGACGCGCGCCTTTGTACTCGGCCGCCGTATAAATGTGCTCGATCGATTCCACCACGTACGCGCCGGGAAGGAACTTTCCCCCCTCGCGCACGCCGTCGCCGGGCAGCATCAGCACGTCGCCCTCGCGCGGCAGCGAGTGCAAAGTTTCCAGAGGCACCAGGTTGATGCAGGTTCCGTCGCCCGTCACAAACTCCAGGCAGTTGCGGCTGCGCAGCCTTCCGTCGCGCTCGCGCCGCGCATCCTGCCGCACCTTCCAGGACTCATAGTAGGCGCCCGCCATCATGGGCAGCCCGATCATGAATCCCACAACACTGCTGTACTGCGCAATCAGCGATAACCAATGGTGATTCATCCCGTCTTCGACCCCCAAGGCAAAGGTTAACAGTTGGCGACAAAAGCTCCGACAGCTACTCGCAGCCCGCTAGGAAGTGGGCAAGTTCGAAGCCGTCGCGAAAGGCCACGACTTCAGCCGTGCCGTAAAGGCAACAAAATCAATCGGGCCTTCAGGCCCTGAGGGACCTTCTTCCTGAATCGTCCTCGTCCGCACCTTCTGCGTGCCTCCGCCACTTTGGGTTGCCCCATCCTAAACGCGTTTTTTGCGTTTAGGGTGGGAAAGCACGAATCAGTAGCGCCGGCCTCCCGGCCGGCTGTCGCGTGGACCTCCCGGCCCACGCCGCACTCTATGCAAATGGGAAAAGTGCTCTAGAATGCTCTCGGTAGCCCAAGGGGCCAATCCATGCGCAGATCTCGTCTCGCCGCTCTGTTGCTTCCGCTGATTGCACAGGGCGCGCACAGCGTGGCGCAGCAGACTCCGATCGACAAAACCAACAATAATATTTTCGAATGCATGATTTCAATCTCTGGCCCCGCGGACCAATTCGACTGCGGTCTCGACAAGCTGAACAACGCATACGTTTTTGTGGGAACCATCGCCGCGGTGCGTTCCGCATCGGAGAAGGAGAAGTACGTTCAGATCGTCCCCAATGAGGTTTTTCTAGGCGATCCGGGCCCCTCGATTACTGCTCTCACCTCGCAGGGATCGTGCTTCGAGCATCTGGAACCCGGCCAGCAATGGCTCTTCTACTTGCGCAACATCGATGGAAAAATACTTCTCGACTACAACATGCAGGAAAGCGCGCCCGTCAGCGAGGAAGGTCCTCATCTTGAGACATTGCGACAGATAAAGAACCTCGTCGGCACGGGGCTTCTGCGCGGTAGAGTCGTGCGCGAACTTTTTGCCTCTTCCTCCGAGGACGACGGCGAAAACAGGAAAGAGGACGCCAACGCGGTTTCGGGCGCTCGCATCACCGCTGTGCGGCAGTCTGACCATGCCACCTTTAACATCGTTTCAGGCAAGGACGGCTCCTACGAGTTTCAGCCGCTTCCCGTGGGCGAATACGAGGTTGATGTCGACCCCATCGGCAGCTTTCATCCAGTGGGTAGCTTTGCAGATATCAAGGAGGGCGAATGCCGGGTATTGATCCTGGAAAACTCCTCCGAAGCGAGCATTTCGGGCCACGTGCGCTGGTCCGACGGCAAGCCTGCTGTCAAGGCCGACGTCATTTTGACTAATGGCGACGGCTCTCTTGTCGATATTCGATCGACCAACGACGAAGGCGGCTTCGATTTCAGCGAGTATAAGCCGGGCAGCTATGTTGTTGGCGCGCGGCGGCCGGGCGCGCCTGAACTCAAGTTTGGCGGCTGCGGCGGTGCGGCCTGCGCGGACAATCTGCCTGCGGACATCTACTATTTCGGCAGCACGGTGATGCGCAATGCTGCGCTGGTGATCAAACTCGGCGTCGACGAAAGGCGTGACGATGTGGAGATTGTGCTCCCGGCAACAGCGCCGAAAAACAAACCCTGATCCAGCTTGAAGACCACTCCGTCAACACGATCCGCGCTTCCTCGCCAATCCGGCGACCCCACTTCGCACATCTGCTCCCTCGTTCCCCCGCTCTCTCGTTCCCTTGTCCCCTTGTTCCCTTGGTCCCTGTATTTCTCTGTCAAGTGCCAGACCTCCAACCGGCACACCCTGAAATCCCCTAACAAGCTGATCCCAAAAACGATAGCACACACCGAATTTTCTTGGCCCACCGTTCCGGTTATTTCCTCGATTGGCGCATACTGGTTTTAGCAGTAGAAAAGCAGGTTCCCTTTGCGGCGGACCTTGGCGCGGCGGACATTGCTCCGCCGCGTTCGCATTTTGGAACAAAAATTCCTCAACGTGAAGCAGGGCGTATCAGAACCCTTTTGCCACGAGGATTTTCGCTCCATCCACCTCAATCGAGAGACATTGCCGCGATGCTCGGGCTCAACCGGCCGCGTTTGAGGGCTTTGCGTGAAAAATCTGGGAGGGGTAGGGGGGAGGGGGGAGGTAACTGATATGTACATGATATGCCGGCACATCAAAACCAACGGGCTCCGCTGCCAGCCCCCTGCCCTCGAACTCAGCCGCGTACCGGCAGCCCCAGATTCTTCCACAACCGCAGCGCGGGGCCGGCTTGATTGATGGTGTAGAAGTGCAGTCCCGGCGCCCCGCCACCGAGCAGCGTCTGGCACAGGCGCGTCACCACGCCGATGCCGAAATCGACCAGCGCCGTCTTGTCGTGCTCCAGCTCTTCCAGGCGCAGGCGCACCCAGCGCGGCAGGTCGGCCCCGCAGCCGTTGCAGAAGCGCATGGTGTTTGTGTAGCTCGTGATGGGCATAATGCCGGGCACGATGGGAATGGTGATGCCGGCTTTGGCCGAGCGCTCCACAAAGTCGAAGTAGGCGTCCGCGTTGTAGAAGAGCTGGGTGAGCGCAGCGTCGGCACCGGCTTCCACCTTGCGGCGAAAATGCTCGAAGTCCTCCGCGGGACTCGCGGCCTGGGGATGCATCTCGGGATAAGCGGCAACCTCGATCTTGAAGGCGTCGCCGTACTCCGAGCGGATGAAGCTGACCAGCTCGTTGGCGTAGTGAAACTCGCCGGGCGCCGCGGGACTGAGCGCCGTGGCCGGCAAATCGCCGCGCAGGGCCACGATGCGCTTCACGCCTGCCTCGCGGTATTGCGCAAGCTGCGCCGCAACGTGGGCGCGCGTCGAGCCCACGCATGTAAGGTGCGGCGCCGTCTCCACGCCCGAGTGCTCCACAACGGTCAGCAGGGTTTCGTACGTACCCTCCTGTTCAGATCCGCCCGCCCCATGCGTGACCGAAAAATAGTCGGGGCCGAGCGCCGCCAGTTGGCCGATCACAGCCGGCAATTTGGCCACGCCCTGCGGCGTACGCGGCGGAAACAGCTCGAACGAAAATGTGAGAGGCGAAGGCATAGAGTTCAGGGGTCAGGTTTCAGGTGTCAGGGTTCAGTTATCTGCGCGCCCGGTTTCAGTGCCTGGGATCGGAAACGCCCTGACACCTGACCCCTGAAACCTGACACCTAGTATCTGTAGTGGTCGGCCTTGAACGGCCCTTCCACCGGCACACCGATGTAGTCGGCCTGTTTCTGGCTGAGTTTCGTCAGCTTCACGCCGATCTTCTCCAGGTGCAGCCGCGCCACCTCTTCGTCCAGCTTCTTGGGCAGCACGTAGACCTGCGGCTTATAGCTGTCGCGGTTCGCCCACAAGTCGAGTTGCGCCAGCGTCTGGTTGGCGAAGCTGTTCGACATCACGAAGCTCGGATGGCCGGTCGCGCAGCCCAGGTTCACCAGGCGTCCTTCGGCCAGGATGAAAATCGAGTGCCCGGCAGAATTCGGACCGGCAGGGAACGTGTACTTGTCGACTTGCGGTTTTATATTGATCCGCGTCACGCCGGGCGCCTCGTTCAGCCGGTCGATTTGAATTTCATTGTCGAAGTGGCCGATATTGCACACAATGGCCTGATCCTTCATCTTCTCCATGTGCTCGAAGGTGATGATGTCGGTGTTGCCGGTGCAAGTGACGTAGATGTCGCCGCGGCCCAGCGTGTCTTCCACCGTGGTCACCTCGAAGCCCTCCATCGCCGCCTGCAGCGCGTTGATGGGGTCGATCTCCGTAACCACCACGCGCGCGCCCATGCCGCGCAAAGAATGCGAAGAGCCCTTGCCCACGTCGCCGTAGCCGCAAATGACCGCGACCTTGCCCGCCACCATCACGTCGGTAGCGCGCTTGATTCCGTCGGCCAGCGACTCGCGGCAGCCGTAAAGATTGTCGAACTTCGACTTGGTAACGGAATCATTCACATTGATAGCGGGAACCAGCAGCTTGCCCTGCTCCATCATCTTGTAGAGCCGGTGCACGCCCGTTGTGGTCTCTTCCGAAACGCCGCGCCAGTCAGCGACGACTTTGTGCCAATGCTTCGGATCCTCGGCGAAAACTTTCTTCAGCAGGTCCTTGATCACCTGCTCCTCGTGATTGCCTGACGGCGTGTCGACCCAGCGATCGCCGTTCTCGAGCTCATAGCCCTTGTGGATGAGCAGCGTCGCATCGCCGCCATCGTCCACGATGAGCTGCGGGCCGAGGCCGCCCTTGTGCGTGAGCGCGCGCCAGGTGCACTCCCAGTAGTCCTCGAGCGATTCGCCCTTCCATGCAAAGACGGGAACGCCCGCGGCGGCAATCGCGGCTGCCGCGTGATCCTGCGTGGAGAAGATGTTGCAACTGGCCCAGCGTACTTCCGCGCCCAGGCTTGTCAGCGTCTCAATCAGCACCGCCGTCTGAATGGTCATGTGCAGCGAGCCGGTGACGCGCACGCCGGCCAACGGCTTTTCCGCCGCGTACTTGTTGCGGATCGCCATCAGGCCCGGCATCTCCTGCTCGGCGATGACGATCTCTTTGCGGCCCCAATCGGCTAAGCCGAGATCTGCGACTTTGAAGTCGGCCTCAAGCTTGCCGGTTTTCGTGCTTTCGAGGGTTGCGGTTGCCATTCTCTTCTCCTTTTATCGTCGTATCGTGATATGTTGATGTGTAGCAGAATTCTCGCATGCCGTCAATCGTCAAAACGCTCAAGGTGGTAGCCGATCCCAATCGGCTGCGTATCCTGTTGCTATTAAAGGGCGAAGAACTGTCTGTCGCCGAGCTGCAGGAGATCCTCGGCATGGGCCAGAGCACGATCTCCACGCATCTCTCGCAGCTCAAGCAGGCGGGCTTGGTAGAAGACCGGCGCACCGGCAAAAGCAACCTCTACCGCCCCACCCCTGCGGGGGGCAGCCTTTTAGAGGAGATTCTCGCGGGTGCCGAGAAGGAGATCCCCGAAGCCAGCTCCGACGAGGCTGCCATGCGCCGCGTGCTCAAAAAGCGCCAGGACAAGATGCGCGCGTTCTTCGACAGCGTTGCCGGCCGCCTGGGCCGCGACTATGTGCCGGGAAAGTCGTGGAAGAGCATGGCCGAGGCCCTGCTGCGTCTGATGCCGCCGCTCACCATTGCCGACCTCGGCGCCGGCGAGGGGAGCTTCGCTCTCTTGCTTTCCCAGAGAGCCGTTCGGGTCATTGCCGTCGACAGTTCGGCACGCATGATCGAGGTGGGCCGCGAGCAGGCCGCGCGCCACGGCGTGAAAAACGTCGAATACAGGCAGGGCGACATGGAAGAGGTTCCCATCGCCTCAGGCGAGGTGGATCTGGTGTTCTTCTCGCAGTCGCTTCACCACGCGCTGCACCCGGAGCGCGCCCTGGTCGAAGCGGCGCGGATTCTTGGCGACAGCGGCCGCATCGTGGTGCTCGACCTGCTCAAGCACCGCTTTGAAGAAGCGCGCGAGATCTACGCAGACGAGTGGCTGGGCTTCAGCGAGGCGGAACTCGAAGCGATGCTCGAGAATGCGGGTTTCATCAACGTGGAAACCGCGGTGGTCGGCAAGGATGCGGAGGCGCCGCAGTTCCAGACGCTGCTGGCAGTGGGGAACAAACCGCATTCTACGTAGACGTGGTTTGCGCCGAATTTCGAATGTCCTTTAATCGCAGAGTGCGGCCACGCACCCAATCGAGATCAACAAACCTTTTGGCAACGGAGCCTGCATGGTCATGCGCGCTGGAGGACTGGCGGGAAAATACTCGCCGAATAGTTGGTTCACTACCGCGAACTGAGAAATATCCGCGACAAGGACCGTCGTGTTCACGACCAGGTCTATGCGGCTGCCCCCAGCGCGAAGCACCATATCGAGGTTTTTGAACGCCTGTCGCGCCTGCTCCTCGAGCGTCGCGCCTGCGACCTCGCCTGTTGCCGGGTTTACGCCCGGCTGGCCGGCAACAAAGAGCAGCCCCGCTGCCCGCACCGCGTGCGAATAAGGCCCGATCGCTTTCATTCCCGGAACTTGAACTGCCTGCCTATCCACCATTTCCGCCTCCTTTGCACAGTCAGACGCATAGTTTATCGCATGAGAAAACCACGCAAAGGCCGGAATTTTTCCACTATCCCCGCTCCGCTTCCAACAGGCGCCGTTTACGTTCCACGCCCCAGCGATATCCGGTGAGCGAGCCGTCAGCGCCTACCACGCGATGGCACGGCACCAGCACGGAGACGCGATTCAGAGCGCAGGCCCGTGCCACGGCGCGCGTAGCATTGGGATCGCCCAGCTCGCGTGCCAGTTGCGAATAGGTGCGAGTCTGGCCGCGCGGAATCTGCCGCAGCGCCTGCCAAACGCGAAGCTGGAAAACCGTCCCACGCAGATCCAACCGCTCCGCCGGCGCCTGCGCTGCGGCAGCCCTTTGGAACAGGTCCGAGCCTTCACGCACACTTTCAAGCGCAGCGCTGACCAGACGCGAGAGTGAGGCATCGCGGCGCAGCTCAGCCAGCGGAAACTCGGCGCGGAGGGTTTTCTCGGCTTCGGCTTTGCTTCCCGCAAGCGCAAGCCAGCAGAGTCCACGATCTGTTGCGCCCACAATCATCCAACCAAATGGCGTGCGTGCCGACGCGTGCCCAATCTGCTCGCCTTTGCCGCCCTGGGCAAAGCGTTGCGGCGTCATGCCGAGTTGGTTCGCTTCATAGGCGCGGCTGCTGGAGCTGAAGCCCGCGTTGTAAATGGCATCGGTCACGGTATCTCCTTGCTTGAGCGCGCCGCGCATTCGCGATGCGCGCAACGCTCTCTGGTATGCGAGCGGGCTCACGCCCATCTCGCGCTTGAAGAGCCGCTGCACCGTAAATGGACTCAGGCGCGCCACGCGGCCCAGTTCTTCAAGGCGCACGCGCCGGTCGAGGTGCGCTTCGATGTAACGCCGAACCTCGTCCAATGCATTGCCCCGCGCAGCGCCAGGACCGCAGCGTTTGCAGGCGCGAAATCCGGCAGCCTGCGCTTCGGCCGCGGTGCGGAAGAAGCGCACATTGGCGCGCAGCGGGCGGCGGCTCGCGCAAGTTGGCCGGCAGAATACTCCGGTGGTTGCCACGCCGTAGAAGAAGCGCGCCTGCGCATCGCGAGCGACGAGCTGCTTCCACGCGGAGTCTGCCCACGCAGTATCGAAATCGGCGGGCATGGTCGTTGCGGGCTTCAGCATGGCGATTCTGGGCATCGTGGAAACGGTTGCGAATTCGGTTGCGATTTGCGAATTAGTGCTCATGGGAATGATAGTCGCCGATCGCCGCCCCGCGCGCACTCCGATTCTTGCGCGCAATTCCGCTTTCGTCGGGAGCACCGCGCTCACAGCTGAGCCGTGACCCGCAAGCCGCGCCCAGGATCTTGCATCTGGCATTAACACAATGCGTGCGCCCCACCATGTATCCTCGTTTTGCAGAAGAAATCGCGCTTCGCTTGGCCTCGAAATGCTCCGCTGGCCAGGCGTTGAGCCGGATTCATCGATGGGGGTTTCACTTTGTCACGCAATCCGATTGCCCTCGCGGCACTTGCCGTCCTTTTCTCAGTTTCCGCTCTGGCCTGCGCGCAGGCCAACGGTCCCTACAAAGTGCAGAAGATCCAGCTCGTCGGCGGCGACGGTGGATTCGACTACGTAACTGCCGATCCCGACGGCCGCAACCTGTATGTGGCGCGCTCCGGGCAGGGCGGTCATATCGGCGTCTTCAACCTGGACACGCTGGCTCAGGTGGGCGATCTTCCGGGCGTGAGCGGGCACGGCGCGGCGGTGGACACGGCCACAGGCCATGGATTCGCGACCTCGAAGCCGGTGACGATGTTCGATGCCAAGACCTTCGCGATCATCAAAAAGATCGACGTGCAGGGCAATCCCGACGGCTACCTGAACGACCCCTGGAATCACCATTTCTACATCCTCAGCCACTCGGCGCCAAACATTTCGGTGCTCGATGACAAGGACGGTTCGATTCTTGGCACCATCGACATTGGCGGCGCGCCGGAGCAGTCCGCCACTGACGGTCACGGCAAAATCTACGTCGACATTGAAGACAAGGCCGCGATCGCAGTGATCGACGCCAACACAATGAAAATGGTCGGCCGCTACGACCTCTCGAGCCGAGGCGGCGGATGCGCGGGCCTGGCGCTCGATGCGAAGAATGGAATCCTGTTTGCCGCCTGCCGCGACAAGAACAACATGATCATACTGTCGGCCGCCGATGGGCACATCATTACCGACCTGCCGACCGGCGTGGGCTGCGATGGCGTCACATTCAATCCCGACACCATGGAAGTGTTCAGCTCGCAGGGCGATGGCACGCTAACGGTGATCAAGGAGAGCTCGCCCACGAGTTTTGCCGTGGAGCAGACGGTGTTTACGCCGGCACGCGCCAAGACCATCACGCTCGACACCAAGACGGGCAATCTTTTTCTGATCACGGCCGAATACGGGCCAACGCCAACTCCACCTGCGCCACCTGCCGGAACAGCGCCGCCCGCTGGTGGCCCTCCTGCTGCAGGCGGTCCGCCCGCATTCATGCGCGGGCCTCGCGCACCCATGATTCCGCATTCCTTCCAGATCCTGGAGGTAGGGAAATAATGGTTTCGGCGCAGTTTCGCCGCAATCATCCCCGTCTGTTGACGAATCGGTGAATGCTGCGCCGCTCAAATCCTATTCGCTCTTCGTCGGATCCCATCCGCCCAGAACGAAGGCCGGATTGCTGTAATTCTGAATGGTCTCGGCGTCTTTTTCCATCGTGAGCTGCCTGCTCACCGGGTGGCGATGCGACGCGTCAATCGGCGCGCCCAGAAGATCCGTGCTTTCAAACTCCCACAAGTGAAGATGCGAGGTGTCATCGTCGATGGGGCCCCAGCCGATGCCCGGGATTCCTTTCAGGCGGCAGTGAATGAGCACCGCCTCGGCATACGGATAGTTCAAGCCGTGATTATTGGGCAACCGGGCGATCACTGCGGAGACGCGCGGCTGCTGCGCTCCCGCAGTATTCTGCGTCCACGGCAAAGGAAAGTCGCGCGCAATGAATGTGCAGTTCAGAAAAACATTGCCATGATTGGCATCGGTGTTGCGGATCCACATGAAAGGGCCGATGGACTGCAACTCACAGTGGTTAAAGAACGCCGGCCCCACGCCAAGAATGGTGTCGCCGTCGCCGATGATGGTGCTGTCGGTGAAGTAGACCGAGCCGCGCGTGTTGAGCGCGTCGCCCGAGCCTTTGATGGTCACATGGCTCACAAAATTCTTTGCGCCCGAGATGAGCAATCCCTCGGCCTGGCCGTAGAAGTAGTTGTTCAACGAAAGGTTGATCAGCTGAATTCCCGTTGAATCGTATGCGGAGAAGGCGCAACGCCGCGAGGGCCCAGGCATGGGCGGATTGAAGGCGCTGTTGTTGCCATAACCGATCTGCACCTTGTCGCGATCC
>Ga0326727_10013429_pt1 | contig 18240 bp, 17 predicted proteins | sample MB2enrmetagenome_FD_207643 | JGI IMG/M metagenome (GOLD analysis project Ga0326727, IMG submission 207643) | Lab enriched peat soil microbial communities from McLean, Ithaca, NY, United States - MB29MY | ecosystem: Environmental > Terrestrial > Soil > Wetlands > Peat | place: USA: New York...
AGTCCGTAGTAGCCGGTCTGTATACCGATATTGGTTATCCAGGAAGCCAGCAAACTCCGCGGATGATGAAATAGCGCGCGGAATCCCGGTTTGCTAGGTACGCTGGCACGTTCCGGCAGAGGGAGGGACTCCGGGGTAACCTCCAGCGCCCAGGCCAACGACTTGCGCGCTTCCTCCGGCCGGCCCTGCTCCACCAGCCAGCGCGGCGACTCCGGCACCCACATCCGGATCACCAACGTCAGCAGGCTCGGGATCAGCCCGGTCGCAAACAGGCCCCGCCATCCCAAAACCGGCGCCAGGTATGCCCCGAGCACGGATCCCAGCAGCAACCCGATCGGGATGGCCGCCGTAACCAGGCCGCCGATTCTGCCCCGCTTCGCCGTGGGAACGAATTCCTGTACCAGCGGCAGATCGACGCAGTAAAGTCCGCCCACTCCAAACCCCACGAGGAAGCGGAAAAAGGCCAGGAACAGCCACGCGCCGGTCGGAGTCAGCGCCAGAATGCCGGTGGCCACCGAGAAATTGATTACGGTGGCCATGAACACTTTGCGCCGTCCTATGGCGTCGGCCAACCAGCCGTAAAACGTGGCGCCGAAGATGGCGCCAATGCCGGCCGAGAGCAGAATCACGGCCGATTTCCCGAAGGTCAGGCGCCAGGGCCCGACGATGAACGCCAACACAAAACCCATGATGAAGTAATCGAAAAACTCCAGCATGTCACCGATGATCGCGGCGCCGATGATGCGTTTCTGATTCCGGGTGATTTTCGTTTGGGCATTTAGTACGTTAAACACGCGGTCGCCTCCTTCGCCTCGGAGAAGTGACTGGCAGCAAGCTGCAAGCCTCAAGCGGAGTAGAGCCCCAAGCCCGTACGCGCCACCCTGGGACCGTGTCAGTTCAGCTAATTGTCCAGTACCGCTACCGCCCGCAAGGGAGAACCGGTGCCGCCTCGGATCTTTAAGGGCAGGGCCACGAAAGTGAAACGCCGGCCCACCAGTTGGTCGAGGTTACAGAGATTCTCGATGTGGGTGACCTTGCGTTCGGCGCAGACCGTATGGCAGGGATAGCTCTTGTCGTACCACATGTCGGGGCTGGCCGAATCCACCCCGAAGTTAACGCACCCCTGGTCGATAATGAACTCCGTGGCTCCCCGGTCTAGGCCGGGATAATCCGTCATGTATTCCGGCTTGCCGTAGAAGCGCGCGAAGTGCCCGGTGTGGAACAAGATAGTGTCGCCCTTCTGGATATTCAGGTTCCAGCGCTTGAGTTCCTGCTCGATCTTCGGGCGGCCGAATTGTGTCTTGGTGGGGATGTCGCTTACATCCAGGCAGATAGCCGGAGTGATGCAATGCTCCAGCGGAATCTTGTCGACGGGTGGCGCGTTAGGGTCGCGGGACAGGTGGCTGACCGCGTCGATGTGGGTTGGGCCATGGTCGCAGAACATGATGCCGCGCGTCTCGTATGAGAAACCCGTACCCAAAGCCCGCTGGCATTCCTCGTGAGATACGTGGGTCCATATGACAGTTTTCAGGTGTCCGGGATAGACCGGCATCCCTTGGTAGATTTCCTGGCTCAGATCGATGATTTTTCCCTTCAACGACATCGGAAGCTCCTTTTCGTTACGTATTCACCTTGCGGCGGACTTCTGCAGCATCTTCCCGTACTTCTCTTTCCTGACCTTGCACGAGATACCGTGGGCGAGCATGTTCTCGTAGTTGCAGGCGCGCTCACAGACATCGGCAATCTTGTACGAGGCCTCCTTGGTGGCGTACTGATAGGTCACAGTCTTGATGAACTTACCCACCGAGAGTCCGCCGGTGTAGCGCGCGGCGCGCATGGTGGGCAGCACGTGGTTGGTGCCGATGGTCTTGTCGCCATAGGCCACCGTGGTCTCTTCCCCTAGAAATACGGAACCGTAGTTCCGGCAGTGATCGAGATAATAGCGCCAGTCCTTGGTTTGCACCTCCAGATGCTCGGGCGCCCACTGGTCGCTCACCTTGACCGCTTCTTCGGGCGAATCCACCACGATGACGTCTCCGTTGTCGCGCCAGGCAACGCCGGCAATCTCGCGCGTGGGCAGATCGATCAACTGCCGGTCAACCTCCTTCATGACCTCCTGCGCCATCTTTCGGGAAAGCGAGATCAGGCATTGGCGAGCGTTGGGATCGTGTTCCGCCTGGCCCAGCAGGTCGGCAGCCACGATAAGGGGATCGGCCGTGTCATCGACGATGACCAGGATTTCGGTCGGGCCGGCCAGCAGGTCGATGCCTACGGCGCCAAACAACTGTTTTTTGGCTTCGGCAACATACTTATTGCCCGCGCCGCAGACTACGTGAACCGGCTCAAGACCCTCCATGCCGAAGGCCATGGCGGCCAGGGCATGGACTCCGCCCATGCAATAGATCTCATCGGCACCGCCGGCCACCATCGAATAGAGCGTTGCCGGCCACATTCCCCGCCCTTTGACCGGAGGCGAACAGGAGACCACGCGCGGCACCCCGGCCACCTTCGGCGTAATCACCGTCATATGCGCCGAGGCCAGCATCGGGTAACGGCCCCCGGGAACATAGGCGCCGCTGGAGGCTACGGGGATGATCTTCTGTCCGAGATGCACTCCGGGATAGGTCTCGGCTTCGAATTCCACCAGGCGTTTCATTTGCTCCCGGGCAAAGTTCCGGATCTGCGCCTGGCAGAAATCGATATCCTCGATCTCGCTCTGGGGCAGCTGCTTCTTGACCGCGCGGATCTCGTCCTGCGAGATCTTGAAACTCTTCGGCTCCCAGTTGTCGAAGGTCTTGGAGTAGTAGCGGACCGCCGTTTCGCCTTCCTTCTTGATTCGGCTCAGCATTTCCCGGACGGTGTCCTGTACCGCCCGGATATCCTCTTCCGGCTTCTCTTTCGCTTGCTTCAGATATTCAGCCATGGATCGACTCCTCTCGAAAATCTAGGGTAAGGGTTGCACTCAGAATCCCACCTGGTTGCGACCTTTCAGGGAAAGGATTTCCCGCGCTTCGTCCGGCTTCGCCACCTGCCGCCCAAGGCCTTCTATGATCTGCCGCGCGTGGCAAACTTGTTCGGCGCTGCTCGGGGCGAGTCTTCCCGCGCCGGACCACAAACTGTCTTCGAGTCCCACTCTTACATTTCCTCCCATAGCTGCCGCAATGGCGGCTATGGGCATTTGACTACGGCCGGCGCCCAAAACCGACCAGGTATAGTCAGTGCCAAACAGCCGGTCTGCCGTCCGCTTCATGTGGGCCACATCTTCCGGATGGGTTCCGATTCCGCCCAGGATGCCGAACACCGACTGGATGAAGAACGGCGGCTTCACCATTCCACGGTTCAAGAAGTAAGACAGGTTGTAGAGATGCCCAATGTCGTAGCACTCGAACTCGAAACGCGTGTTGTTTTCCGCGCAAGCTTTCAGCGCGAATTCGATGTCCTTGAAGGTGTTGCGGAAAATGAGGTCTTTACTGTTTTCCAGGTATTCGGGTTCCCAGGCGTACTTGAACTCTTTGAAGCGTTCCAGCATGGGGAACAAGCCGAAGTTTATCGATCCCATGTTGAGGGAAGCCACTTCCGGCTTCAACTTCATGGCCGGCCCGATCCGCTCTTCGATCCGCATGGTCGGGGCTCCGCCACTGGTAAGGTTGATGACGACGTCACACTCATCCTTGATTTTCTGCACGAAAGGCAGAAAAGCTTCCGGCCGCTGGTCCGGTCTTCCGGTCTGTGGATCCCGGGCATGCAGGTGCACGATGGCGGCGCCGGCATGCGCCGCCTCGATGGCGGCTTTAGCGATCTGCTCCGGGGTCACCGGCAGATACGGAGACATCGACGGGGTATGAATCGCGCCGGTAATTGCGCAACTGATGATGCACTTGTTGTTCTTGCTGGACACGTATCCCTCCTAAATTGACTTGCGGGAAAAAATCGGATGGGAACCGGGGCGTGCGGTTACGCGACCACACGCCATCCATATCTGCCCAGAGTAGTAGAGCCTATTGGTTGCGATCCCAATAGCCGTGACATTTTGTGGGAATTCAGCTTCCATGTCAAACCAAATCGCGCGGGAAGCTTGGCTACACGTAGTTCTATCCGGCTGTCATTCCGGACCGGGCCCCAGTGGCGATCTCCCTGGCCATTCTTTCCAATAACTTCCAGGCAAGTGCCCGTACTATTAGCTGGCGGACCTTGCAGCCGCCGCAACCAGTTCTCCTTTGGGTTTAATGGGCTCCACCTTTCCCAGCAGGAACAAGAAGTTGATTGCGCCCAAAATAGCTATACCGGCTATGACGAACAGCGCATAGTCGAAGGCGCGCGTCACCTGAAGAATCAGTCCCGTAACAATAGGTCCTACCACTCCCGCGAGATTCGAGACAGTATTTTGCAGCGAAGCGACCTGCGAGGTCATATTCTGCGGAGATACGTCGCCGGGCAAGGTCCATACCTGTGAATTTGCCATGGTCTGTCCCGATTTGCAGATGGTCATCAGGACAATAGCCCCAGCCACCCCGTGAGCAAACACCGCAAAGGCAATGCACGCGCCCATCAGTTCGCCGATTATGAGAATGGTCTTTCTCACCCGGGTGATGGGCCAACCATGGGCGTACAGGCGATCGGCAACCAAGCCGGCAGCGATTTCCGCGAACATAGCGATGATCAACGGCACGGAGGCAATAAGCCCCATCTTCATCAGCGGCATTTTGTGCACGGTGGTCAGATAGACCGGAAACCAGGTATAGAAAAAATAGCTGACATAATTGGTAGTAAAGAAACCCAAACACATGGCCCATATATTCCGGTAGCGCAGCAGTTCGTACCACTTCATAGGCTGCTTGCCGCCTACGCCATCGCGCTTAAGCTGCCCGTCGCGAATATAGTTCAGCTCGGCAGCATTCATATACTTATGCTGCTCTGGCTCCCGGTAGTAAAACCACCAGGCCGCGGTCAAGACTAAACCTGCCGCGCCGGAAATTATGAACGCGGCCCGCCAGCCAGTCACCAGGATCAGCCAGGCGGTTACCGGCAAAGCCAGGGCCGCCCCGAATTTGGATCCGCTATCGAAAAGGCCCGACACCCGGCTGCGCTCCTTGTCCGGGAACCACCGCGCGGTTATGCCGGCAGCGCTCGGATATGCTCCCGATTCACCAATTCCCAGAATTACGCGAAAGAAGACGAGCGACGCTGTACCCCGCGCCGCAGCGGTCGCCGCCGTAGCCAGGGACCATGCGCCAATGGAAAGAGCGAGGCTGATCCTATGGCCGACCCGATCCGCAAACCAGCCGGCGGGAATCTGCAGTATGAAGTAGGGCCAAAAGAATGCCGAAAGCACCACCCCCATAATGGCGGGGGACAAGTGGAATTCCTTTGCCATTAGCGGAATGGCCACCGCAATATTGCCTCGATCCATGTAGTTGATTGCTATGGCTAACCACATCATGAAGGCAACCCAGCGGCGCGTATGGGTCCTCTTCTGTGGGATACTAGCGTCCTGAGCAGCTGTCATTTCCGTGTTCCTCCCAAGGCGGTAGTGCAACAATGCCCGAAGCGGCGCTACAGGAGAAAGGGACCCTGATACTTTGGTCTTCGGGCTTTCCCTTGCAATCCGCCATAGCAATCGAGACCGTCAAACCGGAAGCTGGATAGGCCGAAACTTGATATGTACCTGGATAATGCCGAGACAACCCGCCCCCTCGGGCGGGTCGTACAATTTTCACCTTCCCGGTTGCGTTGTCAATGGCAAAGATCAGGCTTGGCTTCGGCGTGTACGGAGCAAAAAAGCGGGTTATTCTTCCGGCAATGATTTGCGTACCAGCTCGGCCATTGCCCGGGAGTTGAGCTCATCTTGGCCGGTCAATGCTGCAACCACGCCGTTACGGTCTTCAGGCGAACGATTCTGGCTGACTTTCCACTTGCCCTCCAGGCGCGTGATTCGGATATCGATTCCTACGATCGCGTTCAGGAGTGCCTCGAAGAATTCCGCTGGAGCATCACTTGGCTTCCAAGGCGAGTATTTCTTTTCGTGTTCGGCCGTAAGTGATTCAAGATGCTTCCGCAGCCGTCCGGTTTCGGTGTAGACCTCCATCTTCCCGTAAGCATGAACCACCGCATAGTTCCAGGTCGGCACAACCCGTCCGCTCTGCTGTTTCGTGGCGTACCAGGAAGGGCTGATATAAGCCTGCGGGCCATGAAAGATCGCCAGCGCATCTACGTCCGGTCGCAAGTCCTGCCACTGCGCGTTCGCACGCGCAAGATGGCCGTGGAGGACTCCAGGGGAATCCGGAAGGGGTTCGTAGATGAGCGGCACATGGCTGGCAACCAGTCCGCTATTTCCCAAAGTAACAAGCGTTGCCAGCGGGCAATCACGCATCAGCACGGAGAGCCACTCGATTCGGTCCTCGCGAAATGCCTGTGGAATATACACCCTACCCTCCTCTTATGTCGTGGCCGAACTCCGTGCGTAAGTTTATCGGGTTGACCTGTCCCCAGACTTGCTGCATAATCCGCTCCGTTTCGCCACGAGCCAGTAACTGTTCTTCTCCGGCCGGAACTGCCGGGCCGGGGGAAGACATAGAATACAGCGAAGTTATCCTCACCGGCGATTGAGGTTGATGCCATGCAATGCAAAGGTTTTCTTCGTCCTGATGGAAGGATAGGTATTCGCAATCATGTTCTGGTTATTCCTTCGGTTGTCTGTGCGAACCGGGTCGCCCGGGCCATTGCCCAACAAGTAAGCGGCGCCACATGGTTCGAGCATCAGCATGGCTGTACGCAGCTCGGAGCGGACGCCGAGCTTACGACTCAAGTTCTGGTTGCACATGGCGCTCATCCCAACGTGTACGGCGTAGTGGTGGTCGGGCTTGGTTGTGAAACGATCCGCGCGCAAGACGTCGCCCACGCGATAAAGACATGCTGCCCCTATAAACCCGTAGAGCTGGTGATCATCCAGGACGAAGGCGGGTCGGTCCGGGCGACCGCGGCCGGGGTGAGCGCGGCACGCCGGATGGTCGGGCAAGCCTCGGTCCAGGAGAGGCAAGCGATCGATATTTCCGAACTGATCCTGGGCACCGAATGCGGCGGGTCCGATGCCTGCTCCGGTATATCGGCGAATCCTGCCCTTGGCGCCGCCAGCGATCTGCTGATTGAGGCTGGAGGCAGCGTCATCCTCGCGGAAACCACCGAACTGATAGGCGCCGAACATTTGGTGGCTGCCCGCGCGGTGAGCGACACCGTTGCCCGGCGCTGCTATGAGGTAATCCAGCGCTGTGAGGCCGCGGCGACCGCGATGGGAGTCGATATGCGGGGCGGCCAGCCGACGCCGGGCAACATCGCAGGCGGACTGTCTTCGATTGAAGAGAAGTCGTTGGGCTGCATTTATAAAGCCGGCAGCAAGCCGTTGCAGGATGTCATCGAGTACGCTGCGCCGGTGGTCAAGAAAGGCCTGGTATGGATGGACACGCCGGGCCAGGACATTGAGCAGATTACCGGAATGGTGGCCGGAGGATGCCATCTGGTGGTGTTCACCACCGGCCGTGGCACCCCCTGCGCTTCACCCATCGCTCCCACCATCAAGGTCGCCACCAACACCCCGCTGTTCGAAAAGATGAACGATAACCTGGACCTGAACGCCGGCACAATTATTTCCGGAGACGAAAGGGTAAGCGACGTCGGCGAACGGATTTTCCGGGAGATGGTGGAGGTGGCCTCGGGTAAGTTAACCAAAGCCGAAATCCTGGGATTCAATGATTTCGCCATCAAACGTATCGGACCGACGATGTAGCCAGAGAAAGGTTTCTATGAGCAAGCTCAGAGCGATTGTTATGAAGCCGAATGACAATGTATGCACGGTGGTCGAAGAGATCCAGCCGGGAACGGAAATTGATCTGGATGTGTTTGGGCAGAAGACGACGGTTCGGGTGAGCGAAAGAATACCCTTTGCCCACAAGTTCGCCTTCCGTCAGATTCTGCCGGGCGGTCCTATCGTTAAGTATGGGGAGGTGATCGGCATCGCCACCCGGGAAATCAAGCCGGGGCAGCATGTCCATGTTCACAACCTGGAAAGCCGCAGAGGGCGCGGCGATAAGTAGTATTCAGAATTTGCACCCCCGATGATTTTCCATCTTCATCCTTAGTCAGCAGACCTTTCCCGCACCAGGTGAACCGGCCGTGGCGCTTTATAATAGAAGTCTTATGCGTACGGCTTTCAATCAGGCTCACAATGATCCAAAATCCGTCTTTTATAGCCGCTGCACGGTCGAGTTGAATTCGCGCCGGGTGCATCTCGAAGAGGTGCCATGCCGCAACCTGGAAGAGGCCCTGGGCGGTTTTGGCCGTTCTTTTCAGATTCTGGGAGAGCGCGAGATCACGAACGCTTACACCCCGGAGAACCCGGTGATCGTCAACACGGGGATTCTGACCGGTTCCAACGTGATGACCGCCTTGCGGACATATTTTTCTTCTTACAGCCCGCTGAAGGTTTCCAACAAGGGATTGCCCGGTGCGATGTGGTCGGCGGGAAGCGATAAGTTTGGCAGCAAACTGAAATGGGCGGGCGTCGACGAGCTGATACTGGAAGGACGAGCGAGCGAACCGACCATAGTTGTGGTTCGCCACGGCAGCAGTGGTCCCAGCGTGGAACTCAAACCGGCCCATCATCTGATCGGGCTGGAGTGTTACAAGAAGATTCTGGCCCTCAAGGAGGAGTATCCGGACGCTCATTTCGCGGTGATCGGACCGGCGGGCGAAAACTATGAGAATTGTTATTTCGGGTCGGTCGCGCTGAGCACGGAGAACCTGCTGAAATCCGGCGACGACAAGTGCCGTTTCGCCGGCCGGGGCGGCATGGGCAGCGTGCTGGGTTACAAGAATGTCCTGGCCATCGTCGCGCAAGCTCCCGATCAGATCGGGAAGACGGCGCCGGAAACCCGCAATCTCAATAAGGAAATCGGGACCGGGGCCAACACCCGCCGGTTCCGCGAGAAAGAGAAAGGCGGGCTGGGCGGTACCTGGTACAACTACGTCCCCCTGGAGAAATATCACCTCGTACCGCAGAACAATTTCCGCCCGAAAGCCGATGGCCAGACCGAACTCATGTTCCGCGATAACGTGGAGCCGCAATTTGTCATCAAGGCCGAATCCTGCTTCCGCTGCGCTATCCAGTGCCATAAGAACGTCTACGAGAAGAAGCCCGATGGCGCCCGCGGGAGGTTTTTGGCCAAGTTCGATTACGAACCGGTAAATCTTTTCTCCACGAATGTGGGTATTCACAATCCGCATCTCGCCGCTGAACTGATTGCCTGGGTCGATCATCTGGGGATGGACCAGATCTCGCTGGGAACGACCATCTCTTATGTGCTCGACTACAACGAGCGGCACCCGGACCAACGCATCTGCAACGGGGCGACTTTCGGGGACTTCGAAAAAATCAGGGAATTGATCAAAGACACGGGCCGGGGCCGTTGCAGCGCAATCGGACGTGGCGTCAAACGGCTCTCCGAACAAATCGGCGAAACCAGCTATGCCATGCACTGCAAGGGTATTGAGCTGTCGGGCTATCTTGGCGACAGCAACCCGGGATACCCGTGGGCGATAGCCGGAGGCCACATGTCGATGGCAACCCACCTGCTTCTGGCGATGGAGGGCGATACGAGCTTTGAATATTGGGTCAAAGCCATTACCCAGCGCGGACTCTATCAGGTGCGCGACGATATGCTGGGGCTTTGCAAATTTTCGGCTAACCCTCCGCAGGCCGCGGCCCAAATGTTGCAGCACGAGGTCGGCCTGGAAATCACGCCGGAGGAACTGTTGGCGGCGGTTCGCCGCGCCTACATTCGCGGCCTGTGGCTGGAACGCAAGCAGGGATTTGAGCGTGCCGAGTATACGCTTCCGGCGGAAATCTTCGACCGCCCGAACCACAGTCTGGGTATCGGTCCGTTCATTACCCGCGAATTTTTTTCGGCTCTGAGTGAACGGGTTTGGGAGGTCTTCGATAAGGAAATCGCGACCCTGGAAAATTAGTTCTCAGTTCCCGGTTCTCAGTTCTCAGTTGGCGGGCACTAAATTCCACAACTGGGCGCTGAGAACCAAGAACCAAGAACTGAGAACTGAGAACTACTTATTAATGACTGCCGCGCCGGCCTTGCAGGCCACTTCATCCTGTGAGCCCGTACCTCCCGAACAACCGATCGCGCCCACCAGTTTGCCCCCTACGACGAGGGGAATGCCACCGCGAGACGCAATGACGTCGTCGAGGGTGATCATATAGTTGAAGTTGCCGAGCGTGATGGCACTTTCGAAGACCTTGGTTTCCCGGCGGTAGAGTGCCGCGGTGCGTGCCTTGTGTTGCGAGACCTTAATCGAGGCAAGCTGCGCTCCGTCCATACGCTGGAAAGCAACCAGGTTGGCGCCGGAGTCGACGACGGTAACGTTCAGTTTCCAATCGTGTTTCTTGGCTTCGGCTACGGCGGCGCTGATGGCTGCCTCGGCGCGTTCCAGGGAGATCGGTGGGCCGTAAGGCACATCGAACGGCATCTTTTCCGGCACAACATCCAGGGGATTGGGCGCCGCGGCCTGTTGCGCCGGCATCGGACTGGCAGCGAACAGGGTAGCGCAAAGCATGGCAACGGCGACAACGCGTATCAGCGACATTGTGATTCTCCTTCTTTCATGTATTGGGTTGGGAAGCCCGATCCTTCGCGGAAATCAGGCTCGGCACACTTTCTGCTCGCCGAGCGAATGCGCGGTCATTGTAAACGTGAATCTCCCTTTTGTCCCAAAAAACGGCGAGGGGGGCAATCCGCTATTTGTTGGCCGGCCAGCGCGCATCGATTTTGCTCAGAATACGCTCCGCTACGGCAATGGCGTTCGCCATCGCCGCCTCCGAAGCGGGGGACGGCCTGCCGTCCCACTGGGCAAGATTTCGCGCGGCCAGGATGCTGGCCGCGATCAGCAGAACCCGTTTACGTCCTTCGTCCACGGCCAGGCAGTTTAACATATTCGCTTTTTCTTCGCCACAAGAGAAGAGCTACAATAGAGGGCAAGACCACAATCCCGAACCGCTCGTGGCGGCGTGTCGAAACATCAGAGGAGTTTCCGATGGAACAAGAAAATGCAGCCCATCCCAAGTCGGGGCCGAACCGCGACCGAGCTGCCCAGCATGTGGCCGAAGCACACTCTTTGCTCAAAAATTTGCGGGAGAAGCTGGACCGGCATCCTGAACTGGAAGAAGCCATCGAAAAGCTGGAGATGGCGTTGAGTGTTCTCACTATAAAAAGCGGCGCCATGCTGTGAGCCTCAAAACCCGATTTACCTTGCCAACCCTCATGCCCCGGCCGATGCCGGTCAAGCGCCTTAAACCATTCCGAAACGGAATTTACAATTCTTTGCCCGTGGTTGCAGATTCTTTACTGAACCCCAGTCCCTTCACAGTGTACTTAATTAACAGCGCTATTCCGGTGAGGAGAACATGGGCTTGATGGATTACAGCAGCTCGTTAGTCCCGCACGGAGAAGAAATGTGAAGTGGCCGATATCACACATCGCTGGGGTCCTCCTCTTGTTGCTGTTTCCCTGCGCACTTACGGCGCAGGGGGGAGCGGGGCGTGGTGGTGGGCGTAGCGCTGGCGCCGGAAGCCGCGCTGGCGCTCCCAGCGAGGACCCTACTATCGCGAGTATCAGTAAGGAAATTGCCGCAGGAGCCACCCAGGAACAGCGCAAACAGTTCCAGTCCGCCGCCCAGAGCGCCGACGCGGCGATAAAGCTGGCGGAAGATTGGCAGGCAAGTCTCGCAAAAACCGCAGAGTCTCCCGACTATGCCGGCCGATTGGCGGCGCTGCAGACAGCACTGGATAAGGCCAAGCAGGCGAATCATGACTTTCTCCAGAGCTTCAGCCAAATCCAAAATTCGGAGTTTAAAGACCTGGTCAAAAAACTGAATAAAGCAGCCGGTGAGGTCGACGGCAAATGGAAGGCGCTTAAAAAGGAAGCAGACCGGAACGGCAACGGCCAGCAAAAGCTATCAGGAGAGGGAGGACAGCTGGTCCAGGCGGTGACGAATTTTCGTCGCCAGCAGCAAGCGCTTGGTACAAAAATGGGTGTAGAAAATTGAGCTTGAGTTGTGGCTTTGGGACATAATTTGGTTTTCGGAGAGACACAGTTTCAGCTTTCGGAGGGGCCTAGCTTCGGCTTTCGGGGGAGACCCAACTTCAGTTTTCGGAAGAATGCAGCTTTAGCTGCACCGAAACCATGGCCTACCATGGCGGCTTTAGGGGTTGAGGAATGTGACCTCAGGGCCTAAAGGCCCGAGGTTCTTGGGCTACATGGCGGCACGCCTGAAGGCGTGCCCCTCCGAAACCAGCCCTGCCGTACAGCAAATCGAGGTTGCCGCCGAGTTCCTGAAAAAGGGCAACTTGAGCCCCCGATGGCGGGGAAAGAGAATTTTTTGCTCCGGGCATCCGATTGCAGTCCAGCAGCATCGAATTTATCAGTTGATTTCTGAACACCGAAGGCGCATCACCCCGCGTCAGAGCAGGTTTGATGTGGGGGCCGGTCTGGTAACCTCGCAGCATTAGGTCTCAAATCGGTCGTTCCTCCCCGTAAGCCCACAAAAACATCCTCCGCGCCGGAGGTGTGCTCGTGGAGAGATCTCCAGCCGTACGCGGCTTTGCTTACGGGTTCGAATAACCCCGGCGTCCGGCGGCTGCTCTGGTTGCCGCCGATTTAGCTACAATTTCTGCCAGGCTGGTTTCCTGCCGAGGTGAAGGAGTGACACAGGTTTCCCTCATCAGAAAATTGCGTTCTTCAGCCCGCTTCGTGCGCCGCGCGCGGATGGTGGCACGGGGGTTGAAATCGCGGGACCATCCCATTTTGGCGCAAGTGGTTCCGGTGCGGCGCTGCAATTTGGCCTGTGCCTACTGCAACGAGTTCGACAATTTCTCGAAACCAGTCCCGGCGGCGGAAATGCTGCGCCGGATCGACCTGCTGGCGGCACTGGGAACAGGAACCATTACCATCAGCGGCGGCGAACCGCTGCTGCATCCCGAGCTGGACGAAATCATTCGCCGCATCCGCAGCCATGGAATCATCGCGACCCTGATCAGCAACGCCTACCTGCTTACGCCTGAGCGGATCAAGCGGCTGAATCGCGCCGGACTGGAGTACCTGCAGGTCAGTATTGATAACCTCACCCCGGACGAGGTTTCGAAGAAAAGCCTGAAAGTGCTTGACCTGAAACTGCGCTGGCTCAAGGAATACGCGGAGTTCGACGTGATCATCAACTCCGTCCTGGGCAGCGGGATCCGCAGCCCGCAAGATGCTTTAGTGATTGCCCGGCGAGCCAGAGCCCTGGGCTTTGACGCCGGGGTGGGGATCATCCACGATCGCCAGGGGCAGTTGATCCCTTTGGACGAGCAGCAACGCGCTGTGCACGAGCAAATTCTCCAGCTCGGGAAGGGCTCCTTCCTGACCTCCGCCTATTACAAACATTTCCAAACTAATCTGGTGCGCGGACTCCCCAACGATTGGCAGTGCCGCGCCGGCAGCCGCTTTCTCTATATTTGCGAGGACGGTCTGGTGCACTGGTGCTCGCAGCAGCGTGGCTATCCCGGCATCCCGCTGGAACGGTACACCCGCGAAGACATCGCGCGGGAGTATAACACCAAGAAACCCTGTGCGCCGTACTGCACCATTACCTGTGTCCACCAGACCGGGATGATCGACTTCGTTCGCGAGCGGCCGCGGGAAGCGCTGGCCGGATTTTTTCCGCCGGCGCAAACCAAGGGAGTTGTTGGTTTGCCGGCCGCCATAAAAGTATTGACTTGGCTTTTCCCGCCGGAAACTAGAGGTCTGCCCACCGGCATGGCACGCCGCCTGTTCCGGGCCGCGGCTATGAAGTTCCTCGGGCTCGACTGAAGCTTGGGACGGGAATGCTACGGCAGAATCTCGATTTCGGTCCCGTCCGGAACCAGTCTCCAGATTTCCTCGATTTCGGAATCGGTAACGGCGATGCAGCCGTCCGTCCAATCGTTCCGGTAATGTCTGGTTCCCATTGATCGGAACTCTTTTCCCAGGCCGTGAATCATGATATTGCCCCCGGGGTCTACCCCGAGCTGCTGCGCCCGTTCTTTATCGGCTTGCTCCGGATAGGAAATATGCAACGCCAAATGAAATCGGCTGGCCCGATTGCGGGAGTCGATGCGATAGTTTCCTTCCGGCGTTCTATGGTCGCCCTCCTGGCGCTTCGGCTCCAGGCCGCCGCTTCCGAGCGCAACCCGGTAAGTTTTGACTACCGCGGTGCCGTTTAGCAGCAGCAGTTCATGCTTCTTTTTCAGAACCACGATATGGTCAACCGTGGCCCGGCTATGGGCAAGCGCGGGCAGCGCGGTGAACAGCAGCAGAGCCCACGCCAATTTGTGACGTACCCGGGGAGCGATCATGGATATGGGTACCCTTTCGCCAGCGCCTGCCGCAATTCGGCGTCGTAGCCGTAAATGTCGGGATAAAAGTAGATGTCTCCGTCTTCCCGTGCTACGGCCGTCAGGTACACGATCAGTACAGGTACCGGCTTAGTAAGATTGACGCGAAAATTGTCCGGTCCCTCTTTCATAGCATGCAGCACTTTTTCCAAAGTCCATTCCGGCTTGTCGCGCAATACCCACGCCGCTAATTCGGCCGGCTCTTTTACGTGAATGCAGCCGTGGCTGATGTTGCGGTTGGGATCGGCAAAATAGTTAGTCCAGGATGGAGTGTCATGCAGATACACGCTATACCGGTTGGGGAAGACGAACTTTACTAACCCCAGGGCATTGGCCGGGCCTGGCTTCTGGCGGACTCGAAGGTGTCCGCTACGGATCTGCGCCAGGATTTTCGGGGTAACGTTCTCGTTGCTGATCGCTCTGCCATCCGGGCTTATGACTTCAAATTCGAACCCGGAAAGATAATCGGAATACTGCTCGGCTTCCGGAACAATCTCGTCCCGCTGAATATCAAACGGCACGTCCCAATAGGGGCGAAAAACCAGATATTCGATATTGCTCTCTAACACCGGGGTGCGGGTACTGCTGTACTCCTGCCCCACGTCTACGGTCATCTCCAGGCCAGTTTTGCCCTGCCCGTTCAGCGCGTACAGGCGAAAGGCTGGGATATTGATAATGATCGGGGCTTGGGAAAAGTCGTAGCGCAGCCAACGATAGCGTTCCAGAGCGAGCCGGATCTGCTCCACGCGGTCGCTGAGCGGGACGTTGAGTTGATCGATGGTGGCTTGATCGAGAATGCCATCGGAGGGTAGCCCGTGACGTTTTTGAAACTGCTTGACCGCCTCGACCAGAGGCGCATCGTAGATCGGCGGATCTGCAGGAACCTCCGCACTCGGCGGCAGGTCGCCCAGGCGGCGAAGCAATCGCGCTAACCGGGGAACGCCGGCATAGGGTGTGCCGGAAACCAGCCGGCTGGTGGGGACCGGCAACTTTTCCCCGTCGTCCTCTTTCGCCAGCTTTATATAATTCACCAAGGCGTTTCGCAACCGGCCATAGCCGGGCAGGGGAGGTGCAAGGCTGGCGATGGCAACTGGTAAATTCTTCCCCCCCGCGAGCTGCGTCTCGATGAATCGCGACAGGTCCACCTCTTTCGGGTTTAGCGCAAAGTGAAAATGTTGCGGATTGATTCTTCCGGTGCGAAGGCCGGAAACGTAACGCATGGCGCAAACCGTAAGGGCAAGGTCGAAACGGGTTTCATCGGAGGGGGCATGGCGGCTGTTCAGGCGTGCCAGCCGTTCCGTCCAGCGGGCCGCATCGTAGTCTTCCGCCCGCAAGCCATCGTTATTGGCCTGCTGCAAGATGGCTATCATTTGCCTGGCCTGAGGCGTGGGCCGCCCAGCGCGAATCCAGATCGGATGGAAGTTGGAGTTCCGGTAGAGAGCCGCTATCTCACCACGATAGTCGGAGAAATCAGGCCACCGCAGGTCCTTTAACCGGCCCGCGCGAATAAGCTCAGGCAAAGCCGTCCCAGCCTGAGTCGGAGATGACAAGGAGATGGAATTCGCCAGGCTGGGATTTGACTTGCCAGGGTAGGATTGGGCGCTGATACTCGCTACCAGGAATAAAACCACCAGCAACAACCACACTATTAACCCGGGCCGGTTCCGACCGTACACGCAAATACTCCTTAGCTAGTCCGGCGTGCAGTACTGCAGAAAAGCCGAGCTGCTCCTCCGGTCACCTTCCCTCACCGGCAGCTACATTGTCAAGCGTGAAATCCGGCAGACAAATAAAAAGCGCCGGCTGGTTCACCGACGCATTTCTGCCATGGCAACAAAACTGAGCCTAGTTATATCTATCCGCGTCCTATGAATGGAAAATTACATTCCGATTAAAGTGTTGTGAACCATGATCCGCGGCCGAAGCTAAGGGAAAGACCTCTGACCCCGTTAAGGTTTTTGGTACTTATTGTTAAAACTCGGTTACGATTCATCGGGCTTTAACCATAGGTTGTTACAAGGGTATTGATGGAAACGGTATCGGCCGACACGGTCATTCTCTCCGATCTTCACCTGGGTTCGGAAGCCAGCCGGGCGCGAGAGGCTCTGCAACTGTTGCGGTCCATTTCCTTCAAGCGCCTGATCCTGCTAGGCGACATTTTTTGCGATCTGAATTTCGGCAGGCTCAAGAAAGATCACTGGAAATTCCTGGGTTATGTCCGCAAGCTTTCCAATCCCAAACGCCAGGTGGAAGTGGTTTGGGTGGAGGGCAATCATGATAGGGGCCTTTCGCAGCTCATGTCTCATCTGGTGGGGGTGCGAGTCTATCGGGAGTACGCCTGGGAGTTTGGCGGCTTTCGGCACCTGGCCGTTCACGGGCACCAGTTCGACCGGTTTGTTGTGAATAATGTCGTCCTGAGCACGATCGGGCAGCTCATCCTGCTCCAGATCCAGAAGCTGGACTTCACCCACAAGCGCTTTTCGCGCTTTCTTGATCGGCTCAACACCAGGTGGTTAAGGCTTACTCCCAAAGTAGCCGCCGGCGCGCTGGCCCACGCCAAGTTTCGCCGGGCGCAACGGGTTTTTTGCGGCCATACGCACGAAGTTTTGGAGCGGTCGGAAGACGGAGTCGCCTATTATAATTGCGGCTGCTGGACCAACGCTCAGCCCACCTACATCACCGTCGGGGAAGAAGGCGTGCAAATCCGTACGCTAGCTGTGCGGGGCGAGGACAGGGCCGAGGACTGGCGGCCGGAATCGGCCCTTGACGAGAGCCTGCGGCATGATTGGGAGAGCGATTTGGACAGCCGGTATCACGACGGAGTCGGCGTTGAGCCCTGATCCGGAATCGAGCCTTTTCCATCCCGCCCACCTGCCGAGACTCCGCCCTAGCGGAGACCCGGCGATGAAGAAGGTTACCCTGGTATTCTTCGACGCCGGAGGCGGCCACCGCAGTGCGACCAACGCCTTGCGTACAGTCATTACTCGCCAGCAGCGGCCCTGGTGCGTGGAAGCGCTGAATCTGCAGGAACTGCTGGATCCCATGGACCCGTTCCTGCGCTACACGGGCACCCGGTTGCAGGATGTCTACAATCGCATCCTGGCCAATGGTTACACGCTGGGCGCCCCGCAGATGCTGCGCATCTTGCATTTGCTGGTACGCCTGTATCACCGGCGGATGGTGCCGGTCATCCAGAGGTATTGGGCGGCAGCCCGCCCCGACCTGGTGGTCTCCTGCATCCCCAATTTCAATCGTACCCTGGCTGTGAGCGTACGCCGCGCGTTGCCCGGTGTTCCCTTCGCGACCATTCTTACCGATCTGGCAGATTACCCGCCACACTTCTGGATCGAGCCGGAATCCGAGTTCCTGATCTGCGGGACTCCCCGGGCGGCGCAGCAGGCGCGGGCCAGTGGACATGCCGCCAACCGGGTGTTTTCCGTATCCGGCATGATCCTGAATCCCGCCTTCTATGAGTCGCCCCCGGTAAACCGGGCGGAGGAACGGAAACGGCTGAGACTTGATCCAGAGCTGCCCACCGGGCTGATTTTGTTTGGCGGCGCCGGCGCCAAAGTGATGCGGGACATTGTCGAACGCCTCGATGATTCCCGTTTGCAACTGCAACTAATCGCGATCTGCGGGCACAACCGCAAGCTGGCGGACAAGCTGCGCTTCCGGCGGACGCGCATCCCGCTGTTTGTCGAAGGTTTCACCACCAAGGTTCCGTATTACATGCAGTTGTCGGATTTCCTGATTGGCAAGACCGGTCCGGG
>Ga0326727_10013430_pt1 | contig 18240 bp, 12 predicted proteins | sample MB2enrmetagenome_FD_207643 | JGI IMG/M metagenome (GOLD analysis project Ga0326727, IMG submission 207643) | Lab enriched peat soil microbial communities from McLean, Ithaca, NY, United States - MB29MY | ecosystem: Environmental > Terrestrial > Soil > Wetlands > Peat | place: USA: New York...
GCAGGTGCACGACATGTGTCGCCGGGTCCGGAAATTCCAGGCTTTCCGCCAGATTGCCTTTCTGGTATTTGGCCGGGTGCCAGGCCAGCTGGTAATTCCATTCCGCCGGGTCCATCGTCCAGTCGTCGCAGACCAGCCTTTCCAACCATGCCCCGTAGATGCCGGTCAGCCCCTCCGTAAAATAGGGGTCGAAATTCACGATATCGCGTTCTACACGGATGACCATTTCATCGCCATATTGCGGTTCGCCGAGTTTATCCCACCAGTTTTTCGCTTTCTTTTCCATCATCGCTCCTTAAATTTCATCGCCGGTTGTGCGCAGAGTGCAGCTTTCAGTTAGTATTAAATTAGCCTGTGACATTAGTCATGGTTATTCTGGCCGCTCAGACTTATGATATATTCAACTATTCCAGGAGAGGGAGCCCAAGCAAAACGTATTGAATTACTAAATAATAAATCGGGGAATTGGTTGGAATTCTATAACAAAGTGGAGTGCAGTGTCAATCCGGCAGAAAGATAAACGGATTAAGGAAAAACTATAAAAGACGGTATTTCTCAAAGGGAGGCACACAATGGCAATCGCAGCAAATGAAAAAAACGCAAAATCAGTCGGCAGCTGGCAGGAACTGTTCGTGCCGAAAACCACAGAAAGGGTGAAGCGGCTGCGTCAGAATGCCATCCGTACGCCGGAAGTCTGCCTGGAACGTGTCCGGACCGAGATGAAACTGGGCGATAAGTACGACAAAGAGCCGCGCATCCTGCAGCGCGCCTATTTTTATCAGACTTATCTGAAAGATAAAACGGTGTTTATCGGCGATGACGAACTGATTGTCGGCAATATCAACAGTAAAGTCAGGGGATCGACCATCGAAGGCTCCACCACCCGCTGGCTGGAAAAGGAAATGGACGACCCGGTGATGGACCCGCAAACACGCGCCTTCGACCGGCATATCATCCGGCCCGAGGAACGCAAAGAAATCAGGGAAGTGCTAATCCCCTATTATAAGAACAAGAAATTATTATTCGATTATTGCCTGGAAAAAGTCGACGAAATCAGCAAGGAAAAGGCTTACCCGTCCACCTCCTCCTGTCCCCATATCCCGGATATCGCCGACTGGCAGATGTTCGGGGATGTCGGCCACCAGATGGCCAATTACGAAAAAGTCCTGAAAATCGGCCTCAAAGGCATTAAAGCTGAGGTTGAATATTATGCAGCCCAGGTCGACCAGCCGTACGACCATTACAGCGTGCAGGAAAAGAGAGATTTTTATAAAGCGGTATTGATTACCCTCGACGCCGCCATCGCTTATTCCCGGCGTTATGCCGATTTGGCGAAGCAAAAAGCCGCGGAGGAAACCAATCCCAAACGGAAGAAAGAACTGGAGCGCATCGCGGAAGTCTGTGCCCAGGTGCCGGTCAATCCTGCCCGCGACTGGTGGGATGCCGTGCAGTCCGTCTGGATGATGCATGTGCTGATTACCTGCGAACTTTCCGCCAGCGTGCATTGCTTCGGCCGTTTCGACCAATACATGTATCCTTATTACAAAAAATCCGTGCTCGACGATAAGAGCATGACCCACGATGAAGCGCTGGAATTGCTGGAATGCTTCTGGATTCACACCAACTGCACCGGCCTGCGGAGCTGGGATTCGGTCAAAATCCTGACCGGCATGGGCCTGGGCAACAACCTGACCATCGGCGGACAGACCCGCGACGGCAAAGACGCCTGCAACGAGGTTACGACACTCTGTCTGGAATGCGACGAGGAACTCGGCATCCTGCTCCCCGAAACCGGCATGCGCATCTGGTCCGGCACCCCGGATAAATACCTCCGCAAAGCGGTGGAACTGGTAAGGCTGGGCCGCGGCAAGCCGAAATTCTTCGGCGATAAAAAAGGCGTCCAACTGCTGGCCAAGGGCTATCCTGAACTTTCGATTGAAGACTGGCGCGAATATTCTTTGCTGGGCTGCACCGAGACCAACCTGCCGCATATCACCATGGGCAACCTATTCGAGGGCGTCAACGTGGTTGCCAAAATCATGGAACTGGTGATTTCCAACGGAAAGTGCACCATCTGCGGCAAACAAATCGGGCCGGTCACCGGCGACCCGCGCACCTTTGAATCCATGGACGGCGTGCGGCAGGCTTTCCGCGACCAGGTTTTCTACTGGATGAAGCACCTGGCGCAAGGCCAGAAAATCCCCAAAGAAACACAGTCGGCTTTCTATCCCGCGCCTTTCAGTTCATCACTTTCCGAAGGGCCGCTGCAGAAAGGCATCGATATCACCCAGGGCGGGTCGTGGTTCACCACGTACGGCGCATTTTTAGCCGGTCTGGCAGATACCGCCGATTCGCTGGGCGTCATCGACCGGCTGATTTACCGCGAGAAGAAGGTTACCTGGGATGAATTAACACAGGCCCTCAAAGATAACTGGCAGGGCCATGACAACCTGCGTCAGCTTTGCATCAACGGCGTGGCCAAGTACGGCAACGACGACGATTATGCCGACGAATGGGCGGCGTTCGTGATGGACACATGGTACGACGCGCTGGATTGGATTAACACCCAGAAAGAACTGCTGCCGAAATGGGGTGGCCGCTGGGTCGGCGCCATGACTACCGGTTCGAATACGGTGGCTTACGGACTCAATGTCGGCAGTTTGCCCAACGGCCACATTTATCCCAACCCGCTGGCGGATACGATGTCCCCGGTGCAGGGGATGGATAAAAACGGCCCCACGGCAGTGATTAAATCCGCCGCGAAATTACCCACGCAGCGGTTTGCGCTGGGCGGCCCGCTGAACCTGCGGCTGAGCCCGCAACTGGTCGCCACGGAGCGAGATGTGGACAACCTGATGTCTTTCCTCCGTGCCATCGAAAACGAGGGCATTTACCACATTCAATTTAACATAATATCAAGCGATTCTTTGCGCAAAGCGATGAAAGAGCCGGAAAAATACCGCGATTTAATGGTGCGGGTGGCCAGTTTCACGGTGTATTTCGTCGACCTCACCGCCGAGCAGCAGATGGATATCATCAACAGGACCGAACAGCAGGGCTGGTAACCTCCATCTATAAGGGGAGCGTAATTTGACGAACGCCAATGCGCTAATCGACAACTTTACCGCGAATCTGGGTGACTGGCGGGGCGATACGCTTGCTAACATCCGGCGGGTTATCCGTGAAGCTGACCCGAATATTGTCGAGGAAGTGAAATGGCGGGGCGCTGCTGTCTGGTCCCACGACGGCATCATCTGCGTCGCCAACGCCTTCAAAGACAAGGTAAAACTGATTTTTTATCTGGGTTCCAGCCTCCCTGACCCCGATAAACTCTTCAACAACGGCCTCGAAGGCAAACAATGGCGGACGATTGATTTTTACCATGGGGATAAAATCAACGAACCCGCTCTGAAAACCCTCATCCGGGCGGCGGTGAATTACAACCGCGACAAAGTGAAAACCGCCGGTAAGCCTAAAACCGCAAAGACAGCCACAACGAAGAAAACGGCAAAATAAGATAATCTATCCTTCCGGAATGATTTCATCCATTTGGCAGACATCAAGCCCCTATTCAACAATCGGTATATCTGCGCAACAACTTTTCATTTTCCTAAATCAAAACATAAAAACTTTTATCGGAACATTTACCGTTTTGTCTGATTGAGATATAATTCAGTCTTAACCATATTGAAAGGAAACCCTCAAATGTTCAATGCCGATAAAATGCTTGGTCATGAATTAACGTTCTGTCAGTTGTTTACCAACAAAGTTAAAAAGGAATATGGAATTATCTACTATAATCCGCTAAATCCTTTCTCCCATGACAGCAACCATGCCCATATTTTAGACATTGACAATAACCCTGAGGCGGCTATCCGGGACATTGTCGCATTTTATCGGAATTACGGCCTTATTCCCCGTATTTATTGCTCTTTTATTGCCGGCGAACTGACACATTTGCGTCCGCACCTGGAGAGTCAGGGATTTACCGTTACTATGTACAATGTAGAATTTATGGTTTTCCCCCATCCGTTTTCTGCCAATCCGGATACAGCGCTGCCGATTCGGAGGATAACCGGTCTCCCGGATGATATTATCGAGTTAATCCGCGCAGACGATAAGGGTGATTGGACAGTCAATGTATTAAAAAACGCCGTAAATCATGAAAATTTTCATCTATTGGGGCTATTTCAAGGTGACCGGTGTATGGCGATAGCTTCCGTCCAGGTGATGGACGGTTATTCCCGCATCGATAATGTGGTAACGTTTACAGCATATCGCGGGCAGCATTTTGGAACACGGCTAATCAGTTACCTTGTCAGTTATCACGCTGACATTTCCGGTAATTATCTTTATCTTTTCGCCGATAATCCCATTGCCATCAGGCTGTATAAAAATGTCGGGTTTAAGACAGTGACGATTAATAAACCATGTTGGAATGCACATCTGCCGGCTTAGCAACTGTATTTTAGAATAGTATTTGAAAAAACTGATTGTTAATTTCTATAACAAACGCACTCACGTAATCGTCATCATCCTGGTGTTTTTCCCCGATATTTATTATTCTTGCTCCTTCTACTTGGTATCCCGTTATGACTCTGCTATTATAGTGGTAAATTAACCGTGTGGAGGTAGCGATATGGTCGGCGGATACATGGGGAAAATCCTGTTTGTGGACCTTTCCACCGGAGACATCAAATCAGAATCCCTCGATGAGAAAATGGCCAAGGATTTCCTGGGCTGCTACGGCATCGGCGCCCGGATTTTATACAGCCGGATGAGACCCGGCGTGGACCCGCTGGGGCCGGAAAATATGCTTGGTTTTGTGACCGGGCCGCTGACCGGCACCGGCGTCCCGACCGGTTCGCGTTACATGGTGGTCGGCAAATCGCCGCTGACCGGCGGCTGGGGCGATGCCAATTCCGGCGGATACTTCGGTTCCTATCTGAAATTTTCCGGTTTTGACGCGGTATTTTTTACCGGCATTTCGCCGAAACCGGTCTATTTACTGCTGGATAACGGCCGGGTGGACATAAAAGACGCCGCCGCACTCTGGGGCAAAGATACCTACGAGACTGAAGACACCTTGATGGCTGAATATGGTGGCACGTCCCGCGTGGCCTGCATCGGGCCGTCCGGCGAGAAAGTATCTTTAATTGCCGGGATTATGACCGACCACGGCAGCGCTGCCGCCCGTTCCGGGCTGGGCGCGGTGATGGGTTCCAAGAAATTGAAAGCCATCGTCGCCCGCGGCGAAATGGAAGTCCCGATTGTAAATAAAGAAGCCATTTCCACGCTCCGGGCAGAGCAAATGAAACAATGGCAGATTATCCGTCCCAACGGCATGTCCGAAATCGAAGGGCAGCGCAAGTACGGCACCAGCAGCAGCAATTACAGCTCCGCGCACAGCGGCGACAGTCCGGTTAAGAACTGGGGCGGCATCGGGGTGATTGATTTCCCCGACCGCGAAGGCGTGCACCAGGATAAGTTCCTGGCCCGGGTAGAGAAAGGGCACGCCTGCTGGCACTGCCCGGTCGCCTGCAAAGCCGTTTTGAAAGCCGGTGAAGGGGAATACAAGTATGCCGCCGGCTGCCACCGTCCCGAATACGAAACGGCGGCCGCTTTCGGTTGTAATTGCCTCAATAACCACACGGAATCGATTTCGATGGCCAACGATATCTGCAACCGCGGCGGACTGGATACGATTTCCGGCGGCAGCGTCATCGCTTTTGCCATGGAGTTATATGAAAACGGCATTATTACGATGGAAGATACCGGCGGCATCGACCTGAAATGGGGCAACCATCAGGCCATCATCGCCCTGACCGATAAAGTGGTGAAAAGGGAAGGGCTGGGCGATATCCTGGCGGACGGCGTGAAGAAAGCCGCCGAAAAAATCGGCAAGGGCGCGGAGAAATACGCCGTCCATGTCGGCGGACAGGAACCCGGCATGCACGACCCGCGGCTGCCGCGCGGCAACGGCTACCCGATGTCCGCCGCCCGTTACCAGATGGATGCCACACCGGGCCGCCACATGCTTAGCTTCGGCACGTTCGTGATTTTCCGGCATTGCGTGAACATGACCGGGATGTGTTTCCAGGGCGGCTGGTCCGGCAGCCGGGACAGGTTATTAGGCTTCCTGAATGCCGTTACCGGCTGGAACATGACCATGGACCAGATGCTGCTGGCGGGCGAAAGGACGGCCAACATCCGGCACGCCTTCAACCTGCGCGAAGGTATTTGTGAGCTGAACTGGACGCCGCACCCGCGGATTGTGGGCAAACCGCCGCAGGAAGCCGGCCCGCTTAAAGGCTCCACCGCCGATATCGAAGCCCAGATTTACTGGGGGCTCGGTTCCCTGGACTGGGACCGCTTCACCACCAAGCCCAGTAAGGCCAAACTGCTGGCCCTCGGCGGCCTGGACGATGTTGCCAAAGATTTGTGGCCGTAAAAACATGATAAAATATATTGTACGAATCAAATAAAATTATCACAACCACAACCACGATATTTGAAACGGCACAATAAAAATTTAGGGAGAACGTAATGGATTTAGGATTAAAAGGTAAAGTCGCCGTTGTCACAGGCAGCGCCAGTCAGGTCGGCATGGGGAATGCCATCTGTCTGATGCTGGCGAAAGAAGGCTGCGATATCGTCTCGGCGGATATGGATTTGGAAGGGGCACTTAAAACAGCGGAAGCCGTGAAAGCGCTCGGCCGCAAAGCCATCGCCGTTAAAGTCAATATCACCGTTTTTGCCGAAGCCGAAGAAATGGCCAAAGCGGCACTGAAAGAATTCGGCAAAATTGACATTCTGATTAATACTGCCGGCTTGAATGCCGGCATGGGTTCGCAATTCCTGCAGCAGAAACAGGAAGTCTGGGAAAAAGATTTCGCCGTCAACCTGTACGGCACGATGAATTGCTCCAAAGCAGTCCTGCCGACCATGATGGAAAAGAAGTACGGTAAAATCGTTAATTTCTCCTCCATTGTCGCAAAAATGGCCGGCGGCCCCGGTTCTTATGCGGCTGCCAAAGCAGCGGTGCTGGCCTTCAACCGCGGATTGGCTGCCCAGTACGGGGCAAACAACATCAACGTCAACGCCATCGCCCCGGGCATGGTCCAGACCAAATTCTTCGATGCCATGGCCAAGGACCGCCAGGATAAAATGTTCGACGCCATGGCCAACATGGCCCCGCTCAAACGGAACCAGACCACCGAAGATATCGCCAACGCTGTTGCCTTTTTAGTTTCCGATGTCTCCCGGAATATCACCGGACAGTGTCTCCAGGTGGACTCCGGTATGATTATGCAGTAATCCACCCTTCGGAAAATAATTAGTAAAAGAGGCGGGGCTGAAACAGCCCCGCCTCTTTTTTATTGCAGGACGGTCCACTCTCATTAATTCTCTTGATTCTAAATCTAGATTTTAATGTTGCCCAAAGTAGACATTGGAAAATATTTTTCTGGATTCCCGCCTGCGCGGGAATGACAAACCCTTTTCATTGTCATTGTCGGGCTTGACCCGACAATCCAGAGATTTCATGTAGCGTCATTAACATTGCAAAAAAGTAAAATGATTCTATTTATACCCCTTCGTAAACTTTTTATTGTTTTCAAATAATTCAGCCACCATTTGCCGCGTCTCATCAATCGTCAGCATCGCGCCTGTTATCGGGTCCAGCAGAATCGCCTGGAAAATTTTGGTCTTATCCTTTTCCATAGTTCCCCTGACTGCTAATTCCTGCACTGCGACATTGCTCATATTCAGTCCGGCCAACTGCGGCGGCAGGTTACCGACAGGGCAGGGATGAATCCCCTCTTTATCCACCAGGCAGGGCACTTCCGCGCAGCACCCCTGCGGCAGGTTATTAATCAGTCCGGTGTTTTTGACGTCCCCGTAAATTACCGCCGGTTCTCCGGTTTCAATCGCATGAATGATAATCGAGCCGAATTCCGTGCTGTGGTCCAGCGGGAATTTGTAATTCGTGCGTAACTGTTCCGCCAGTTTGTCGTCCTTATCGTTATCCTGCGACATCCACATTTTAGCGTTGCGCTGATATTGCGCGCCGGTGTTTATCCCGTACTGCCGCATCTTTTCCGGGTTTTTACGGAAATAAGGAGTATAAGAAGCGATGTGCCCGCTGGACTCGGTGACATAATAACCGAATGTCTTGCAGACCTCCGCCCGCACGATATCCGGGCCGCCGTAATGCGATTGCGGGTCGGAATATGTTGCCGGGTTTTTCAATTTTTCTTTCAACAGCGGATAAACGTCTTTCCCTTGTCGTTCCAGTTTCAGGAACCAGGCGAAATGATTAATTCCCGCCACAAGGTAGGATAGTTCTTCAAACGGGATGCCCATATATCGCGCCAAAGTTCGGGCCGTATTCGGTACGCTGTGGCATAACCCGACGTTTTTAATCCGCGTATAATCGCTGACCGCCCACGAAATCATCGCCATCGGATTGGTGTAATTCATCAGCCATGCGTCAGGGCAGAGTTCTTCCATATCGCGACAAATATCCAGCACCGCCGGTACATGGCGTGCCCCGTTGAAAACCCCGCACGGCCCCATCGTGGCCGTGTCCCCCTGGTCCACGCCGTACTTCAGCGTCACCGCGCGGTCGGCTTCTTTCCATTTATAGCCGGCATTCAGCGTGATAAAAACATAATCCACGCCGTCCACCGCTTTGCGGCGGTCGGTGGTGGCCTCGATTTTCGTGTTGAATTTATTCTGGGCGACAATCCGGTTAGCGAACGCCGCGGTCAGTTCCAGCGGTTCCGCGGCGATGTCCATCAGCGTAATCGTGCTGTCCCTGAGTTCGGGATAATAAATTATATCCGTGATAAAACGGCTGGCAAAAACATGGCTGCCCGCCCCGATGATAACAATTTTCGCCATCGCAATCCTCCTGCCGGTTTAATCTTTCGCCCAGCCGCCCATTACTGCGCCATCGTTGCAGGCGGCAATCCGCAGTACTTTGGCCGTGGTTTTCCCGACATTGAGGATGGCGTGTTTGACGTTGGAAGGACAATAAATCAGCGAATCGGCGCCAACTGTCCGGACTTCATCCCCGACCGTCGCCTGGATGCGGCCGGAAATCACGTAATAAGCGTGGTCGAAAACCGGCGCTGCGGCGCTGAAGACGTGGGAATGTGCGTTGATACCGCCGCCCGGCGGAAACATGTCCAGCCCCAGCATCAGGTTGGTCGCCAGTTCTTTGCCTACCATGCGGTGAGTTTTGGCTTCACTGGCTACCGTCAGAAAGCCGAAGCCCTGCATGTTGTGGTGGCCTTCAGCGTCGGCGCTGTGCTCGATGCGCCACTCCTTTTCCACATCTTTTTTAGATAAAATAAATCCCTTCCGTGTTTCTGCCATTTTTCTGCTCCTTTTAATGTCCCGTTGCTTTTTTCAGTTTTTGGTCAAGCCAGAACCTGGCTGCATAGAAAGAAAGACTCGGCGGGCTCCAGCCGGTAGCGCCGAATTGCCCATCATAACCTTTCAGCCACGGTTGGCGGAGCGAATAACGCCCCGGTTTTTGCAGCAGCGAAATCGCGAAGTGCTGCCGTGCAACATATTCGTTGGCTACCCGGAAAATCCGCATCGTCTCTTCGAGCGATGCTGCAGTCTTAGCCCGTTGGAAGAAAGAATCGTAAACCGGGTCGCTGACCCGGAGATGGGTATTCAGGGGGTAGCCGGTCATCAGGCGGGGCAGCATCCGGAACGGCTCGACATCCAGCCCCAGCGACCCGCCGGGGAAATAAAGCTGGTCGTGTTTGTTTTTGCCGTCCAGCGGCCGGATTTCCATCTCGATACCGACATCCGCGAAATACGACTGCACGATTTGCAGTAATTTCATATCTGCCGTGATATCCGTGACGACGTTGGTTTTAAATCCGTGGGGAAAACCGGCCTCCGCCAGCAGTTTTTTCGCGGCGGCCGGATTATAGGCGTACTCGTCTTTTAAATCTTGCGGCCAATCTTCATAGTGGAAGGCCCAGCCTTCGCCCCAGACTTTGACGCATTTCGAACTCAAGGTGGAGGGATATGGTTCCACCGCGCCTTTGTAATGGTTTTTAGCGATGTCCGGCAGATTAATCGCCAGCTGCAGTGCTTTCCTGACTCTGACGTCGTTAAACGGCGCGGCATCGTTTCGCGGGTCAATGGTCGTGGCGCTGGCCCACGGCAGCGGTATCTGCAATATTTCCGGGTGCGATTTTTTGATGGCCGCGGCCTGCTCAGCCTGAATTCCTTCAATCACATCAATCTTGCCGTCGAGAAACATTTCCAGCGCTTTCTCTTTCTCAGGGATTATCATGATTTTCACCCTGTCCACATAGGGCAGTTGATTCTGAAGGCGGCGTTCGTCATATCCCCAGTAACCGGGGTTTTTCACCAGCGTCGCCGCTTTACCTGAAATAAAGTCCTGCAAAACAAACGGACCTGTCCCGACCGCATGATGCCAATCGCTGAGGTCGCCCCATTTTTCCACAACTTCTCGCGCTTCGATGCACAATGCCGGACTATGGTTCGTTACCAGAAATTGCAGGATAAATTCCCGGTTGGCGTTTTTCCATTTAAAGGCGACGGTGTATCTATCAATCGCCGTCACGGAGACCAGGTCCCGATACATCAGCACCTTATCTTGAGAAGCGGCCGGACGGGTAAAGCCGCTGCCGAGGCCGTACAGCCGGTGGAAGTGATAAACGACATCGTCGGCGGTAAATTCTCGCCCGTTGACCGGCGGGATGTTTTGCCAGCGGATGCCTTTACGCAGATGGAAAACCAGCATCCCCGGTCTGGTGAATTCCCTGCTTTCCGCCAGCAACCCCTTCAGATAACGGTGTGGGGCCACCATTTTAAACCCGAATACCGCCGGGTCCAGCGTCCAGTCTTCGGCCGCCAGCTTTTCCAGCCAGCCGGTGTAAATCTGGGTGCGGTGCTCGCTGTAATACGGGTCGAAATTTTCGATGTCCGATTGACTGGAAATGACCAGTTCCCCGCCGTACTGCGGCTCACCCTGTTGATCCCACCAATTAACCTGCTTCAAAAAGGTTTCCTTTTAATCTCTGAAATAATCAATTTTCTCTCCCTTAAAACGAGAGGGTTAAGACTATAGATTTACAAATGGAATTACACTATTGGCAGTCAATTTTGTATTATACCTGCCTAAAACAGAGGCTTACTTAATTTTCAACGGTTGAGTTATAAGTGCATTGGTTTTGAATTATAATAGCATAGGAAAGCCGAAAATTGCATCGGCCGTTAATGATAGAAGCAATACTTGAAAGCCGCGATTCAGGTTCTAAATATACGTTTACGGTAACATTCCGGAACAGCGATGCATACCGTGCGGTTTTAGTTTATAGTGCCATCAGTATTTTGTGAGGTATCCGCTAAAAGTATATCCGGCAACACTTACTGAATACTGAAAAATAAGATAAAATTAGGGTGTAGTTGTTTTAATGGAGGCTAAAATGACAATATATTGTCCTAAATGCGGAGCTCCCAATGAAGGCGGCAGTCAATTTTGTACAAAATGCGGTGCACCACTAGATCAGCCGTCCCAACCTGCCGCTTCGCCCGAAACGGGTACTAATATCGCGGGAATAAAAAGAAAGAGCGGTTATGCACAAGCTGCTTTGATTCTGGGCCTCATCGGGATAATTTTTAATCCCTGTCTTATCCTGGCGATAATCTTTGGCGCGGTCGCCCTGAAAAAAATGAAGACAGATCCTAATCTCGAAGGCAGAGGTCAGGCGTTAGCGGGCTTATGGATCGGAATCATCGGACTGATCCTCTGGATATTAGCCATCATCTGGTTATTCTAGAGAAAAATAAAAACCGGCGGATTTCATGATTGGTCCGCCGGTTTCAGACTTATCCTAAATTCTTACTATTAAGTAATTTATCAGGGTGAAATTATACTAAGTTCCATCCCTTCGATTAATGTGATTATTATGAAAATTCCCGATTACCGCAGGTTAATCGCAGGTAATCACCCGCAGCACGCCGATGTCAGCTTCCACCCACAGGCCGTTGGAAACATTATCGCCGTTGCGGCGGCGGTCGGCGACAAACTCGCCGTTATCGTCGAAATGGCCTTCGTCCACCCGCAGCTGCCGCCCGTGCACTTCGTTATAAGACAATGAGGGCTTAACGCCTTTGGCAAATTTAGGCCGCAGAAAGAGCCGGTAACTCGCCCCGGCCAGGTAAATTTCGTGCCTGCCCGTCTGGATGACCAGCCCCCGCCCGCGGTTGGCGTCGAGCTGCCAGTTGAACGCCGCTTCCCCGGGCATATGCCGCCAGTCTGTTCCGCCGGTCGTTCTCCGTGCGGTGCCGAACTGGATGCGTCCCAGGTAGCCGTCCAGATTCAGCCACTGCTGCGACATGAATTCTTCCTGAATCACGGCGTGAATTTTACCGGTACCCTGATATTTCAGCAGCAGCGGGACGACGGAGGCGATGGCGCGGACGGTATCCACGCCGATCTGCGACTCCGGGTTTACTGTGCCGTCTTTGGCGACAATGGCTTCCAGCCCGCCCATCCGGTGGAATCCGAGCAGGTTATATTCTGCAATGGCGCGGAAGACATATAACATCGGCGGTGTTTCGGGCATGAACAGGGGGTTATCTGCCCGGTTATAAACCGCGCAAAGTTCTTCGTATGTCCGGTAATCCACGTGTTTAATATCCGGCGCCACCAGGGCAATGTGCGGCGTCAACCATTTATAGATATCCAGCACTTTGGGCACCGGCATGCCGTTGCCGGGAATTTCATCCGGCACCGGTTCGCGCCAGCCGTTGACGATGCTCACGGCGGCGTTGATGTACATCGGGATGTTGTAAAATTCCTGCCCGGCGGCAGCCACGGCATCCACGTAATTGGCGATGCTCCAGGCGCTGACGAATTCACCGGCCGCCGTGCCGAACACCTCCGGCCAGGTGCCTGATTTTTTCGCGCCTTCCCGCTGCCAGATATCATATACCGCGCCTTTCCCGGCGGTTTTAATCGCGGTTAATAATTTGGCCGGGACGGGCTTTTCGAATACCGCTTCGGCTTCCGCGCTGTAATCGCGGTCGCCGCCGGTAATCCCGACTTCATTTTCCACCTGCAGGCCGATGACGGTTTGCTCCGCGCTGTCTTTGGCTTTGAGGTATTTGCAGAGAGCCGCGAACGCTTTTTTATCGGCTTCGAGGTTCGCCTTGCAATACGAGGAAAGCACCCATAAATCGCTGCCGTCGGCGGCCAGCACCCGTTTGAAACGTTCCGGATTGGATTTTACCCATGCCGGCGCGTAGTCCATGTTCCCATTTTTCCAGGTGGCGAACCACAGTAATATCAATCTCAGTTTGTAGCGGCGGGCGTTGGCAATCAGCCGGTCTACGCTGGAAAAGTCAAACTTGCCCTCCTCCGGCTCGATTACCTCCCAATAAACATCCGTCAGCAGCGTGTTACCGTGCAGCAGTTTCACAGCTTCAAAAGCCGGAATCGACTCTTTATCGCTGTAAGCGCTGGAAGAAGAAGATTGCCCGCCCACCGGGAAGAAAGGTTTGCCATTTACCTTGAATACCCGTTTGACCTCGGTCATAGTAGTGCTCCTTTTTAAAAATTATTTACCCGTAATTTCAACGCTGTTTGATTTCAGTCCCGGCGCAGTCGCCGTGAGTCGAATTAAACCTGTTTTACCAGTGGATTGGATAATGGCCAGACACAGCCCGTGAAATGCCTTGCGTTGGCTGCCGTGATAGTCTTCATGGCTCGCCGGGTCGCCATTATCCAGCCCCAGAATCCGGCCCTCGCCCTGAATCCCGAAGGAGATTTCGTTATCGGCCTCCGGCACCGTCAAGCCTTGCTCATCGAGGACGCCGACGGTGATATGCACGATATCGCGGCGGTCGGCTTTTATCGTCTTCCGGTCAGCGGCCAGCGCGATTTTCGCCGGTTTCCTGGCCGTAGCGATTTCTTCTGTGATTACAATTTTCCCGTCCCGTGTACCCACAGCGCGCAGCGTGCCCGGCTGATAGGGTACCGTCCAGGTCAGGTGCAGGTCGGAGGTGGTGCGCGGTATGTTATTCCGCGCCGGAAAGTTTTCGTAGTTTTCCCGCATCCCGTAACGCGGGAACCAGTAGCTCTGGATGCCCAGCGACTTGCCGTTCAGGAACAGTTCCACGCTGTCGCAATTGGTGTAGCAGAGCACCGGGATGAATTCGCCTTCCTTCCCCGGCCAGGTCCAATGCGGGAAGAGGTGCAGCACAGGTTTTTCGGTCCACTGGCTCTGACAGAAATAATAAGTATCTTTTTCGAATCCGCAGGTATCGATGACGCCGGAGGTATTGGCCTTCCGCGGCCAGTTAGACTCGCCAAGGTAATCAATGCCGGTCCACATGAAATCCCCGGCCACGTAGTCGTAAGTGCTGACGAATTTCCACATCTGTTCGAAATCAATCCAGCGGTTTTTATTCCGGCGCATGTCGGTGCCCGATTCCACCGGAAATAAGTAAGAATAATCCCCTCTAATCCCGCCCAGTGAACCGTTCTCCGTGCCGATAAACTTTCTTTGCGGAAAAGCCTGCCGGTCGAGGCTGTAATATTTTTCGTACCGGTCCCGCCAGCGGTCGACATAGTTATAGCCGATCACGTCGAGCAGGGTGAGAAATTCCTGCGGCACTGCTTTAGGTTCGGCAACAATTCTATCGCAGCCCACGGTCACGGGGCGCGTCGGGTCTTCACGGTGAAAGATGTCCAGCAGCTTTTTCAGGGTTTTAACGCCTGCCGGCACGACCTGGTCCACGACTTCGTTGCCCGCGCTCCAGATGACGACGCAGGGATGGTTGCGATCGCGGCGGATGAAAACGGTGACGTCCCGCTCCGCCCATTCATCGAAATAGATCCGGTAGCCGTAGTCCGGCGTCTGCGGTTTGGGCTCTTTCCACTCATCGAACATTTCGTCCATCACCAGCAGGCCCAGCTTATCGCACAAATCCATAAATTCCGGCGTATAAGGATTGTGCGAAGTGCGGATGGCGTTGCAGCCCATCGCTTTCAGTTTTTCCAGCCGCCGTTCCCAGGCACGCTCCGGTACGGCAGCCCCAAGCGCGCCGGCCTCATGGTGCAGGCAGACGCCGTGCATTTTGACTTGCCGGCCATTCAGGATGAAACCTTTGTCCGCATCGAACTCAATGCTGCGGACACCAAAAATTGTCTCGTAGACATCGGCCTTTTTTCCCTGTTTCTGCACCGTACTGCGCACCGTGTAGAGATAAGGGTTTTGCGGCGACCACAGCACCGGTTTTGCTATCTTAACTTGTTGGGTGAATTCAAATTCTCCGCTCCCGGCGATATCGCCGCCGGTTTCCGCCGTTTGCACGGCTTGGCCGTTACTATCAAGGATAACCGTTTTTAAAGCACATTTTGCGTCGTTTTTACTTTCGTTCTGCACCGTAGTCTTTATCCGGACCACCGCTGATTTTTCACTGACTTTCCCGCAGGTGACAAATGTGCCCCAATGCGCGACGTGTAATTTGTCGGTCACAAGTAGCCAGGTATGCCGGTAGATGCCGGAGCCGGAGTACCAGCGGCAGTTGGGCTGATGGGAATTGTCTACGCGCACCACAATGACGTTCCCGCCACCAAAATTCAAATGAGGGGTGATATCGTAAGAAAAACCGATGTAGCCGTAAGGCCGTTTGCCCTGATACTGCCCGTTAACCCAGACTTCGCTATTCTGGTAGGCGCCGTCGAATTCAATCGTTACTTTCCTGTTACGGTAAGACGTGGGAATGTGGAAATGTTTCCGGTACCAGCCGGTGCCGGCGGGCAAATGGGCAAAAGTCGCCGAACCCGGCTTTTCGGCAAACGGCCCCTCGATGCTCCAGTCATGGGGCAGGTCGAGGTCGCGCCAGTCATTGTCGTTGAAATCCGGCTGCTGTGCTTGCGCCGCGTCGCCCTTGTAAAATTTCCAGCCGAAATCGAAACTTGCCCTTGTCCGGGGTGCAGCGCTCCTGGCTTTGGTTGTTTTTTTAAATTGGTAATTTAAAGAATCGGGCATGGTGGTGTTGTTTTTCAAAGTTGTCTCCGCAGGTATTTGTTTTATATATTACAATATCCGGTGATGACCGTGATGATCAAAATATTACTTAGCTGATAGAGCAGACCAGCGCCGTTACCGAATGCGGTTCGAAAGTTACCGTCAAAGTCTTGCCCGCCGCTTTCAGCATCGTTTCATGCACCCGGACATTATCCGGATTTTCGACCGTGTTGGCGGCTTTAATGTCCGGCCCGTTGACGACGGCTGCTTTGACGTTTCCGGCGAAAGCTCCTGCCTCCAATGAAATCGTTGTTTCCAGCGCTTTATCCTTGCTTTGGTTAACGGCGTAAATCACCAGCTGTTTCCGCGCTTTATCCAGCGTGGCGGAGACGTCGAGGGTGCGGATTCCGGCGTAAGTCCGGCCTTTATAAGTGCCGGAGAAGGTGTCACCGTACCAGAAGACGTCCAGCGCCTGCTGCCCGTAGGTGCGGCTGTAGAGCTCAAACGGGAAGTAAATTGCCTGCCGTAGAAGAATGCTCTCCGGTTCCGGGAAACTGAGGCACGCCGGCGTCGGCATCGAGGTGCAGTTTGCCAGCCGCACGGAACGGGCGTGGCGAATAAAAATGTTCAAATGCAGTGCCGTCAGCAGGGCCTGCTCCAGTCCGATGACGTTCTTTCTCCCCCGGTGCGCCAGCACTTTTTCTTCCGCCGGCAGCTGTGCCTGCCCGGATGCGTCCACCGTCACCGTTATCGGTGATTCCTGACGCGCTTCCGCCGGGATGTAAATGATGCCCCATTCGTCCACCGCGATACCCACGGCGTGTTTGATGCCGCGTTCCAGACTGACGGCCTTGATTAAGCCTTCATACGCGCTGAGATGTTCTTCAAAACCGGCGGCGAAAGCCATCAGCGTTTCGAACGAATCGTCGGTGTAAGGATGGGCGTATTTATGCAGCGCCATGTAATCGATGCGGTCGCCGGCTTGTTCCAGCATCAGCTGCGCCCGTTCCACCCATTCGGTCTTGCGGTACAGGAATTGCGGGCCCAGCGGGGCATCTTCCCAGCTGCAAGCCGCCGAAGCCGAAAGTTTAATCGCCGGGTCAACCCGTTTCATCACTTTGCTGTATTCGGTCACGGCGCGGGCATATTCCTGCGGCGTTTTGTAGCCGATTTGTCCCGGGCTGTCCACTTCGTTGCCGATGCTCCAGTATTTGACGTGGTGCGGTTTTTCAAAGCCGTGTTTGCGGCGCAGTTTGGCCAGCGCCGAGTCGCCCGTGCCGTTGCAGTATTCTACCCAGTCAGCCGCTTCCCGCATATCGCCGTCACCGCAATTCGTATTCAGGTAGGGTTCGGCTCCCAGTGACCGGCAGAGCATCACGAATTCGTTGGTGCCGAAATTATTCGGGACGATACTGTTCCAGGCCAATTCGTGCCGTGCAGGGCGTTCCGCCCGCGGCCCCACGCCGTCCCGCCAGCGGTATCCCGAAAAGAAGTTGCCACCGAAGCGTATGTTTGCCATTTTCACCTGTTCCAGCACCGCCCGCACTTCAGCCGGCAGCCCGCCTTTGGCTTGCATCGCCGGGGCGAGGATATCAAGATGTTTGAACGTAGTATCTTTAACTCCCAACTCCATGTACCCGCCGAAAATATTGCGGTCGATATCGCTGATGGTGCGTTCCAGGTCAACCTTGATATGGTTCATCGCAGCCTCCTTTTCAGAAAATGACACACTCAGTTATTCAAGAATTGAAATGATTATATTCCTTCCGCCGTTTATTTATCAATACGCCTGCAGCGCATCTCAAAAAGAATCGAAGGCGCTGACTAACCTGTCCGATATTAGTGCTTTTAAGCGGCCGGAGTGGCATAAAACGGTCAGGGTGATGTATGATTATATGCAACGTCATTGATTTTTGGAAAAATATTTCCGTTCGCCGGCCGGTCAGTGAAAACGGAGCATCAGAATGAAAATAAATCAAATCAAATTTATCAGCGGCTGTCTATTTACCGCTATCGTGTTGGCGTTCACCCTGGTCACGGGCGCCTGTTCTTCCGACAGGACGACATTAACCGGCATTGTCCCGCGTAAGACGACCACTACCACCACGCAGACTACTACCACGGCTACTCTGGTTTCCATTAAAATCGACCAGGCTACTCCGGTCAGAACTACGCTGGGAAATACCGTCCAATTCACCGCCACCGG
>Ga0326727_10013431_pt1 | contig 18239 bp, 11 predicted proteins | sample MB2enrmetagenome_FD_207643 | JGI IMG/M metagenome (GOLD analysis project Ga0326727, IMG submission 207643) | Lab enriched peat soil microbial communities from McLean, Ithaca, NY, United States - MB29MY | ecosystem: Environmental > Terrestrial > Soil > Wetlands > Peat | place: USA: New York...
CATCGGAACCAACCCCGACGGCAGCGTGGTGACCGGCGCGGCTACCTTCACGGTCACCGGCTCAACTTCCGAGCCGCTGATTGGGATTTCGATCATTCCCAACTCGCAATCCGTTGCAGGACCGGGCGTTCAGGGCCAGTTCATCGCCATCGGCACCTACTCCGGTAACCCGACAACCACGAAGAACATCACCAACAACGTTGTCTGGAGTTCCAGCGTCCCCAGCGTTGCCACCATCGATGCGTCTACGGGATTGGCCACTGCCGTTAACCAGGGCACGACCGCCATCACAGCCATCGGCACCAATCCCGACGGCACCGTGGTGACGGGCACCGCGACCTTCACAGTGACTGGTTCAGCCACTGAGCCACTGCTTGCAGTCACCATCATTCCCGCCTCGCAGACGGTTTCAACACCAGGTGAGACAGGCCAGTTCATCGCCATTGGCACGTACTCCGGCAACCCCGGCTTGACCAAGGACATCACCACCCAGGTGAAGTGGATTTCCAGCGACACCACGGTTGGCATCGTCAGTAACGCAGCCGGGACCAACGGCCTCGCCACCGGATTGGATGTCGGTACCACAGCCATCACCGCCGAAGCCACGAATCCCGACGGCAGTGTAGTGATCGGCGGCGCAACCTTCACGGTCACCGGAATCGCGCAGGAACCGCTGCAATCCATCTCGATCATTCCCAACGCCCAGGCGGTGGCGGGAACGAATCAAACCGGCCAGTTCGTCGCCATCGGCACGTATTCCAGCGCGCCGTTCACCAGGAATCTGACCGATACGGTTACCTGGAGCTCAAGCACCATTGCGGTGGCCACGATCAGCAACGCTGCGGGCAGCCAGGGTCTGGCTACGGCAGTGGGTCCGGGTGTTACCGGCATCACGGCTATCGCTTCCAATCCGGACGGGAGTCTGGTCACCGCAACTGGCACCTTTACGGTGACCGGCACGGCTACAGAACCCCTGCTTTCGATCACTATCATTCCGGCATCGCAGTCGGTCAGCTCCTTGAACGAAACCAGCCAGTTCATCGCGCTTGGAACATTCTCAACCAACCCAACCATCAGGGATCTGACCGATCAGGTCACCTGGCTTACCAGCGACGCGACGGTTGGCACCGTCAGCCCGACCGGACTGGCCACAGCACATGGAACGGGTTCCACCGCTATCACGGCCTATACCAAGAACCCGGATGGCACCGTGGTGACTGGAGCCGCAACCTTCTCCGTGAATGGTGGCGGGGCGCCGCAGTACGCTGCGTTGACGGTCGATCTCGTCGGCCAGACAGCAGCCGATGGTACCGTCACGGCTGATGATCCGAACACCACCACGCAGGTGATCGATTGCACGGTGGCCGGCGGCGCTGCGGGTTGCTCGGCAACCTTCCCCGTGGGTTCCACGGTGACCTTGACGGCCACTCCAACCAGCCCCGCCAAGTTCTCCGGCTGGTCGGCGAACTGCACGCCCACAGCCGCGCTCAACCCAACCGGGCCGAATAGCTGCAAGGTTACCTTGCCCGACGTTGCAACAGTCTCCGCGATCTTCAACTAAGACACAGCCATGCTGAAGCTAGCCGCCCTTCGGGGCGGCTCGCTTTTTTGGCGCGATCCAAAACGCGATGGTGCATTCCCGTCTTGCGCGAGGAGTCTTCGCTTCAGAAGGGCCGCAGAGAGGCTCGCCGGCTCCGGCAATGCCCAGACCAGCCAATGCGTCTACCGGGCGTCAGGGATGCCTTGATTGGAATCGCCAATCTAGAAACTTGCGCCAGTGCGGTGCCTCTACGCTGGCACACGGACTTCCGGCCAGTAGCGGAAGCCGCGGAACGTAGCCTTTGCCGAGCCGCAGGCGTACACGGCAGGGCGCACATCCAGAAAACCGCCCAGGACATTGTGCTGCATGCCGGAGATCTCGGCGGATTCCTGGCAGCGCCGCCATTCCCTGCCGGGAAGCCGATAGTAGAAGTCGACCTCCTGGCGGTCGTTCACGATGCGGAAAGTTGCGCGCCGCGCGCCTGGCTCCTGGCGGCTGGGGATGTAGCCATTGGCCAGGCGCACGCCAATGCCCTCGGGCGTAAACAGGATCCCAGTGGCGTGCCCGGGATCGTAGAAGAGCACCAGGCCGGCCTCGCATCCGAGTTCCACTTCCACGTCCATCTCCACGGTGTAGGAGTGGCCGCCCACCGGCGTGGTCAGCGCGGGGCTGTCGGCCAACGATCTTCCCCGCGCCTCAAGCGTCAAGCTCCCGCTCCCCGTGGAGAAGCGAGCCGGATCGATCTCATGCCAGAATCCCCATTGCAGGCCCAGTTCCGGCACGGTGAAATCGTCTGAGGGGTCAGGAAGCGGTTGCTGAGCCGTACCGGCCACCGGCATTGGGATGGCCGACTCGGCGGTGATGCCGCCAGGCACGCGGTACCAGCCGTCCGCCGTCCACTCGATGGGCAAAAGGAGCAGCTGCCTGCCCAGTGTGCGATAGCCGTTCTCATAGGAGTGTACGGTGATGAACCACTTCCCATCGGCGGTATCCACCAGCCGCCCGTGTCCCAGCGAGAGCCAGCGATCATCGCGAGAATGGGTATGAATCACCGGGTTATACGGCGAGAACTCCCATGGGCCCTCGGCATGGCGGCTGCGCGCTGAGACCACCGAATGGCTCGTTCCCGGTCCTGCCGTGCCTCCTTCCGCAACATTCAGATAGAACCAGCCATTGCGCTCCAGCAGCTTCGGTCCCTCCAGGCAGGTGCACTCCATGCGCGTGGTGGCCGGCACGGGCCAGGTTTCAAGCACCGTACGGGGAGGGACCTTTACCGCCAGTCCATCTGCGGTGAGTTCGGCGATCTGGCCTCCAGCCATGTAAAGGAAGCGGCGGCCATTCTCGGCAATATGGGCCGGATCGATGGCGTTGATGCCCAAATCCACAGGCTCGCTCCACGGCCCCGTGGGATGATCCGCATGTACCACGCGCAGCCGTCCGTCCGCCGGGAAGTAGATGTAGAAACGGTCCTGATAAGCACACAGGTAGGGCGCATACACGTTACCGTGATAGCGGCGCAGCGCCGCAGCTACGGGCCGCCAGTTCACCAGATCGCGCGAGTGCCAGATCAGCAGACCGGGAGCATAGTCAAAGCTGGAATGCGTTAAGTAGAAATCATCGCCCACGCGGATGGGACTGGCATCGGGGTGGTCGCCTCCCAGGATCGGGTTGCGATAGACATTGCCCGCCTGGCCCAGGGCGAAGCGGTCTTGCGGAAGCAGCGCCAGGGCTGCTGAGGCAGCGGCAGTATTGCGGACGAAACGGCGACGGGTGAGCATGGCGGTGCCAGTGTACCCCGCGGCGACCATCGAGTAAAGCGATTGATCCCTCGCGGCCCGATGAATCGATCAGACCTTCACTAAGATTCGCCGGGAGAGCCGATTAGACTGGAAGGGTCCTTCAATTTGTGATGACCCACCGGCCCCGTATCCTTCGCCGCTTTCGCTTCAATCTGCCGCAACGCATCGCCGCGACGCTGCTGGCGCTCTTTCTCGCGCAGGGCCTGTGGCTCACCAGCCGCCAAACGCTCGACGATCGCGACTACCTGTACGCGCGATGCGGCCGCGAAATGTGGGAAAAGCCCTCGCCGCTGGCCGGCTACTTCACCACCTGCGGCAATATCCACGACGGTATACTGGCCTACCGCCTCGCCGGCCTGCCGCTCACGCTGAACCTGCTGCTCGAACAGGGCCTTGACCATTTCCGCAAGCCCGAAGATCGCGTGGTCCAGACAGGCGGCGAATTGAGCAGTTGGGAGCTGCGTCATCAGCTCACGCATATTCTGCTTCTTCTCCGGCTGCCTTTTCTCGGTGCGGGCTGTTTGCTCGGCGGCTGCCTGTGGTGGGTGACGCGGCGTCTCTATGGCAATTTCGGCGGCTACACCGCGCTCGCCCTTTATTGCTTTTCCCCTGCCGTGCTACGCGCCTGTGTTGCGCCCAATCCCGAGGTGCTGGCTGCGCTGGGGATTTACGGGGGCGTGTATACCTGCATCGGCGTGGCCCATGCCATGCAGGGACCGCGCCGCAAATGGCGTCCGCGCCTGGTGCTGCTCACCGCGGCTTTTGGCGTCGCGGCAGCCTCTCACATTGCGGCGTTGCCGGTGGTGGCCCTGCTTGGCTGCGTAGCCATGCTGTGGGTGGCCGAGGGCCGCCGGAGCCAGGTGCTGCCCGTGGTGATGATGGCCGTGGCCGGAGCGTTGGTGCTGCTGTTTGCCTGCTACGGCTTCTCACCCGATGCCTTCAGCTATGTCTTTCGCTCCGCTGCAGGATTCTTATGGTTCTCGCTCGACCCGGTCCGCCGGTTCTTCTCCACGCTGGGCAACGCCGGCATCACCTTGGCCACAGGGGCTGCTGTTGTGCTCTTCCTGGGCCTGCGCAAGGCGCGCTACTTCGGCAACACCGCTCCGCTGCTGTGTGCCCTGGTGTTGTTGGTGCTTGTGATGACCGGCGCTCCCGGCAGTCCATGGCTCTGGGCGGCGCCGTTTCTGCTCACGTTCATAGGCGGCGTATTCGCCGACGCCTACGATGGCCCGCGCGGAAGACTGGCCATGGCTGCCGGCGCCGCTGTGCTGCTGCTCCAGGCCGTCTTCTGCGTGCTTAGTTTGCCGGGGTTGCTGTAGGGGCATTCAGAGCAGTCAAAGAATACCTTCCAATGGCTCTGCAATTGGCGCGAAATGGAAGCTCAATTCCGGCTCATCAGCGAGCTTTCAAGCGGCCATCTGGATAACCTCATAAATACAACATAACTAATGACTTATTTATCCTCTCTAGCCTTGCTAAATCGCCCTAATAGCAGGTAAAATAAAACCACAGCCCGCGGACCCCGGCCCCGCCTTCACCGGACCTCTTCTGCCGCCTTCCAGCGGGCTTGAAAAACCTCTATGGCAGACGACCAGAACCCCCAGCTTCCTCTCGATGGCGGAGCGCCCCCGGGCAGCGGCACGAACCTCATTCCGATCAACATCGAAGAGGAGATGCGCCGCTCCTATCTCGACTATTCCATGTCGGTGATCATTGGGCGCGCGCTGCCCGACGCCCGCGACGGACTCAAGCCCGTGCACCGACGCGTGCTCTACACGCTGAGCGAGATGGGCCTGGAGTACAACAAGAAATACGCCAAGTGCGCCAAGGTCGTGGGCCAGGCCATGGGTGTCTATCATCCCCACGGCGACTCGGCCATCTACGACACTCTTGTTCGCATGGCTCAGCCTTTTACGCTTCGCTACACCCTGGTCGATGGGCAGGGCAACTTCGGGTCCGTTGATGGCGATCCGCCCGCGGCCATGCGTTACACCGAGTGCCGCATGATGCGCCTGGCCGGCGAGATGCTGGCCGACATCGAGATGGAGACCGTCGACTTCACGCCCAACTACGACGAGTCCACGCTCGAGCCCACCGTGCTGCCCACGCGCATTCCCAACCTGATCGTCAACGGCTCCAGCGGCATCGCCGTCGGCATGGCCACCAACATTCCCCCGCACAATCTCACTGAGGTGGTCAACGCCACCATCGAGCTGGTCAAGAACCCGCAGGCAGGTCTCGCCGAGGTCCTCAAGCACGTGCAGGGGCCGGACTTTCCCACCGGCGGCTTTCTCTACGGCAAGTCCGGTATTCCCAACGCCTACAAAACCGGCCGCGGCCGATTCATGATGCGCGCGCGCGTGGCCACTGAAAACCTGACCAAGGAAAAACAGGCCATCATCGTCACCGAAATTCCGTATCAGGTGAACAAGTCCAAGCTCATCGAGCGCATCGCCGAACTGGTCAACGAGAAGGTCGTTGACGACATTGGCGACGTGCGCGACGAAAGCGATCGCGACGGCATGCGCATTGTCATCGAGCTCAAACGCGGCGCCCAGCCTGAGATTGTGCTCAACCAGCTCTACAAGCACACCCAGATGCAGGAAAGCTTCTCCATGATCTTTCTCGCGGTCCTGCATGGGCAGCCGCGCGAGCTGGGCCTCGACCAGGCCATTCGCGCCTTCATCGATCACCGCGTCGATGTCGTGCAGCGCCGCACCGTCTACCTGCTGCGCAAGGCGCGCGAGCGCGAGCACATCCTCGAGGGCTACAAGATTGCTCTCGACAATCTCGACACCGTGATCCGCATCATCCGCGCCTCGGGCTCGCGCGTTGAGGCCCGCGAAAACCTCTATGCCTGGGGCAAAGGCGCGCAGATCGTCGTTAACCTTGGCCGCGAACGCCTGCCGCATGAAGAGAAGGGCCTGACACTGCGCCAGATCGACGCCATTCTCGAATTGCAGCTCTACCGCCTCACTCAGCTTTCCATCGATGAAATTCTCAACGAGTTGAAACAGAAGCGCGAAGAGATTGCCGAATACGAATCGATTCTCGCCAGCGAAAAGAAACTGCGCGCCGTGATCGTCAAGGAGCTTGAAGAGGTCCGCGACAAATACGGGGATGCGCGCCGCACGCAAATTGTGGACGAGTCCGCCGAGTTGCAGCTTGAAGATCTCATCGTCGACGAGCAGGTCGCGGTCACCGTCAGCCACCAGGGTTATCTCAAGCGCACGCCCATCTCCATCTATCGCCAGCAGCGCCGCGGCGGCACCGGCCGCACCGGCATGAAGACGCGCGAAGAAGACTTCGTCGCGCAGTTGATCGTCGACTCCTCGCACGCCTATCTGCTCTGCTTCACCAACACGGGCCGCGTCTATTGGCTCAAGGTTTACGAGATCCCCGACGTGGGCGCTGCGGGCAAGGGCAAGTCGATGCAGAGCTTGCTCAACCTCCAGGCCGGCGAAAATGTGCGCGCCATTCTGCCCGTCCGCGACCTCGAAGAAGATGGCAAGTTCATCTTCTTCGCCACCCGCAAGGGCACGGTGAAGAAGACGCCGCTCAAGGACTTCAGCAATGTCATGTCGCGCGGCATCATCGCCATCGCCATCGACGAAGACGATGAGCTGGTCTCCGCGCACATTACCGACGGCAAACAGACCATCTTCCTCGCCACGCGCGAGGGCATGGCCATCCGCTTCGAGGAGGAGTACGATCCCGAACGCAACGGCGTTGGCCTGCGCCCCATGGGCCGCAATGCAGCGGGGAATCGCGGCATCTCGCTCCGGAAGGGCGATTATGTGATCGGCGCGGCCATCACCAACTCCGACGCCATGCGCGAAAGGGAGCGCGACGAGTGCGCCACCCGCCTCGGCCTCACTGACAAGCTCGCGGCGCTGCGCAAGGCCTATGCCGAAGCCGAAGAGTCCCTCACCCGCGCACGCGAAGACTATCGCAACAAGACCGTCGACGCAGCCGCCGTCTCCGCTGCCGAGAAGGCTCTGGAAACAGCCTGGAAGGCGATCAAGAGCCTCGACGACAAGCTCTGCGTGACCCAGCAGCTCATCCTCACCGTCACCGAGAACGGCTTCGGCAAGCGCACCGATGTGGATGAGTATCGCCTCACCGCGCGTGGCGCCCAGGGAGTAACCAATCTCAAGGCCACGCCCAAGGTCGGCAAGACGTCTTCGATTCTGCTGGTGAATGAAACCAGCGAGCTGATGGTCATCAGCCAGTGGGGGAAGATCATCCGCATCGACACCAAGACCGTCCGCGCCGCCGGCCGCGCCACGCAGGGTGTCCGCCTGCTCAACCTCGAACCCGAAGACAAAGTCGCCGCCGCCGTCATCATCCCGCCGGAGGAACTGAAAGACGACGAGCCGACGCTGCTGCAGTAGGGAAGCACCTGCTGCAGCTAATCGGTCCAGTCCTCCACGATCAGCCCGTTTATTCTGGCAAACTCCCGCGTGTTGGCGGTGACCAGAATCAGATTTCTGCAGAAGGCCTGCCCTGCAATCAACGTGTCGTATTCGCCGATGCGCTGGCCGCGGCTCTCAAGCTCGGCGCGAATCTCGCCTGCAGCGCGAGCATCTTCCGCCGTGTAGTCAAGCATCACTAACTCCCGGCTCAGGAATGCTGCCAACGCCCGCGCGTTCCGCGCTACCAGCTCGCTCTTGGCAACGCCATACCAAAGCTCATGGGCAACAATAGACGAGGTTGCAATCATCTGCTTGCGGCGGACGGCCTCCGCGAACCGGCTGCGAACCTTGCTTGAAGTTCCATTGATAAGCGCGATACAGACGTTCGTGTCGAGCAGGTAGCTCACTTGAAATACTCACGAATCGGTGCGAGATTCTGTTTCCGCCCCTCAGGAAAGATCGGGTCGCCTTTGATCGCGTCGATCCGTGCAAACCACTCCTCGACAGTCTCCTCTATCTTCTCCGGAATTGGCTCCAGCAACACGCCCGCGCCGAACCGCTTCACACGCACCCGATCGCCATCAAAGCGGAACTCCTTGGGCAGCCTCACGGCCTGGCTGCGGCCGTTCCAGAACAATTTGGCGTCCTTTTCCTTCGGATCCCTATCAGTTCTCGCAGTCATCAGCGCTCCATTCGATATCAATCAATAGTATATACCACTTGCGCGATGCGCTTGGTGATCTTCGGCGCAACTGCGCTCCCCCCGCACTCACCAATGCCCGCCCTCCTCAGCAATTTAAGATAAACCTGATATGAGCGGACCCAACTCCCAATCCCTCCAGCAGCGCGCGGAGCGCTACTTTCCCGGCGGCGTCAACTCGCCAGTCCGCGCCTTCCGCGCCGTCGGCGACGCGCCGCCCTTTGTCGAACGCGCCCAGGGCGCATGGCTCACCGACGCCGACGGCAAGCGCTACATCGACTACTTCGCCTCCTGGGGACCGATGATTCTGGGCCACGCCTTCCCGCCGGCGGTCGAGGCCATCGAGAAAGCCGCGCGCCAGTCCGCCAGCTTTGGCGCCTCCACGGCCGCCGAGGCCGACCTGGCCGAGCGCGTCGTCGCCTGTTACCCGGCCATTGAAAAGCTGCGCTTTGTCAGTTCCGGCACCGAGGCCACCATGTCGGCCATTCGCCTCGCCCGCGCCGCCACCGGCCGCAAGATCGTCGTCAAGTTCGAGGGATGCTACCACGGCCACTCCGATGGGCTGCTGGTCAAGGCCGGCTCCGGCGTGGCGACCTTCGGCATTCCTGGCTCGGCCGGCGTCCCCGAGGAGATCGCCCAGCTTACCCTGGCGCTGCCCTTCAACGATGTCGCCGCGCTCGAATTCGTCTTCGACGCCCATCCCGGCGTGATCGCTGCGGTCATCCTGGAGCCGGTTGTGGGCAACGCTGGCTGCATCCCGCCTGCTCCCGGCTACCTCGCGGCTTTGCGTGCCATCACCCACCGCGAAGGCGCACTGCTGATCGCCGATGAGGTCATGACCGGCTTCCGCGTGGCGCTGGGCGGCGCGCTGCAACTCTATGGCCTCGACGCCGACCTGGTCACGTTGGGCAAGATTGTCGGCGGGGGCCTGCCGGTGGGCGCATTCGGCGGCAAGCGCGCGCTCATGGACATGCTGGCGCCCCTCGGCCCCGTCTACCAGGCGGGCACCCTGAGCGGCAATCCCCTGGCCATGGCGGCCGGCATCGCTACCGTCGGCTTCCTCCAGGAACACGCTGCCGAGGTCTACCCGCAGCTCGAAGCAACAGCCAAAGCTGTCTTCGAAGGCGTTGCCGCCGAGGCCGCTCGCGCAGGCATTCCCCTCACGCTCAATCGCGTAGGCTCCATGGGCACCTGGTTCTTTACCGCCGGCTCGGTCACCAATTACGACCAGGCCACCCAGTCCGACACGGCCGCCTTTGGCCGCTTCCACCGGGCCATGATGCACTCCGGCGTCTGGCTGCCGCCTTCGCAGTTTGAGGCAGCATTTATCTCGACGGCGCACGGCAAGGAAGAAGTGCATGCCACCATCCAGGCCGCAAGCGAAGCCTTCAACTCCCTCCGGGCCTGAAGAACACACCGCGGACTGCCCGCGATACCTGAATCCAGCCATTGCTGAATCGCATTGTTCGGTGAGCGCGTAGAGGATTTGGCAATATTCCAGAAATGCTCCGGGACCCTACGGCGTTTCCGGGGACTCAATCTCCAGATCGCTGGTTGACCTGTGTTCAATGAGCGAATTGGGCTCGTCAACCAAAGATCTTGTCCGGGCAGATCGGTGAACACTGGTCGACATTGTCGCTCTTGATGAATCACCAATACCCCAAGCCGGGGAAACGACAAAGCGGAGAGGAAAGAGCGAAAGAAGTCAAAGTGCACTTCAGGGGAACCACGTGCCGGACGCCGTCGTATTTGCGTGCAAGGCAGCCAAGATGACAAATGATCTGAAGATTGCGTTGCGGAAGTTGTGGAAATCGCCGGGATTTGCGGTGACAGCAATCCTGACCCTGGCGCTGGGCATTGGAGCGAATGCGGTGGTGTTCAGCGTGCTGAACGCAGTGGTGCTGCATCCGGTGAAGTTGCCGAATGCGCAGAATCTCTACACAGTGCAGCGCTTCCAATATCCGTCGCAGTCTTATCCCGATTATGTGGATCTGCGGGACCGGAATCGGACATTTGAGAACCTGGTGCTGACCGAAATCGTGGGTGCGGTGGGCGTGGATACGGGCGGGAATCCGTCCACTGCATGGCCCTACCTGGCCAGTGGAAACTACTTTGACGCGCTGGGTATTCAGCCGTACCTGGGGCGGTTCTATCACGCCGCCGATGAGCACGGGGCGAACAGCGCTCCGTACGTGGTGCTCAGCTATGCGTACTGGCACGGGCATTTCCAAGACGATGCGAGTGTTGTGGGCCGGCAGGTGGGGATCAACAAGCACCAGTTCACAATCATCGGAGTGGCGCCGCCGGGGTTCCGTGGGACGGAGCTTTTCTTTGCGCCGGCGATGTGGATTCCGATGGTCGAACAGCCCACGATCGAGGGCTACAACGCGCTGCAGAGCCGCGGCAATCACTCCTCATTCGCGGTGGGACGGCTAAAGCCGGGGGTGACGGCGGCGCAGGCGGCAGCGGACCTGAATGCTCTTGCGGCCTGGCTGTCAAAGACCTATCCAGGAGACGACGAAGGAGTGAAGTTCACGCTTGCCCGTCCAGGGCTGGTCGGTGACTTCTTCGGCGGCCCGGCGCGGGCATTCATGGCGGCGCTGATGCTGCTTGCGGGGCTTATCCTGCTGGCGGCGTGCGCTAACCTGGGAAGCCTGTTTGCGGCCCGGGCGGCGGATCGTGCCAAGGATACCGCGCTGCGGCTGGCGCTGGGATCGCGGCGCGGGTTGATCCTGCGGCAGATGTTGACGGAGGCGGTGCTGGTTTCGCTGGCCGGAGGAGCGCTGGGGCTGGCGGGCGGCGTGGTCATCCTTCACCTGCTGAGCAACTGGCAGCCGATTCCGGCGATTCCCATCAACGTGCCGGTGAATCCGGATGCCGGCACGTACGTTGTGGCGCTGCTGCTCGCGCTGGTGAGCGGCCTGCTGTTTGGGATGGTGCCTGTGCGTCAAATCATGCGTGCCGACCCGTGGCAAGTGATTCGCGGCGGTGCGGAAGGCGTGGCAGGGCTGCGGCGTTTGTCGATGCGCGACATAATGCTGGTGGTGCAGATTGCGATTTGCGCGGTGCTGGTGACGTCTTCTCTGGTAGCGGTGCGGGGGCTGGCGCGATCGATGCACAGCAATTTCGGTTTTGTGCCGCAGGGCGTGATGTTCGCGCAGGGCAACTTGCACATGGCGGGTTACGACGGCGAGCAAGTGCCGCAGATGGAGCGGCGCATGCTGGATGCGGCGGCAGCGATTCCCGGCGTCAAGGCTGTGGGCTATGTGAACCGCCTACCGCTGAGCATGAGCAGCAGCGACTCGTATGTTTACAGCGACAGCACGACCGACTTCAGGCCGACCAATATAGCCGCCGACGCTATGAACTACGATATCTCCCCGGGGTACCTGGCAACTGCCGGCACCAGGCTGCTGGCGGGAAGAGACCTGACGATGCGCGACGACAGCAAGGCGCCGCCGGTCGCCGTGGTGAATCGGGAGTTTGCGGTCAAGGTTTTCGGGTCGGTGGACAGGGCAATCGGCGGGCATTTCAAGTACGGGAACGGAGTGCGCGCCGAAGTGGTGGGCGTGGTGGAAGACGGGAAATACCGCACCCTGACAGAGAGTCAACAGCCGGCGATGTTCTTTTCGTTCCAACAACACCAGTCGAGCGACTTGTGGCTGATGGTGCGGTCGGGGCGCGATCCGGCTGAGATTTCCAAGGCGCTTGAAAGCGCGGTTCATGGAGTGGATGCGGGATTGCCCGTGGTTATTGGAACGTGGGAGAAGGAACTGGATTCAGCGTTGTTTGCGGCACGAGTGGCCACGGTGGCGCTGGGCGTGCTTGGGATGCTGGGCGCGATGCTGGCGGTGACGGGGATCTTCGGCATGGCATCGTATACCGTGAGCAAACGGCTGAGAGAATTTGGGATTCGCGTGGCGCTGGGAGCGCGGCGGAAGCAAGTGTTGCGCGCGGCACTCGGCCGGGCGATGGTGCTGCTGTCGGTTGGCTCGGCGGCGGGGTTAATACTGGGTGTTTTTTTCACAAAGGTGCTGTCGTACATCGTGTACCAGGCGGCGCCGAACGACCCGCTGGTGCTGAGCGGAGTGGTGCTGACAATGCTGGCGCTGGGGATGGTGGCTACATGGATTCCGGCCCAAAAGGCGCTCGCAGTCGACCCGATCATCCTGTTGCGGGAAGAGTGAAGGAAAGAGGGACCAGGTCTCGCCAAATCTCTCGCCGACTGCAGATTCGTCCTGACCAGCTGGCCAGCGTTCGCTGATCTGTCTAGACATGATCCTGGGTCGACGAGAACAGCCCAAATCACGTTTCAGCCACGCAGCACCGGGCAACCGCTCACCCCCACTCTGCCACGGTCACAAATCGGTGATTCGCTTGATACCGCTCCACTAGCGCCCCCGCAGCTCTCACGGACGGCTCCCGGTTCGCGCGCTGATCGCGGTGATTCCCGTCATGAAGCACGACATTCGCCGCTCGACCCTGCCGCCGCATTCGATTTATCGACCGCGCTAACCTTCCCGCAATCGCCTCCGCCGAAGGCTCTCTCCAATCCGTGGTCATCGCATTCCACAGCACTGGCGTCATCCCCAGCGACCTGGCCGCGCGCAGCACAAAGGGCCGCCGCGAACCGAAGGGCGGCCGGAAGAAGCGCACCGGCGCCCCCGTAATCTGTTCCAGGGTCTCGCTGGTCCGCGTCAGCTCTTCGCGCACTTTGCGCGGCAAGGTCAGCGCCAGGTCGGGATGGCTCCAGCTGTGGTTGCCGATCGCGTGTCCGGCCGCGGCAATCTGCCGCACCAGCGCCGGCTCGGCTTGGGCAAAGCGTCCCACCAGGAAGAATGTGGCGCGCACATCGTGGGCAACCAACATCTCCAGCAGGCGCGGGGTCCACACCGGATTGGGCCCGTCGTCGAAGGTCAGCGCCAGTTCGCCCGGCCGCCGCGGCGCAATCAGCGTCTTGCCGAAGAGCTGCGACGCCGGCCAGCGCGCCGCATAAGCGCACCCGCCGCACGCGAGGCCCGCAACGGCAGCGCCGCCCAGCCCCATGGATATCCCCGTCGCTAAAGCAGAGAGCATGCTGCTATCCAGTGTGCGGCGCGGAGCCGGTCAACCGCAAGCGGCTATCCAGGTCGGCAATTCAGGGCGGCTAATCAGGATTCAGTCCTCGCGCAGCGCCGTCATCGGCTCCACGGCCATGGCACGCCGCGCGGGCAAGTAACTTGAGCCCATCGCCGCTAGCGCTAGCACCGTCCCCACAATCAGGTAGGTTGAAGGATCCCAAACGCTCACTACCACAAAGCTGCCCACTGCCCGCGCAGTGAGCAGTGCCAGTGCCAGGCCCACTCCCAGGCCGACAGCCACAATTGCCATCGACTGCCGGTAGATCATTCTGAAGACTGTGCCTCGGCTGGCACCGAGCGCCATGCGAAGGCCGATCTCATGCATGCGCCGGCTTACCGCGTAGGAGACCACGCCATACAGCCCGATCACGGCCAGCGTCAATCCAAGGCCGCCCATCAATGCCGCCACTGACGCCCCGATCTGAAACAGCAGCAGTCCATTCAGCGTATAGAGTCCCTGGCGCATGGTCTGCACCTGAAATACGGGAAGCAGCGGAGCCAGGGAGTGGACCGTCTTTTCGGCGGTCGTCGCAAAAGCAAGCGGATCGCCTTCGGTCCTCAACTGGAAGACCATGAGCGTGTTGCCGGCAATGTGCTGCTCATACGGCAGGTAAACGAAAGGCCGCGTCTTGCCGCCGCCGAAGAGCTGAAACTCCGCATCGCGCACGATTCCAACCACCTCGAGCTTCCGATCCTTCTCGGCGGCCAGCCGGAAAGTGTGGCCCATCGCATCCTGATTGGGCCAGTACTTCCTGGCCGTGCTCTCGCTGATCACGGCAACATCCCGGGAGTGCGTGTCGTCTGACTCCGTGAAGTCCCGGCCGCTGATGAATTCGATGCCCATGACATTGAAGTATTCGGGCGAAACGACATTGGTGCCGGCGCCGAAAGCCGCCGGATCGGTGGGCGCTGGAGCGCCGTCGATGATCATCGTGTCGCCGCCACCACCGAAATAGCCCATGGGCGTGGAATTGGCATGGCTCACGGAGTCCACGCCAGGGAATTGGCGAAGCCGGGTCAGGATATTGCCGGCCAGGTCGTGGGCCTGCGCATCCTTCATCCCAATCTCATTGGCGTCAATGACGAAGTTGAGCACATGGTCCGGCTTGAACCCGAAATCCATGGTCTGCATGGCCGAGAGACTGCGCACGAACAGGGCGGTTACCACCAGCAAGACCAGCGAGCCGGCGATCTGGAGAGCGACTAGTCCGTCGCGCAGCCAATGGCGGCCCGCAGTCACGCCGCGGCTGCCCTCGTGCAGGACAGTATTCACATTCGCCCTGGCCATGCGCACGGCGGGCACTAGCCCGACCACGATCCCGGCCAGCAAGGCGATCCCGAAGGAATAGAAGAAAATGCGCCAGTCGAAGCTGAACGACAAATTGACGGGCAGGTCGGCGTGGGGGTTGATATGACTCAGCGCGCTGGTTGCCCAAATTCCCAGTACTACGCCCATCGCTCCGCCCATCAGGGCCAGCGCGATGCTTTCGGTGATCATCTGAACCACGAGCCGGGAGCGCCGGGCTCCCAGCGCCGAGCGGATCGCCATCTCGCGCTCGCGCACGGTCGCGCGCACCAGCACCAGGTTGGCGACATTCACGCAAGCCAGCAGCAGCACCATGGCGGCAAGGGATAGAAACAGCGCCGCCATCATGGTCATAGTGTTCGGGTCGCCTGTGGCGATGCGCATGCTCGGCTCGGGCAACGCCTCGATCTCCAGCTTCTTTTCGTCATCCGGATGCTGGCGGGTCATGTCCTGCGCGGCAACACTCAGTCCCGCCGTTGCCTGCTTGAAATTGACTCCGGGACGGAGACGCCCAAAGACCTGAAAGCCCCGGTTCTGCCAGCTATTGACCAGATCCGCGGGAGTACCCGTGAGGGTTAGCGCCGAGGTCGGCATGTAAAGCGAGATCTTTATAAAGCTCTGCACCCCATAAAAGCCCTTGGGCGCTACGCCGACAATGGTAAACGGGTGCCCGTCGATCGTCGCCTGCCGTCCCACCACGCTTTCGTCGCCATTGAACTGCTGCTTCCAGAAGTCGTAGCTCAGCACAGCCACCGGGTCGCGGCCCAGCACCTCGCCTTCGCTGGGCAAAAGCAGCCTTCCCGCGGCCGGCTGCAGGCCCAGGGCATCGAAGAAATTCCCGCTCACATACGAGGTAAGGATGCGCTGCGGCTGCTGCCCTTCGGTCGCAAAGCCATCCAACCCCAGGGCGTTCACAAAGACAGCGCTGAAGGAACCCTGGCTCTGGTCGCGGATCTGCTTGAACTCCGGCCAGGAGAAGTTCCCCAGCAGCGGACCATTGTTCTGCCGCTGGCCCAGCGCCGCAAGCTGTTGCGGATCAGCCACCGGCAGCGGCTTGATCAGCAGCGAATTCACCAGGCTGAAGATGGCCGTATTTGCGCCAATGCCAAGGGCAAGCGTCAGCACCGCGGTAATGGCAAAACTCGGCGCCTTCCCGAGCTGGCGAAACGTAAAGCGAAGATCCTGAAGCAAGTTCCCCATGCAAGCCTCCGCGTCCGACGGTATGCGCTGGGGTTTGCACGTTCCCTGCCAAACAGAGCGCGGTTGTAAGTTGTTCATTTGCAGTGCGGTAGATGAATCCAGCGGCGACATCGGTTGTGCATCTTGTGCGGAATCGGCGTTCGCTGTCCGAAACCGGACAACGCCCATCCGCCCAGCTTTCTCCCTCTCAATCGTTCGAAAATGGAACGCCCTTCTTGCGTTCCTCCCCGAATTGGGGCGTATACTCAGCCTTGTTCGGGTCGCATCCTGGGTGAACGGAGCGGCACTGGAGAGAACATGAGCCTCACGCAATTCCCGGGCGCGGAATCCTCGCCGCTCGGCGCTCCCATCACAAAAGTGACTATGCCCGCGCTGTCCGAGATGAAGCGCCTTGGCAAGCCCATCTCCGCGCTTACCGCCTATGACTACTCCACCGCGCGCCTCGTCGATGAGGCCGGCATTGACCTGCTGCTGGTGGGCGACTCGCTCGCCATGGTGGTGCTGGGCCACGAAAATACCCTTGCCGTCACGGTGGACGAGATGCTCCACCACACCCGTGCCGTGCGCCGTGCTGTACGCCGCGCACTGGTAGTGGCCGATATGCCATTCGGCAGCTATCACGGCACGGTGACCGACGGCCTGGTCAACGCCATCCGATTCGTCAAAGAGGCAGGCGCAGAAGCCGTCAAAATCGAAGGTCCGCGCCTGGAATTGGTGCGCGCCCTCACCGAGGCGGAGATTCCGGTTGTCGGCCACCTGGGGCTCACGCCGCAGAGCGTGCATCGCATGGGTGGTTATCGCGTCCAGGCCCGCACCGCCGAAACCGTGCTGCAGCTCAAAGCGGATGCCCAAGCCCTCGCCGATGCCGGCGCCGGCGCCATCGTGCTCGAAGGCATTCCGCGCGAGGCGGCCGCGGCCATAACCGCTGAGCTGCCTATCCCCACCATCGGAATCGGCGCCGGGCCGGATTGCGATGGCCAGATCCTGGTCTTTCACGACCTCGTCAACCTCACCTTTGCCCCCGCGCCCAAGTTCGTCCGCCGCTATGCCGATGCGGCCTCCGTCATCCGCTCCGCCATCGAGCACTATCGCGAGGATGTGGAGCAGCGCGCCTTTCCGTCCGACGAGGAGAGCTATCATCTGCCCAAAACGGCGCGCAGGGCTCTCGATGCGATCCAGGAAGCAGGCGCGCTCCGGAAGGCGTAATGGAGATCCTTCACACTGTTGCCGAGTTGCGTGAGTGGTCCCGTCTGGAGCGGAACGACGGCGGCAACACCATCGGCATCGTTCCTACCATGGGCGCTCTTCACGCTGGCCATGCGTCCCTGATTCGCGCTGCTTGCAAGTCGGTAGGGTTTGTCGCCGTGAGCATCTTCGTCAACCCCACGCAGTTCGGGCCCAATGAGGATTTCGCCCGCTATCCGCGCACCTTTGAGGCCGACTGCGCCCTTGCGAAGGCCGAAGGCGCCGACGTGGTCTTCGCTCCCTCGGTTGAGGAGTTGTATCCCGCCGGCGCAGCCACGTTTGTCGAGGTCGCCGGGCTGAGCGATCGCCTGGACGGCCATTCCCGCCCCGGCCATTTTCGCGGCGTAGCCACCGTCGTCGCCAAGCTTTTCATTGCTTCCGAAGCCGACCGCGCCTTCTTCGGCCAGAAGGATGCGGCCCAGGTTGCCGTGCTGCGGCGCATGGTTGCCGACCTGAGGCTGGCCACGGAGATTGTCGTTTGCCCCATCGTGCGCGAACCGGACGGACTTGCCCTCAGCTCCCGAAACATCTATCTCAGTTCCGCCGAACGCGCCCAAGCCCTGGCTCTCAGCCGCGCTATCCGCCACATAGAGGCGCTCGCGGCCGGAGGCGAGCGCCGCTCAAGCCCGCTGATCCAGGCCGCGCGCGCAATCCTCACCGCGCAGCCCGATATTCGCCTGGATTACATCGAACTGGTGGACTGGAACACGCTCGAACCTGTCGAGGGCACCGCTCCAAATGCTGCGGGGGGAACGCTCTTCGCCGTCGCTGCCTGGGTCGGCGCAACCCGCCTCATCGATAACACAATCCTGCAGTGAGCTTTTCTCCGCGATCAACGGGCAGCCGCCACTCCGCCCTCAGGAAGGATTGAGTTCCGCTAGCCTTGAGTCCTCCCGCGCATCAGCTACCGCCGC
>Ga0326727_10013432_pt1 | contig 18239 bp, 10 predicted proteins | sample MB2enrmetagenome_FD_207643 | JGI IMG/M metagenome (GOLD analysis project Ga0326727, IMG submission 207643) | Lab enriched peat soil microbial communities from McLean, Ithaca, NY, United States - MB29MY | ecosystem: Environmental > Terrestrial > Soil > Wetlands > Peat | place: USA: New York...
GCCCTGCATCGCGGGGCAGATAGGCTCGCTCAAGCGGATGGAGTACACGGTCATAGGCGACGCGGTCAACCTCGCGAGCCGCATCGAGGCCCTGAACAAACCCTTCGGGACCGACATCCTCATATCCGAGTACACCTACGACCTCGTGAAGGACGAAGTGATCGTCCAGGCCATGCCCGCGATTAAAGTGAAGGGGAAGGCAGAGCCGCTGACCATCTACGCGGTGGTAAAGCTTAAGGGAGCCGAGGGGCCGGATACCCTCGACGAGCTGCGCGCTTTCCTCGAGATCAAGGCCCCCGAGAAGGCGGTGAACGTCGACGAGGAAGAAGTGAAGTATGAGATTCTCAAGAAGTGACGCCGCGGTCAGCGCGGCGGTCCTTCTCGGTGCCGCGGGACTTCTGTACCTCTTCGTCCTCGACCTGGGGGCGGTCTCGTCCCGCTCCGGGGAGAAGGCCCTGGGCACGATCGTGTTCAAGAAGCTTTCCGCGACGCGCAAGGCGCCCAGCGGCCTGGGCTGGGAGCTGATGCGGGACAACAGCCCCGTCTACAACGGCGATACGCTACGCACGGCCGACTTCTCCGAGGCCTCGGTTTTCTTCGACGATGGCACGAGCCTGGACTTGCTCGAAGACTCGATGCTCAAGCTCGACCTGGGCGGCCCGGTGAAGAACCTGGAGTTCATCTCCGGCTCGATCGACGTGGGCTCCGCGACGAGCGCGACGAGCTACACGATTTCGTCCACGGCGGGCAGGATCAGGGTGGAGAAGGGCTCCAAGGCCACGGTCAGCCGCGACGCCGACCACTTGAGCGTCGAGGTGAGCTCAGGCAGCGCGAAACTGGAAAAGTCGGACGGCAGTACGCAGGATATCGCTCAGTACCAGGAGTTGCAGGTCGACGTGAAGAGCGGCCAATCGAGCTTGGTCGAGCGGCCAATCGTGCCGATTTCTCCGGAGCCGAACGGACGCTACCTGGCCTTCGGCGCCACCGAAGGTGCCGCCGCAGTCGCTGCCTCCGGCACTGCGCCAGGCGCGACGATAGACTTCGCGTGGATGCGGGCCGCGGGAGCAAAGGCGAAGCCCGGCGCAAGCTCCGCCGAATACAGCCTGGAGCTCTCGCCGACGAAAGACTTCGTTTCCCCGCAGGTTGTGAAGACTTCAAGTCTCACCGCGCGCGCGAAGCTGGGCGGCGGCACCTGGTACTGGCGCGTGCGGGACGATGCGGGGAACGAGTCGCCCGCGCGGAAGTTCAGCCTCGATATCGCCGAGGAGCCCCGTCCCGCCTATCCGCCCAAGGACACGCGCCTTTCGTACCGCAGAATCAAGCCGACCATTCCCTTCGCGTGGACGGGCATGGATCAGGCTTCGTCGTACGTCTTCGAGCTCTCCTCGGACCCGAGCTTCAAGGCGCCCGAGATAAAGACGAGGACGACGACAGCGAGCCTGTCGGTGGACAGCATCGGCGAAGGGACCTGGTACTGGCGCGCGACGCCAGTCTACGCCTTCACGGTGGTGGGGGCGGCGCCGCAAGTCGCGTCGAGTTCGCTAGTCATCGCAAAGAGCCCCGACATGAAGCCGCCGAAGCTCACCTCGCCCCTGGACCTCTCGCTCTATCAGGTCCAGGACATGGACGGGAGGGGAGTGTCGTTCTCGTGGGAGCCCGAGGCAGAGGCAGTCTCCTACGAGCTCGAGGTCTCTTCTTCCCGGGACCTGTCCTCGCCCCTGGTCAGCGTCCCCGTTCAGGCGACGTATCTGCGCCTCTGGGGCGAGGCGGCCACGGCCCTCAAGAACGTGGGCTCGTATTACTGGGGCCTGCGCTGGAAGGACAAGGAAGGCAACCTCTCGCCCGCGAGCGAAGGCCGGAGCCTGCAGGGAATCGACGGCTCGATAGCGATGCACCTCTCGTTTCCCCCCGACAGCTACCGGATCGCGGACTCCCTCGTAGGCAATACCCGATTCGCCTGGAAGACGAACATACCCGCGAAGACGGTCTTCCAGCTCGCCCGCGAGAGCGAGTTCAAGGACATAGTCTACCAGGAAACGATGCGCGCCGACACGCTGATCGGCCACGCCTGGCCGAGCGGCCACTACTACTGGCGACTGCGGACCTACAACGCGGACGGAACGGTTTTCCTCGACACTGATCCGCGCAGCTTCGACGTCGTCGACCCCTTCGTCGCACCTACCCTGACGAGTCCCGAACCGGGCTCGAGCTTCTACCTGCGCGAGCACGACCCAAAGACCGTGACTTGGGCGCCGGTGAGCGGCGTCGATTACTACACCGTGACGCTGCGATCCGCGGCAGACAACTATGGCGCTCCGCTCTTCCAGCGCAGCTTTATCGAAGAGCCAAAGCTCGAGTTGGGCCTGGGCGACTTGCCCTCCGGATCCTACCGCCTCTCGCTGCAGGCCTTGGCCGCATCGGGCCCTGAGTCGACCAGGATCATCGGCTACATCGGGGACTCGAACTTCAGCTTCAAGATCGTCACGAACATCAAGCTGGTCAGTCCGGCCAACGGTGAGCACCTGCCGGCTCTCGATGCCAGGCGGGCTAAGAGCATCTTCGCCTATAGCTGCGGAGACAGCCCTGATCAGGCCGAGATCCTCGTCTCGACCGACCCCGCCTTTCAGACGATAGTGGCGCGCGCCAAGGACCGCACTGGACGCGCGAGCGTCGGACGCCTCAATCCCGGCGTCTACTACTGGACAGTGACGGGGAGCCTTGCGCTCTTCGATGTATCCTCTAAGGACCGCTTCCGCTTCGAGGTAGACCAGCCGCCGCCTCTGCCAGCGCCCCAGCTAGCCTCGCCCGAGGCGTCGACGGTCTTCGATGTAGCCTATTTCCGCAAGAATCGGAGCATAGCTCTGGCGTGGGAGCCGGTGGCGGGAGCTACCTGCTATCGCCTAACCCTGTCCGTCCAGTCCAAGAAGGAGCCAGTCCTCGTCAAGGAAAATTTGACCGCTACCAGCTACACGATCGACGATCTGTCCGTCCTGGATCGAGGAGATGTCGGCTGGACTGTCGAGGCGCGCTCGTACGACGAGGATGGCGAACTCATTCAGCCGGGACTCGAGGCGAAGTCGTCCTTTAAAATAGACATCCCGGTGGTGCGGAAGGCCACGACGAGCACGGAAGGAAAGATCTTTGGCCACTAAGACGATGCTGCTGGCGGCGGTATTCCTTCTGTGCTCGGCGGTTGCCCTGTGCGCGCAGCAGGAGCCTGCTGCACCCGCGGGCCCCGCAACAGTTCCGGACGCCTCGTCAGAGGCCGGAGGCTCGACCTACTTCTTCTCGCTCGACCAGAAGGGCAATCCTGTGTTCACCCAAGTCATCCGCTGGACGGCCGACCCCAACGCCCTCGAGTATGAGCTGGATATAAAAGACGCAAGCGGAAGCCAGATAATGGACGAGCGCACGAGCGATGCCATGAAGGAAGTACATCTCTCCCCGGGCAGCTATTTCTACAAGATTATTACCTATGACCTTCTGGGCAAAGCGGAGGCCTCGACGGATTGGATCAACATCAACATCGTCAAGGCCGAGCAGCCGACTATAGCCTCCGTCAGTCCCTCGGCGATCTACATGGACGATCTCGATGGGCGCGTGACCTTGGTCGGCCAGAAACTCTTGAACGAGGGGAAGGTCTCCCTCAAATCGATGAAGAGCGGCAAGATGCGGGAGGGCAGGATCGTCCAGCGCAAGGGCGACGAGGAGATCGTCGTCGTCTTCCCCGATGACGCCTACGAGAGCGGGGACTACTCGATCTACTTCGAGAACCCGGGCGGGCTCTCGTCCACTCTCGACAGCGCGCTCCGCATCCGCTTCCAAAAGCCCGTCGACCTAGTGGCATCGATAAGCTATGAGCCTTTCGCCCCGCTGTACGACAGCTGGTTAGTCTCTAACTGGTCCAATGGGTTCTATCCCCTCGGAGCCGATGCCGACATCGGCCTATTTTTCATCAAGCAGCGCTGGGGCTACATAGGGCTCGAGGCAGGCGCCCAATGGTCCAGACTCACAGGCGGCGAGCCTGATGCGGCCATCACCAGTGACTTCATTCTCTATGGCGCCGACATGATGTATGAGTACCGCATTACGCGAACCATCCACGCGATCGCTCGGGCGGGGGGAGGCATGGCCTGGAGTTACCACAGCTTCGACTACGACGGCGCGGCCGGCCCCACTACTACGAGCAGCGACCCCTACGCCCGCTTAGGACTAGCGCTGCAGGGCTTCCTGCCCTTCAAGCTCTACGGCGAAGTCGGCGTTGATTGGACAAACGTGTTCCTCCTAAACCATGTCATGGGAGGGATATCACCGAGGGCGAGCGTTGGATATCAATTCTTTTAAACTAGCCGCAGCGAGCCACGGCTCATGATAAGTTTAATTTTTCTTGACCATATATTTACACCACGTTTAATATTATGTAATATACTCTAGTTTTTAGTCAAAAGCAGTGTCAAGTATCACAAATGTATCACATGAAAGGCCCCCACATGAATAATGTCATGAAGCGAAGTTTTTGCATTGCATTGGCTGTTGGCGTTTGCGCCGGCTTGTTAAGCGCAGAGCCGACAGTCAAGGACGGACTGTACGATGTTTACCTTGAACCTACACTTATCAACTATGGGAATGTTTCGACTCTTTCCTACGGGGCTGGGGCAAGAGTCAGCCTTGCCGTCTTAAATAAGGCAGACAAGAGCGCGTGGTTTGACGGAATTTCCCTGGGCCTGACCGGTAGCTACGACCAAGCGGATACTTCCGATACCGATCTCACGGTAGAAAGCCTGTACATCGAGGCAGGATATGCTTTGCATCCTTTCAATTTGCAGTTGGTAAGGATCATGCCGCTGGTACGGGCCGGTACCGCAAAAATTGATTGGACCGATTTAGGCTATAGCGACGGCAGTGGCTTTGGCTTTGCCCTTATGCCGGAGCTTACGGCTGATATTGCCTTACCTTTCTATAAACATGTGTTCGCCGGAGTCGGGGTTGGGTACCGGATGTTGTTGCTAAACAGCCAGTACTGGGGAAGCCTCGTCGAGGACCTCTCGCTTGGGTATCGGTTCTAGGAGGAAAAAAGATGAAAAAAATCAGCCTTGGACTTTTCACGGTAACGCTTCTTCTGGCGTGCGTATCGTGCACGAATCTCGAGGGTACAATCCCGGCTATCAGCGTCAGTCTTAATACGACAACGATGAACTTGATAGCCGGAGGGGCTACGGGCACGCTGACCGCTACCGTCTCTCCCCCTAAGGCAAGCAATCCAAGTGTCGCCTGGAGCTCGAGTAATACGGCCGTGGCTACCGTAAGCAGCACTGGTATAGTGTCGCCCGTGGCGGCTGGGACTACGGTCATCACGGCGACGACCACCGATGGAAGCAAAACGGCCACCTGTACAGTGACGGTCGGCATGGCTATCGCTGGTGCTCCTACGGGTGTCAGCGCCGCTTCCGGCAATGCCCAGGTAACACTCAGCTGGACTGCGGTCAGCGGAGCGACGGGCTACAACCTGTACTGGTCGACGACGAGCGGAGTAACGAAAACTTCGGGAACAAAGGTCGCCGGCATTACGAGCCCATACACGCAGACAGGACTGACCAACGGGACAACGTATTACTACGTTGTGACGGCAGTCAACGCAAGCGGGGAATCAAGCGCCTCCGCCCAGGTAAGTGCCGTGCCGCAGGTATCCGCTGCCGGCGCACCCACGGGTGTCAGCGCCGCCTCCGGCAATGCCCAGGTGACGCTCATCTGGACTGCGGTCAGCGGGGCGACGGGCTACAATCTCTATTACTCAACGACGAGCGGGGTGACGAAAACTTCGGGGACCAAGGTTGCCGGCGTTACGAGTCCCTATATACAGACCGGACTGAATAACGGGACGGCGTATTACTATGTGGTAACGGCGGTCAACGCAGGCGGGGAGTCATCGGCCTCAAACCAAGTCAGTGCGATGCCGCAACTTACTGTCACGTTGACGCCGGGTACGCTCAGCAACGGCACCATGACGCCTGCTACGGTCACGACGGTCAACGCGGGAGCATCAACAGCCATCACGGCGACGCCTGCCTCGGGGTATTTGTTCTCAAACTGGTCGGCCAGTCCCTCAGCGAATGCGACCTTTGCAAGCTCAACGAGCGCCTCGACAACGGTCTCCCTCACCGGGAACGCCACAATTACGCCAACGTTCTTGAATGCGAATATTCAAATGGTCTCCATCCCCGCGGGTTCATTCAATAACGGGACTTCTGTCGTAACCCTTTCTGCGTTCCATATGACCAAATACGACATCACCCAAAGCCAGTACAAGGCGATCACGGGGACGAATCCTAGCTACTTTAGCAGCAACTCGGATGCGGCAACCTGCCCGGTGGAAGGTGTGACGTGGTACGACGCGGTGGAATTTTGCAACAAGCTGAGCACGGCTAACGGTCTATCACCGGTCTACACGATCACAGGTAGAACGCCAGCTACAGGCTATCCGATCATGAGTGCGACGGTAACAGCGGACTTTACGCAGAGTGGGTACCGCCTACCCACGGAAGCACAATGGGAATACGCATGCCGGGCGGGAACAACGACGACCTATTTCTGGGGGAATACTTCCGGGGACCCTGATACCACGACGGAGAGCTACGCCTGGTACCTTTCCAATTCCAGTAACACAACCCACGGCGTTGGCCAGAAACTGCCGAATCCCTGGGGCCTCTACGATATCGTGGGAGATGTCAGCCAATGGTGCTGGGATTGGTATGGGACGTATCCAAGCACAGCGCAGACCAATCCGACGGGCCCTTCTTCGGGCACATACCGGGTTCTTCGGGGCGGTGACTTTGAGAGTTATTCCGACAATCTTGCCTCCGCCCATCGCTCCGACAACGACCCGGACTTCGAATACGGCGCTGTTGGGTTCCGTGTCTGCGCCCCCTAGTCCGGCCGGAACAGAGGAGCGACCGAAAGGAGGCCCACTGACCCGGCGCTGCCGGGTCAGTAAATCCGGCCCCCGAAGGGGAAAGGCCGGATCGTGGCCGACTGAAGGGCGCGAGTGTGTACGGATTCAGGGAGTTATTAGAATTTCGGCTCGAGTCCGGCCTGTTTGCAGATTTTATTAGCAGTAATTCGATGAACGAACCCCGGAGCAGAGCTCCGAGGTATCGTTCGTACGGTAAGGGAATTGATTGTATGAGGGATCGCATACCCCATAGGCTGTTGCAGACAAGCCGCAGCTGCGGGGTATGCGCCCCTCTTCCGAAGCAATGTCGTTATGGCGCTTGATCGGGATGGTCGCGGTCCCGTTGGAGTAGATGGAATGATTCCCGCTGTCGTGGTAGGCCATGATCATTTCATGCAACGCGTCTTCGAGCATCCTGCGGCAGTCTTCGAGGTCAGAGCCTTCAGTGATGACTTCGGGCCACTCGATGAGTTCGCCCATATAGCCTGAATCGATTTTAGTGAATCGTGCGGTGAATGTTGCGATCATACCCCTGACCAAGCACCTTATTTGAAACCGTGAAGCTTGCTTTTATAACACTCTGATGAGCGTCGTCCCGCGCTGGGCGAAGCGCTGTTTTCAAGAAAAGATCGCTTCAAGCGGGAAGTCGGGAATCAGCCGCTTGATACGTTTCAAAAGATCAAGCGAGGGGTTAGCCTTTCGCTCGAGCCGTTGGTAGCTGTAGATACGATTCATGCCGAGTTTGTCCGCCATCTGCGCTTGAGTGAGCTATCACTCAATGCGATACTGACGCATAAGCATGGCGAAGGCAATTTCGGCCTCGACTTCGACCTCGATGATGTCTTTCCCCTCCAATGATTCGTTGGGCGCATTAAAAACGTGCTGGGAGTTCCGGGGTTACCCTCCCTATCCTCTTTAAGAGCTTGCGCGATCAAGCGCCTTTCAGCAGCTTCCGAGCCTCCTCGATGTCGACGAGACGACCGCTTATGAACTTATGCAGAATGCTCGTGACAAGGGACTGATAGGGCAGCCCCTCTCGGGCAGCGGCGCCTTTGAGGGCATCCATGTCTCCAGGGGTCATTCGAATATTCATGCGTTCAGTTTTTGTCGCGAGCTCTTCTCTTGTCGTGCGAGCGGCCTCCTGTAGTCGTTCACGTACATCATCGAGAGCCTGTCCTTTAAGAGGCTTCCACTCAGCGGATTCAATCCCCTCGATGAGCTCTCGCTCTTCCTCGTCTTGATAAATAAAACCGGGATCGTCCGGGTAAATAGGCGGCTTTTTCATTCTTCAGTACCTCCCCATTCCTTGTTAGCCTTGCGGCTTGGGTAGAGTGTCTTCAGAAAAAAACCATCGGAAATCGGCACGGCAGGGCACATACAAATATAGCCACGAATCCTGACCACAAGTATCAGCTGGCCCGGATGATTCAAATTGGGGATGACGCCCAGGTCATCCTCGGTCCCGATGGCAGCGGCCACATCCTCGAAACAGATTCCCCGTGCCATTTTAAGGAGGTCGTTCTTTTCTTCAGACCACTCAAATCTCACTGATAAACTATTATAGATCTGTCGCCTTTTGTCAATACAAGCAATGAAAGGCAGTTACTCCATAATAGCCCATAGAGGGACTCTGATCAGGCCGCAGAGCCTCTCGCCGTACCTGTGAACTGGACAGGGGGCATAGTTTTCGACTGTATCTCTCGGACTTCGAGCAATCTGGACGCTGAGCATCGTGAAAGCATGACCTTTCGAGCTTAAAAGTGCCCGTCAGGACAGGCTTCGCCACAACACGTGCGTGAAGAGGCAGTGGACGTGATCGAAAAGCGGCGACTTTCCGTGAGCCTGATGGCAGCCGCTCGACAGCGATGTCTTCGTAGGTGCTTCTGCCCATGACCAGAAGGCCGAACATGCTCAGCAGAGCGCCGTTCCAGGTGCGGACCGCAAAGCGCAGCTTCGTGAGCCCGGAGGTCCGGGCGAGTTCAGCGGCGAGGGCGATTTCCCCTGTATTTTCGAGGTGTTCCTTGGTAGACTGGATGAGGAAGCTCAAGATCACCCTCCGGGTGCGAATGGCTATTTCCCTAACTCATTCTACACCATGGACTTGATCTTGGGTTTCCTTGTCGTTATGGCGCTTGATCGGAATGGTCGCGGTCCCGTTGGAGTAGATGGAATGATTCCCGCTGTCGTGGTAGGCCATGATCATTTCATGCAACGCGTCTTCGAGCATCCTGCGGCAGTCTTCGAGGTCAGAGCCTTCAGTAATGACTTCGGGCCGCTCGATGAGCTCGCCCAAATAGCCTGAATCGATTTTAGTGAATCGTGCGGTGAATGTTGCGATCATACCCCTGACCAAATGCCTTATTTGAAACCGTGAAGCTTCCTTTTATAACGCTATGACGAGCGTCACCCCGCGCTTGGCGAAGCATTGTTTTCAAGAAAAGATCGCCCCGGGCGGGAAGTCGGGGATTAGCCTTTCGCTCGAGCCGTTTATAGCTGTAGATACGATTCATGCCGAGCTTGTCCGCCATCTGCGCAAAAAAATGCCCTGCCCTGCAACCTACGGCCCGTGTGCGTCTTTACGATAGTTATACGGTGATCGTGCTATAGTTATGTGAAGATTCGCAAATAAACTTTAGCGTAGTATTCCAATCTCTGATAGGATGATATAATAACCTCGGCTGCAATTTCTAAAAAAAGGACTGCCATGTACAGCGAAAAACTGGTACGTAGGCTTTTGATTATCCCCCTTCTCACATTCAGCAGCGCTCTGTGTTTTGCCGCGCCGCAAGTTGGCGTGCGTTTCAGTCCGCAAGTATGGATCCCTTTTGGAAATGATTCGGGAATCAAAGATACAAGCGGTAATGCGTTAGATCTATACTCGGTAGGCGGAGGAGCGGACGCCAATCTCGACCTGGGGCTCTTCGGCTTCCTAAGCCCCTTCATCGATATAGGCGCAGCGGTCATACCTCCGAACAAAGTGAGCACTCCCTTGTATTTCGCCCAGGGCGGCGGCGGCCTGTCGACCTACTTCTATCCGACGCCCCGGCTTATGACAAGGCTGGGCGGCTCCGGCGGATTGGCCTATGTCTCCTATACTTCGGCGGCGAGCTCGACCGATGCTACGAGTTCTGACTCGGGGAGCGGCGGTACGACGACGCAGGGCCTCGCGTATTATTGGAAGACTAAGCTCGAGCTCGGCTATCGCTTCACCCCTACGACGAGCGTCTTGGGCACGGTGGGATATACTCAAATACTCGGGACCGCCGCTACGATCTACAAGGGCATCTCCGCGGGCCTCGTCGTCAACCTAGCCTTGGGGCAGAGCGAGGGGAACCTCGACGCGACCATCAAGAAGCAGGAGATAATCTTCCCGATCACGTATTACAAGAGCGACAAGACGCCGCTCGCGACGGTCGTCCTTAGGAACAAGGAGTCCGCGGAGATACGCGATGTCGAGGTGACTTTTTCGGCGGGAGCCTACACGTCGCGCGACGCTGCATGCGGAAGCGCCAAGCTGGTCCAGCGCGGGGACAGTATCGAAATTCCGCTATACGCCAACTTCAACGATAAAGTCCTCGGCTTCACCGAGACGACCAAGCTCCAGGGAACAATCAAGGTCACGTACAAGGTCCTGGACGCGGCCAAGACGGCTAACCAAGTCATTACGGTTGTGTTCAACAACCGCAATGCGGCTACCTGGGCCGACGAGCGCGTCGTCGGCGCCTTCATCTCGCCGCAGGACCCTTCGATGCTCGAGCTGTCCAAGTACATCGCGGGCCTCGTACGAGTGCACTCCCGGACGGAGATAGACAAGAATCTCCAGTACGGCATGGGCCTCTTCGAAGGCCTGCGCGTTTACGGAGTAGTCCAGACCCCCGATCCCACGATGCCCTACGTCGAGGCGCGCAAGGACACTTCGAAACTCGCCTATTTGCAGTATCCCTACCAGACCCTCTCGTATAAATCCGGCGATTCCGACGCCATAGCCCTGACGATGGCCGAAGCCCTCGAGTCGGTCGCCGTGCCCGCGGCGATAGCGGCCCTGCCCGAGGACGTGATCGTCGCCTTCCCCCTCGACATGAACGAGCCCAAGGCGCGCACGACCTTCTCGGCCCTTAACGACTTCGTCTTCCAGGACGGCAAGGTCTGGGTCCCCTTGCGCGCCTCGATGATACGCGACGGCTTCTTGCGCGCTTGGAAGGAGGGGGCGGCCCTCTGGCAGAGCTACGCGTCGGAAGGGCGCAAGCTTCTCCCGGTCGAGGACGACTGGAAGGAGTATCAGGCGATCGCCTTGGCCGACGTCGACTTCAAGCCCATGAAGCCACCCGAGGACGCGGTGAACCTGGCTTTCGAGAACGTGCTCGGTCGCTTTGTCTCCACCGAGGTCCAGCCGAAGGTCGAAAGACTCTTATCGGAGATGACAGGCGAGGGTACCGGCAGGCAGCGCAACAGTCTCGGCATCGTCTACGCGCAGTACGGATTGTACGACCAGGCCAGGGCGGAGTTCGAGAAGGCTGTCAAGATGGACTACCCGCCCGCCTTGGTAAACCTCGCGAATGTGGCCTTCCTCCTCAAGGACTACGAGACCGCTGCGACCTACTTTCAAAAGGCCCTCGACGCTCAGCCCGACAACAAGGCCGCGACCATAGGGCTTGCGCGCGCGAAGTATGAGCTCGACGATTTCGCCGAGGCCGACGATCTGTTCGCGCAAGTGAAGACGATCGATCCCAAGCTCGCGGACCAGTATTCTTATCTTGCGTCGAAGGTCGACGTGGGCCAGCCCCAGCGCGCCTCCTCTGCGGCCGCCGATCGCGGCGGCGGCATGACCTGGGACGAGCACGAATGATGACGCGAGCGACCCTCGGCCTCGGCCGACGAGCCTTGCTCGCGCTATCCTTGGTAATCGCCTGCCTCTCCGCTTTCTCGCAGAGCGTAGGCAATCTTTACGTCCGCCCTGTTGGCTCCCTCTACATCCCCCTCGACAAGTATACGGACCCTACTACGGGCGTGACGGGCAACCTTTATAACGTTGTCGGCGGCGGGGGCGGCGCGGCCCTCGACTTGGACGTCACAAGCTGGCTCGTGCCCTTTGTCCAAATGGGCTATACGGGCCTGCCCTACAATGGCTCTTCCTCGATGCTTCAGGGATTGGAAGGCGACCTCGGCCTCGGCTTCGTCTTAAGGCCTTTCGACAGGCTCGGCCTCAGGCTCGACGCGATGGGCGGCATGACCGACATCTCATACTACGACTCGGCTGCCGCCAAGAACGCGTCCGGTCTGGCCTTCTCTGCTCGGGGAATGCTCGGCTTCGAGTACCGCATCATCCCCTCCCTTGCCATGACGCTCTCGGGCGGCTACGCCACGTACTTCGGCACGCAGGCGCAGATCTTCTCGGCGATCGAAGTGGCCCTTTCCCTCAAATACGACCTCCAGTCCATGGGCGGGACGAAGTCGAAGGTGAAGGTCGTGGAGCCCAAGCTCGACGCAGTCTTCCCCTCGCTCTACGCCTACTACGACGACAACCCCTTCGGCACCGTGAAGGTCGTCAACGGTGAGGACTGTGGCATAACGGACGTGAAGGTTTCGTTCAACGCGGGCCACTACATGGATCAGCCGAAGGTTTGCGGCGAATACAGCCACATAGCGAGGGGCGCCTCGGTCGTCGTGCCCGTGAAGGCGCTCTTTACCGACTCGGTTCTCTTGATCACCCAAGGCACCGACGCCAAGGGCGAGATCATCGTCGAGTACAATCTCCTGGGCTCTCCCCGAGTGACGCGCGTGCCCCTGGACTTCCGCATGCACCATCGCAACGCGATCACTTGGTCGGACGACAGGCGCGCGGCCTCTTTCGTATCGCCCACGAATCCCGCGGCCCTGTGGTTCGCTAAGTTCGCCTCGGGCGTCGTGCGCGACCGCTTTCGCGGCGACATAAATCGGCCGCTACAGTACGCGATCGGCATGTTCGAGGCCGAGCGCCTCTACGGCCTCAACTACGTCGTCGTGCCGGCTAACGATTATTCGGTAAAGCACGGCCTCAAGGACTATGTCGACTCGGTGCAATTTCCGCACCAGACGCTGTCAAACCGCGGCGGCGACTGCTCGGACCTCGCCGTTCTCTTCACCACCCTCATGCAGTCCGTCGGTGTCGAGGCCGCGTTCATAACGATCCCCGGGCATATCTTCGCCGCCTTCGACACGGGATTGAGCGAGGACGACGCCCGCCTGAGCTTCTACGATCCCGGCCTCCTCATTTACAAAGACGGGAAGGCCTGGGTGCCCGTCGAGATCACGATGGTGAAGGACGGCTTTATCAAGGCCTGGCGCGTGGCGGCCAAGGAATGGTACGACAGCAACAAGAAGGGGACGGCTGCCTTCTACCCCCTGCCCGATTGCTGGAAGATTTATCCGCCCGCTGCATTCCCCGCCGTGAATCCTCGCTTTACGCTTCCATCAGATTCCGACGAGGCAGTGGCCTTCGATGGGGCCCTCGACCGCTTTGTCGCGAGGCAGATCCAGCCCGCGGTCCAATCCCTCGGCGACGGACTTGCGAAAGAGGCTCCGGCCGTCCGGGCGAACGAGCTTGGCGTATTATATGCGCGGTACGGCATGCTTAAGGAATCTTGGGCTCAGCTCTCGGACTCGGCCAAGGCCGGTACTCAGGTCGCTTGGACCAACCTCGCCAATGTCGCCTACCTGCGCAAGGACTACAAGCTCGCGCTGCAGTATTATCAATGGTCGTACAGCCAGAACAACGCCGACGACAACGCTCTCCTGGGCATGGCGCGGTGTCAGTACGAACTCGAGGACTTCAATTCATCCGACTCTGCCTATGCCCTCCTCGAATCGCGCAATCCGGCTCTTGCCGGCAAGTTCGGCTATCTCGCCTCGATCTACGGAGGGCAGGGCAGAGCCTGGTCTCTGGCGGACCGCGCTTCCTCCACGAGCTGGACCACGGCCTTGGCGGCGAACTCAGGAGTGCGCGTCGCCTCGGTATCCACGGCCGCCCCGCCGGTTTCCGTAATTAAGGACAACGCGAGTGTGAGTACGGCCCAGGTTGCGCAAACCGCGGTCGTCCCCAGTGCCCCGGTCGGCACGCAGTCGACGAGCGTCATACGATCGGCAGCGGTCGAGGATACGAAGCCTGCGATCGCCGCCGAAGCCCCCGCCGACGAAAAGATCGCGGGCGCTTCGGCTGTCGAGCTCGCCGCGCAGAAGCGCCAGGCTGATCTCGAAGCCCAGGTCGAGGCCGCGAAGAGCGAGAAGAAGCTCGATCAGCCTATAGCTAAACCCACGGTCGCCGCCGAGGCGCCGAAGGATCAAGAGCTTGCGGAAAAGACAGCCTTGGCCGCGGACCAGAAACGTCAGGCCGAGATTGCCCAGAAGGCTGCCCAGGAGGCCGCCCAGGAGGCCGCCGAAGAAGAGGCGGCGCGGCAACGCCAAGCCGAGCTCGCGGCCAAGGTCGCGGCGAGCGCCGCGGCCGCCGCCACAAGCGATAAAGGCAGTATAGGCTCCAGCCCGCCTACGGTTACCACCGAAGCGCCAAAGGACCAGGACATCGCCGAGAAGGCCGCTCTCGCCGCACAGCAGAAGAAGGTGGCCGACGAGGCCGCCAAGGAAGCCTCGGCGGAAGCCGCTGCCGAAGCTGCCGCCGCGGCGCAGAAGCGCGCAGCGGACCTCGCGGTTAAAACAGCCGCGGTGGCAACGACCGTCGCTCCCGAAAGCGTTGCGCCCCCGCGTGAGAGCGTAATTCCTGAAAGCACACAGGCCGCGAGTACAGCGCCCAAGGTCGAGCAGGCAGTACCAAAGGCCGAAAGCCCTGCGCCAAAAACCGAGCAGGCAGCCCCTAAGGCCGAGATCGCAAAGCCTGCGAACGAAACAGCCATCGCGGAGGCTCCTCCTCCCCAGCCTATGGTTGTTGAGATTAAGCCTGCGGAAACTAAGACTGTAGAAGCAAAGACTGTAGAAGCAAAGCCGACAGAAACAAAAGCCGTTGGTGACTCGGAGCTGCCCGCGACCTTGAGCGGAGAGCTGCTCCTCTCGGGCTTCGATAGCGCTACAAGCCTCGTGGGTTCGTGGAGCTTCACGAAAGACGTGGCCACTCAGACCGATCCCGAGGCCTTCTTCGCCAAGCTGGGCATGCCTCTCGTACAGGAAAAGCGTGCTTTCCATTATACCTTCACCGCGAAGTCCACCGCTGTCGGCCGCGGCTGGGTGGGCGTGGGCTTCCATGCCTTTACTCCCGCTTCCTATACCCAGAAGGGCTACGGCGGCGGCGACTCGCTGTGCGTGTGGCTCACCCGCGATCCCGTGCACCTCAAAGAGAATATCACTCGGCTTCAGCTCTATCGCTCCACCGACGATTGGAACATGGACCTTATAGCCGAGGTTCCGGTGAACGAGTCCATCTACGACGACAACCGTTTCGACTTCACCGTCGACCCGGTCGCGGGCACTGTCTCGGTGTCGCTCAATGGCAGCGAGAGGCTTACGGCCCACGACGTCCTCGATCTTAAAAAGGGCATTTATGTAGTAGTCAGGGCCCTCGATACCGCGGAGTTCAGGGACTTCAGCGTAGAAGTCGCGAAATAGTGGGAGATATCATGACGAAGACTAAAAAGACGGCAAGAATAACTCGCGGCGCACAGGCCGCGATCATAGGGATATCCCTCGCTTCTCTTATTATGTCCTGCGCGAATATACTCACCGGATCGGAAGTGAACAAGGCGGTATCGACGGACGTCGCCACGGCAAATGCGGCGAGCGTGAGCGTGACGATCAACGCAACCCCAAGTTCAGGCGGCTCGTTGTCGATAAGCGGCACCCAGACTGAAAAGGTCGGTGTCGCCTTTTCTCTCACCGCTACCGCCTATGATGCTTATGTCTTTGGCGGATGGACCGCTACCGGGTCAGGGAATGTCACTTTCTCGGCAGCCTCGGCCACAACGACGACTGCCACGATTGGCAATTCCGCGAGCGACATAGCCATCACCGCCACTTTCACGGCGAGGCCGGCGGTTAAGATCTATACTCCGACGGCACAGGCCTCGGCAGTCTTCAAGAACCAGCCCATCACGGTAACGTTCACGAAGGCCATGAACCAGGCCACCTTCGCACAGAATGGCAATATTACGGTAACTTCAGTTCCGACAGTGGCCGGCACTTCGACTGCGACGCCGACTACTCTCTTCTCGTCCGGCACTACGTTGTCGAACCCGTACTTTACCCTCTCGTCGACGAGCACGGGCTTCACTCTCACACCACTCGTCACCTCTCCTAAATCATATATGCCTTCCAATAACACGATCACGGTGTCGATTTCCCCCTCGGTCACGGACAGCGCGGGGAACACCATGGACACCTTGAATCCCTTTGCGGGCTGGTATTTCTTCACATCCGCTGTGGCGGATGCGACTCCGCCGACGGTAACCTTGAACAGTATTTTGAACGGAGGCAGCGCTTCGTCGACGGCCGCGATCTCCATACCTTCAGGCACCTATTCCGGAGATTATGCGGTCAATTCCTCTTCGATAGTTCTCAACACTACGGCTACGGCGTCATCCACCACTACTATCAACACTATTACGATAACGGAAACGGATGCCTTGGGAAATTCCAAGACCATGACGGATGGCTATGATTCCTCGTATGTATATGCCCTTCAGACGACGGGCGAGGGCGCGAAGACACTATCGTATAACGTCACAAACTCTTTAGGAAATAGTTCGGTCTCGGGAACAGTAAAAATTTACTATGACAAGACGGCGCCGACGGTGACAGGCCTTACGGTGGGCTCCGGGACAGGATACACGGGCGTTATCTCGCCGGCTATCACCTATACTGCTGGTGATACAGGCAGCGGCGTCTATGAGTATCAGGTGTCGGAGAGCTCTACTATCGGATCGAACTGGTTCGCGGCCGCGCCTTCCACGTATACCTTCGCGAGCACCGCGAACGGAACAAAGACTCTCTATATGTGGGTGAAAGATTATGCAGGCAATGTCTCTAGCTCAACCACAACATCAGTTATATACGACACTACGCCGCCAACTATCAGCGCTTTGGCGATCTCGTCCAGTCATAGCGGATACTCAGCATGGGCGACGACAGGAGATACGATAAGCTTGGTTGTAACGGCCAGCGATTCTATCGCTGGATTGAGCGGAGCGACTGCAACTATAGCGGGCAAGACCGCAACTGTGTCAGGTACGGGACCGTATACGTGCAGCTATACGCTTGCCTCGGGCGATGGGATTGCCGATGGAGCGGCGGCCTACAGCGTGATTGTCACTAACAAAGCCGGCCTTACCACGACACTGAGCGCGACGACCGATTTGAGTAAAGTGACAGTAGACCGGACAGGGCCGACCCTTACATTCACGAGTTTCGCAGAAACAGCGAGTACAGTGACGCACAATACGGCGTATGCGAAAACCGGAGACACGGTGAGCTTGGTCTTCACGGCAGTAGACTCAGGTGTAGGATTAGCTTCTGCGCCTACGGTGGGGATCACGGTCGGCAGTGCCGCGAAGAATGGAACCTTGACCCAGCCTACTGCGGCGACAGTCGCAGGAGGGACAACGCATAGCTACACGGCGACCTATGTTACCAGTGTCTCCGATACGGAAGGGGCGATAGCGTATACGGTCACTGCGACGGATGCCCTGGGGAACAGCTCCACGAACACTCTGAGCGGAACGGGCGTTACGTTCGACAAGACGGTTCCAACGATGGGAACGGTGACCGCCAAGGACTCGACGACTTCGAGCACGACTTATACAAATGCAAGTGTGATACTGACGGCGGCGGCGACGGACAGTGGGTCAGGAGTGGCGAGCTACGCGTATCAGGTAGACAGCACGACAGGAAGCTGGACGAGCTTTACGACCAGTCAGGCTAGCAGCGGGTTGACGATTAGTTTCAGTGCATTGGGTTTGAGCCAGGCTTCCCATACGATCTATGTGAGAGCTACGGATAACGCGGGGAACACAGACACGTCATCATATGGTTCCCAGGCCATACTCTACGACTCGACACCGCCAACGATGGGAACGGTGACCGTCAAGGACTCGACGACTTCGAGCACGACTTATACAAATGCGAGTGTGATACTGACGGCGGCGGCGACGGACAGTGGGTCAGGAGTGGCGAGCTACGCGTATCAGATAGACAGCACGACAGGAAGCTGGACGAGCTTTACGACCAGTCAGGCTAGCAGCGGGTTGACGATTAGTTTCAGTGCATTGGGTTTGAGCCAGGCTTCCCATACGATCTATGTGAGAGCTACGGATAA
>Ga0326727_10013433_pt1 | contig 18238 bp, 16 predicted proteins | sample MB2enrmetagenome_FD_207643 | JGI IMG/M metagenome (GOLD analysis project Ga0326727, IMG submission 207643) | Lab enriched peat soil microbial communities from McLean, Ithaca, NY, United States - MB29MY | ecosystem: Environmental > Terrestrial > Soil > Wetlands > Peat | place: USA: New York...
AAGACGATGACGGCGGTCCCGCTAAAGTCGCGCGTCGCGCCGAGATGGCGGGCGGCGCCGAGCAGCATCGCGGTGTGGCCGTCATGGCCGCAGGCGTGCATCTTGCCGGGGGCGGTCGAGCGGTAGGGCAGGTTCGTGCGCTCGTCGATCGGCAGCGCGTCCATGTCGGCGCGCAAGGCGACGACGCGGCGGCCGTCGCCCTTGCGACCCTTGATGACGGCGACGACGCCGCTTTTGCCGACGCCGGCGCGCACCACGTCGCAACCGAAGTCGCGCAGGCGGTCGGCGACGAAGGCGGCGGTGCGCGGCAGCTCGTAAAGCAGCTCGGGGTGGGCGTGAAGGTCGCGCCGCCAAGCCTGAACCTCGGGGATCAAGTCACGAATGGCGACGGGGACGGTCATGGGGGCCTCCGGTTGCGGAGCGGCGAAGAGACCGCGGGCGGCGCGCGGCGTCAAGGGCAGGGCGTTAACAAGGCGTTGAGCGTTTTGTGAAGTTTGCGCGAGGGGTAACGCTTTGGTCGCGGCGGGCGCGATAGAGTCGCTGAAGCGAGAACCGCAGTCGAACGTGGAAACGGACGTGGACGGCGAGGCGATGCGGATCGGCCTGGAGCCGGCCGATCGATGGCGGACGGAAGGCGCGAGCCGCGCGCGGCGGCGGGCGCGGAGCTGGGCGGCGCGGGCGGCGCTCGGCTTGGTCGCGGCTGCGGGCGTCGTCGGCGCGGCGGCGGTGGCGTCGGCGCCGCCGAGCGAGGCGCCGAGGCAGGCGGCCGCGGCCGCGCCCGCGGAAAGCGAAGTGGTTGATTCGTCTCTGGCGCCGGCGTTCGAGCTCGAAGGCGAAGGCGCCGCGCGGCCGCGCTACGAGGCGCGCGTCGGGCGCAAGAGCGGCGCGCGCCGCGACGTCTTGAGCCTCGGCGCGGTCGCCGGGGCGGCGCCGGCGCTGCGGCTGGAAATGTGGCGGCGGCCGGCCGCGGGGAAGCCAGGCAGCCTGTTCGTCGAGGTCGCCGAGCAGGCGGCGGCGGCGGGCGCGGCGATCGAGCGGTTAAGCGCCTCGGCGATCGCGCCGAGCGCCGAGGGGCCGGTCGAGTGGGCGGAGGCGACGCTTAACGCGGGCGGCGAGCGACGCGCGTGCGTCGGCTTCCGGGTGCTCGGGCGCGTCGACGGCGGCTTGGGCGGCTTCGCCTGCGCGGCGAAGGGCGCGAAGCTCGATGGCGTCGCGGCGTCGCGCCTCATCGATTGCGTGACGCTCACGCGCGCCGGCCGCGAGGCGGGTTTCGGCGAAGTCGTCAAGGAGGCGACAGGACGCCGCGGCGCTTGCCGCGGCGCGGTCGGCTGAACGCCGCGGCGCGCTCAGGGGGAAGCGCCGTCGATCTCGGCGACGATCGCGTCGCCCATCTCGCGCGTGGAGACGACGCGACGGCCCGGCGCGCCGATGTCGGCGGTGCGCAGGCCCTTGTCGAGGACGCGCGCGATCGCGGCGTCGAGCCGGTCGGCGGGGTCGGCGAGGCCGAACGAGTAGCGTAGCGCCATGCCGAAAGAGGCGATCATCGCGATCGGGTTGGCGAGGTTCTTGCCGGCGATGTCGGGCGCGCTGCCGTGCACCGGCTCGTAGAGCGCCTTGCGCTCGCCGGTCTTGGGATCGACGTCGCCGAGCGAGGCGGACGGCAGCATGCCGAGCGAGCCGGTGAGCATCGCCGCGACGTCGGAAAGGATGTCGCCGAACAGGTTGTCAGTGACGATGACGTCGAATTGCTTCGGCCAGCGGACGAGCTGCATGCCGAGCGCGTCGGCGAGCTGGTGGTTCAGCGCGACGTCGGAGAACTCGCGCGCGTGCAGCGCGACGATGACCTCGCGCCACAGCGCGCCGGATTTCATGACGTTGTGCTTCTCCGACGACGTCACCTTGTTGGCGCGCTTGCGCGCGAGGTCGAAGGCGACGCGGCCGATGCGTTCGATCTCGTAGGTGTCGTAAACCTGCGTGTCGATCGCGCGCTTCTGGCCGGCGCCGAGGTCGATGATCTCTTTCGGCTCGCCGAAATAGACGCCGCCGGTGAGCTCGCGCACGATCATGATGTCGAGGCCGTCGACCACCTCGCGCTTGAGCGACGAAGCGTCGGCGAGCGCGGGATAGCAGATCGCCGGCCGGAGGTTGGCGTAGAGGCCGAGGTCCTTGCGCAGGCGCAGGAGGCCCGCCTCCGGCCGCGCGTCGTAGGGGACGTCAGCCCATTTCGGCCCGCCGACGGCGGCGAGCAGCACGGCGTCGGCGGCGTGGGCGAGCGCCATGTCGGCGTCGCTGATCGCCTTGCCGTGGGCGTCGTAGGCGCAGCCGCCGACCAGACCCTTCTCGGTCTCGAAGCGCGCGACGCCGAGGCGCGAAAAGCAGGCGACCACTTTCTCGACTTCGGCCATCACCTCCGGGCCGATGCCGTCGCCGGGAAGAAGAAAGAGCTTGTAGGTCGCCATCGGGGGTCGTCGCTTCGCGGTCAAGAGCGGGTGCAGAAGGGGAGCGACTCGGCGCCGCTCGCTAGAGGTCGCTTGCTAAACGATTTCGCGGCAATAGAAAAGCGCGAGCTGCGGCGGTGGCGGCGGGCGCGGCGCGGGCTATGATGCTGCGGGCGCGAGGCGAGCAGCGGGGCGAGCGAGTTCGGTGACGACGATCAGCAACAGGACGGCCGACGCGTTCGTCAAGCGGCCGCCGCGCGAGACGCGGTTGTTCCTCGTGCACGGGACCGACGAGGGGCTCGTTCGCGAGCGGGCGAAGGCGCTTGTCGCCGCGACGCTGGGCGACGATCGCGATCCGTTGCAACTGACGCGGATGGAGGGCGATGCGATCGCCCGCGACCCCGGCGCGCTCGTCGACGAGGTGTACGCGATCGCGATGTTCGGCGGGGAGCGCGTGGTGTGGATCGAGGCGCAGGGGGGCGATCCGTCGCCGGCGCTCGAGCCGCTATTCGCGCGGCCGCCGCAGGACTGCGTGGTGATCGTCGAGGCGGGGTCGCTGAAGCGCGGCGCGCCGGTGCGCGTCGCCTTCGAAAACGGCGCGGCGGCGGCGTCGATCGAATGCTATCCCGACGACCGCAACGACCTCGGCCGCCTCGTCGACGCGGAGGCGCGCGCGGCGGGGCTGTCGGTCGCGCCGGAGGCGCGCGAAGCGTTGGTCGCGCTGCTCGGCTCGGACCGCGGGACGACGCGCGGCGAGCTGGGGAAGCTGATGCTGTACGCGCGCGGCAAGCAGCGGGTCGAAGTCGCCGACGTGGAGGCGATCGTCGCCGACGCGGCGCCGTCGGGGCTCGACGCGCTGATCGACGCGGCGCTGCTTGGCGAGATGGCGTTGCTGGAGGCGAGCGCGGCGCGCTATTTCGCGGACGGCGGCGAAGCGGGGCCGCTGGGAGCGCGTCTCGCGGCGCGGCTGACGCTGCTGCATCGGCTGCGGCTGGAGATGGAGCGCGGGCGCAGTTTCGAGGAGGCGCTGCAGGGGCTGGGGGCGCGAATGCCGCCGGCGACGCGCGCGGCGCTCGTCAAAGAGGCGGCGCGCTGGTCGGCGGCGGCGCTCGGCAAACGGCTCGCCGCGGCGCCGGCGCTGGCGGCGCGCGCGCGACGCGAGCCGCGGCTCGGGGCGGCGTTGGCGACGCGCGCGCTGTGGTCGCTGGCGTCGGATCGGCGCGCCGGCGGGTAGGGCTCGCGGCAGGTTGCTGGAATCGAGCGAGACGCCCTCGCGCCGTCCGTTGGCGCTCCCAGGGCTCGTGGAAGATGAGGGCCCTGGGGTCGTCGGCAAGCAAACCTTCGGAACGCGCGCTGAAGGTGGGTTCCGGCGTCGTCGTGGTGCGGCTACGGTCAGCGAATCTCGGCGCCGCCCTCGTGTGGCGAAACGGGCGCTGAATTGTAGCCCCAGGAAAATAACCAATGCCGAATGAGGGTCGCGCCAAGATAATTTACAGCAGGACGCCGAAATCAGCGGCGATGTTGGCGAACGTCAAACGGGCGACGGCGATCACCGCCGCACTTAACCGCTTGACGTTCAACGATGCGAAGGAAATTCGGGCCTTATTCAGCGAACTTATCGGTAAAAAGGTAGACGAGAGCTTCTTACTGATCCCTCCATTTTATACGGTCGGTGGGGACGAAATCCGCGTCGGGCATAATGTCTTCGTAAATCAGAACTGCACTTTCTATGACCTTGGCGGCCTCGACATCGCGGATCAGGTGATGATCGGGCCGAACGTGAGCATCATCACGACGGGTCAGCCGCTTGAACCTGCGCAGCGACGCGCCGCCACCATTGGGAAGCCCATCGTGATCGGGAAAAGCGTGTGGATCGCAGCCGGGGCGACCGTCATCGGCGGCGTAACCGTAGGCGAGCACTCGGTCGTCGCGGCGGGTTCGGTAGTCACCAAGGACGTTCCCGCGAATTCCCTTGTCGCGGGAAATCCGGCGCGGGTCATTCGTTCGATTGGCGACGACTGAGGAAACGCCCTGAAGGGGTCGATCTTTCCCCTTCGATCTCGGCCTTTGACAGTCATTGATGGTCGGCATCCCTTTTGGATACGTTTTCTAAAAGATCGCTGGAATCAGCCGATAGCGCACCTGCTGGGTGTAGGCGGCATAGCCGGGAAGATTCTTACGAAGGAACCGCTCTTCATAGAGGAGGCGCCACAGGAGCACCGGCAGGAACGGGACCAGCAGGAGAACTCCCCACCACGAACCGAGCGCGAGCGGGATTGCGACGATCAGCACGAGAGTGCCGGAGTACATCGGATGCCGGACGAGCGCGTACGGACCGGACGATATGACGGGCTGTCCTTCCTCGACCTGTATGGTCGACGCCGCGTAGCTGTTGGCCTGCAGCACAAAGAAAAAGATCAGGAATGAGAACGCGACGAGCGCATCCCCCAGGATCGAGACTGCGGGTGCGACCGGCGACCAGCCGAAGCGATGATCGAATGCGGGAACGATAAACGCAGCGATGAAGCTCGCGATGATCAATGCCGAGATTATTTTCTGCGCCGGCTCCCGTTCAGCCGTCGGTCCGACCCGGACCCGCCGTTCGATCACCTTCCGGTCGTTGATGAGAAAGTAGATGCCGAACGCCTGCGCGCATAGCTCGAACAGGACGAGGAACACCCATGCCTGCCAATAATTCCAGCTGCCTGCCGGCAGAAAGAGGCAGGCGATGAGGATGAGCGCGAAGAACAGGTTCGAAACGATCCCGCGCACTATGAACGGATCTATGTGCATATCGCACACCTTCCCACGATTTGTCGGAGTGGTTCGGGAAGCGCGGAGCGCTCCATCGCGGCGGGTTGTAGGCGCTAGACTCGACCTGCAAGCCACGGTTCGGCGCCGCGACTCAAGCGTCAGGTTTTGACGACTCGGAGCCGCGGCGGAGGGTCTACCGCGCCGGCTGGCGCAACCGCCGGCAGAAGTCTTCGAGCTGGTCGAAATCGCGGAACGCGAGGCGCATCTCGCCGAGACCGCCGGAGTGGCGAATCGTGACCTTGGTGCCGAGGGCGAGGCTGAGGTTTTCTTCGAGGGCGCGCGTGTCGGGGTCGATCGGCTTGCGCGATTTGACGGCGCGGCGCGGCAGGCCGGCGCGCTCGCCGAGGCGTTCGACGTCGCGCACCGTCAGGCCGCGCGCGACGATGCGGTCGGCGACCGCGTCGGGGTCGGGCAGCGCGAGCAGCGCGCGCGCGTGGCCGGCGGAGATCTTGCCGGAGCGAAGCAGGTCGCGGGTGTGCTCCGGGAGTTGAGCGAGGCGCAAGGTGTTGGCGATGTGGCTACGGCTCTTGCCGACGATGCGGGCGATGTCGGCGTGGGCGTAGCCGTAGTCGGCGGCGAGCTGGGCGTAGCCGGCCGCCTCTTCGAGGGCGTTGAGGTCGGTGCGCTGGACGTTCTCGACGATGGCGATCTCGAGCGCCTCGCGGTCGCCGGCGTCGACGACGAGGATCGGGATGTCGTGCAGGCCGGCGCGCTGGGCGGCGCGCCAGCGGCGCTCGCCGGCGATGATCTCGAACGAATCGGCGGAATTGGCGGCGGGGCGCACCAGCACCGGCTGGATGACGCCGCGCTCGCGGATTGAGGCGGTGAGCTCGTCGAGCTCGACGTCGTCGAAGTTCTTGCGGGGGTTGCGCGGGTTGGGGTGAAGGAAGGCGACCGGGGCCTTGCGCGGGCCGGCGCGGCCGGCGGCGGGGAGTTCCTGCGCGGCTTCGCCGAGCAGCGCCGCGAGGCCGCGGCCGAGTCGCGGTCGGTGTTCGGCGTGGCGGGCGGCCTCTTCTGCCATGAAACGCTCCTGATGATCGAAGGCGGGCGTCAAGCGGCGCGCCAGCGGCCTTCGCGTTGGATGACCTCGGAGGCGAGCTTCAGATAGGCTTGGCTGCCGGAGCACTTGAGGTCGTAAAGCAGCACCGGCTTGCCATGCGAGGGCGCTTCGGAGACGCGCACGTTGCGCGGGATGACGGTGTCATAGACCTTGTCGCCCATGAAGGCGCGGACGTCGGCGACCACCTGGCCGGCGAAGGAGTTGCGCGGGTCGTACATGGTCAGCACGACGCCGTGGATGGCCAGGTTGGGGTTGAGGGAGCGGCGGACATGGTCGACGGTCTTCAGCAATTGGGACAGGCCTTCGAGCGCGAAGAACTCGCACTGGAGGGGCACGAGGACCGCGTCGCCGGCGGCGAGGGCGTTGATTGTCAATAGGTTAAGGGAGGGCGGGCAGTCGATCAGGACGTAAGTGATGGCGTCCGGCCGGTCGTCGCGGGAAAAATACGTTGTAATCGCGTTCTTTAGCTTGTGGGAGCGGTCGGCGTCGCCGGCGATCTCAAGCTCGACGCCGAGCAGGTCCATGGTTGAAGGGGCGAGGAACAGGCGCGGCACCGCGGTCGGGGTGATGATCTCGGCGAGGGCGCGCTCGCCGATCAGGGCGTCGTAGGTCGAGGAGGTGCGGGAGTTGCGGTCGACGCCGAGACCGGTCGAGGCGTTGCCCTGGGGGTCGAGGTCGATGATCAGGACGCGTTCGCCGATAGCGGCGAGGGCGGTGCCGAGGTTGATGGCGGTGGTGGTCTTGCCGACGCCGCCCTTCTGGTTGGCGATGACCAGCACGCGCGGCGGCGCCGGGGGCGGCGTCGGAGGGAGGTCGGCGGCGGAGTCGGTCATGGGCGGGCCTTTGGGACGGCGCGAACGCGCAGGATCGCGGCTTCGGGGTCGGTTTTGCTGGCGACCGCCTCGATCGCGAGGTCGGGGGCGGCGGGAAGGGCTTCGAGTTGGGCGTCCGCGGAGCGTCCGCGCGGAAAGACGCCGATCGCGCCGCGTGCGATCCACAGTTTGGCGAATTGGAGGATTCGCGGCAAGGGGGCGAAGGCGCGCGCCGTGACGGCGTCCACAGGGCCGAGGGAAAACGGGTCGAGCGCCTCGACCCGAAGAGGGTGAATCTCGGCGGGCGCGCCGGTCGCGCGCGCCGCCTCGCGCAGGAAGGAGCATTTGCGCCGGTCGCTCTCGACGCAGTGGACGCGCGCGCCGGGAACGTCGGCGAGCTGGATGGCGAGGACGAGGCCGGGAAAGCCGGCGCCGGAGCCGAGGTCGACCCAGCGGCGCGCCTCGGGAGCGAGGGCGAGAAGCTGGGCGCTGTCGGCGACGTGGCGGGTCCATACTTCGGCGAAGCTTGCGTCGGCGATGAGGTTGGCGACGGCCCGCCAGCGGCCGAGGAGGTCGACGAAGCAGGCGAGGCGCGCCTCGGCGTCGGGCGGGAGGGGGACGAGCGAAAGCGCGCGGGCGCGGTCGGCGGCGGGCGAGAGCATGTTTCACGTGAAACAGGGGAGAGGCGGACGCGCCGTCATTCGGCGCTTCCCGCCGCCTTCTCCGGCAAGCGGGAGAAGGGATGCCCCTCTCCGGCTTGCGGGAGAGGGGTTAGGGGCGAGGGGAGGCGGGTCACGCATCGACGCAGTCGGCGCGGGCGCGGCGACGCGCGTGGGCGGCGATGAGCGCGAGCGCCGCCGGGGTCGCGCCTTCGATGCGGCCCGCTTGGCCGAGGTTTGACGGGCGGGCGGCGAGGAACTTAGCCTTGAGCTCGTTGGAGAGCCCGGACAGCGCGGCGTAGTCGAGGTCGGCGGGGATCGGCAGGGCTTCGCTGCGCCGGTAGCGCGCGACATCCTCGTCCTGCCGGTCGAGGTAGACGGCGTATTTCGCGTCGGCTTCGAGCCGGCGCGCGAGCGCGGGCTCGATCGCGGCGAGCGCGGGCCAGGCGCGGGCGAGGGCGGCGAGAGTGAGGCGCGGCTGGGCGGCGAGGTCGAAGGCGCTGCGGCGGACGCCGTCGTGGTTGACGGCGATGCCGGCGGCGGCGAGCGTCGCCGGGGAGGCGACCGCCGAGCGCAAGGCGGCGCGCGCCGCGTCGAGGCGCGCCTTGGTCGCGCGGTATTGGGCGGCGCGCGCCGCGCCGACGCAGCCGAGCGCAAGGCCTTTGTCGGTCAGGCGCTCGTCGGCGTTGTCGGCGCGCAGCGACAGGCGGTACTCGGCGCGCGAGGTGAACATACGGTAGGGCTCGGTGACGCCGCGGGTGACGAGGTCGTCGATCATCACGCCGAGATAGGATTCGGCGCGGTCGAACATGGCGGGGGCGCTCCCGACGGCGAAGCGCGCGGCGTTGAGGCCGGCGACCAGGCCCTGGGCGCCGGCCTCCTCGTAGCCGGTGGTGCCGTTGATCTGCCCGGCGAGATAGAGGCCGGGGAGGCGGCGCGCCGCGAGGCTGGCGTCGAGCTCGCGCGGGTCGACGTAGTCGTATTCGATGGCGTAGCCGGGGCGCAGGATGCGGGCGCGCTCGAGGCCGGGGATGGTCGCGACCAGCGCCGCCTGCACGTCGGCGGGCAGCGAGGTCGAGATGCCGTTGGGGTAGACGGTCGGGTCGTCAAGGCCTTCGGGCTCAAGGAAGATCTGGTGACTGTCGCGGTCGGCGAAGCGAATCACCTTGTCCTCGATCGACGGGCAATAGCGCGGCCCGCGGCCGGAGATCGCGCCGGAATAGACGGCGGTGCGGTGGGCGTTGGCGCGCACGATGGCGTGGCCGGCGGCGGTGGTGCGGGTGATGTGGCAGGGAAGCTGCGGCGGCTCGATCCGCTCGGTCATCGCCGAGAACGGCTCGGGGGGATCGTCCCCGCGCTGAACTTCGAGCGCCGACCAGTCGATGGTCGCGCCGTCGAGCCGCGGCGGGGTGCCGGTCTTGAGGCGGCCGAGGGCGAAGCCCGCGCCGTCGAGCGCGCGCGCGAGTTCGACCGAGGGCGGCTCGCCGACCCGGCCGGCCGCGGTGCGCTGCTCGCCGAGGTGAATGACGCCGCGCAGGAAGGTGCCGGTGGCGACGACGGCGGCGCGGCAGGAGAGGGCGCGGCCGTCGACGAGCGCGACGCCGGCGACCGCGCCGCCGTCAAGGACGAGTCGGCTCGCCTCGGCCTCGACGATGGTCAGGCCGTCGGTCTCGGCGAGCAGGCGCTGCATCGCTCGGCGGTAGAGCTTGCGGTCGGCCTGCGCGCGGGGACCCTGTACGGCGGGGCCCTTGCGCCGGTTGAGGACGCGGAAATGGATGCCGGCGGCGTCGGCGGCGCGCCCCATCAGGCCGTCGAGCGCGTCGATCTCGCGCACCAGGTGGCCCTTGCCGAGGCCGCCGATGGCGGGATTGCAGGACATCTCGCCGATGCGGTCGCGCCGCTGGGTGACGAGCGCGACGCGCGCGCCGAAGCGCGCGGCGGCGGCCGCGGCCTCCGCGCCGGCGTGGCCGCCGCCGATGACGATGACGTCGTAATCCTTCATTCCCGCCGTCCTGGCTGTTTCACGTGAAACAGTCCATCACTTGCCGACGCAAAGCCGCGAAAATATGTCCCCGAGCACGTCCTCGACGTCGATGCGCCCGACCACGCGCTCCATCGCGCGCGCCGCGAGCCGCAGGTCCTCGGCGACGAGCTCCAGCTCTTCGGCCGCCGGGTCGAGCGCGCGCTCCAGCGCCGCGAGCGCGTCGGCGAAGGCGGCGCGCTGCCGTTCGCGCGCGATCAGCGCCGGCCCCGGCCCGCTCATCCGCTCTTCGGCGAGATCGGCGACGGCGTCAAGCAGGCGATCGATCCCGGCGCCGGTGAGCGCCGAAACGCTGAGCGGCGCGTCGGGCGAAGCCGCGCCGTCGACCGGCGGGCGAAGATCGGCCTTGGTCAGCACGACCAGCGTCGGCCCGCCGGTCGCGGGCGGCGGCGCGCCGTCGCTGCGATCGCTCAGCCACAGCGTCAGGTCGGCGCGTTCCGCCCGCCTGCGCGCCCGCGCGACGCCCTCGCGCTCGATCGGATCGTCGGACTCGCGGATGCCCGCGGTGTCGACCAGCGTGACGGGGAAGCCGCGCAAGTCGAGCGCCGCCTCGACGAGGTCGCGCGTCGTGCCGGGGATCGCCGAGACGATCGACACGTCGCGGCGCGCCAACGCGTTCATCAGCGTCGACTTGCCGATGTTGGGCGGGCCGGCGATGACGACGGTAAAGCCTTCGCGCAGCCGCGCCCCCGCCTCCGCGCCGGCGAGCGCCGCGCGCAGGCGGCCCGCCACCTCGGCGGCGGCCGCGCGCGCCTGGCCGAGCGAAAGCGCCTCGGCGTCCTCGACGTCGGAGAAATCGATCTGCGCCTCGACGATCGCCATCGCCTCGACGAGCTTGGCGCGGATCGCCTCGCTCTCGCGGCTCAACGCGCCGCTGGCGACGCCGAGGGCCTGGCGGCGCTGCGCGGCGGTCTCGGCCTCCACCAGGTCGGCGAGGCCCTCGACTTCGGCGAGGTCGAGCTTGCCGTTTTCGAACGCGCGCCAGGCGAACTCGCCCGCCTCGGCGGGCCTGAGGCCGGGCAGCTTCGCCAGCGCGGCGAGGATTCCGGCGATCGTCGCGCGCCCGCCGGTCGCCTGGATCTCCGCCATCTCCTCGCCGGTGAAGCTGCGCGGCTTAACGAAGCGCACCACCAGCGCGCGATCGAGCGCCTCGCCGGTTTGCGGGTCGCTGAGCGTCGCCAGCGTCGCCGCGCGGTCGGCGAAGGCCGCCTTCGGCGCCAGCGTCGCGAGCGCGGCCGCGCAAGCGGGGCCGGAGAGGCGAATCACCGCGATCGCCGCGCGTCCGGCGCCGGAGGCGAGGGCGAAAATAGTGTCGCGGCGGAGCGGAAACGGGCGCGCGTCGAGCATGGCCGGAGGGACTCGTCGCCTCGCCGCGCGCGGCGGCGAGCGCGGCGAGGTCTATAGCGCAAGCAGGGCGCGCGCCGCCAGCGGGAGGTTGCCGCAAATTCCGCCCAAACGGCGCCGTCACTGCGAGAAGCGAAGCGACCAAGCAATCCAGGAAAGTCCGGCGGCCTCGGCCCCTGGATCGCTTCGCTGCGCTCGCGATGACGACGGCGGACTGGCGCCGCCCGCCAACCCGGACACGATCCTCGCCGTCGATCCGTGCGCCGCGACCGCAACGAGTTGCGGCGGCGCCCGGCAAGCCCCGCTACTTATACGGCGGCGTGCAGACGACGTATTGGTCGGCGACGACCTCGCGGTCGCCCTGCTTCTCGCGCTGGAAATAGAGGTAGCAGATGCTCAAGGCGCCGGTGCGGTAGTCGACGCGGAAGACGCCGCCTTCCTGCTCGTGGCGGGTGGCGACGAGCCCGTAGTCGCTCGGCTCCTGCTTGCTGGCGCCCTCGCCGCCGCGATAGCAGGCCGTGACCCCGAAGGCGCCGGGCTCGATGTCGGTCTTGCCGGGGTTGTGGGCGTACTGGCAGGCGATGACGTCGCCGGTCAGCTTATCCAATCGATAGACCAAGGAGAGATTGATCTGCGGCGCGGCGAGAAACTCGTAACGTTCTCCCGCCGCGGCTCCGCCGACGAGCGCAAGGGTCGCCGCCGCCGCTATCGCGCCTCGCATGCCGCACCTCGAAGTCCGCCCCGCGCCCCGGCGGCTCGCCGCCGCCGCCCCAATCGGCCGACGGGCGAATCGCCGGCGGGAAGATTAGACGAGTTCGCGCTCCGGCGGCAGGCCCGCGCCGCTTACGTGTCGAGGATCTCCTTCGACTCGACCGTCGAATCGGCGCGCAGGCGGTAGATGAGCGGCACGCCGGTGGCGATCTCGAGCGCGGGAATCGTCTTCTCCGTCAATCCGTCGAGCACCATCACCAGCGCGCGCAGGCTGTTGCCATGGGCGGAGACCAGCGTGCGTTCGCCGCGCAGCGCCGCCGGCAGGATGTGCTGGCAGTAGTAAGGCAGCGCGCGCGCCACCGTGTCCCTCAGGCTCTCGCCGCCGGGCGGCTGCACGTCGTAGCTCCGCCGCCACAGGCGAACCTGCTCCTCGCCCCACTTCTTGCGCGCGTCGTCCTTGTTGAGGCCGCAGAGGTCGCCGTAGTGGCGTTCGTTGAGCGCCTTGTCGCGAAACTCTTTCAACCCGGTCTGGCCGAGCTCGGCGAGCGTCAAGTCGAGCGTGTGTTGCGCGCGAATCAGCACCGAGGTGAAGGCGACGTCGAATGTGAAGCCGCGCTTCTTGAGCCGCCTTCCGGCTTCCTTCGCCTCTTCGACGCCGAGCGGGCTGAGGTCCACGTCCGTCCACCCGGTGAACAAGTTCTTCAAATTCCACTCGCTCTGGCCGTGGCGCAGCAACACGAGCAGGCGTTCCGATTCCGGCATGGGTCAATTCTCCAAGGCGAAAGCCGCGGCTAAATCGCACGATCGGCGCGCCGCGACAATCTCAAAAAAATCGCGCCGGCGCGCGGCGGGCGATCGAGGCGAGCCCCGCGTGAACCACCACCGCCTCGCGGCGCGCGAGACGGCGCACGCCGACCGGCCGGTAGAGCTGCTTCGTCGCCTCGACGATGAGCACGCCGGCGAAAGGCCGTCCGATCATCGCGCCGAGCCGCTCGATCGCCGGCGCGGAGTTGACGAAGAACTGGCGACGGAACGGCGGCGCGAACAGCGCCTCGCCCCAGAAGATCGGCGAAAACAACGCGTCGCGCATCAGCTCGCGCAACTGGCCCTTCGAATAGGGCTGGCCCTGGCCGAACGGCGTGCCGTCGACCCGCGCCCAAACGCCGCGCCGCGACGGCGTGACGACGATGAGGCGCCCGCCCGGCGCCAGCACGCGCCACACCTCCTCGAGCAGCGCTTCGGGCTGCTCCGCGGTCTCCAGGCAGTGCGCCACGAGAACGCGGTCGATCGAGGCGTCGGGCAGCGGCAGCATGGCCGGATCGACCAGCGCCGAGGCGGAGCGCCCGCCGCTCGGCCAATTGACCACGCCCTGCTCGGCCGGCATGAATGCGAGCGCACGCCGCGCCTCGTCGCGGAAGCGCTCGAGATAAGGCCCGCCGAAGCCGAGCGCGAGGATCGACAGCCGCGCGCAATCCTCCCAGCGCGCGCGCAGCACCCGCCCGATCAAGCGGCGCGAGACGTCGCCGAGCGGCGAGGAATAGAAGGCGAGCAGATCGTTGACGTCGAGCGGCATGGCCGGTTACGGCTTGAGGCGACGCGCCCGACTGTGAACCACTCCGCGTCGCGGCGCAATCGAAGTCGCGTCGCGGCGGCGGGGCGCGACGAGGGAGGTCCCGGCATGACGACCCAGGTGCACCCGTTTCTCTGCCTGAAGGACAATTACGGCGTCCTGGTCCACGACTCGCGATCCGGCGCCACCGCCGCGATCGACGCGCCCGACGCCGACGCGGTGATCGCCGCCGCCGCCGCGCAAGGCTGGGAGCTCACCGACGTTCTCGTCACCCATCATCACGCCGATCACGTCCAGGGGCTGCCCGGGCTTCGCGCGCGCTTTCCTAAGCTCAAGGTCAGCGGGCCGGCGAAGGAGGCCGCGCGCATCGGCTCGCTTGACCTCGGCGTGAGCGACGGCGACGTCGCGCGCGTCGGCTCGCTCGCCGCGAAAGTGATCGAGACGCCCGGCCACACCGCCGGGCACGTTGTCTATTGGTTCGAGGAGCAGGCGCTGCTGTTCACCGGCGACACGCTGTTCGCGCTCGGCTGCGGCCGCGCGTTCGAGGCGCCGCCCGCCGTGCTGTGGGATTCGCTGATGAAGCTCGCCGCGTTGCCGGGCGAGACGACGGTTTATTGCGGCCACGAATACACCGAGGCCAACGCGCGCTTCGCCCTGACGATCGAGCCCGACAACGCCGTTCTGCGCGACCGCGCCGCGACGGCGGCTGCGTTGCGCGGCGAGGGCAAGCTCACCCTGCCGACCGCCATCGCGGCCGAGCTCGCCGCCAATCCGTTTCTGCGCGCCGAACAGCCCGAGGTGCGAGCCGCGCTCGGCATGGCGGGCGCCGCGCCCCCCGCGGTGTTCGCCGAGCTTCGCGCGCGCAAGGACCGCTTTTGAGCGCGCCGCCCATGGCGGCGGCCGGCGAAGCGGTATAGTAAACGCTCCGTTAACCGTTTCGGCCGAATGTCCGCGCGTCAGCGCGCGGCGGCGCACCGGCCGCGCCGCCAACGGAGCGCCACCCGCTTGCATTACATCGAGAGCCCCTGCGACCGCGCCCTAGCGACGGAGAACGAGCCAGCGGCCGCGCGCGCGGACGGCTTCGAGGCGCGTCAAGCGCTCAGCGCGGCCAACCCGACGGTCTACGACTGGGACATCGCCAGCGACCGTCTGTCGTGGGGCGCGAACGCCGGCGCGACGCTGGCGGCCTTTCCCCCGGAGTCGCTGGCCACCGGCGCGGCCTTCGCCGAGCTGGTGACCGCCGATTCGGAGTCGTCGCGCTTCCAGGCGGTGTTCGACGGCGCGGCGCGCGACGAGGGCGACGGCGCGCCCTATCGCGTCGTCTACCGAATGGCCGGCCGCGACGGCGTCGCGCGCGCGGTCGAGGATTTCGGCCGCTGGTTCGCCGACGCGGACGGCAAGCCGGCGCACGCCCACGGCGTCCTGCGCCTGCTGCCCTGCGACGAAGCGGCGCTGGGCGGCGCGGCCGACGAGGAGCGGCTCGCCTTTCCAGGCGCGTCGGCGAGCCGGCGGCGCTTCAACGAAGCGATCGAAGCGCAGTTCGCCCACGCCCGCCCGGGCGATACCCATTTCGCCGTGCTGATCGTCGGCGTCGAGGACCTCGGCGAGATCAATCGCCGCTACGGCTACGAGGCGGCCGACCAGGTGATCGCGGAGGTCGGCCGGCGCCTCGCGGCGAACCTGCGCGCGGCCGACAAGGTCGCCCATTACGCAGGCGGCAAGCACGCGGCGCTGTTGCGCGCGGGCGAGGTCGCGCAGGTCGCGATGGCGGCGCCGCGGCTCGCGCGCCGCCTCAATGCGGAAGCCTATGAGACCTCGGCCGGCCCGATCCGCGCCACTGCGCGCGTCGGCGCGGCGTTGGCGCCGCGGCACGGCCGCAACGCCTGCCGCCTGCTGCAGCGCGCCGAAGAGGCGTTCGAACAGGCCGCCGGCTCGCCGCAGCGTTTCGCGCTCTACGCGCCGGGCCAGGCGACCAGCGAAGCGCGGCGCCGCGAAGCGGCGATCGCCGACGACATCGTCGCCGCCCTCAACCAACGCCGCGTCGCAGTCGCCTACCAACCGGTGGTCGCCGCCGAGAGCGGCGCGGTCGCCTTCGTCGAAGCGCTGCTGAGGGTGCGCGAGGACGACGGCGGGGTGGTGGGGCCGGAAGTGCTGCTGCCGGTCGCGGAGAAGATGGGCCTGATCGCGCAACTCGACCAGCGCGTGCTCGAGCTGGCGCTCGATCGCCTCGTCGCCGAGCCGGAGCTGAGGGTCGCGGTCAACGTCTCGGTGGCGACGCTCACCGCTCCCGACTGGGTCGATCGTCTCAAGGCGGCGCTCGCGGCGCGTCCAGGGACGGCGGAGCGCTTGATCGTCGAGATCGTCGAGACGCTGGCGGTCGAGCCGATCGACGAGGCCGCGCGCATCGTCGCGCGCATCAAGGCGCTCGGCGTCGCCGTGGCGATGGACGACTTCGGCGCCGGCCACACCTCGTTCCGCAACCTGCGTCGCCTCGGCGTCGACATCGTCAAGATCGACGGCGCCTTCGTGCAGAACCTCGCGCGCTCGATCGACGACCGGTTCTTCGTGCGCGCGCTCGCCGAGCTCGCGCGCCACCTCGGCGTCGCCACCGTCGCCGAATGGGTGGAGGACGCGGAGACGCGCCGGCTGCTTGTCGAATGGCGGATCGACTATCTTCAAGGGCGCCTGCTCGGCCGCCCGGAGCTCTACGAGCCGCCGGCGTCGGCGACGCGCCTCGCCGCCGGCGGGGCGTGACCGCGCGCGCTTTGGCGTCAGCGCTTTTCGGTCAGGCTGTCGAGACGGCGGCGCATCTCCGCCAGCTGCACGCGCAGCTCCTCGAGGTCCGCGTTGGCCACCGGCGGGGGCGGCGGCGCAGCCGGCGGCGCGGCGGGCGCGGCCGCCTCCACGGCGTCGGCGGCGAGCTTGTCGCCGCCGGCCCCAAACGGCGAAAACAGTCCCAGCGCCCGGTTGAACGCCGCGAGGTTCTTGCGCGTCAGCTCCTTGAGCGCGCCGAACGAGCCCGGCGAGGAGGGCCCCGGGCCGAAGGCGCGGCTCGCCGCCTCGCGCATCGCCTGCTTCTCGCCGGCGAACTGATCGATCGAGTATTCGAGATAGCTCGGCAACAGCGTCTGAACGCCGTCGCCGTAACAGCGGATGAGCTGACGCAGGAAAGCGATCGGCAGCAACGCCTGGCCTTCGACGCCCTCCTGCTCGAAGATGATCTGCGCCAGCACCTGACGAGTGATGTCTTCGTTGGTCTTCGCGTCGTAGACGACGAAATCCTCGCCCACCTTAACCATCTTAGCTAAATCGGCAAGCGTCACGTAGGAGCTGGAAGCTGTGTTATAAAGCCGCCGGTTCGCGTATTTCTTTATTGTGATCGGCGACGTTCGATTCGACATCGTTGACGGTCTCGGCTCTACGGTGTCCCATGCCGCGCTGCGGGAAGATAGGCCCTTTTTCGCGTTTGCGGAACCCTTTTTTGCGCCGCAACACGCGCGCCGGGGCCGGCTGATTCGACGCGCTGGCGCGGCCCCGAAGCGGTCGTGTAAAACGCCGCGGCGACGCGCCGCATCGCCAACCGGGGGCGACGGCGCAGCGTTTTGCGCGGGAGACGAGGGAGCGGTCCATGTCGGCGTTGGAAATCGTCATCGTCAGCGCCAAGCGCACCGCGATCGGCGCCTTCAACGGCGTCTTCGCCAACACGCCGGCGCACGAGCTCGGCGCCGCGGCGATCAAGGCGGCGCTGACGGCGGCGCGCCTCGACCCCGCCGAGGTCGACGAGGTCATCATGGGCCAGGTCTTGGCCGCCGGCGCGGGGCAGAACCCGGCGCGCCAGGCGGCGATCAAGGCCGGCGTGCCCCACGAGAAGACCGCTTTCGGCGTCAATCAGTTGTGCGGCAGCGGGCTGCGCGCCGCGGCGCTTGGCGCGCAGCAGATCGCCGCCGGCGACGCCGCCGTGATCGTCGCCGGCGGCCAGGAGTCGATGTCGCTGGCCCCCCACGCCGCGCACCTGCGCGGCGGGGTCAAGATGGGCGAGACGAAGCTCGTCGACACGATGCTGAAGGATGGCCTGATCGACGCCTTCCACGGCTATCACATGGCCGTCACGGCGGAGAACATGGCGGCGAAGTGGCGGATCGGCCGCGAGGAGCAGGACCGCTTCGCCGTCGCCTCGCAGAACAAGGCCGAGGCGGCGCAGAAGGCGGGACGCTTCAAGGTCGAGATCGCGCCCGTCGCGGTGTCCGCCAAGAACGGCGCGGTCGCCGTCGCCGATGACGAATTCATTCGCCACGGCGCGACTTACGAAGCGGCGGCGCGGCTGCGCCCGGCCTTCGCGACAGACGGAACGGTGACGGCGGGCAATGCTTCGGGCGTCAACGACGGCGCCGCGGCTCTCGTGCTGATGAGCGGCGCGGAGGCGAAGCGACGTTCTCTCGCGCCGCTCGCGCGCCTAGCCTCCTGGGCGACCGCCGGCGTCGACCCGGCGATCATGGGCTCAGGCCCGATCCCCGCCTCGCGCAAGGCGCTCGAGCGCGCGGGCTGGCGGGTCGGCGACCTCGATCTCGTCGAGGCCAACGAGGCTTTCGCGGCGCAGGCGCTGGCGGTCAACAAGGAGATGGGCTGGGACCCGGCGATCGTCAACGTCAACGGCGGCGCGATCGCGCTCGGCCACCCGATCGGCGCCTCAGGCGCGCGCGTGCTGACCACCCTGCTGCACGAGATGGCGCGCCGGCGCGCGCGCAAAGGCTTGGCGACGCTGTGCATCGGCGGCGGCATGGGCATCGCG
>Ga0326727_10013434_pt1 | contig 18237 bp, 18 predicted proteins | sample MB2enrmetagenome_FD_207643 | JGI IMG/M metagenome (GOLD analysis project Ga0326727, IMG submission 207643) | Lab enriched peat soil microbial communities from McLean, Ithaca, NY, United States - MB29MY | ecosystem: Environmental > Terrestrial > Soil > Wetlands > Peat | place: USA: New York...
GTCGGGAAAGAATGGCCATAAGTGCGACCCAAATTCAAATCGAAAACGCTTCCTTTGACGGATATGTGCATCATCTAAAGCAAGTTACAAGGAAATCTGAACTCAATGACCGGACAGTTCTGGTTAGTGGCTAGTGGTTAGTCGCTCGTGGCTACGGCGTGGTGGCGAATTGGGGTTCGTGCAGCATTGAGAGCAAAGTCGTGGCCAATCGCCCGCCACCCACCACTACTTACCACCAGCGACTAGCCACTAGGCACTAGCCACTGGTTTATTTCGGCAGTGCAGGCCCTGCATCATACGGGGAAGGTGGACCCAGGTCATCCCGGCTGAAAGTGAGAGGTGCCCTTAGTTGAAGTTCAAAGTTCGTCCCAGACGGGAGGACGATTTCCTTCCCCCGGCTAGCCTTGATCCAGACCAGGCCCCCGCCGACGCCGGCGAGGCTGCCGATTCCAAGCCCTTTCCCAACGCTTCTGTCGGCCGCTCCCACAATCGCACCAAGCTCTGCGCCCGTAATCGTCGTCTCAACGACCTTGCCTGCATCATCGCCTTTAGATGAGGCGCCTTCGATCTTTGCTTCTTTGGGTTGGAATCCCTCCTTCCCGGTGCTACCAAATCCGGAAAGCGTGGCGCGCAGAGCAAACGTTGTGCCGTTGGGCAAGATAAGGGTCTCGAACCGGAGTCCGATCTGCGCCTTCTTGCCATTTCCACGGCCGGGTCGAACCACCTTCGTAATCGATCCCTTAACGGAGCTTCCCCGGGGAATCACGATCCTGTTGCCCACCGTGATGGGGAAGATCGTTTCGCAATAAAGGGCCTGGCCCGCTTGTGCTGTCCGTGAGTTGACAGTGTTCATGAGCCTGAGAGGGATCGTAGTATCAGCAGGCACCATCAGCGTGGACCCCGTTGGCGTGGGTGGCGCCTTCTCTTGTGCACTTTGGGGATAGCCATATCGGAAAGGAATGATCACTGCGATGGCAAAAACGGCTGGGAATAAGTGACCGCGTTTCATGGTGCACCTACCTTGTTCTGACTGTCGACTGCGAGCTATCGACTGTCAACTGCTCATCGAGCCTGCGGACCTGCTGGTTTCATGCCCTCCTTCAGTTTCTGGTGCAATTCATCAACTTCTTTTTCGAGCTGCTGCAACCGGTTCTGCTTCTCAGCGGCGAGTGCAAGAAGGTAATCCGCCAGCAATTCCTTGTTTTCTTCCATGGTGATCTGAAGGGTACCCAATTGCTTGCCCAGCTCTTCGCGGTCGTTGTCGTAGGCCACTTGAGAGAGGTCAAAGAGATCGTCAGCCAGGCTCTCCGTGCGGATTACGAGCGTGGTTGCCAGGACGAGGTCTTCCGGTTTCGCGGCCAATTGGCGAGCGGTCTGGCGCAGATTGGTTAGAGCCAGAAGGCGGTCCTCCATGGGTCGGCGGGCCAGAGGCTGTCCTGATTCGTCGGTTAACGGCAGGTTTTCGTTCGCCAGCTCTTTGAAAACCGCTTCCAAAGGCCCAAAATTTGTGTCGTAGCGCGCAAGAAAGTCAGGCAGATTGGTGGCAGTCAGCTTTTGCTGTGGCAGCAGAGTTGCCGGGAAGATGGCCACCGAAACCATGAATAACAGGATGAGCGCTCTTTTCATATTGACCTCACTGCGGTAATCGGGAGATCGGGCAATTCGAAAATCGGAATTCGAAAATCGCCCCGACATTCGAGTTTCGGTTTTCGAATTTCGGGTTTCGGTGTTCACCCGATCTCCCAATCACCCGATACCTCGGGTTCCCAGGGCTGAGTCAATCGCGTGCGCGATGCGTGCCGCGTGATATTTTACCATTTCGGCCTCTGTAGCCTCGACCATCACCCGGGCGAGCGGTTCCGTCCCCGAGTAGCGAACCACCACGCGCCCTTGATCGCCGATCTCACTCCGGCATTCTGCGATGGCACGAGTGACTTCCGGAATGGATTCGAGCGGCGTCTTCTCATTGACTCGCACGTTTTGGATGACCTGCGGAAAGGGTTTGAAGGATCGAGTCAGTTCCTCGAAGGGCTGGCGGGTCTCTGCCATGAGTCGCATCACCTCGAGCAAGGTGATGATGCCGTCTCCGGCAAGTGACAGATGGGCGAAAATAATGTGGCCCGATGGTTCCCCTCCCAAGTTGATGCCGGAACGCAGCATCTCTTCCAGGACGTACTTGTCGCCCACGGCGGCGCGCTTGAGGCCAATCCCCTGCCCCGCCAGGGCGATTTCGAGCGCCAGGTTCGTCATCAGGGTGCCAACCACGGCGGAGCCTTTGAGCATGCCGCGCCGCTGGAGGAAAGGCGCCATTATAGAGAGAACATAGTCGCCATCGATCAGCTTGCCTTCGCGCGTGGCGAATATAGCGCGGTCCGCGTCACCGTCGAAGGCCACTCCCAGGTCGGCGGAGAGCGACTTGGTGGCCTCCGCCATCGCCTGCGGATAAAGTGAGCCGCAACCGAGATTTATATTGCGCCCGTTGGGTTCTACGTGCAGGAGGTGCGCCTCGATGCCCAGGCGGAGGAGGAGCTTCGGGACCACACGATAGGCTGCGCCGTGCGCGCAATCCACTACCAGCCGATATTGCGATAGCCCCAGACCCCCCGGAATGAGCTCGAGGAGTCGCTCCAGGTAGTCCTCCAACAGGCGCGGTGCGGTCTCGAGAGGCGGCTCGGAATCCATCTGTCCGTCAGACCCCGCTTGTGCCAACTCCCGCTCGATCGCGAGTTCTACGGATTCGGAAAGCTTGGTCCCTGAGTTGGAAAGGACCTTGATGCCGTTGTCTTCGTAGGGGTTGTGGGACGCGGAGATGACCACGCCGGCGGAAAAACCGTGATGACAAGTCAGGAAAGCCAAGCCGGGCGTCGTAATCACACCTGCTTCGATGATTTGCGCGCCTGCCGAACGCAACCCTGCGGCGAGCCGGCGGGCAATCCAAATTCCCGATTCCCGAGTATCTTGTCCCAGAACGACGCGAACGGAGCCCGCTGGCTCTGCTCTTCGGAGAACATTGCCCAGGGCGAGTCCAAGGTTCCAAACGGTCGTGCGGTCGAGGGGGTACTCGCCCGCCACACCTCTTATCCCATCCGTACCAAAAAGCTTCGGCTTGTTCGACATTCTCCCAGCTATTGTAATCCACAAAGCGCGTTCGGAATAGGGAAGAGGGAACAGGGAATAGGGAACTGGGATTAGCGTTAAAGGGTAAAGGACAAAGCGTAGGATAATGGCCAACGCCATTTAGGCTTTAGCTCCAGCCTTTAGAGCTTAGCCTTTAACCTTTACCTCTGTTCCCTGTTCCCTAACGAGACGCGGCGAGCACGGCATCAGCGATGCGCACCGCGGGCAAAATCCCTGCGACATCGTGCACGCGCACGATGTGGGCGCCAGCCAGGATTGATGCCACCACGGCGGCGGCGTCAGCAGGTAGGGGCACGCCATGGCGTGCCCCTACCTGCGCCTTGAGATTCTCAATCATCGGCCAGTAAGCTGCGCCACCTCTCTTGCTTCTCGAGCCGTGAAGTGCGGCAGCATGAAGACCAGCGCCTGCGGCGATTGCCTGCACAAACGACTTTCGCGAGGTGCCCACCAGAATGGGAAGGCCGAACCGCCTCAATTTGCCGAGGTGCGCGAGGATTTCAAAGTTTTGAAACCGGGATTTGCCGAAACCCAGGCCGGGGTCAAGGATCAACTGGGATCTGGGCAAGCCCGCCGCCAAAGCTCGCTGGAGCGAGCCCTCGAGCCCTCGATTGAGCGACTGCAAAATATCTCTTACGAAGGGCTTCGCCTGCATCGTCTCTGGCCGGCCGCGCAGGTGCATCAGGATGAGGAGAGTCTTGTAACGTCGCGCCACGTCGGCCAGGCGCGGATCGAATCGCAGGCCGCTGACGTCGTTCAGGATGCTGGCTCCGGCCTGCGCCGCCTTCTCTGCTACCTCGGCTTTCGTGGTGTCAATGGAGATGGGGGTCGAGCGCAATTTGCGCCGCAGGCCCTGGATCACCGGCAGAACTCGCTCCAGCTCTTCTTCGGCCGAGATGGGCCGCGACCCTGGCCGGGTGGATTCACCCCCCACGTCGATCCAGTCTGCTCCCTGCCGCACCAATTCGAGGCCATGCTCGACGGCCCTTGCGGGATCAAGGTAGAGCCCCCCGTCCGAAAAAGAATCCGGCGTTACGTTGAGGGCGCCCATAATGAGAGTACGTTCGCCCAGACGCACCTTGACATGGCCGATTTCTAATTCGAACCTGGGACGAGGCGTCATGTGTGGACAGTGGTTGGTGGTTAGTGGCTAGTGGTTAGTGAGATTGGTTAGCGGACTAGCCATTGACCACTAGCCACTGACCACTAACCACTAGCCACTGCTTTTCACGCCGGCTGCGGTCGTTCGCGCGAGGGCAAGCCCGGTGTGGGACGAGGCTTCAGGACCTGCGTAGTCTCCGGTTGGGGAGGGCTTGGAGGCGCCGGGCGAACCACTTCCGGCAAAGGCTTTCCGTCAATGAGCAGCATGACTTCGCTCGCATCGAGAACTTCACGGACCAGCAGAGCCTCTGCAATGCGCCCCAGGGCGTCACGATGAGTGGTAAGGATGTCCTTAGCCTTAACGTAGGCTGTGTTCACAAACTTTTTCACTTCCTGGTCGATCTTGATGGCCGTGTCCTCGCTGAAATCACGCGAGGTCGCCAGGTCACGCCCCAGGAAGATTTCCTGCTGATGCTTCCCGTAGGCCAGGGGACCCAGGTCTGACATACCCCATTCGCACACCATGCGTCGCGAGATTTCAGTGGCCTGTTCGATGTCGTTGCCGGCCCCCGTGGTGATATGGTGCAGGAAGATTTCCTCCGCCGCGCGCCCGCCCATCATGATGGCCAGTTGCGATTCGAGGTAATCGCGCGTGTAGGTGTGTTTGTCGTCCAGAGGGAGTTGCATGGTGACGCCCAGCGCCATGCCGCGAGGGATGATGGTGACCTTGTGGAGCGGGTCGGCGTGCGGAATCATGGAAGCCACCAAGGCATGCCCGCCTTCGTGATAGGCGGTGTTTTTCTTCTCCTCCTCGGAAAGGATCATGGACTTTCGCTCGGCCCCCATCAGGACCTTGTCTTTAGAGGTCTCGAAGTCGTTCATCATCACCGTCTTGCGGTTCTGGCGGGCGGCGAACAGGGCCGCTTCGTTCACCAGGTTGGCCAAGTCTGCGCCCGAGAAGCCGGGCGAGCCGCGTGCCAGCACTGAGATATCTACGTCCTCAGCCAGAGGAATTTTTTTCGTGTGTACTTTCAAAATGGCTTCGCGTCCTCCCACGTCAGGGCGTGGAACCACCACGCGCCGGTCAAATCGGCCGGGGCGCAAAAGGGCCGGATCCAAAACATCCGGACGGTTCGTTGCGGCAATGAGGATGACGCCTTCATTCGACTCAAAGCCATCCATCTCCACCAGCAATTGGTTCAGCGTCTGCTCGCGCTCGTCATGACCACCGCCCAGGCCGGCGCCCCGGTGGCGGCCCACGGCATCAATTTCGTCAATGAAAATGATGCAGGGCGCGTTTTTCTTCCCCTGCTCGAAGAGGTCGCGAACCCGCGAAGCGCCCACCCCCACGAACATCTCAACGAAATCGGAGCCGGAGATGGAAAAGAAAGGAACGTTCGCTTCACCGGCAATCGCTCGCGCCAACAGGGTCTTCCCGGTCCCAGGCGCCCCCACCAGCAAAACACCCTTGGGGATGCGGCCGCCGAGCTTCTGAAACTTTTGCGGCTCCCTCAAGAACTCAATGATCTCCTGCAATTCTTCCTTGGCTTCTTCAACCCCGGCCACGTCCTTGAACGTCACCTTCTTTTGCTGGCTGGAGAGAAGCCGGGCGCGGCTCTTCCCGAATGAAAGCGCCTTGTTGCCGCCACTCTGCATCTGGCGCATAAAGAAGATCCAGAGGCCGAACAACAGGAGCATGGGCAGGCCGTTAACGAGCCAAGTCACCCAGGAACCCCCGGAGCTGTCTTTGATGGCCACGCTGACGTTCTTTTCGATCAGAGTCTTGTACAGGTCGGGATAACTTGTAGGAATGGCGGATTTGAACTTGGCGCCGTCCTTTTTCAGCGTGCCGGTGACGTCGCTCCCCGCAATTTGGACCTCACGAACGTTGTCCCTGTTAATCTCGTTGACGAAGGACGTAAAACTAAGCTCCTGGACGCCTCCCCCAGTGTTGCCTTTGACCACCACGTAGATGAGCAGGGCGGTGACCGCCATCACCACCCAGAAAACTATGTTCTTGACCGCCGAGTTCACCGGGCTTCCTCCTCCTGCCCCCTTAAGCCTCGCCGGGGGGCGCTTGCGCCCGCAATAGTATTAGATGCTTCACACAGCTCTCGCGAGCCGGGCCGCGAAAGGCAAATTTCTTTACTTCGTCTCATTCGCTCCGAGTCCCCGCTAACCTTGAGGGCTGCGAGCTTCCTCAATAAGCAAAATCGCTCGCGACTCCGGAGCAGCTACCACGGAAGCTGCGGGTGGGAATCCCCTGACCCACACAATCTGTTCCCCACATTCCAGCACCGGCCAGAGCTTGCGCTGGCTGCGAGGAATCTTTCGCTGACGAAACAGCTCCTTCAATTTCCAAAGCTTTCGGCTTCCCAGAGGCCAAAACCGGTCGCCGGCTCGCCAATTTCGCAGAAACAACCTGCCTGGCAGTTTCTGCGGATCCAAAGCGCTACTCTCCATTTGATTATACTCCTTAGGAACCCCTTGGGGTTCAACAATTTCGAACCGAAAGGTAACCCCTAAGGCGGGGACAGCTATCTCTCCAGGGACGTCAATAGGGTAAGCGTATGCACCGTCGGAAGTTGGCTGCGAACCAAGGATGAGCCAGTCGAATTCCTTTCTCGCTACGGCCCCGCCAGGCAAAGCGAGGCTCCGGCCACTTTGGGCGTTGGTGGCGAACCGAAGGAGTTCTTCAATGTGGGCGTAAGCCACGCCCCGCAACCCCGGGCGCACGGATTGAAGCATCTGCCGCAAAACCAGCCGCTGAATTGCCGGTGCAAACCCTCGCAGGGCGCGCACCGCAATCTTCTCTTCCAAGCCTTCGCGCACGCGCCACGGGAGGCTGCGCTCACGGGCTTGTTGCTCCAGGAACGCATCTTCATCCCGTGCCCGGTCAGCATGGTTCTTGAGAAGCGGGATGATGGCTGGGTTGAATTCCCTTTCCAGCAGGGGAAGCAGTTCCCGGCGGACCTTGTTGCGGCGCAGCCGGGAGTCGAGGTTGGTTGAATCAAGGCGGTACTCGAGCTTGCGCGCTTCGATCTCGCGCATAATTTCGGCGCGTGTGAGGTCGAGGAACGGACGGGCGACTTTGCCCTCTAGCGCCGGGTAAATTCCACTCAAGCCGCGCGTCCCGGCGCCGCGCAATAAACGCATCAGCACGGTCTCTGCCTGGTCGTTGGCGGTGTGAGCCGTCACCACCTTGTCCAGCCGGCCTTGATCCACCAGTGAGAAAAAAAACCTGTAGCGCAGCTCGCGGGCGGTCGCCTCCAGGTTTCGCTTTTTCTCGCGAGCGGCCCGCGCCACGTCAGCTTCGCCACCCATGAAAGCGATTCCGATTGAATCCGCCAGGTTCCGAACGAACCCCTCATCCGCATCGGACTCGGCCCCACGCAAATGATGATTGAAGTGGACCGCGGCCAGAGTGATCCCCCACTCCAAAGCCAAATCTCTCATGAAGTGAAGCAGTAATACCGAATCCGGCCCGCCTGAAACTGCCACGCCGACTCGCTGCCCGGGATGGAAAAGTCCCTGCCTCTTTGCTTCCTTCATCCAGCGGGAATAAATATTTGACTTCCCGAGCATCTCTCAAACCCAACTCAAGGCGCCGGTCGCGGCCTGCCCGATCCACATTGACTACCTGCGGTTGCCGGCAGGGTATCGGGGGCGAGAGAAGTCCCGCCGGGCGGGATCAAAAAATCACCGATCGTGGCTACCTGCTCCTACGCCCTTTGGGAATCCAGCGTGGCCGCGGCGGGCCTTTGCGGAAGGTGGCTGAGGGCTTTGCCAAGCAACTGGCGGGCGAGGTCGAGCTCATAGGTTTTCTGGAGGTTCATACAGTCGCCAGACAGCACCTCCAGCCGCTTGCTGGGGAGTTGTGCAAGGTCCCGTAAAACGCCCGCCGCTTCAAGAACCCGAACCCGCAGGCGCTTTTCTGCCTGATGGCGGGAGCCCTCGAAGGCGGGAACTCGTCCGCCCTCGGCGAAGCGCTCGCCCTTCCTGTCGCGGTAGCTCCGCATCACGCAGCAGTCTGGCAGGAAATACGCGGTACGTCAAGCAGGCACCGCAGGGGGTCATTCGCTAAATCTGCGTTGCTGTCCAGTGGAAGTGTTGCCCCGCTGATAAGCAGGAAATCTCCGCGTATCCTCCAGAAGGCGATTGGGAAGAACTCGACAACCGTTTTGGCGGGGAATGCTTTATCTCTGCTCGTGTGCCTCTCGATGGTCCACGTCGTTGCCGTGTTCGCAATAATCAAACCGATCAAGCGGAGTTCCAACCTTGTGCCAAATGCAGAATGTGGTCCAGTGATGGTCGTTAAAGCTGTCTCGATACCGGATGATTCCGTGAATATATATTCTCTTCCTCGCATCCAAATAGGCTGCCACGTCTGGAAGTTTAGGCTTAAAATGGTCGGCTCCTGTGTCGAAAGAGAAATTCTTGACCTCTGGAGCCAAAATACCCCTGCTGACAATTGGGATTATACTCGAAAAGTCTGGTTGTGGCGGTTCAAGGCCCCAAAGGGATGTGCTGACAGTTGGAATAACATCAAGGGCCGGAGTCTTGCCTGTGTTTTCCACCCAAATTGTGACCTTAATATCCTTGCCGTTCTCAGGCTCCGCACCCAATTGAAATTGAAAAGGGATGGCCCATGGACGTTGCTCCAAATGGAAGCCTTCGATAGTGGCCTGGAGGGATTGCTTCGCATTTTCGACGGCATTCTTGGCGGCATCAGCTTGGACCCCAGAGGCAGTAGCACTTTTGAGCATCGACTTACTTTGGTTCTTCATTTGATCCAGCGTATCCCCGGAGGATTGTTTGCTGGAAAGAAGCGCATTCCCGGCAATTCTCGCGGCATTGTTGGCGGCAGCGGCTCCTTCCTGGGCCGCATCGGCAGCTTCTTTGTTGGCGTAGTACATCTTTATGGTGTACCAAGTATAAACAGACAGGATCACGATACCAGCCATTTCGACAAACGGTTTGAACTTATCCCACCAATCCTTTTCTGGCTCACAAGTAACTTTGTAATGTGTTTCGGTTGGTGGAGGGGTAGACACGCCAAGTGTTGGAGGGATATCTGGACGGCTGTGATTTGCTTGTATGTCGGGTTCCCGTGCAGCGTCTGGAGCGGGATTATTCTCACGAATAGGCTCGGAATTTGATGCCATGAAGATATGAGCTCCGAACGACTGGAAACACAACTGGGCATCAATCATACCAAAAAGCCAGCCCTGAAGGCTGGCTTAAATGGTGGGGGTTTAGGCCAGGCCGGCCAACATGCGAAGTTCTTCATACGATGGCCTCCACGAGTTCTCCGACCGACCAAATGTGGTCAGTGATTTCGGCAGCCATAGCTGGAGTACAACGAAGGGTGCGGTGGAAATGGCAGTAATCGTACCAAGCGAAATACAGGCCGGGCGCCGCCTTCAGATTCGCCCATTTCTTGCTGAAGGCATTGGTCAGGCGCGTCAGTCTGCGAATCTGCATTCTCATGGTGAGATTTTGTCTTTCGACATGCGAGGTACAAATTCTGTAGGGGTCGGGTTGGCCCCACATGGGTTTAATCGTTATGTCCACCACCTGTGGTGGCGAATACCGATGCTCTTCGTCGGTCGTGGCCGCATATGTTTTGATAAGCTGGCTGTAATCCACCCGTGTTCCAAGGCAGGTATGAATGGCGTCAAAATAGGGTTGAAAGCCATCGGTGGTGAGCTGAAAATTGCCCGCCGTGGCCCCTTCCAGCTTCTCAGTAAGAGCCATTGTGTCTCGCGCTGTACGCCTTCCGAGATGCCAAGTCAGGACGAGTTTTGTGTTTCTCTCGATTGCGACGAAGCAATAGGCATCCCCACGAAGCGGGCCAGCCGTAATGTTGCGCTTTTCTTTGTAGCCAACGTAACCCCAAATCTCATCGCATTGGACATCGTGTACAGGGAGATTGCGAATTCGGCTTTCCAAGAGCCGCTCGCACTTCTCACCAATAAGAACGAGCAAGGACAGGATCGTCGTGTGGTGAAGGCCAGTGAAGCGCTCAACTGTGCTGACAGAGCATCCCTCGACGAGAAGCTCAATAGCCTTCGCAGCTTTCTCCAGAGGCGTATACATGCTGCCAAGGGGCGTGGCATGGTCTTCTGTAAAGGTCTTGCGGCATTGATTACAGCGGAAGCGCTGAAGACCGTTGCGGTGTTTTCCAAATTTCTTGCAGCGGGTATTGCAATTGTGGCACGTCATTGTGGGCCTTGCCTTTCTTTGGCGATTGGCTCACAATGGAGTTCTGAGGGCTCACTGCGAGTAATCGCTCTGAGTTCAGCCCCGCTCTTAGTTAGCGCTGAGGGCGGGGCTTCTTACTTTTGCCTTTCACTTTTTCCCGATAATCTTCACAGTGGGAACACCCAAAAAAGCCCTTCTCTTCGCCAATTTCTTGAGAGAGTAGCGGGGGAAGCGTTTAATCCAGCGGTAGAACGTTTGCAGGCCTTCCTGTTTCTTTTCAATCTGTCCAGCATCGTGAAGTCGCCGCAAAATCGTGTAAATGGACGCCAGGGGATTGCTATAAGGCTGGAGGTCGTAGCCACCCTCAGAGAGTTTGTCGCGAACGTCACTTGCAGAAAGCCAGTTGGGATGATTGTCCCGGACTATAACGCGGCAGGCATCAGTAAAGCCGAGCACCCCAATGTTATCTGGTGCTGCATGGCCAGAAATCGCATGAAGATCGCTGACGATCTGTCGAACGTGCGAAAGCTGTTTGCGGGTCTCTTCGCGTTGTACGTCCAACTCCGCGAGTTTAGCCTCAAGTCTAATCACTTCAGCCTGAAATCCAACGAGCTGCGCTTTAGTCTCTATCGTTTCCATGATAGGAGGAATCTATCACATGTCTGTAGACAGTGTCAAGAGAAAAGTGAACAAGGCAAGAAAAGAAGCAACTCCTGCCATTTCAAACACTTCTGGCACTATTGTCCAGGCAAGGGAAAAAATCAAGAAAGGCAGGGAGCGGTTAGATTCTCTGGAACGAACCCTAAACGAACTTGAAAGAGTCCAAGTTTCAGCAACGCACATTTAGCGGACTACCCCGCAGGGGCAGGCGCCGCAGGGGACATTTTCAAAAAGGGGGTTGACAAGGAAGCACATACTAGCTAATCTAGAGTGTTTAGACCACAGAAGAGAGGGCCTCAAAAACTGTGTCTGCGTTGGCGATCCCCAAGGAGCACGAGCGCGGATTTGCGGTTATTAAGCTTCTCTCTGGTTCTGATGTGAACCAAATATCGCAGGTTTTGAACGAATCAAGCCCCGCAAGCAATCCTGCCAGCATCGTTTCGGCTCTCCGGCCAGTTCTGCCTGGGTATTCAGAAGACGATGTTGAAAAACTCGTGGACGCAATTTACTCCTTATACTTCTTCCGGTCTAGTTCGGATGTCCCCATAGAACAATTTTTGGTGGATCTCTCTGAGGCAATCAAGGAAAGCGAAAACAAAGAAATCCAAACCACTAATCCTGATGAGCTTGCTATTCTTGAAAGCAAGTTCAAGTCGTTGCTAACGATCCGTTCCCTTTCGACCCAAGCTAAGGCCCGTGGATTGCGGAGCGATTTCGCAAAGATATTTTCGGATGCGAAAATAATTTGCGACATTCGCCCTGTTTGGGACGGAAGTGTCAAAGAGCCGCCAGAGGGCATAGTAATTACACAAACGCTAAAGGTGGAGTATTTCGATATCGATGGGGCAGAAGAGCTTTATCTAAAAGTAGATAGGGAGGATATTGAACAGTTGATTTCCGTTCTCATGCGCGCGCGCGAGAAGATGGCTACCCTGAAATCTTTAGCCACAGCCAGTTGGATGAAAATCCTAGATCAATAGGTGCGGAGGAACCGTCTTGCCAGTGCTGGAACGTGAAATTGAACAGCGGTGGTCACGATCTTATGCCAAGGAACCGTACAAACGGCGGCTACAAGAATTGGCCCAAGCTTGGTCAGCAGTAGAGTCGCCGCGTGCTGCTGAGGTAAGGTTCTACGGACAAGCAGGGTACAGGAAAAGCGCGGAGTTCCCCGCGTTGGCCCCCAGCAGCGCAGAAGTTCCGACCAAAACTAAAGCCGGATTCCTTTTTCGATTCTTTAAGCAAAAGATTTCTCGTATCAATAGGCGAGCTCCGAAGATTCTAGCCGGAATCTATATACCTATTCCGATTTCTCTTCAGCGTTTGCTTGACCTGTTGGACGAGAACGGGGAAGATGACCACGGCATGATCGGCCCAACTCAATTTGCATTCAAAACCGCTTCTGAATTTGTTCTAAAGGCTGAAGGGATGGTCGGCTGGGATATTAAGTCTGCGCCGGTTGTAGACTCTGAAGGGGGCATACGCATCACTTGGAGAAACGGAAACAGACAAGTCAAACTAATTTGCCCTGCTACCGCGAAAGCCCCTATCTACATTTATAAATCCTCTCCAACGCGCAGTTCTGTGCTTAACGAAAACGTGAGTATTGCGGCGCTTGCGGAGAATCTCTCTTGGTTACTCCATGGTGACCAGTCCGATCAACCCTCTACATGATCCACCTTGTGGCACAATCGTGTATCGACTGATCCTTAAAAAGGGTTGGATCGATCCAGATGATGATACCAAAGTGAAGGCCGAGGCCTTCATGAGGCGACCGATTGATCACGACGGCCTGTCGGTTTTTGACTCATACCGGATAGAGCAACAAGCGTGCATTGAAAGCAGTCTGAGTTGCCACGGAGTTGCAACATTGCATGTCGGCACCCTTCTAGATCTCGGACTGACCGTTATCAGGGATCCTGGAGATTTTACAAGAATCCTAATTACAAACGCCCCCTTTGAAAGTCCAAACGACGCTGATCAGGAACGTCTCGCGGACACTATTGCAGAAGGTGCGCGAGTCGCCCGTCTTTGTAGATGGCGAAAAAAATAGAGTCTCCACCAACACACATTTAGGACACTATCTACCGCAGGGGAAGGTCCACCCGGCGAGAAAACCGTGCTAGAATTCCCTGGCCGAGGACGCATGTCCGTGTCCGAGCCCATCGTCGAGTTCAGCAAAGTCGTTTTCAGCTACGACCGCACCGAAGTCCTGCACGAAATTTCCTTCCAACTCAACCGGGGCGAGGTGATCGGGTTACTGGGTCCCAACGGAGCGGGGAAAACCACCACCCTCAAAATCATCGCCGGCCTCCTGGCTCCGGGCGGGGGAGCGGTTTCCGTCACCGGTCTCCCCTTGCCGGAAAGAGCCATTGATGTGAAAGGACGCATCGGCTATGTGCCCGAGACGGCGCTCCTGTTCGAGAGTCTCAACGGGCAGGAATTTCTTGAACTCTCAGGCCGCCTGCACGACGTCGAAGAAGACACGCTTCAGGCGAGAATCCACAACCTCCTTGAAACCTTCGCCCTCACCTCCAATCGGTTGAGACGCCTGGAGGGTTATTCCAAAGGCATGCGGCAGAAGATTTTGATTGCCGCCGCACTGCTGCATAACCCTGAACTGATTCTGCTGGACGAGCCGCTTTCGGGGCTCGACGTGAATTCCGCCATCATGATCAAAGATTTAATCGCGGCCTTGGCGGCCGAGGGCAAGACCATCGTTTACAGTTCCCACGTGTTGGACGTAGTGGAAAAAGTCTGCCAACGCGTATTGGTCATCCACCAGGGAAATCTCATCGCTGACGCTTCAGCGGAGAACTTGAAGGCCGCCACGAACCAGTCCACATTGGAAGACGCCTTCCGCAAGCTCACAGATTCCGCCGATGTGGACCCGGCGGTGGCCCGCATCATTAACGCCCTGCGCTCCTGATGAGCGGGGCACGCTGTCATTCCGAGCGGAGCGAGGAATCTCGCTCTGGAAGGCAGTGACAAGCGACAGAACCTGAAACCTGACACCTGTATCTATGCTCCTCACTCGTCACTCATCACTCGTCACTGTTCTTTTGCGCGGGCCTCGGGTGTCCAGACTTCTAAAGGCCTGCGGAGTCAATCCGCGCCATTACTGGCTGCTGGTGGATCTGTTCGGGCAGCTCAGCGATCGCCACGAGTTCATGACCCAGCTAGGCCGCTCCGGGTACGCACTGAAAACAATCGCTTGGTGGTACTTTGTAATGTCCGGGATTTTCGCCCTCGTGTGTCTTTTCATCCAGCCCCCTCTGACTCGTTATCTTTCCCTCCTCTTGGCGATGACGGCGCTGTTTCTGCTGAGCCTCCTGGTTTCTGAAACCAACAACAGCCTGGTGAACCCTGTGGAGGGTTTGGTGCTGGCGCATCAGCCCATTGATGGCGCCACGTACACCGCGGCCAAGCTCACCCATCTGGGGCGCATCCTTCTTTACGTGGTTCCGGCACTGAATGGAGTCCCGGCGCTTGCCGGTCTGGCGTTACGGCGAGCTCCCTGGTTTTACCCGTTTCTCCACATGCTGGCGGCCTTTGCGGTGGGGTTGGTGATCGCCTTGTTCTGCTGCGCGTGGTTCGGGTGGCTCATCCGGTTTGTGCCGGCGTCGCGGTTGAAGGCCGTCGGAAACTGGACGGAGTTGATCGTGTGGATGGTTTTCCTGTGGCTTCCACAAGCTCCGCGTTTCCTCGTCCGTGTCCATTTTTCCGCGTGGTTGCCGGGGCCAGGCGTGCCGCGTATGGCCCTCGGCGAGGCCATGACGGCGCTGGTGGCGGGCAGCGTGGTGTTCGGCCTTCGTTCTCTATCGGTTGATTACATGCTTCGCGTTTCGAGCATCGTGCATGGAGGTTCGAGCGCCAAGGGTCAGGGACGCAGATGGCGTAGGAGCAGCGCCATCTCCGGATGGTTCGGAGGCCAACTGGGCCGCGCCGGCTTCGAGTTTGTTTCGCAGATGATGACGCGTGACTGGCAATTCCTGCGGCAAGTCGTACCGTTGGCGCCCCTGCTTATCATTGGCGGGGTGATGATGGCCCCGGGCTTGCGGGTCGCGCCGTTCTCCGGCCGCTTTACAAGCTTGCACGTCCTCCCCCATGCCTGCGGGTTCATGCTCTTGTCGATTTGCAACGTCCTCCCCTATGGCAACGATTACAAAGGTGCGTGGGTTTTTCTGCTCGTCCCCGCCGGCGCATGGGAGCGATTTGCGCACGGGGTCTTTGCCGCGCTGTGGGTCAGGTTCATCATAGTTCCGCACCTGTTCCTTCTTGCACTCCTCACCTGGTTTTGGGGAATCCAGTACGCGGCCCTGTTCCTCGCCTACAGCTTGGCCGTCTCCTCGTTCTATCTTGGTCTGGAATTGAGGCTGATTGAAGCCGTGCCGTTCAGCAAACAACCCGAGGCGTCACAGGGCGTTATGATGCTGCCTTTCTTGATCATGGGCGGGCTGGGCGCCGCGTTGGCAGTAGCCTTGCAGCATTTCTTCTTATTCCATTCCCTTGCCTCCGCCCTAACCGCAACGGCCATCGTTGCAGCGGGCGCTTACTTCCTAACCCGCAGTTCCTTGCGCAGCCTGAGTTCCTCGATGCGCTTTAACCTCGGGCTGGTTTCCGGAGGGTCGTCGTTTCTCTATAAGGAAGTTAATGGTTAGGAGATTCTTCGTCGCCTGCGGCAGATCAGCATGACCGGTTCTCCCCTGCGAGGTATCCGCGCAAGTCCCTGACTGACGTGGCGCGCGCAACACCGGCACCGTTGATGGCCAGACCGCAGACCCCGATGCGCCGGGATCTGCGCCACCTGTCGATTCCCGCGTTTTTGCTCTTGACACGAGGCTAGGTGGATGATAGCCTATCGTGGTTGACCTATGCAGAACGCCGGCACAGAGCGCGCGAAGGGGGTCCGAAAGCGGCCCGTAGGGGGCGGGAAATGGCGTGAAAATGCAAAAAAGATACTAAATAGTGGGAACGAACCTAAGGATTTGTTGAACACACAGGACTTAGCGTTTTTTGGAGCGAAAAACGAACTCAATTTTGAGTTCAAAAATGTGCGAATCAAAGCAAAAAAGCAGGTCTCGGGTGTCAGGTGACATGGGCTGCGTGCTGGGGGCTAGGGACTGGGGACGGAAAGGCAGGTGCCAGGTGTCGAGTTCGAGGCGTCAGAGGATCAATCAAGATTGGGGAGTCGAATTGGACAAGCTGTCGTTTGCGACAAGGAAAGAGAATAGCCAGTAACTTCTAAAATCGAACGAACGAAGCTGGAATGTTACTGAAAACAAAGGACCGTTGTGGAAAATAGAGGGGCCAAGCTGGAATGTTATTGATAACAAATGACATACGAGCGTAATGCGGGAATATTACTGAAACTAAATGACTTATAATGTATCCAGGCGACCTAAGGTGAGCTAGCTCGGACAGATTGTCCCAGTGCCTCACGCACTTTCTTGTCCAGGGTTTCGACGAAGCCGGAGACAACCAAACCTTCCTGGCGAAAGACCACGTGGCCGTTGCGATCGAAGATCACCAGGGTGGGGAGCGATTGCACACCCAGGAGCCGCTCGAGTCCCTGTGAGTAGACCACCGGCGTAGTCCAATGCTCTTCCTTGAGGAACGCCGGCACGCTCGCCTGGTCCTCGTCAACGTCCACGGCCAGGAACACGGCAGCAGGCTCGTTGCGGAAGTTCTCGGTGACGCGCTCGAGCAGCTTCCCCTCCAGGCGGCAAGGGCCGCACCAGGTAGCCCAGAACTCCAGCACCAGAACTTTGCCGCGGTAATTGGCAAGGCGCAGCGGCGAGCCGTCAGTGCGCTTGAGCACATAGGCGAAGGGATCGCGAAGATTGGCGTTGGGCTGGCGCGAGTCCTGGAATCGTGGAGCGAGCGTGCGTACAAGCTCGTCGTAGCGGGCGAGGACCAAGTCACCCAGGCCTTCCTCGGATGGGTGCAGCGCCAGGTAACAACTGCCCAGTTTCCGGCGGACTTCCTCCCGGCGCGACGGGTCAATGCCGGGGCCGGGGAAGGCGAACGCCGTGGCATACTCATCGAGGGCTCGTTTGAGGTCGTTCTTCTTTGCCGCCAGGTCACCCAGCCGCTCCGCAAGCTGTTGCGAGGGATAGGCGGCATAGCTCTTTTCGTAATCCGCCGCGGCCTTGTCCGTTTGGCCGGACTTGGCGTAAAGCCTCCCCCGCATCAGGTAGGCCGCGGCCAGCATGACGGTGGGCGAGTCGGAGGCCTTGTCCTTGCCCGCCGCAGTCGGGGCTGATTCCTTGAGTTCCGTTTCCGCGCGCTCGACGAGCTTCATGGCGTATTGAAGGGCTTTGGCGCGGCTGGAGGCGTCGTCCTGCCGGTCGAGCAGGTCCACCAGCGAAGAAAGAAGCGCGGCGTCGTCCGGCTTCAGTTCCAGCAGCTTTTCGCCATACTGGATAGCGGTTTCAGGATCGTTGGCGCGAAGGGCGGTCTTGTAAATGAACTCGAGAACTTGCTCGCGTCGCGTACTCTCGGGAAACCGCTCGAGAAAACCTTCCAGGTTCTTGAGCAGCACCTGGGGATTGTCCTCGGAGGAACGGACCGCATCCTGAAGCGCCTGCGATTCCTGCTCTTCCTGGGAAGGCTTCGCGGCAGCCTGGGGCGGCGCAGCGGAATGGCTTGACGGATTTTGAGCCGCTTGCACGCCGCGTGGAGAAACAGGATTCAGCAACAACAGCAGGCCCAAGAAAAAGCAGTGACGAGTGATCCCGCAAGGCGGGAACAAGTGACAAGCAGAAAGGCCAAAGTCAGAAACCAGAAAGCGGGCCCTGACGACTGACCACTGACCACTGACCACTGCACTTAGAATGACATGCCTTTTCCCCATCTTTCTAAATCTAAAGAGAAGCGGAGGGCGGGTCAAGGCAGAAAAAGCAATGACGAGTGATGAGAGACAAGCAAACAGGCGCCGATCGGAGGTCGTAAAGCAGGCCCTGATGACTGAGCACCGACTACTGGCGACTAACGACTGACAACTGACCACTGACCAGAACTGTCCGGTCATAAGTTGAATAGATCGAGTTGGTTAGAGAATGGCTCCGGTTCATTTCGGTAGTTTATTTGCGAAAAAGCCTGTAAAAGTGGCATTTTCTCGAATAACGTGAGGCTCAA